>Ga0075304_1000159_pt1 | contig 16915 bp, 21 predicted proteins | sample Joice_CattailNLA_FD_120067 | JGI IMG/M metagenome (GOLD analysis project Ga0075304, IMG submission 120067) | Natural and restored wetland microbial communities from the San Francisco Bay, California, USA, that impact long-term carbon... | ecosystem: Environmental > Terrestrial > Soil > Wetlands ... | reverse complement strand
CTCCGGGAAAGCGACCACCCGCGCCTTGCGGATCGCCTTCGATACGAGGTACGCCGCGCCGCCGACCGCGATCAGGTAGGCCGAGCCGTGCTTGCGGATCGCCTCGATCGCGACCGGCCCGCGTTCGGCCTTGCCGACCATCGCGAACAGCCCGGTCTTCTCGAGCATCCGGTCCGTGAACCTGTCCATGCGCGTCGCCGTCGTCGGTCCCGCCGGTCCGACTGCCTCGCCTCTAACCGGATCCACCGGCCCGACGTAGTAGATCACCCGTCCGCGCAGGTCGACGGGCAGCTCCTTGCCCGCATCGAGCAGGTCGGCCAGCCGCTTGTGCGCGGCATCGCGCCCCGTGAGCATCCGTCCCGACAGAAGCAGCGGCTGTCCCGGTTTCCAGCTGCGCACTTCCTGCTGCGTCAGCGCATCGAGATTCACGCGCCGGGACTCCGCGGATGGCTTCCAGTGCACGTCGGGCCAGAGGTCCAGCGACGGCGGATCGAGCGCCACCGGCCCGCTGCCGTCCAGCACGAAGTGCGCGTGCCGCGTCGCGGCGCAGTTCGGGATCATCGCGACGGGCTTGGACGCCGCATGGGTCGGGAACGTGCGGATCTTCACGTCCAGCACGGTCGTGAGGCCGCCGAGCCCCTGGGCGCCGATCCCCAGGGCATTCACCTTCTCGTACAGCTCGATGCGCAGTTCCTCGAGCTTCGAGGACGGCCCGCGCGCGAGCAGCTCGTGCATGTCGATCGGGTCCATCAGCGATTCCTTGGCCATCACCACGGCCTTGTCCGCCGTCCCGCCGACGCCGATGCCGAGCATGCCGGGCGGGCACCAGCCGGCGCCCATCTCGGGCACGGTCTCGAGCACCCAGTCGACCAGCGAGTCCGAGGGATTCAGCATCGCGAGCGTCGACTTGTTCTCGGAACCGCCGCCCTTGGCCGCAACGGTGACCTCGACCGTTGAGCCGGCGACCAGCTCGACGTGCACGACGGCCGGCGTGTTGTCGCCGGTGTTTTTCCGGGAGAACAGCGGATCCGCGACGATCGAGGCGCGCAGGCGGTTCTCGACGAGCCCGTAGCCGCGCCTCACGCCCTCGTCGACCAGCTCCTGCAGCGAGCGCGCCGTGTCCCAGCGCACGCCGAGCCCTGCCTTCACGAACACGTTGACGATGCCCGTGTCCTGGCAGAGCGGGCGGTGCCCTTCCGCGCACATGCGGGAATTGGTCAGGATCTGCGCGATCGCGTCCTTCGCGGCGGGCGACTGCTCGCGCGCGTACGCGCGGCCGAGGTGGCTGATGTAGTCAGCCGGGTGGTAGTAGGAGATGAACTGCAGCGCGTCGGCGACGCTCTGGATGAAGTCCGCTTCGCGGATCACGGGGCCCACGGCCCCATGATATCACCGGATGAACGCGCTCCCGCGCGTGATGAAGGTGTAGTCGCCCTCGATCGCCATGAAGCCGATCAGCACGAGCAGGCACAGCGGCGGCAGCAGGATCGCGAGCTTCAGCGCGAGCCGCTCCCAGGCCATGTGCATGAAGATCGCGACGATGAGGCCTGCCTTCAGCGCCATGAAGATCAGGATCAGCGTCCAGCGCAGCATGCCCTGGAGGTGGAAGTAATCCACCATGTACGAGAAGGCGGAGAGCACGAACAGCAGCAGCCAGATCCACAGGTAGACCGTCAACGGATGCTGTTGATGGCCTTCGGTCGCTTGCGCAGCCTGGTTCATGCCGGTCACCACAGGTAGAAGAACGCGAAGATGAACACCCAGACGAGGTCGACGAAGTGCCAGTACAGGCCCGCGACCTCGACCGTTTCGTACGAACCCTTCCGGTCGTAGAAGCCCGAAGCCACGCGCTTCGCCGTGACGAGCAGGTAGATGACGCCCGCGGTCACGTGGCAGCCGTGGAACCCGGTGATCATGAAGAAAGCCGACCCGAACTGCGGCGCGCCCCAGGGATTCTCCCAGGGCCGCACACCTTCCATGATGAGCTTCGTCCACTCGAAGGCCTGCATGCCGACGAACATCGCGCCGAGCGCCGCGGTCGCCGACAGGAACAGGACCGTCCGCTTGCGGTCGCGCCGGTAACCGTAGTTCACGGCGAGCGCCATCGTGCCGCTCGAGGTGATCAGCACGAAGGTCATGATCGCGATCAGGATCATCGGGATGTCGCGGCCGAACAGGTGCAGCGCGAAGACCTGGCTCGGGTTCGGCCAGGCCTCCATCGTCGACATCCGGACGTTCATGTAAGCCGTCAGGAAGCACGTGAAGATGAAGGTGTCCGAGAGCAGGAAGATCCACATCATCGCCTTGCCCCAGGGCACCTGGAACGACTGCTTGTCGGAGGCGAAGTCGGCGACGACCTGTTTCAGCGGGGGCAGGGCGGCGGCTGGGGCGTCATGGGCCATGGGCTTTGCTTCCTCTCACAGGAACAGCAGCACGCCGAACACGGCGAGCCAGACGAGCAGCAGGAAATGCCAGTAAGTCGCGCACAGCGACAGGCTCTGGCGCAGGTCGATCAGTTCCGCGCCGCGGGCGAAGCGAAGCGACGACCGCCCGAGCACGTACAGGCCGCCCACCAGGTGCAGGCCGTGCACGATCGTCAGCACGTAGAAAAACGCGATGGCGGGGCTGCCCTGCACGAAGTAGAGGGAAGGCCCGACCGCACGCCAGGCAAGCACCTGGCCGGCCAGGAAGCCGATCGACAGCGCGCCCGCCGCGACCAGCGCGGTGCGGGCGAACTCGCGCCGGCCGCTGCCGGCAGCGTTCGCGGCAAACTGCAGCGCGAGGCTGGCGGCGAGCAGGATGCCGGTGTTGACCCACAGGATGTTCGGGATCGTCAGGTGACACCAGCCGACGCTGTGGTGCATGCGCATCGAGTAGGCCGTCAGGAACAGCGTGAACAGCGAGGTGACGACCGCCATGAACACCCACAGGCCGATGCGCTGCGGCGACGCGCGCAGCACGCCGACGTCGCCGTCCTGCGCGCGGTTGTCCCAGGGCTTGGCCGTCAGCCGGCTTGCGACCGCGAACCAGACCGCGATCCCGACCAGCAGCGCGACGACGATGGCGGTGTTGCCCAAGACGCGTCCTAGCCTTCGCCGTGGCCGGTGCCGGTCGCGTGGCGCGCATCGACCGGGACGTTCTGCGGCGTGAAGTCCTCGGGTGCGCCGGGCACGCTGTAGTCATAGGCCCAGCGGTGCACCACGGGCAGGCGCGGCCCCCAGTTGCCGTGCTTCGGCGGCGTGTCGGGCGTCTGCCACTCGAGCGTCGTCGCGCCCCAGGGATTCGAAGGGGCCTTCTCGCCCTTCCACAGGCTCACGATCATGTTGTAGAGGAAGATGACGACGGAGGCCGCGACCACGAGCGCCGCGATCGTGATCGCCGCGTTGATCGTGTGCACGGATTCCGGCAGGAACTCGGTGTCGCCGAGGGCGTAGTAGCGGCGCGGCACGCCGAGGATGCCGAGGTAGTGCATCGGCAGGTAGATCGCGTAGGTGCCGAGGAAGGTCAGCCAGAAATGGATCCGGCCGAGCCGGTCGTTCCACATCCGCCCGGTTATCTTCGGGTACCAGTGGTAGATCGCGCCGAACACCACGAGGATCGGCGACACGCCCATCACCATGTGGAAGTGGCCGACGACGAAGTACGAGTCGGAGAGCGGCAGGTCCACTGTCACGTTGCCGAGGAACAGGCCGGTGAGCCCGCCGTGCACGAACGTGAAGATGAAGCCGATCGCGAACAGCATCGGCACCGTCAGGTGGATGTCGCCCTTCCAGAGCGTGAGCACCCAGTTGTAGACCTTGATCGCGGTCGGGATCGCGATGATCAGCGTCGTGGTCGCGAAGAAGAACCCGAAGTACGGGTTCATGCCGGACACGTACATGTGGTGCGCCCAGACCACGAACGAAAGCCCGCCGATCGCGAGGATCGCCCAGACCATCATCCGGTAGCCAAAGATGTTCTTGCGCGCATGGGTCGAGAGCAGGTCCGAGACGATGCCGAAGGCGGGCAGGGCGACGATGTAGACCTCCGGATGCCCGAAGAACCAGAACAGGTGCTGGAACAGCAGCGGGCTGCCGCCGTCGTGCCCGGGGTCGGCGCCCATCGAGCTGATGGCCGGCATGAAGAAACTGGTGCCCAGCGTGCCGTCGAGCGTCATCATGATCGCGGACACGAACAGCGCCGGGAACGCGAGCAGGCCGAGGATCGTCGCCATGAAGATGCCCCAGACCGAGAGCGGCATGCGCATCAGCGTCATGCCCTGGCAGCGGGCCTGGAGGACGGTCGTCACGTAGTTGAGGCCGCCCATCGTGAAGGCGACGATGAAGATCCCGAGCGACACCAGCATCAGGATGATGCCCGAGCCGGCGCCGGGCGTTCCCGGCAGCACCGCCTGCGGCGGGTAGAGCGTCCAGCCCGCGCCGGTCGGCCCGCCCGGCACGAAGAAGCTCGCGAGCAGCACGATGACCGCGAGCAGGTACACCCAGAAGCTCAGCATGTTCATGTACGGGAACACCATGTCCCGCGAGCCGCACATGAGCGGGATCAGGTAGTTGCCGAAGCCGCCCAGGAACAGCGCGGTCAGCAGGTAGATCACCATGATCATCCCGTGCATGGTGATGAACTGGTAATACTGGCTCGGGTCGACGAAGTGGAACGTGTCAGGGAAGCCGAGCTGCAGGCGCATCAGCGCCGAGAGCACGAGCGCCACGAGGCCGACGAAGATCGCGACGCATGAATACTGGATCGCGATGACCTTGTGGTCCTGGCTCCAGATGTACTTCAGGAAGAAGGTCTCGGGATCGTGGCCATGGACGTCCCGATCCGCTATTGCGACGTATGCCATCAGTCTTTCCTCGCCGTGAGGGCCGGCTGCGGATCGAGCGTGTTGATGTAGGCGACGACGTCGTTGATCGAGCGCTCGTTCTTGAGCCCGTCCGCGAACGTCGCCATCTGCCAGCCGTAGAAGTCCTGCCGGTGCGTGCCCCGGACCCCGTGCTGGAAGTTCTGGAGCTGCCGCACGAGGTACCAGTCCGACATGTCGGCCAGGCGCGGCGCGTTGAGCGCCCAGATGCCCTGGCCCTCGACGCCGTGGCAGGAGGCGCAGGTGCCGTACAGCCGCCGGCCACGGTCGACGTCGCCGGCCACCGTCGCCTGCTTCGCCTGGCCGGGCAGCGACTCGACGTAGGCCGCGAGGTCGCGGATCGACGCATCGTCGGCGAGCATCGCCGCGAACGGGCGCATCTGCGCGCCGTAGGTGTCGCGCTCGTGGGAGCCGCGCACCCCGTCGCGGAAGGCGTGGATCTGGCGCCGCAGGTACCAGGCCTCCTGGCCCGCGAGGCGCGGCGCATTGAGCGCCGGGTTGCCCTCGCCGGCGGCGCCATGGCAGGCGGCGCAGACGGCGTACTGGGCCGCGCCGGCGTGCGGGTCGGCGGCGGCGAGCGCCTGCGTTTCGTCGAAGGTCGGAAGTCCCGCGAGCCAGGCGTCGAACTCCGCGGGCGGCGTGACGACGACGCGTCCGCGCATCGCGAAGTGCCCGACGCCGCAGAGCTCCTCGCACAGGATCTCGTAGGACCCCGGCACCGTCGGGGTCAGCCACAGGTGGGTGATCATCCCGGGGACGAGGTCCATCTTCACGCGGAACTGGGTGACCGTGAAGTTGTGCAGCACGTCCTTGGAACGCAGCAGCACCTTGACCGGACGGTCGACTGGCAGGCGCAGCTCCGGGGAGGCGACCAGCACGTCGTCGCCGCCCTTCGGGTCGTCCGGGTCGAGGCCGAAGGGGTTCTCAGGCGTGATGAGTGTCGCGTCGCTGTGGCCGAGCTCGCCGTCCTCGCCCGGGAAACGGAAGCTCCAGTGCCATTGCTGCCCGACCGCCTCGACGATCGCCGCGTCGTCCGGCACGTCGACGAACTTTCCCCACACGAAGAGCCCCGGGGCCAGCATCGCGGCGACACCGACGGAGGTGATGATCGTCAGCCACCATTCGAGCTTCTTGTTCTCGGGGTCGTAATCCGCCTTGTGTCCCTTGCGATGGCGGTACTTCAGCACGACCCAGGCGAGGAACAGGTTGACGATGACGAAGACCACGCCCGTGACCCAGAACGTCAGGATCACGGTGTCGTCCATGGTGGACCAGTTCGACGCGATCGGCGTGAACCACCATGGGCTCGCGAAGTGGAATATCAGGGAGCCGATGACGAGGAGGACCAGGACTACAGCGATCGCCATCGGGGGGTCCCCTTGTTAAGCGCGTACCCGGTCGCCTGGTGTACGCCGCCGCCTGACGGAGGTGAACGGGTTGACGAAATGGCTGTCGACGCCCGCGAACTCCGCCTCGGGATGGCGGCGGCTCATCATGTGCCGCACCACGGATTCCTGGTCGCGGCGCGCGTAGATCAGGATCAGGAACCTGCCGGCCTCGATGTCCTCGTGGAAGCGCTCGAGTTTCTTGTTTTCCTTCTCGACGCCGATCAGGCCGCCTTCCCAGGCGCCGAACAGCGTCGCAACGCCGCACAGCGCGACGTACACGAACCAGGGGATGTTCTCGAACGGCCCGAAATGGTCGAGCAGGATGCAGCCGACGACGCCGGCGAACAGGCCGATCGCGGCCCCGAGGAAGCCCTCGCGGATGAAGTCGAGCGTCTCGAGGTAGTTGCCGGCGTGGATATGCCGCTTCTTGAGGCCGGATTCGTCCTTGGCGATGACATGGACGAAGAAGTCGTCGATGCCGACGTCGCGCAGGTCGTCGGCGACCCGCGCGGTGCTGTCGAGCTCAGGCGCGACGTAGTAGAGGCACTTCATCCCGGTCCCCCGTATGCCGTCCGAGTCTAGCGCATACCGGAGGCCGGAGGCACCAATACGCAGGCTTGTCGCAATGCAAAATCGGCCCTACGCCGCCGTCAGCCAGTCGAGGGCTTGCGCTTCGATCGTGAACACCCGCGCGTCGGCGCCGCGGTTGCGGGCCACGATCTCGCCGAACCGCTCCGGATGGATCATCGGCTCGTGGCCGAGCAGGGCGAGCCGCACCCGCGGTTTCTGCTCGAGGTGCAGCGACGCGATGTGCACGCCCATGTCGAAGCGGTCCAGGATCGTCGGGATGCTGCCGGTGACGCCCCGCACGTCGATCAGCGCGCTCCTGCGGCCGGCAGCTGCGGCTTCGCTGAATGCCAGTCCGCCGACGCGGAACGCCTCGGAGCGGGAGTACTTTCCGGTGCACCGCAGTTCGACATGCTCGCCGTGAACGCGCACCTCGACCCTGACGCGGAACAGCAGGCCGATCAAGCAGCGCTCACCAGAGCCAGCCGAATGCCCCGCCGGTCAGCAGGCCGTAGATCAGCCCGTCGAGCGTGAACCGCAGCGTGGCGCCCCAGGGCCGGTGGTACCAGATGGACTGCTGCCAGAGGCCGACGGCGTAAGCGATGAAGGCAGTTGCGCCGGCGACGCGGAAGACCGGCAGGTAGGCCGCCTCGGCGGGCAGCGTCGCGGCGGCGACGTAGGCGACCAGCGCCGAGACGACGATCGTGTAGACGAACCACTGCACCAGGGGTTTCGAAATGCTCATCGGCCCGTTCGGCACGACGGTCATGATGAGGACCGGCCCGCGCCTCAGCTTCTCCACGAACTCCGGCGCGCTGCAATCCTTGTGGCTCGCCGCCCGCGGCAGCATGTACTCGCCGGGCTTCAGGCCGAACGGCCGCATGGCTTCCTGCAGGCGGTCGCCGTCGGGCGGGGCCGGCAGCGCGTTGCGGTGCCACAGCGGCGCCATGTGGATGACTGAGCTCGCGACGAAGACGAGCACGGCGGAAACGAGTATCGGCAACCAGAGTGCGGCGATGGCGGTCATGACTGGCTCCCTTTCGTGTCGAGGCGGTGGCCCTTGCGCCCGCCGCGGACCAGCGCGCCCTCGCCGAGGGCGCTCCCGATCATCACGCGGGCCATGTCGGCGGAGCGGCGCACGAGCGCCACCGCCCCGTCGTGCAGGAACTTCGAGTCGCGGACGTACTGCTCGTTGTTCTCCATGTCCTCCGCGCTCCAGCCGCGGGTGTGCGCGACGAACGGGAACTGCGGGAACTGGCAGCCGAGCTCCGCGAAGAACGTCAGCACCTGGCCGACGACGGCCTGCACGTTGTCCTGGCCGCCGGTGACGATCAGCGACACGACCTTGTTGCGCAGCAGGTGACGGTTGGCGGTCGTCTCCTGGTTCTGGATGCAGTTCATGCGCTCGACCATCTTGTAGTAGAGGCTGCTCGCCCCGCCCCAGCGGATCGGCGTCGCGACCACGATCACGTCGGCCCAGTGCACGACACCTTCGTACACCTGGTCCATCTGGTCCTTCGAGTCCATCTCGGTGATGGAGCAGGGCCAGGTGCAGGCGCGGGCGGACTTCGAGTAGAAGCCCTCGCAGGCGCGGAAGGCGAGATCACGGACCCTGATCACCCGCGACTCGCATTCGCAGTCGCCGCTTTCGCGCGCGTTGGCGAGCGCGTGCAAGAGCAGGTCCTCGGAAGTGCTGTAGCGCGGATGGCGCTTCGTCATCGTGGTCGTGGACAGGCCGAGGATGCGTATCGGCCCGGGCTCGCGCACGGGCGCGCGCGCGAGCGGGTGCGGTTCTTTCGGCAGGTGCCCGCGCTTCGTCACCGGCTCCGCGGACACGAGCACGCGCCCGTTCTCGACCTTCACCGCGTGCGACGGCACGCGGTCCGCCTCGTAGCCCGGCTCGCCCTCGCCCGTCCGCCAGTGGAACTTGTAGTAATGCCACGGGCAGGTGACGAAGTCACCCTCCAGCGTGCCCTGGCCGAGCGGCCCGCCCACGTGGTTGCACCGGCCGGAAATCGCGCCGAACTCGCCGTCGCGATACGTGAGCGCGATGCGCTTCGCGCCGGCGCGCACCTCCTGCACCGGGCGCTTCGCGAGCTCCTCGCTCGCGCCGACGTCGATCCAGCCGTCGGTCGTCAACGTCCCTGGCCGCGGTAGAGCCAGGCGACCGCCGCGCCGAGTACCAGCGTCAGGATCGTGTCGAGCACGACCTGCTTGACCGCCAAGATCCCGGGCGTCGGCTGCACGACGTAATAGATGATGTAGATCGGCATGAACAGTGCCGCGACCGCGAGCCCGTAGCGCAGGCCCTGTCCGAGCCAGGGCTTGGCTTTCTCGGCGCCGCGCGCGTAGATCCAGACGAAAGCTCCCGCCATCGACAGGTGCGCGAGCGCCATCAGGTGCATCATCTTCTGCGATTCGGCTTCCGGCCGCATGAGCCCTGTCGCCGCGTAGTCGGCGTTCAGCAGGATGCCGTGGACGACGATCCCGCCCAGCATGTACAGGACGAACAAGACCAGCCAGGCGATCAGGAATTTCTTGTCCATGACGGTTACCCCCTTGGCCGCGAATCTTACGCCTCGCCGCCGGCGCCGATCAGCACCGACGTCATCGAGATCGAGCCTGGTACGGCCACGTTGAAAAACCCGGCCTTTTCATCGTCCTGTTGCAGTGCAACGGCATAGAGCAGCGGCAGGTAGTGCTCGGGCGTCGGGACGGCGAGCCGCGCCTCCGGGCGATCCGGGAAAGCGGCAAGCGCATCGTGGCGTCGGCCCGAGATCATCCCGCGGATCGAGGCGTCCGCGGCCAGCGCCCAGTCGAGCGGCGCCGGGTTGCGAAAGTCGAACATGCGCAGGTTGTGGACGATGTTGCCGCTGCCGAGGACGAGGACGCCCTGGTCGCGGAGCGGCGCGAGCTGCCGCGCGAGCGCGTAGTGATGCGCGCCCGGGAGGCTGGTATCCATGCTGAGCTGGACGACCGGCACGTCGGCCCCGGCATACATCGCGATCAGCACGCTCCAGGCGCCGTGGTCGAGTCCCCGGCCCGGGTCGAGCTGCACCCCCTCGCTCGTGACGAGGGCCGCGACGCGTGCGGCCAGCGCAGGATCTCCGGGCGCCGGATAGCGCACGTCGAAGAGCGCCTGCGGGAAGCCGTGGAAGTCGTGGATCGTCTCCGGGTCGACGGCAGCCGTGACCCGGGCGCCGCGCGTCTCCCAGTGCGCGGACACGCACAGGACCGCTTTCGGCTTCGGCAGGCGCCTCGCGACCTCTGCCCAGCCCAGGTGAAACGCGTTCCGCTCGATGGCGTTCATCGGGTTGCCGTGGCCGACGAACAGGACGGGCATCTTCATGGGCCGGGTGGCCGCTCGATCAGGTCCCACCGGTTGCCGTAGAGGTCGAGGAACACGACGACCTTGCCGTACTCCTCGTGTCGCGGCGCTTCCGTGAAGCGCACGCCTTCCGCCTGCATGCGTGCGTAGTCGCGCCCGAAGTCGTCGGTCTCCATGAACAGGAACACGCGCCCGCCGGACTGGTTGCCAATCGCGCGCTCCTGCTCCGGGGTTGCCGCCCGCGCGAGCAGCAGCGCCGCACCCGCGCCCCCCGCCGGCCCGACGCACACCCAGCGCTTGCCGTCGCCGCGCGGGCTGTCCTCGAGCAGCTCGAACCCGAGCGCGCGCGTGAAGAAGCGGACGGCCTCGTCGTAGTCGCGGACGAGCAGGGCCAGTTGCGCGATGCGGTTCATCGCTGCTGCAGCGCGAGCCGGACGCCGAGCGCCATGAGGACGGTGCCGCAGAGCGCATCCATCCAGCGCCGCAGCGCGGGCCGCAGGAAGTGGCGGCGCGACCGGTCGACGCCCCAGGCGACGAAGCCGAGCCACAGGATGCCCTCGACGAAGTGGATCGCCGTGAGCAGCAGCGACTTCGCCAGCACCGCGTCGCCGGGCGAGATGAACTGGGGCAGCAGCGCGAGGTAGAACACGATGACCTTCGGGTTCAGCAGGTTCGTGAGAAAGCCTTCGCGGAACGATCGCCCCCCCGGAACCCGAGCCGGCGCAACTCCGGGGACCGGTGCGGCAACGGTCCCGCCGCGCGCCGCCGAGCGCAGCGACTGGATTCCGAGCCACGCCAGGTAGCAGGCGCCGGCGACCTTGAGGAGCATGAAGGCCGCTGCCGAGTGCGCGAGCACGGCGGACACGCCGAGCGCCGACAGCAGCGCGTGCGCAAACAGGCCGCAACAGATGCCGACGACCGTCGCCCAGCCGTCGTCGCGGCCGCCGCGCAGCGAATTGCGCACGACGAGGAAGGTATCCGCGCCCGGCGAGACGGTCATCAGCGCCGCCACGAGCGCGAAGGCGAGGACCTGCGGGTCGAGCAGGCTCACGATGCCTTCCTGCGGAAGCAGCCCACCGTGTGGTCGTTCACGATCCCGACGGCCTGCATGAACGCGTAGCAGATCGTCGTGCCGACGAAGCGGAACCCGCGGCGCTTCAGTTCCTTGCTGAGCGCGTCGGAAAGCTGCGTGCGCGCGGGGAGATCCTTCGAGGTGCGGAAACGGCTGCGGATGGGCTTGCCGCCCGTGAAGTCCCAGAGATAACGGTCGAAGCTGCCGAACTCCCGCTGCACCGCCAGGAAGGCCGCAGCGTTGGTGACAGTGCTCTCGATCTTCAGCCGGTTGCGGACGATCCCCGCGTCCTGCATCAGGCGCGCGCGCCGTGCGGCCGTGAAGCGCGCGACCTTCGCGGGATCGAAGCCGGCGAAGGCGCGGCGGTAGGCCTCGCGCTTGTTGAGGATCGTCTCCCAGCTGAGGCCGGCCTGCGCGCCCTCGAGGGTGATGAACTCGAACAGCAGGCGGTCGTCGTGCACGGGCACGCCCCACTCCCGGTCGTGGTAGGCGATCATCGCCGGCGAGCGGGCCCAGGCGCAGCGTTTCATGGCATGGAAGCGAAGAGGCGCAGGTCTTCGCCGCCCAGGTTGACGATGCCTTCAGGCCGGAAGCCGAGCTTGCCGAGCAGGCGCATGGAGGGCTCGTTGTCCTTCGTGGTGATGGCGACGATGCGGCCGAGCCGTAGGGTCTCGCGCGCGTGGCGCATGACGGCTCGCGCGGACTCGAGCGCATAGCCCTGCGACCAGTGTTCCGGCAGAAAGGAGAAACCGATGTCCGGGTCGGGCAGCGTGTCCCGCTTCAGCACGCCGCACATGCCGACCCCGGCGCCGTCGGACCTGCGGACGACGCGCATCAGCCCGTGGCCGTCGCGCGCGTAGCCGGCGACCGGCCCGTCCTCGATGTAGCGGCGAGCGTCGTCGAGTGTTCGCACGCCGCGGTCGCCGATGTAGCGCAGGAAGGCGGGCTCGTTGACGAGCCGCAGCACGAACTCGGCGTCGTCCGCGGTGAACTCGCGCAGTTCCAGCCGTTCCGTCACCAGCACGGTCACTGGTGCAGCGCCCAGAACGGGAGCACGGTCCGGTCGGTGAACGCCATCCGCCGGTAGACGCCTATCGCGCGGGTGTTGTCCGAATAGACGTGCAGGAACGGCGTGAATCCGCGGTCGAAGGCCGAGTTGCACAGCAGGGCGAGCAGGCGCTGCGCGTAACCGCGGCCGGTGTAGTCCGGGTGCGTGCAGACGGCGGAAAGCTCCTGGTAACCATCGAGCCGCATGCGCTCGCCGGCCATCGCGGCGAGCCTCGACCCGCGGTAGATGCCGACGTAGCGGCCCATCTCCAGCGTGCGCGCGCGGAAGAAGCCGGGGAACACGAGGTTCGTGAGGGCGACCATGTCCGGAACCTGCCCTGCGGCCATCTCCGTCACGGGCGGGCCCGGCACCTCGTGCGCGCGCGCGCCGCAGACCATCTGCAGCACCGGCTTCTTCGGCTCGAGCTGCCAGCCGGGCGGCGGCTCCGGCGCGAGGCCGACGACGAACACGGACTCGGCATCGTCGACGAGGCTCGTCAGCTGGTCGGCCGCGCGCGGGGACGGCTCGCTGACGGCGGCGAAGGGCACGATGGCCGCCGGATAGCGCGCGGCGCCGGCGGCGGTGAGCGCGAGGCCGGCATGCTGGGTCGCGAGCGAATGCCAGACCGGGTTGTCGAGCACGTGCGCGGCCACGGCCTGCGCCTCAGGCATCGACGCCGAACGCGCTGCCGATCGCGGCCGTGAGCGCCATCGCGATCGCGCCCCAGAACGTGACCCTCAGCGCCCCCCGGGCGGCGCCCGAGCGGCCGATTCGTGCCGCGATGGCGCCGAGGATCGCGAGGAAGGCGAGCGAGAGCCCGGCGACGACCTGCGGGGCCACGTCGGGCGGGGCGAGCACGGCGGTCGCGAGCGGCAGCGCGGCCCCGCCCGCGAAGGCCGAGGCGGAGGACAGCGCCGCCTGTATCGGGCGCGCGCGCAGCCGGTCCACGATGCCGAGCTCGTCGCGGGCATGGGCGGCGAGCGCGTCCTTCGCCGCGAGCTGCGTCGCGACCTCCGAGGCGAGCCGCGGGTCGAGGCCGCGACCCACGTAGATCGCAGCGAGCTCGCGGTGCTCGGCTTCGGGGTCCTCCTCCAGCTCCGCGCGCTCGCGCGCGAGGTCGGCACGCTCGGTGTCGGCCTGGGAGCTGACGGACACGTATTCCCCGGTCGCCATCGACATGGCGCCTGCGACGAGCCCAGCGAGCCCCGCGGTGAAGATCGCCGCCTGCGAACCGCCGGCCGCCGCGACGCCGATCAGCAGGCTCGACGTCGAGATGATCCCGTCATTCGCGCCGAGGACGGCGGCGCGCAGCCAGCCCGTGCGGCCGGAGCCGTGGCGTTCCCTCATTTCTGGTTGACGGCATGGCGTCCCGGGCCGATCAGGGCGAGGGCGATCGCGGAGAAGAAGAACATGTATTGCGTCTCGAGCACGAGCGCGCCGTTCTCGTTGAATGCCAGCAGCTCGGAGCCATGCGCGAGCCCGAGCGCGAACAGCATGTTGACGGCAATCAGCCAGGCGCCGATGCGCGAGTACCAGCCGGCGATGACGGCGAGCGGCGCGAGCACCTCGCCGACGTAGACCCCGTACTTGAAGAACACGGGCAAGCCCGCGTTCGTCAACATGCCGTCGAGCCAGCCGATGCCGTTCCTCAACTTGCTGATGCCGTGCAGCAGGACCAGCACGCCGAGCGTGATGCGCAGGATGAGCTTGCCGGTATTCTCGTTCATTGTTGCGCTCCTATTTGCGGCGACCAAAGACCAGCAGCAGCGCGCCGGCGGCGATGGCGCCGATCGAGAGCCACTGCGGCACGGCCACGGTTTCCCGGTCCTTGACGGACAGCTCGATGCCGGCGATCTCGGCCTCGTGCGTCTCTTCCGTATAGCTGAACTTGCCGCGCGCGAGGCCGAATGCCCCCAGCGCGATCAGGACGATGGCGACTACGGTCATGGCATTTCCGCTCATGGCTTGCTGGCTCCTTCGGGGTGCTGTTCGGCGGGGGTGAGCGCCTTCACGTCCGCGACGATCATCGTTCCCGTGCCCTCGTTCGTGAAGACCTCGGCGAGGACGCTGTCGCGGGCATTGTAGGAGATGACGTGCACTCGCCGCACCCCGCCGCGGATGGCCGCCTCGACGGCCGACGCCTTCGGCAGCATGCCGCCCGCGAGGCTGCCCGACTGCTCCAGTCGCTTCAGGCCGGCAAGATCCGTGTAGGAAACGACGGAGCGCGGGTCGTCGAGCCGCTCGAGGATGCCGGGCATGCCGGTGCAGAGGATCAGCTTCTCCGCCCCGAGCGCGGCGCCGATCGCGGCGGCCACGGTGTCGGCGTTGATGTTGAGGACGGTGCCCGCGTCGTCCGCGGATACGGGGCTTACGACGGGCATCAGGCCCGCCTCGAGTTCCTTGCGGATCACAGTCGCGTCGATCGAGACGATGTCGCCGACGAAGCCGTAGTCCACGGACTCGCCGTCGACGCGCACCGGCGGGCGGCGGTTGGCGCGCACGAGGCCGGCATCGACGCCCGACAGGCCCACCGCGTCCACGCCCACTTCGCGGCAGGTGGCGAGGATGCGCGTGTTGATCAGGCCGTTCAGCACCATCGTGGTCGCGTCGATCGAGCGGTCGTCGGTGACGCGGCGGCCGTGCACCATGCGCGGCTCGATGCCGAGCGAGCGCTGCATCTGGTCGAGCTGCGGGCCGCCGCCGTGCACCAGCACGACGCGGATGCCGAGGTGATGGAGGATCGCGATCTGCTCGATCAGCGATCGGGTCCCCGCGAGGTCGCCGAAGATCGCGCCGCCCGCCTTGATGACGAAGGTCTTGCCCTTGTACAGGCGCATGTAAGGCGATGCGCCGCGAAGCGCGGCGATGACGGCCGCCTGGTCGATGCGATGGTTCATGTCCACCCTGGAGCTGGAGTAGCCAATCCGTCCGTTTCCGCGAATCCCAGCAGCCGGTTCATCCACTGGATGGCGCCGCCGGCCGCGCCCTTCACGAGGTTGTCGACGACCGACATGACGGCGATCGTACGCCCGTCCGTGGCCACCGAAAGGTGGGCATAGTTGCTCGTGACCACGTCCTTCACCCTCGGCGGCGCATCGAGCACCCGGACGAACGGCCGGCCGGCATAAAAGTCGCGGAGCGCGGCGACCGCGGCGGGCGAGTCCAGCGGTCTTGCAAGCCTGGCCTGCACCGTGGCATGGATGCCGCGCGCAAACGGCCCCGAGTGCGGGACGAAGGCGATGGCGGGTTCGCGTCCCGTGGCCGCGCGGGCGAGCGCATTGAGCTCCGCGCCATGCCGGTGCGCGAGCGCGTTGTAGGCGTACAGGTCGGAGTGGCGCAGCGGATGGTGCGTGCCGGGAATCGGGCTGCGGCCGGCGCCGGTGCTGCCGGTGACCGCGGAGACGAAGATCGGGCCTTCCGCCAGGCCGAGCTTCAGCAGCGGCACCGCGGCGAGCAGCGTGGCGGTCACGAAGCATCCCGGGTGGGCGACGTGCGGCGTCGGCGCGCGGTCGAGGTGCTCCGGCACCGCGCAGGTGAATTCACGCGCGCGCGCCGGGGCGCCATGCGGATGCCCGTACACCGTCGCGTACTCGGCGAGGTCGGCGAAGCGGTAGTCGGCAGAGATGTCGACGACCGCAGGCTTTGCGCCGGCCGCTTCGGCACGCGTCAGCAGGCCGTCGATCAGCCGGTGGGAGACGCCGTGCGGCGCCGCCGCGAGGACGGCGCTGCGCCCATTGCGGGCCGCCACCTCGGTCGCATCCGCGACCGGGACGTACGCGAGATCGCCGCAGGCCGCGGCAAGGTGCGGGAACGCCCGGGCGACGGGCTCGCCGGGCTGGCTGTCGGAAGCGATGGCCGCGAGCTCGAGCCGCGGGTGGCCGAGGACGAGGCGCAGCAGCTCGCCGGCGACGTAACCGGTGCCGCCGAGGATGATCGCGGGCACGCGCGCGCTCACGCCTCGTCCTCGTTCCCGCCGGAGCGGGCGGTCGGCTCGAGCCCGGCGGCGGCGATGACGCAATCGCCGAGCGCGGTGCCGTTCGTCATGGCATTGAACGCCGGGACCCCGAGCCGCTCGCGGATGATGTCGACGCCGACCGAGTTGTCCGTCGCGGGGCCCGTGACGGCCGCGGGTTCGATCCCGAAGCGCTCGCGCAGCAGCTTGACGCCGCCCCAGGCCGCGACCGGGTCGTTGGCCGAGAGTACGACGGCGGTGAGCGAGCCACGGATGTCGGCCGCGTCGAGGATGGCCTCGACGCCGTAGGCGCCGAGAATGCCGTCGCCGAGCTCGAAGACGATGGCGTCGGGCCGCCGGCTGGCCATCTCGGTCAGCATCGTGCGCGTGAGGGCGGGCCCGGTGGCGGGCGTGGTCGTCACGATCCCGAAGTCGGTGAAGATCGCCGTGTGGCGCGCGCCCGAGTCCTCCATCGCGAGGATGTCGCGCCTGAGCGAGACGCCCGTGGCCTTGAACCCGTCCACGACCAGCCCGCGGTGCCGCATGCGCGAGATCATCGCGCAGGCCGCGGCGGTCTTGCCGGCCTCCATGCAGGTGCCCGCAAGCGCGACGACCGGCACGCCCCCCGTTTCCAGGGCGGCGTCGAAGTCGAGCTTGCGCAGGCCGACCCGCGCCGGCACGCCGATGCGCTCGCCGAGG
>Ga0075304_1000156_pt1 | contig 17115 bp, 16 predicted proteins | sample Joice_CattailNLA_FD_120067 | JGI IMG/M metagenome (GOLD analysis project Ga0075304, IMG submission 120067) | Natural and restored wetland microbial communities from the San Francisco Bay, California, USA, that impact long-term carbon... | ecosystem: Environmental > Terrestrial > Soil > Wetlands ... | reverse complement strand
TGCGACGGGATCACGTCGGCGGGGGTGATCAGGGGGTTGGCGGCGAGGCGTGCACCGATCGGCACGGCGATCCATTCGCCGGGACGGGCCTGGGTCGGACTCTTCGCCGGCGTCGTTGCCTCGAGCTCACGCAACACCTCGACGAAGCGCGTGCCGGTCTTGGGCCATGTGAACTCGTTCGCGTACGCGTACGCGTTGTGCTCGAGCCTGGCCTTCAGGTCGTGGTCGTCGAGGATCGAATTGATCGCTGCCGACAGCTGGTCGGGCTCGCGGAACCCGACCAGGATGCCGCGGCCGTCGGCGAGCGCCTCTTTCGCGTGGAGGTACGGCGTCGAGACGACCGCCTTCCCGGCACCGAGGGCGTAGCTCAGCGTGCCGCTGGTGATCTGGTTCGGATCGAGGTAGGGGGTCACGTAGATGTCGGTCGCGAGCAGCAGCTCGATGATGTCCTTCTGGCGCAGGTACTGGTTCAGGAACGCGACGTTGTCGTCGAGCCCGAGGCTCTCGATCATCTCGGTGAGACGGTTCCGATACTCCTCGCCGTGGTGGCGCAGGAGCTCGGGATGCGTCTGTCCCGCGATCAGGTACAGGGCATCGGGGTGGTGCTGGACGACCCACGGCATCGCCTCGATCACGTACTCCAAACCCTTACCCGGTCCCACGAGGCCGAACGTCGCGACGATCTGGCGTCCGGCGAGGCCGAGCTTCTCCTTCAGCTTGCGGCGCCCTCGGGGCTCGATATGCGGCATGCCGTGCTGGATCACGGTCGTGGGGGTCGCGACCCCGTACACCTCGCGCAGGATGTCGACGGCGGTCTCGGCCATCACGATGAGGTGGTCGGCGTTCGCGGCGATGTTGCGCACGGCGTCGCGGACCGCCTCGCTGGGCTCGGGCAGCACGGTGTGCATCGTCACGACGACCGGCTTGCCGACCTCCTGCAGGAACGGCGTGAGGTGGTCGATGTACGTGCCCTCGATCCACGTGTCGCCTTCCCACGCCTCGTCCTTCCAGAGGCCGTAGAGCCCGAACTCGTGCTGCACGCAGACGACGTCGGCATCGGACCCGCCGATCGCTCGGGCCGCCGCCACGTAGCCGTCGGGCGAGCCCTGCCGGATGCGCCAACGGACCTCGGGTCCGTACGCGCGAACGGAGTTCCGCTCGTCGATCGCCGCCACCTCGCAGACGACCGACTCGTCCGCGGCATGTACGGCCTCGATCAGGTCGCTCGTGAAGGTGGCGATGCCACAGCGCCGCGAGGGCCACGTGGAGACGAAGGCGATGCGCATCGGCCAAGCGTACCGCGGCGGAGATGCGCCCCTCCTCGTGGGTCCCGCGGGCAGCGGGCCCGGCTGCCCTGTGCGCGGCTCAAGGGCGCACGTAGCGTGATGGTGGACCGGTGTCTCCAGCTCGGAAGGGGTGAGGGAGATGCAGACGACGCAGGCTCCGACCGGCGTCACGACGGTCGGTCGAACGAGGAAGCTCGGTCGCTTGGGGCTGTTCATGGCCGTGGCCTTGGTGGTCGGCAACATGATCGGTTCAGGGGTGTTCACGCTGCCGTCCGCGTTGGCGGGGGTGAGCGTGACGAACGGCGCGGGCTCACTGCTCGCCTGGGTCTTCACGGGGATCGGCGCCATCGTTCTGGCGTTGGTGTTCGCGAACCTCGGCCGTGCGTATCCGCGCACGGGTGGGCCCTACATCTATGCGCGGCGCGCCTTCGGGGACTTCATCGGCTTCCAGACGGCGTGGGGCTATTGGATCGCGGCATGGGCAGGCAACGCGGTGCTCGCGATCGCCTTCGTCGGCTACCTCGCGTTCTTCTTCCCGGTGTTGTCGGAGACCGCGATCTACGGGGCCCTGGCCGGGATCGGCCTGGTCTGGCTGCTCACGTTGGTCAACATCCTGGGTGTGCGCGAGTCCGGATGGGTCCAGGCCGTGACCACCGTGCTCAAGTTCATCCCGCTGCTCGCGATCGGCTTGATCGGGATCTTCTTCGTCGAGGGCAGCAACTACACAGCCTTCGCGCCGAACGGGATGGGCATGGGTGACGGTCTGCTCGGCGGCGTCACCGCGGCAGCCACGCTCACGCTCTGGGCGTTCATCGGCCTCGAGTCGGCCACCGTGCCGGCCGAGGAGGTGGCGAACCCCGAGCGGAACGTCCCGCGGGCGACCGTGATCGGCACGATCGCGACGACGCTCGTCTACATCCTGGCGACGGTGGCGATCATGGGTGTGATCCCCGCGACCACGTTGCAGGACTCGGCGAGCCCGTTCGCAGCCGCAGCCACCGCGATCTTCGGCGGTGCCGGCTACTGGGACGATGCCGTGGCGTTGGTCGCCCTGGTCAGCATCTTCGGATGCCTGAACGGCTGGATCCTGCTCACAGGGCGGGTGCCCCTCGCTGCCGCACGCGACGGGCTGTTCCCCAAGCGGTTCGCGCAGGTCTCGGGGCGCAGCGGGACGCCGGTCTTCGGGCTGGTCGTGAGCTCGCTGCTGCTGAGCGGACTGATGTTGATGAACTACACGAAGTCCCTCGTGGACCAGTTCACGTTCATCCTGCTGCTGGCGACGCTCACGACGTTGATCCCCTACGCGTACTCGGCTGCGGCGCAGATGTACCTGTTGTTCGCGGACCGGGCCCGATTCCAGGGCCGCCGGCTCGCGATCGACGCCGGCCTCGCGCTGCTGGCGTTCGGCTACTCCGTGTGGACGATCGCAGGGGCCGGATCCGACATCGTGTTCAAGGGCTTCATGCTGTTGATGCTCGGTGTCCCGGTGTACGTGTACATGAAGTGGCGTGACAGCAAGGAAGGACAGGTCGTCGAGCCGGAGGAGGAGCTGACGCCTCCGACCGTCTCGACGTTCACGCCCACGACGCCGGTCGAGCCGGTCCCTCGGCGTCCGGTGGCCGTCTGACCGAACGTCGCGACCGGAAGGGTCGGGCCGTCGGCCCGACCCTTCCTCATGTCCGGGTTCGCGTCAGTATCTCGCGCGCTTCTTCGGGTCCGCCGCGCGGCCGACCGCCCACAGTCCGACGCCGAGCAGCGCGACGAACAACGTCACGAGACCCACGACCCCGAGCAGCACCACCTCGGCGTCGGCCGAGTCCGGACCCGAGTCGACCGCTTTCACGATCGCGTAGACGGTGATGTAGGTGTAGATGCCGATCACGAGCAGGACGGGCAGGATCAGCAGGTACCCGACGCTCATGCCTGCGACCGCGAGCGCGACGCCTTTCGAGCCCTGCGTCTCGGTGTGCTCGTCCCATGCCGCGACGTGATCGTCGATGTCGTCGAGGTGATCGACCACGCGGTCGCCGGCCGCATCGAGGTCGGTCGCCACCGCTGCCGCCCGGGCAGCGAGTCGTTCCGCCTCGGCCCGTGCGTCGACCTCGTCGGGCTCGGGCCAGGGTCCGGATCCGGTCGCGCCGCTGCTCGAACTCACCGGTCGAGTATCGCAGTATCGGGCTGTGGGCGCGCGGGTCGACGAGATGGTCGCGAGAACACCGGCATCTCGAGATCGCGTGGTCGACTTCCTGCGGGCCGCGAGCATCATCGCGGTCGTCGTCGGTCACTGGATGATCGGACTGATCTATTGGCAGGACGGCGTGATCGGCACGCACAACGCGGTCGGGGTGACGTCGTTCCTCTGGCTCGCGACCTGGGTCCTGCAGGTGATGCCGATCTTCTTCTTCGTGGGCGGCTTCTCGAACTACGTGACGTACCAGGCGTTCATGCGCCGCGGCGAGAGCAGCGGCGCGTTCGTCCGGAGTCGTCTCTACCGCCTACTCCGCCCGTCGTTGGTGTTCCTCGGTGTCTGGGCGGTCGTGATGGTCGCGATGCACCTGTTCGAGGTCGGGGCGCCGACCGGCCCGCGGCTGTGGGGCGACGTGACGCTGCTCCGCGGCATGCTGCCGCCGGGTGCGACGGTGCCCTTCGGTCCGCTGTGGTTCCTGGCCGTCTACCTCGTGGTCGTGGCGATCGCGCCGGTGACGATCCGCCTGCACGAGCGGTTCGGCCTATGGGTGCCGGCGGCGATGCTGCTCGGCTCCGTGCTCGCCGACCTCATCGGCTTCGTCGGCGGGGCCTCGCTCGCCCGTTGGGCCAACGTGGTGTTCGTGCTGCTCCTGCCGCACCAGCTCGGTCATGCCTACGGCGACGGCTCGATGCTCCGCTGGCCCCGCCGCACGTTCTGGGCGATGGTCGTGGCCGGCCTCGGCGGTCTCGTGCTGCTTACCACCCCCGATGTCTTCAGGCCCTTCGGCGACGTGCGGTTCGAGTGGTTCCCGGGCATCGGGCACTACCCGAAGAGCCTGCTCGGCACCGACGTGGAGCGCGTCTCCAACGCCTACCCACCGACACTGTGCTTCCTGCTCGGCGGCGTGTGGACGATCGGCGCCGCGATGCTGCTGCGACCGGCCCTCACCGGATGGCTCCGGCGAGCGCGGGTGTGGAAGGCCACGATCGTGGTGAACGGCGTGATCATGACGTTGTTCCTCTGGCACATGACGGCGTTCCTCGTCGCGGTGCTGCTCCTGTGGCCGCTCGGCCTCGGCCACGAGCAGGACAGCACGGCGAGGTGGTGGCTCGAACGTGTCGTCTGGGTGGCGGTGCCTGGTCTGATCCTCGTGGGGTTGGTGGCGATCTTCGGGCGCTTCGAACGCCCTCGCGGGAGAGGGAGCACCGAGGACCGGAGGCCCGCCACTCGGTGATAGCGTCGGCGCCGTGCAGCGTCCCGGTGAGGCCCCGTCCGGCTCGCCACGCCCCGATGCGCGATCCTCCGAGGCGTCGTCGGGTGGCGCGACCCGAGCGATCGTATTCGCGGTGGCTGGGTTCCTCGCCTGCGCCCTCGTCGCCGCCGCGCCGGGGTCGGCGTTCCAGCCGGTGCTGCCCACGGGCGCGGAGGCGAGCGGGCCGCTCACGGCCGTGGCGAGCGCGATCGGTCTCGACCGGCTGACCGGCTCCTGGCTCGTCGCCGTCGGCGTCGTCGCCGCCGCCCTCGCGGTCGCCGGGTTCCTCGTGCTGCTCCGCGAGACGTGGCTCGGCACCGTTCGGCTGCGCACGGTCCTCGTGCTCGCCGTCGCCGCCAACGTCGTCGTGATCGCGCTGGTGCCGCTCCTCTTCTCGCGCGACGTGTACTCCTATGCGTTCTACGGACGCATCGCTGCGGTCTACGGCGAGAATCCCTACGTGCACACACCGGTGGAGTTCGGTGGCGACGAGCTCTGGCCTCTGGTGGGGCCGAAGTGGGTCGACACCCCGGCGGTGTACGGGCCGGTGTTCACGACGATCTCCCGAGGCATCGCCCGGGCCTTCGACACGCCGGCCGGCCAGGTCGACGCGTACCGGTGGCTGGCCGGGCTCGCGAGCCTGGCCACGATCGCGGTGATCGCGTCGGCCGCGCTCCGCGTGAGGCCGGGTCGCGCGGCGTTCGCGGTCGCCGCCTTCGGGTTGAACCCCGTCGTGCTCTTCCACGCGGTGGCGAGCGGCCACAACGACGTGCTCGTGGCGCTCTCGATCGCCCTCGGATTCCTGCTGCTCGTGCGAGACCGGAGCCTGTCGGCCGTCGCGGTGCTGGCGCTCGGTGCGTTGATCAAGGCACCCGTCGTGTTGCCGCTCGTCCTGGTGATCGTCTGGTGCGTGGCGCGGTCGCCGCGAGGGCACCGCCTTCGTGCCGCGACGACCCACGCCGGGCTCGCGATCGCGATCGGGCTCGTGGTCGCTGTGCCGTACCTGCAGACCGAGGATCCGACCCTCGGCATGCTCGAGCTCGCCGGGCACGAGGGGTGGCTCGCGCCGTCGGTCTTCGTCCGCAAGGTCTTCGGATGGCTCAGCTTCGGCACGCTCGGGTGGCTCGCCCGCGTGGTCTTCGCCGCCGTGCTGGTGGTGACGTTCGTGCGGCTCGCCCGCGATGTCGCTCGCCGTGCCGGCGACCGCGAGCCGGTCGAGACCCTCGGCGCCGCGATGGGATGGTCGCTCGTCGTCCTGATGCTGCTCGGGCCGGTGCTGCTGCCCTGGTACGTGGCGTGGGCCCTGCCACTGGCGTGGCTATTGCCGAGACCCCCGAGGACGACCGTGATCGCGGCGGGAGCGGCGCTGGCGCTCGCCCAGTGGTCGACCGAGCCGCTTCGCTACCCCGACGCGTTCGCCGTGAACCTATGGGTCGGGCACTGGATCGTGACGCCCGCCATGCTCGTGCTCGTGATCTGGTGCCTCGTCGACCTTCGACGTCGGACCGTGGACCGCCGTCCCCTGCACGACCCGGAGCGCATACCCGCCGAGGCCGGCGAGCGCTGAGGCGAGCGCCGGACCCCACCAGCCGTCCAGGGGCACACCGAGCCGCTCGAGGGTGAGCGCAGCGACCGTCAGGGCCGCGACGCCGAACGCCGGGGCCGACGCCACGGCTGCGACGCGATCGCCGAACGTCCACCTCGCCCACCCCGCTCCGACGATCCAGAGGAACCCGAGCATCGCGAGCCCGCTGAGCGCGATCGCGACCGGGGACGAGGGCGCCAGCTCGTCCTCGCTCGCCGGCAGGGGACGGGGGTCGGGCACCGAGGAACGCACCTCGGCGCCGCCGGCCGGATCAGCGCCGGTGCCGGTGGCGACCTGCCAGCTCACGAGCCGGTCGTCGACGAACGGGGAGGGGGCGAGGTTCCACTCGGGGGCCACGAAGAGGGCACGCTCCCCCTCGGGGATGTCGGCGAGCGTGATCCGCGACAACGCGTCGAACTCTTCCTCCCCCCGTTCGGTCGGACGCCCCTCCAGGAGGTCGTCGAGCGCGCCCACGAAGATGTAGACGTCGTCGGCCCGTTCGGCCGGCACGGCCGCGCGCGCGATGTTCGCGACGTTCGTGGCGTTGAACGTCACGAAGCGGTCGGGGTCGTCGACGACGAAGACGAGCGGGGTGTCGGGCGGCAGGGTCTCGGCGATCCTGCCGGCCAGGGTCGCCGCCGCGAGGTCCTCGTGGCTCATGAACGGCTGCTGCGAGCGTTGGGTGTTGAGCGCGGGCAGCGAGACGAGCGCCACGAGCAGCAGGGTGGATGCGACCGTGAGCCAGCGGCGGGGCTCGGTGCGTTCCCACACCCACGTGACGCCCTGCGCGGCGAGGATCGGCAGCGCGAACCCGAACGTCATCACGCGTTCGGGAGGGAACCACCCGGTGGCGATGCCGACGGGCACCCCGACGAGCGTGAACGCGGCCCACGCGATGAGGAATCGGCGGGTGAAGCCGTGCACCTGCAGGGTCCCGATCGCTGCCAGCGGCAGGGTCACCCATGGGGCGAACCGCCGGGCGCTCTCGCGGAACCGGAAGAGGTAGTTGCGGGTGAGGGCGTCGTCGAGCCCCACTCGTCGCAGGAACCCGTCCTTCGACGTATCGACCGAGACGCGTGCCGGTCCGAGGAGCATCGACAGCGATCCCACCCCGACGACGAGGCCGGCGCCCGCGAGGGCCACGAGCACGCGCCCGGCGTCGGACTGCCACCCGTGCTCGGGCTCGAGCACCCACGCGACGGCCGCGGCCGCCACGAGGATCGCTGCGCCCGCGAGGAAGAACTGCGGATGCGAGAGCCCGCCGCCGCCGAGCAGCAACGCCGCCGCGATCACCCCTCGGCGCGTGCGCCGGGCCAATGCCGCGGCGGCGGCGAGGAACGTGGCCGCGAACGCGAGGTTGGCGACGTAGCCGCCGGCGAGATGCACGGCGAAGACACCCGCCATGAGGCCGACGAGCGCCCAGCCCGGCCGCCCGCCGTGGGCCCGTCCGTGTACGAGCACGACGGACGCCAACCCGATCGAGACGCCGAGCGCTTGCTGCAGCCCGGCGAGTGCGGGGACGAGCGGCGCGCCCAGCGCGCCCGCGACCGCCGCGATCAGGGCGGGCACGCCCGGCCGCCCGCCGACGAGCGAGATGCCCTCGGCGACTCCCAGCCGCGTCCACCAGAGGTAGACGGTCTCGTCGGGCCCGACGCCGAAGGTCCAGCCGCGGACCAGCCCGGGCCAGGCGAACACCGCGACCAGCACGGCGGTCAGGACGGTGAGCCAGACGAGGTCCCCGCCGTGTGATCCCGCCCCGTCGATCGGGTGGTCCCCTGGCGCACGGCGCACGTCGGACGCGTCCGTGGAGGTCACTCCGCCGCGAACGTTCCCTGGGCGCTGACGGTCACCGTCGAGCCATCGTCGCCGGCGCCGGTGATCGCCGTGCACAGGAAGCTCCCGCCCATCCGGTCGGGCAGCGCGGGTGAGATGGTGACGAGGCACTCGCCGTCGTCGGACACGAACGTGACCGGACCGTCGACGCCGCGCACGGCGAACGTCAGCACGCGCTCCGGCGAGGTGGGCTGCTGAGCGGTGAACGAGATGCCGATGAGCGTGAGCTCACGCTCCGGCCCCCGCCACCGCATCGCGAGATCGCCCGGCGGAGGCACCCACAACGCCGGCAGCCCGAGGTTCGGATAGGTCTCGGAGAGGTTCAGAGCGCCGCTGACAGAGACCGATGCCGCCCCGGCCGTGAACCCGGTCTCGGCCTCGGGATCGATCGATGGCGTCGTCGATGCGGAGATCTGCACCGGCGGACCGGTCTCGGCCGGATCGGGCAGCGTGGTGGGCTCGTCGCGCCCGCATGCCACCGTGAGCAACACGAACGCCGTCACCACGATCGTCGTCGCGTTCCGCATGCCCCATCGTCCCCCGGGCGCTGACTGTACCCCCTGTTAGCATCGCCGCCATGCTCGACCGCGGCCTCGTGGAAGAAGTGCTCGCCGTCGCCCGCACACGCGGTGGCGCGTTCGCCGAGGTCTTCGTCGAGGAGACGACGAGCACCTCGATCCGCCTCGACGACGGCAAGGTGGAGGAGCTCACGACCGGGCTCGACCGCGGCGCCGGGGTACGCGTCACCCAGGGGACGAGCTACGGCTACGCGTTCTCGAATCGGCTCGATCGCGACGCCCTCCTGCAGGCCGCCGACGCGGCGAGCGCGGCATTGCGCGCGGGCGAACCCGGGGCGGTGCTCGACCTTCGCACGCTCGAGGGACCGCTCACGAACGCCGTCGACCGCGCGGCCGACTCGGTGCCCGCCGCCGACAAGGTCGCGTGGCTCCGCGAGCTCGACGTCGCGGCTCGCGCCGTCAGTCCCGAGGTCGTGCAGGTGGTCGGCGTCTACGGCGACTCGCTGCAGCGCCGCCTGATCGCCACGAGCGACGGCCGGTGGGTCGAGGAGGATCGGCCCCGCATCCGCATCGTCTCCCAGGTCGTGGCCAAGCGAGGCGACACCATCCAGACGGGTTTCCACGGACCGGCCGCGTGCGCCGGCGTGGAGTTCATCGATGGGCACACGCCCCAGGCGACCGCCCGGACCGCGGCCGAACGAGCGGTCACGATGCTCGACTCCGTGCCGGCGCCCGCGGGGGAGATGACCGTCGTGCTGGCCCCGGGCATGGGAGGGGTGCTGTTCCACGAGGCCGTGGGGCACCCCCTCGAGGCAGACGCGATCGACAAGGAGGCGAGCGTCTACCGGGGGCTCATCGGCACGAAGTGCGCGAGCGACCTGATCAACGGCGTCGACGACGCGACGATCGCCAACGGCTGGGGCTCCTTCACGTTCGACGACGAGGGCACGCCCGCCCAGCGCACCGTCTTGTTCACCGACGGGGTGCTGCAGGGGTTCCTCTACGACCGGTTGCGCGCGGAGAAGGACGGGGTGGAGTCGACCGGCAACGGCCGCCGCCAGTCCTACGCGTCGCCGCCGGTCGTGCGCATGACGAACACGAACATCCTGAACGGCACGTCCACGCCCCAGCAGATCCTCGCCGACACGCCGAGCGGCGTCTACGTGACCGCGCTCGGCGGGGGCCAGGTGAACCCGGCGACCGGTGACTTCGTCTTCGGGGTGAGCGAGGGGTACATGATCGAGAACGGCGAGGCGACGACCCCTGTGCGCGGCGCGAACCTGATCGGGCGCGCGATCGAGGTCATGAGCGCCGTCGACGCGGTGGCCGACGACTTCGGCACCTGGGAAGGCGTGTGCGGCAAGGACGGCCAGAACGCACCCGTGGGCAGCGGCTCGCCGACGCTGCGCATCTCGAAGATCACGGTGGGAGGCACGAGTGCCTGATCTCGGCGAGCTGGTACGCGCCGCGGCCGGGGCCGCCGAGGCCGATGAGGCGGTCGAGGCGTACGCGCAAGAGTCGCGGCAGACCGAGGCGAGCGCGCTGCGCGGCGAGGTCGAGGGGCTCGAATTCGCCGAGTCGCGCGGCGTGGGGGTTCGGCTGATCCGCGACGGCCGGCTCGGGTACGCCTACGCCGCCGATCCGTCGGTCGAGGAGGTGAAGGTCGCCGTCGCCCGCGCGCGCGAGAACGCCGCCCTCACCGAGCCCGACGAGTTCAACCTGCTCCCGTCCGCCGAGCCCATCACGGCGATCCCTGCTCTGTTCCGTGAGGACTCCGCCGAGGTGGCCACCGGGGACAAGGTGCAGATGGCGCTCGACCTCGAGCGCCGGCTCGTCACGAGCGATCCTCGGGTGACGAAGGTCGATCTCGCCCAGGTCGGTGACGCGGTCTCGCGGGTCGCGATCGCCTCGACCGCCGGCGTCGACGCGGAGTACGCGCGGACCGATGCGTGGGTCGTCGCGGTCACCCTCGCCGTCGAGGGGGACGAGACGCAGACCGGGTTCTCCTATCGCATCGCTCGCGCCCTCGACGAGCTCGGCCCCGAGTCGATCGCCGATGAGGCGATCGAACGCGCCGTGCGCATGCTCGGCGCCACGAAACCGGCGACCGCCAAGGTGCCGGTCGTGCTCGACCAGTTCGCCGCCGAGGAGTTCCTCGGGGTGCTCGCCTCGGCGCTCAACGCCGAGAACGTGCTGAAGGGTCGCTCGCTCTTCGCCGACATGGTCGGCGGCGAGGTCGGGTCCGAGCTCTTCACGCTCGTCGACGACGGCACGATCCTCGACGGACCCGGCGCCGCGCCGTTCGACGGGGAAGGTGTGCCGAGCGGGCGCACCGAGCTGTTCACGGCGGGCACGTTGAACGGGTTCCTGCACGACACCTACACGGCGGCGCGCATGGGAGGCGGTCAGCGATCGACCGGCAACGCCAAGCGCGGCTCGTACAAGGGGTCGCCGGGGGTGGGCACATCGAACTTCTACCTGGACAACGGTTCGACGTCGTTCGACGAGCTGCTCCGGCAGGCCGAAGGGGGTGTGTTGATCGCCGACGTCTCCGGCGTGCACTCCGGCGCGAACCCGATCTCGGGAGAGTTCAGCGTGGGTGCGACCGGCCTGCGCATCGAGGGTGGAGCGCTCGGCGAGCCGCTCCGCGAGATGACGATCGCCTCGACGCTCCCGCAGATGCTCGCGGGCATCACAGGGCTCGGCGACGACCTGCGCTTCTTCTCCAGCGTCGGAACCCCGTCGGTGCTGATCGGCGAGATGACGCTCGCGGGCGTCTAGACGTCGTCCGGCCACGGGGCGCGTGCGCGCCGGACCAGCACGGCCAACCCGCTGAGTACGGCGGCGAGCCCGACTCCCGACGCGATCAGGAACGACAGCGCAACCGACTCGGGATCGCCGAACCGTCCGACGAGCTGCAAGAGGAACAACGAGGCGATGCCCACGCCGGCGCCGAGCACCAAGGTGAGCGCGACCGCGAGGCGCTGACCCACGGGGAGGAAGAGGCCGACGCCGCCCGCCGACGCGGCGCCGAGCCCGATCAGCACCATCGCCCACGAGATGAACGTCTGTTCCATGAGCGGGAGCCTCGCACGGGCTCCGGCCGAGAGGGAACGGGAGGTGACGCTTCGTCGCGGAGTCGCCACACCACCGCCACACACCCGCAGGGTCGGTTCCTCGACGAGATGGGTTGCCGTCAGCCGGCCGACGGCCGCTGGCGGAACCACTCGGTGAACGCCTTGCAGCGGCCCTGCTCGTCGAACTCCATCACGAAGACGTTGTCGTAGACGCGCACGGGCGTGCCGTCGGCGTCGAAGTACGTGCTGACGCCGGTCGCGACCCCGCGTGCGCCCTCGACCGCGAACGGTTCGTACCACGCGTCCCACGTGCCGGGCTCGTCGGGTTCCTCGAGCCACGAGGCGACGATCGCGTCGCGGCCGAACACGGGCTCGTCGGCCGGGTGGTAGCGGTACTCGGCGTCGGCCGTGAAGAGCCCGCCGATCGCGGCGGCGTCGTTCGATCGCCAGGCAGCCACGTAGCCGTCGAGCCAACGCTGCAAGGTCGGTCGATCCATGGGGTGTGCCTCCTCGCGTGACCTGGGTACGCTCGGGCCGTCGTGCAGGAGCAGGGTATCCGCATCACGAAGGTCGGCGCCGAGCGGGTGGACGACCTCGAGCCGCTCGCGCGGTCGATGCACGCGCACCACCTCACCGTCGACCCCGCGATCCCGGGCATCCCCCCGCGCGACGAGGACGGGTGGTGGGCGCTGCGCCGAGAGCGCTACCGGCGGTGGCTCGAGGCGCCCGATGCCTTCGCGCTCCTCGCCGAGACCGGCGACCCGGGGGCGGGGCCGATCGGGTACGCGGTCGTCTCGATGCACGGCGGGCCCGACGACTCCCACGTCACCGGTGAGCGCTTCGCCGAGCTGCAGTCGCTCGCCGTGCTCGAGGGCATGCGCGGCGCGGGCGTCGGGACGGCGCTCCTGCAGGCCGTCTACGCCGAGCTCCGCGCGCTCGGCATCGAGGAGCTCGCGATCGGCGTGCTGGCAACGAACCACGACGCGCTGCGTCTGTACGAACGGGAGGGGTTCACGCCCTGGGTCGTGATCGCGCTCGGGAAGGTGCCTCCGGAGTCCACAGACTAGTCTCGTTCAGAGTACCTGTGCGGTCGGGTGGGGAGTCGCATGCTTCAGAGGGGCAGCTCGACCGCGAAGCGTGCGCCGACGGGTGACGCCGCCTCCGCGCTGATACGACCGCCGAGCGCTTCCACGATGCGTTTGGCCAAGGCCAGGCCGAGTCCGGCCCCGGGCCCCGATCGGGCCGGATCCGCGCGGAAGAACGGGTCGAAGACCCGGTCGATGTCATCGGCAGCGATGCCGTCGCCGGTGTCCTGGACCGCGAGGTGCACACGATCGCCCCGGCGGCTGGCCTCGACGCGAACGGTGCCGTCCGCGGGGGTGTGCCGGACCGCGTTCGAGAGCAGGTTCTGCAGCACTCGCGCCACGCGAGGCGAGCACCTGATGCCGTCGACCCCATCGATCGTGCTGACGAGGTGCAGCCCCTTCTCCTCGGCCTGCAGCGCCATCGCCGCCACCGCGTCTGCGACGATCTTCGCGAGGTCGGCGCGTGCCGACTCCGCCTCGATCGCGCCCGCATCGAGCTGGGTCAGCTCGAACAGATCGTCGACCATCTCGGAGAGCTGGCGGATCGATCGGCGCATCTCGTGCGTGTATCGCTGCAGGCTCGGCGGGTCGGCGACCACACCGTCGTCGATCGCCTCCACCATCGCCCGCAGAGACGCCAACGGCGTCCGGAGGTCGTGGCTCACCGTCGTGATCAGGTCGCGCCGCATCGCCTCGGCCTCTCGTTCCCGCTGCTGCGCCTCCTGCAGCTTGGAGGCCATGTCGTCGAGCGTCGCGCCCAGCGTGTCCAGCTCGGGTCCCGCGTCGAGTCGGCCGACCCTCGTCTCGAGGTCGCCCTCACCCATGCGTCGGGCCGCGCGATCGAGCCTGGTCACCGCTGCCGAGGAAGAGCGGGCGACCACGAGCGCCCCGGCGACGCCGGCGGCGGCCGAGTAGAGGAGCAAGACGGTGACGAGGGTCGCGTCGTGCTCGCTCACCGTCATGCGGAGCGTCAGCACGCCGATGTTGGCGATCGCGATCACTGCCGCGAGCAGCGCGACGGCCACGAAGCGCTGTCGCATCGAGGCGCGCGCCAGCAGGAACCTCGCGAGCACGGCCGCGACGATCGTGACGATGCCGGCCGGCACGAGCAGCACGAGGAGATCGGCTCGCTCGCCGGCACCCACGCCCATCGCGGCAGCGACGACCAGGGTTCCGACGACGCCCGCGGCAGCGATCGCGATGACCAGCGCGATCGTCCGCCAGGTCCCCCCCTGCGCTCGACGATCGCTCATGGCTCGAACCGGTATCCCACGCCCCAGACGGTCACGAGCCGTGTCGGGTTCGACGGATCGTCCTCGATCTTCTCGCGGAGACGTCGCATGTGCACCGTGACGGTGGCGCTGTCGCCGTCCCACGCGAAGTCCCAGACGTCCTCGAGGAGCCGAGTTCGCGACAGGGTGACGCCGGGCCGCTCCATCATGTGGGCGAGCAGCTCGAACTCCTTTCGGGTGAGCTTCACGGGCTCGTTGTCCTTACGCGCCTCGCGCCGCTCGAGGTCCACCTCGAGATCGCCGGCGCGCAGCAGGACCGGTTCCTCGGGGGCTGTGGCGGTGCGACGGAGCACCGCGCGCACCCGCGAGACGACCTCGCGCGGCGAGAAGGGCTTCGTCACGTAGTCGTCGGCACCCAGATCCAGCCCCACGATGCGGTCCGTCTCCTGCCCCCGCGCCGTCAGCATGATCACGGGCACGTCGGCGCTCGCGCGCATGCGGCGGAACACCTCGAGGCCGTCGATGCGCGGCAGCATCAGGTCGAGGAGCACGAGGTCGGGGGTGTCGGTGGCGAACCGGTCGAGCGCCTGCTCGCCGTCACCGGCGGTGTCGACCTCGAACCCCTCGGTCTGCAGGTAGCGCGCGAGCACCTCGCGCACCATCGGCTCGTCGTCGACCACCAGCACCCGCATCTCTTGCACCAACGCAGCATGCACCACGGTTCTTTCCGGAACGTGACGGAACCGGTCCGCCCCCGGGCGAGCCGTAATCGGTCGGTAATGCCGGGTCGCGAGACTGCTCCCCGTGATCGACGTGATCCTGCCCGTGCTCGACGAGGCCGAGGCGTTGCCATGGGTCCTCGCTCGGATGCCCAGCGGGTACCGCCCGATCGTCGTCGACAATGGATCGACCGACGGCTCCGCCGAGATCGCTCGATCCCTCGGGGCCGTCGTCGTGCAGGAGCCCACTCGGGGGTTCGGGGCGGCCTGCTTCGCCGGGCTCGCCGCCGCGGATCACGACATCGTCTGTTTCATGGACTGCGACGCCACGCTCGACCCCGGCGACCTCTGGCGAGTCGCCGACCCGGTGCGGGTGGGTGGGTTCGATCTCATGCTCGGGAGTCGTGTCGCCGAGTCGGGTGCGTGGCCGGCACACGCTCGCGCGGGGAACCGGGTCGTCGCCTTCGGCATCGGCCGGCGGATCGGAGTGCCGCTGCGCGATCTCGGGCCGATGCGGGCGATGCGGCGGGACGCCGTGCTCGCCCTCGGTCTGCGCGATCGTCGCTTCGGTTGGCCGTTCGAGATGGTGCTCGCCGCGGGTGCCGCGGGATGGCGCGTCGGCGAGACGCCGGTTCCCTACCGCAGGCGGTCCGGAGCCAGCAAGGTCACGGGCACGGTGCGCGGCACGGTGCGGGCGATGCGCGACCTCGCGCGGGTGATGCGATGCGCCTGATCGTCATCGCGAAGGAGCCGGTCCCCGGGCGGGCCAAGACGCGTCTCTGCCCCCCGTGCACCTCGGCCGAGGCGGCCTCGATCGCGGAAGCGGCGCTCGCCGACACCCTCGAAACCGTGTGCGGGGTCGCCGGGGTCGATCCGGTCGTGGTGCTCGACGGAGCGCCCGGCCCGTGGCTGCCGGCCGGGGTGCCGGTGCGACCGCAACGCGGGGAGGGTTTCGACGTGCGGCTGGCGGCGGCGTTCACCGACGTGGGGGCTCCGGCGCTGCTGATCGGGATGGACACGCCCCAGGTCTCACCGGCTCTCCTCGCCGAGGCGTGCGTCCGGCTATCGGCAGGCGACGTGGATGCGGTGCTCGGCCCGGCCGTTGACGGCGGGTGGTGGGCGATCGGCCTCAGGCGAGCGGACGACGACGTCTTCCTCGGGGTGCCGATGAGCACGGATCGGACGCTCCACGCGCAGCGGGCCCGGCTGCACACACGATCGCTCCGGGTGGCAGAGCTGCCGACGCTGCGCGACGTCGACCTCGCCGAGGACGCCGCTGCCGTGGCGCGGGAGGTGCCGGGGTCGCGGTTCGCCGCCGCGGTCGAGGAGAGCGCGATCGGACGCAGACGGGCCCTCGGAGTGAGCGTGTGAGCGCCGTCGCGTGGACCGTGGCGCACGCGTCCGCCGTCGGCCTGCCCGAACGGGAGACGGTGCTGCGCTCGCGATGCGGCAAGGTCATCTCGCTGTCCAGTGCGCGCTGGTGGGCCGAGCCCGCCGAGGAGGAGGCGTCGGTCCTGGGTCTCGCGATCGGGCCCGCGCTCGATCTCGGCTGCGGACCCGGCCGGCACTGTGCGGCCTTGAGCCGCCGCGGTATCCGAGCGGTCGGGGTGGACTCGTCGAGCGCGGCGGTGGCCGCCGCTCGGGCTCGCGGCGCCGAGGTGGTGCAGCGGTCCGTGTTCGACCCGCTGCCCGACGAGGGGCGCTGGGCCAGCGCCCTGCTGCTCGACGGCAACGTGGGCATCGGTGGAGACCCTCACGCCCTGTTCCGGCGGGCCCGCTCGCTCCTGCGACTCGGCGGCCGGCTGCTCGTCGAGGTCGATGGACCGGGTGTCGCGATCCAACGGCTCCACGTCCGCGCGGAGCTGCCCGGTGGCGCGACGGAGTGGTTCCCGTGGGCGTGCGTTGGCGTCGACGGTCTGGGTGAGCTCGCCGATGGGGCGGACCTGCTGCTCGAGAGCCTCTGGACCGAAGCCGGCCGGTGGTTCGCGAGGCTGGACGCGCGATGACGGGCTCGCCGACCCCGTTGGAACGGCTGACGCCTCCCAGGGTCGGACCTTTCCGTGAGGAGACCTTCCGCAGCCCCTTGCACTCGGTGCGGGTGGCCTCGATCCTCGGCATCTCCCTGGGGGTGACGTTCACGGTCTGCTTCCTCACGGGGTTCCTCTCGCATCTGATCCAGCATCCGCCCTCGTTCTACGCGTGGCCGGCACGTCCGGGCTGGCTCTACCGGGTCTCGCAGGGCGTGCACGTGACCACCGGCATCGCGTCGATCCCGTTGCTCCTCGCGAAGCTCTGGACCGTGTACCCACGGTTCTGGACGTGGCCACCGCTGCGCAGCGC
>Ga0075304_1000155_pt1 | contig 17221 bp, 14 predicted proteins | sample Joice_CattailNLA_FD_120067 | JGI IMG/M metagenome (GOLD analysis project Ga0075304, IMG submission 120067) | Natural and restored wetland microbial communities from the San Francisco Bay, California, USA, that impact long-term carbon... | ecosystem: Environmental > Terrestrial > Soil > Wetlands ... | reverse complement strand
CGGCCGCCGGACTCGTCGGCCTGGCCCTCGGGGATCGCCCACTCCTCGCCGATCGGCTTCAGGCTGATCTTGCCCTGGGTGTCGATGTCCTCGACGAGCACGGTCAGCGTGTCGCCTTCCTTCACGGCTTCCTCGACGCTGCTGAGGCGCTTGCCCTTGCCCAGCTTCGAGATGTGCACGAGGCCGTCTCGACCAGGCACGAGGTTCACGAAGGCGCCGAACGTGGTGGTCTTCACCACCGTGCCCTCGTACTGCTCCCCCACGAGCACCGGACGCGGGTTCGCGATCTCGTCGATCATGTGGGCCGCCTCGTCGGCGCCCTCGGCACCCAAAGTTGACCCGATCAGCACCGTGCCGTCGTCCTGGATGTCGATGTCGGCGCCGGTCAGCGCGATGATCTCGTTGATGCGCTTGCCCTTGGGGCCGATCACCTCGCCGATCTTGTCGACCGGGATCTGGATCGAGATGATGCGCGGCGCCTTGGCGTTGACCTCTTCGCGTGGCGCCGGGATCGCGGCCTCCATCACGTCGAGGATCTGGAAGCGGGCCTCACGCGCTTGCTTCAGCGCATCGGCCAGCACCGAGCCGGGCAGGCCGGTGACCTTCATGTCGAGCTGGATCGCGGTGACGAACTCTCGCGTGCCGGCCACCTTGAAGTCCATGTCGCCGAGCGCGTCCTCGGCGCCGAGGATGTCGGTGAGGGTCACGAACGCGCCGTCGTCGGCGATCATGCCCATCGCGATGCCGGCGACGGGGGCCTTGATCGGCACCCCCGCGTCCATCAGCGACAGCGTCGATCCGCAGACGCTCGCCATCGACGTGGAACCGTTCGAGCTCAGCACGTCGCTCACGAGCCGCAGCGCGTACGGGAACTCGTCCTCGTGCGGCACCACCGGGATCAGAGCGCGCTCGGCGAGCGCGCCGTGACCGATCTCGCGGCGGCGAGGCGAACCCACACGGCCCGTCTCGCCCGTCGAGAACGGCGGGAAGTTGTAGTGGTGCATGTACCGCTTGGTGTCCTCGAGGTCGAGCGTGTCGATCATCTGGGTCATGCGCAGCATGCCGAGCGTGGTGATGTTCAGCACCTGGGTGTCGCCCCGACTGAACAGCGCCGAGCCGTGCGCGCGCTTCAGCACGCCGACCTCGGCCGAGAGCGGACGGATCTCGGTGGGCGTGCGACCGTCGAGTCGGATGCCCTCCTTGATCACGCGGGCCCGCATGACCTTCTTCTGCACCTGCTTCCACGCGGCACCGAACTCGCCGAGGCGGTCGACGCCCTCGGCGCCGAGCTGCGCGGCCACGTGCTCCTTCGTCTCGGCCTTGAGCGCGTCGAGCTTCTCCTCGCGCTCGGCCTTGTCGGGCACGATCGCCTCGGCGAGTCGGTCGGCCGCGAACGACGAGACGATCTCGAAGACGTCGTCGCCGTAGAGCGGACGGGCGGTCCACTCCTGCTCGGTGACGCCGGCCTCGTCGATGAAGGCTCGTTGGAAGCCGATCTGCTCCTCGATCGCTCGCTTCGCGGCCTCGAGCCCCTCGGCCACGGTCTCCTCGGTCGGCGCGGGCGCGCCACCGGCGAGCAAGTCCCAGGTGTTGTCGGGCGCTTCGCCCTCGATCATCAGCACGTCGATCTCACCGGCGCCGTTCTTGCGGCCCGCCACGACCACGTCGAACGTCGCCTCCTCGACCTGCTGGAACGTCGGGTTGATGACCCACTGCCCGTCGATCAGGCCCATCCGCACCGAGGCGACGGGGCCGTCGAACGGCAGGCCGGCCAGGCACGTCGCGACCGATGCGGCGTTCATCGCGGGGATGTCGTACGGGTTCTCCCCGTCGACGCCGAGCACGGTGATGACGACCTGCACCTCGTCGCGGAACCCGTCCTTGAACGTGGGCCGCAGCGGGCGGTCGATCAGCCGACAGGTCAGGATCGCGGTCTCCGAGGGCCGACCCTCGCGGCGGAAGAAGCTGCCGGGGATCTTGCCCGCGGCGTACATACGCTCTTCCACGTCGATCGTGAGCGGGAAGAAGTCGATGCCTTCGCGGGGGTTGCTGCTGACGCAGGTGGCGAGCACCTGGGTCTCGCCGTAGGTGACGACGACGGCGCCGTCGGCGAGCCTGGCCATTCGGCCGGTCTCGAGCGTGATGTCCCGGTCGCCGAACGCGTGGGACTTGGTGATGGTGGCCATGTGGCCTTCCTCCTTGGTGTGGCGCACGCATCGGGCGTGCGCGGTTCGAGAAGGAGGCGGGTCGGCCGATCCTCAGTGGTGGGCCGCCGGACGCTCCTGCAGAAGCCGGGAAGCCGTCCGGAAGCTCGCTACTGATTACCGACCTGGATCCCGCCTCCGGCGGGTCCGGTGGGTCCTTCGCATCACTCCTTCGTGCCGTCCGGCCCCGCGAGCGCGCGGCGGACGGGGTGCGCGGGCCTCAGCGACGCAGGCCCAGACGCGCGATCACGTCGCGGTACCGCTCGATGTCCTCGTTGCGGAGGTAGTCGAGGAGGCGACGCCGACGGCCGACCATCTTCAGCAGGCCGCGGCGCGACGCGTGGTCGTGCTTGTGGGTCTTGAGGTGCTCGGTCAGCTCGGCGATGCGGGTCGTCAGCACCGCGATCTGCACCTCGGCCGAACCGGTATCGCCGTCGGATCGCGCGTACTCGGCGATGATCTGGCTCTTCGATTCCTTGGTCAACGTCATGGTCAGTCGCCAAGCCTACCAGCGGGAACGCCGGCCTGACCGAACCGACCCTCGGCCGTGACGGCGCCGACCGCCTCCACGACGCGGTTGCGTCGGGCACGGAGGTCATCGAGGGAGGCACCCACCCCGGCGAGCCGGCGGAGGTTGACGCGGGCCCGTCGGGCGCGCTGCAGGCGCGCCACCAGCCACGCCGCCGCGAGACCGCACACGGGCCCTATCAGGGTCGTGATCAACCAGGGGTGCGCCGAGTCGCGCGCCGGCGGCAGGTAGCGGACGACGAACCAGGTCAGCGGGAAGCAGAGCAACGCGACCAGGAACTTCACGGTGGCCCGCGTCACCGGAGCCATCGAGCGTCGTCCCACGAGCCAGGTGAGCGAGCCCGGCGCGGCGTTGACCAGCACGCCTACCACGGCGGGCACGGCTACCAACACCGCGACCGCCACTCCCGCGAGATGCACCCGTCGGTGCCGTCGTGGGTCGCTGGCGACGGCAGCGTCCGTGATCGCGTTGGCTTCCAACACCGCCCGATAATCGTCGACGGCCTCGCGGACCGCGGCCTGCTGCGTCCCTGGCGCGTCACCCAGCCGCGCGGTGAGATCCTCGCGAGCCGAGAACGTGGGACGCCAGCCCGGGTCGGCATCGAGGGGTCGCAGGGCGATCGTGGCGGCGAGTCCGAGCGACGACATCTGCGCCGCGCTGTCGAAGTCCAGCGCGACCGCGGCGAGGCGTTCTCGGATCGCCGCCGTGAGCGCCGCGACCGTGTGCCGATCGTCCTCGCCGGCATCGCCTCCGGTCGACACGAACGACCGAAGCTCGGCGTCGAGATCGATCGGGACTCCGACGCGAACGTAGACGCGGGCGCGCGCGGTGGACTTGTCCTCGTAGATCAGCCCCACCGGGACGATGGTCAGACCCCCGGCGCCGGCGGCACGCGAGCCGAGAGCGATGCGGGCGGCACCGGTCTTCACGGGCAGCAGCCGCACCTCGTCGCTCGCCCGCCCCTCGGGGAAGATCGCCACGATGCCGTCCTGCGTCAGGACGTCGTGGCAGGCGGCGAACGCCCGCGCGTTGCCCGACGTCACGCCGTCGGATGCGCGGACCACTGGGATCGCCCCTGCGAACCACAGGAACGGACGAGCCGCGGTCCGCCACAGACTGGCCATCGCCAGGAATCGCGGGAACCGCGGGAGCGTCGCGGCGAGCAGGACGGGGTCGACGAACCCTCCATCGTGGCTAGCGACCACGAGCACCGGACGGCGCGACGGGACACGCCCGAGCCCGCTCGTCTCGACCGAGCGGAACCACCCTAGGGCGGCGAGCCGAGCGATCGACCGCATCACGAGGTCACGTGCCCGCACGAGCGGATCCTCCCACGATCCGATAGTCCAGCGGCCCCGCCGTCGGAGCCGTGGCTACGATGGCGACGATGCCATCGCTCGGTGACCGCTTCCTCCAGTCGTGTGGCCTCCTCGGGCCTGTCCTGTTCACGACCGCGTGGATCGGAGCCAGCCGGCGTCAGCCGGGCTACTCCCTCGCGAACGAGCACATCAGCGGGCTCGCCGCGCCCGACGCACAGGCACCGGTCGTGATGACCGCGGGCTTCTGGGCACTCGGCCTCGGCACGATCGGCTTCGCCGCCTCGCTCGAGCGACGCCTCGGCGGCGGCGGACAGGGCCCCGCCCTCCTCGGCGCGTCGGGGATCGCGATCTGCGCTGCCGGCCTCTTGCGACGCGATCGCATGTCCAACTGGCCGATGCCCGGTGAATCCGTCGGGCGCCAGTCGTGGGCGAACGACGCCCACGATCTCGCCTCGGTCGCCGGCCATCTCTACGCGACGACGGGCCTCCTCGCGCTCGCGACCCGCCTGCGACCCGAGCCCGGCCTGCGGGACCTGGCCCTGCCGGCAGCGGGAGCGGCGGCCGCGTCGAGCGGTCTGATGTCGTACTTCGCCCGCGACGTCGTGCGCCCAGGCAACGGCATCGTACAGAGGGTCGGCATCACGATCCCGTTGGCGTTCACGATGCGCCTCGCGTGGCGACTGCTTCGGGAGGATCGGCCGGTCGCTGAGGACAGGCCGATCATCGACCGACCTGATCGTCGGGCACGATGGCCCGCGTTCGGTCGACGTCATCGGCGATAGCCTCGATCAACTCGTCGATCGAGTCGTAGCGGATCTCGTCGCGCAGGCGCTCCCAGAACTCGATCGCGAGCGGCTCGCCCCGGAGCTCGTCACCCTCGAAGTCGAGCAGGAACGCCTCCACGTGCAGCGGCTCGACGCCGAAGGTTGGGTTCGTGCCGACATCGATCGCGGTCCTATAGCGTCGTCCATGGAGTTCGGCCACGCCCGCGTAGATCCCCTGTCCGGGCAGGAGCAGCCGTGGCCACGTGCGCAGGTTGGCGGTCGGGAAGCCGAGATCCTTGCCTCGGCCGTGCCCCGATGTCACCTCGCCGTCGAGCACGAAGCGTCGTCCGAGCGCTTGCGCCGGCCACGTGAGGTCGCCTGCGGCAAGGGCGCCACGGATCGACGACGACGACACCGTCCGGCCACCGAGCTCGAACAAGGGCACCCCTTCCGCGGTCAAACCGTACGTGGCGCCCATCTCGGGCAGCGTCGCCAGCGTGCCCGCGGCCTTGAAGCCGAACGTGAAGTTCGCGCCCATCGCCGCGTGACGTGCGTTGACGCCGCGGACGAGCACGTCCCGGACGAAGTCTTCGGCCGGGATCCGCGAGAAGGCCGAGGTGAACTCCAGCACCACCAGCACGTCGAGTCCGCTCGCCTCGATGAGGCCGGCCTTCCGACCCACCGTGGTCAACAACCGAGGTTCGCTGCCCGGCGTCAGGATCTCTCGAGGATGCCGGTCGAACGTGATCCCGTCCGACGGGATGGCGAGATCGCGTGCCCGGGAGACGGTCGTGTCGATCACCGACCGGTGTCCGAGATGGACGCCGTCGAAGAAGCCGACCGTGACGACGGAAGCCTCCTCGGGCAACGGCAGCGCATCGAACCCGTACACGATCCGCATCGCGCGAGAGCCTAGCCGACGCGACCGGCGCGGCCCTCGCAGCGCCACGGCGTCCCTGGGCCGATCGCTGGAGTACGGTTCTCGGCATGGGCTCGAAGGCGACGGGCATTGTCCTGCTCGTGATCGCGGCGTCGATCGCCGCGTGTGGGTCGAGCGCGCCCGTGGACCGCACGCTCGACGACGATGCGATCACGATCGCCTCGTTCGACTTCGACGAGAGCGAGACGATCGCCGAGGTCTACGCCGGCGCGTTGCGTGCGCAAGGCTTCGAGGTTCGACACGTCCGTCGCGTCGGGACGCGCGAGGTAGTGCTGCCGGCGCTCGAGCGCGGATTGATCGAGGTCGTGCCCGACTACACGGGCAGCGCCGTCGCGTTCCTGGGTGGCCGGCCCTCGGTCGATCCGGACTCGTCGCTGGCGACGCTGCGAGTCTCGCTCGGCTCGCGGGGTATCGAAGCGCTCGAACCGGCTCCCGCGCAGAGCAGGAACGGACTCGTGGTCACGACCCGGACCGCGACGGAGCATGCGCTGCGCAGCGTGAGCGACCTTCGGAGCGTCGCGCCGGCGATGACGATCGGCGGTCCCCCCGAATGCCCGGAGCGGGAGCTCTGCCTGTTGGGCTTCGCTCAGACCTACGGCCTGGAGTTCGGGTCGTTCCTGCCCCTCGATGCGGGTGGACCCGTCACGGCGGCTGCGGTCCAGCAGGGAACGGTGGATGTCGGCGTGCTCTTCACGAGCGACGGCAGCCTCGCGCAGCACGGGCTCGTGCTGCTGCAGGACGATCGTCGCCTGCAGCCCGCGGAGAACGTGACGCCGCTCGTGCGGCGCGACGCGATCGAGCGATTCGGTCCCCGGCTGACAGAGGCGATCGATGCGGTGTCGGCCGAGCTGACCACGAGCGAGCTCCGAGCGCTCAACGCCCTCGTCAGCTCGGGGGTTGCTCCGGCGGTCGCTGCGGCCAGATGGCTGGACGATCACCACCTCGGGACCGCCGCCGAGTAGCATCGCGCGAACGGGGGAAGAGGACGACGAGATGGACACCGCCGAGCCGACGACCGAGACCACGCACGAGCGCCGGCAACGTGTGCTCGGGCCCGACGTGCGGCGGCGTCCCTCCGGCGAGGCACCACCGTTGCCGCGGGAACTCGGGCGGAGCGGGAGGTTCTGGCTGTTCATGGCCGCCTACTTCGTGGCCACGGTGATCGGCGTCGTCTTGTTCGAGCCGTCCGAACGCCTCTTCCATCGGATCGACACGGCGGTCCTGAGATGGTTCGCATCGTGGCGTGCCGCTCCACTCACCGACGTCATGGAGACGATCGCGCTCCTCACCTCGCGGTGGATGATCCGCATCCTGCGGTGGGGAACGATCGCGACCTTGATCACCGTCCGCCGATGGCGGCACCTGCTGGTGTTCCTCGGTGCCTTGATCGTCGAGGCCTTCGTGACGTACGGACTCACGCTGGCGATCCACCGGCCCCGGCCGCTCGACGTGGTCACGATCGGACCGTGGCAGGACTTCTCGATGCCCTCGAGAGGGCTCGCCGCTCTCGCGGTCACGCTGGTCGGCATCACGTACTCGTTGATCCCGCACGGGCGCTGGCGGGATGCCGCGAAGTGGGGGACCGGGGGTCTGCTCGTCGTCGTCGGCCTTGCCCGGGTGTACCTGGCGATCGACCACCCGACCGATGCGATCTTCGGCGCCGTGCTCGGCGTCGCGATCGGGCTCACGGCGTTCCGCTGGTTCGCGCCCAACGACGTCTTCCCCGTGACCTATCGGCGCGGGAAGGCGGCGCATCTGGACGTCGGTGGGCGACGGGGCGAGGCGATCGCCACCGCCGTCCGCGATCAGCTCGGGTATCGCGTCCTCGACGTGCAGCCCGTGGGGTTGGAGGGATCGGGCGGTTCGACGCCGTTGCGGCTGCGGGTTCGCGAGGAGGGCTCCGGCACGGAGCGGGTGTTGTTCGCGAAGCTCTACGCGAAGAGCCACGTGCGAGCCGACCGCTGGTACAAGCTCGGACGCACGATCCTGTACGGCAAGCTCGAGGACGAGACGCCCTTCCAGACGGTTCGGCGGTTCGTGGAGTACGAGGACTACACCCTCAGGCTCATGGAGGATCTCGACCTGCCCGTGCCGCGTCCGTACGGAGTGGTCGAGATCACCCCCGAGCGCGAGTACATGATCGTGATGGAGTTCTTCGACGGCGCCGTCGAGATCGGTGATGCGGAGATCGACGACCGCGTGATCGATCAAGGACTCCGGCTCGTGCGCGATATGTGGGACGAGGGCTTGGCCCACCGTGACATCAAGCCGGCCAACCTCATGGTGCTCGACGGAGACCTGAAGCTGATCGACGTCTTCTTCGTGCAGGTGCGGCCTTCCCCTTGGCGTCAGGCCGTCGACCTCGCGAACATGATGATGGTCCTCGGACTTCGCTCCGACGCGCAGCGCGTGTACGAGCACGCCCAGCGGCTGTTCACCCCCGACGAGATCGCGGAGGCCTTCTCGGCGACCCGGGGCGTGGCGAGCCCCACCCAGCTGCGCACGATGATGAAGGAGGACGGCCGCGACCTGATGGCCGAGTTCCAGGCGCTCGCTCCCCAACGTGCGCCGATGAAGATCCAGCGGTGGAGCGTCCGGCGCATCCTGCTCACGATCGGGGTGGTGCTCATGGCGTTCATCGTGTTCGGGTTGATCGCGTCGAACTGGGCGGTGTTCGCATGAGGTGGTCCGCGATCGCGCTCTCGATCACGCTGATGTCCGGGACGGTGGCGTGTTCGGCGGACAACCCCCAACAGCCGGTCTGTGCCCATCACGATGGCTCGATCCTCGTCCTGGAGGCGCAGTCGGTGCCCTCGGCCACCCGGATCCCATGCATCGCGGAGCTGCCGATCGGGTGGCGGTTCGCCGGGTCGCTCGTGCGCGACAGCGGGACCACGCTCTGGCTCGACCACGATCGCGCCGGGGTCCACGCCGTCGAGGTCGAGCTGATGATGCGTTGCGACGTGAGCCAAGCCGTGGAGGTTCCCCCGGCGCCCGACGAGATCGGCATGCGCACGTACCAGTTGCCCGAGAGCCTCGATCCGTTCGTCGGATCGCGGATGCTGGTGTTCGACGGAGGGTGCATCGTCTCCCGCTACCGGTTCGCCGAGGGGTCGGAGCCCGCACTCGTGATCGAGGCGGACCGCGCGGTGTCGACGCTTCCTCGGGCGACGATCGTCGCCGAGGTCCGGCGCGACCTCGACCTCACGGTCTGCGGGGCCGGGGCGCCGCCGTGCGCCGGATAGGCTCACCCCGATGCTGACCGATCACCGTCGTGCCTTCCGGTTCTCCCTGGGACTGCTCGTGTGTCTCGTGTTCATGCTCGTCGCCGTGGGTCGTCATCCCGAGGAGCTGGCGCCGCTGACCACGCTGCCGTTCATCGGCGAGTTCGACGCCACGGTCGAGCGATGGGCCGACGACGTGCGGGTCGGCGTGTTGACCGGGTTCTTCACCTTCCTGAGCCTCGTCGGTGGCGGTCTCGTCACGATCCCTTTGAGGATCCTGGTCGCGGCGTGGCTGCTCTTCCGGCGCCGGTGGGTGGCGGCCTCCACCTTCGTGCTCGTCTGGGTCGCGTCTGAAGCCCTGCTCACGTGGTTGAAGATCTTCTTCCACCGCGGGCGTCCGCCGGGTCCGCTCGTGGAGACGAACGGGTTCTCGTTCCCGTCGGGGCACGCCGTCGCGGGCGCCGCGCTCGCCGTCGCCCTGGTGTTGGTGTTCTTCCCACCCGGGCCACGGCGTCGGAAGTGGGAGCTGCTCGCGATCGGGTTCACGTTCGTGATGGCACTCTCGCGCGTGTACCTGTCGGCCCACTGGTTCTCCGACGTCGTCACCGGAGTGCTGCTCGGCACCGGCATCGCGCTCGGGTCGGCTGCCCTGGTGACGGAAGTGACGAACGCGCTCAGTGCTCGCGGCGTGATCCCCCGACCCGAGACCCCTCCGGGAGACCCTCTCGATCCTCGACTGTCCTGACCGGCTCGCGGGACCTACACCTATGCGGGAGAAGGCTCCGACTCGGCGTCGGTCGGCGACTCGTGCCGCCAATCCTTCTTCCCCTTCCAGATCAGGTACGTGAACGCCCCGAGCGGTATCTGGATGCCATAGGTCAGAGCGCGGAACATCAGCACGGCGGCGACGATCGCCGCCTTCTCACCATCCGGCGCGGCGGCCGCGAGGCCACCGATGTAGCCGAGGTCGATCACGCCGACCCCCCCCGGCGTGATCGGCACGGCCGAGAGCAAGCGGCTGAACGAGAACACCGCGAACACCTGGGCGGCGCTCACCTCCTGCTCGGACACCCCCATGTTCCGCAGGGCGAGGAGCAGCACGAAGTAGAGGGCGACCTGGCTCAGGATCGTCGTGAGGCTCAGGCGCACCCACCGACGCTCCACCAGCCCGATCGTGTCGGCTCGGAACCGCACGGCCCGGTCTCCCGTGTCGGTCCTCGGGGGCTTGTGGAACATCTTCAAGAAGAACGAGAGGACCCGGCCGAACCCATCGCCGATGCGTCGGGCGAACCGCTCGCTCACGAAGAGCGCCGAGAGCAGGCCCACCGCGATCGCCAGCACGATCACGCCGACGATGGCCGCGACCACGTAGGCAGATCCACTCTCCCCGGCGATGACGAGGAAGACGAGAGAGATCACCGGGAGCGCGAGCTTGACGAAGATGTTCCAGATGCCGGTCACGCCGACGTAGAGCGCGACATCGGTGCCCGTGAACCCCCACGACTTCAGGATCGTGTACGTGAGGCCCACGGCGATCGCCCCGCCGCCCGGCAGCGTGTTCGCGACCGAGGTGGTCGTCTGGGTGAGCACCGCCGCCCGGCTCAGCTTCAGCCCGGGCAGCGCCGCCATGTTCGCCCACCAGTAGGTGAACAGGTTGAAGACCGTGGCGGCGAACAGGGAGAGCAGCTCGAGCCTCGTGAGCGACTCGAACGCCTTCCAGACCGCGGAGTAGTCGGCCACCTTCGGGATCGCGAAGACGAAGATGCCACCGACGATGACGAGGGAGATGATCCCCGAGACGATCCGGCGGGCCGGCGAGTGCCCCTTCGTTGCGTCGTCGGCCGTCTGATCCTCCGCAACGACGGCAGCTGGCTCGGTCATCGGGTGAGGATAGCCTGCTCCAGCGGGGGGAGGCTTCTGCAGGGGCGTGAAAACACTCGCCACGCCTCGCTCCGGTAGGCTCGGCCGGATGGAGCCGCCCGCTACGACGTCGATCGCCCCTGCGTCCGCCGGTCGCGTGCATCGCCAGCGCCGGCCCTCGGGCGAGCCACCACCTCTCCCGCGGGCGTCGGGGTCGACCCGGTGGTGGTGGGCGCTGGTAGGGGTGGTGGTCCTCGGCATCGCGATCGAGGTCTGGGTCGCCAACTCCGACCAGCCGCATGCGTTCGGCGATGCGGTCCTCCGCGCCTTCGAGGACATCCGTACCCCAGCCCTCACCGACATCGCCACGTCGATCGCCGCGCTCACCGCGTTCGGCGCCGTCCAGCTCATTCGGGTCATCCTGGCGGGCGTGTTGATCGTGACGAAGCGGTTCCGCCACCTGGTCGTGGCGCTCGCCACGTTCGTGGTGAGTGACTGGCTCGTCCTGACCTTCCTCGATGTGCAGCGCCCACCCGGCGACGTCGTGCCGATGATCGACGCGACCGACTTCCGGTTCCCCTCATGGCCGATGACCGCGTTCGCGATCACCGTCTTCGTGATGCCGTTCGTCCTGGCCCCGGCGGGCCGGGCGAGGAAGCGAGCGATGGCCGCGGCGTGGATCGTGGCGGTCCTGGTCGCGCTCTCGCGCCTGTATCTCGCGGCGGACTACCCGTCGAGCGTCGCCTACGCGGCACTCCTCAGCTGGGTGCTGTCCGAGACGTTGTTCCGATGGTTCGTGCCCGACGAGTCGTTCCCCGTGGGCTACCAGCGTGGCGGGAATGCCGCGCACCTCGACCTCGGAGGGGCGCGAGCCGAGGCCGTGAAGCACGCGATGGCCGACCAGGTCGGGCTCGAGGTCACCGAGGTCGAACCGTTCGGTCTCGAGGGCTCGGGAGGATCGTCTCCGCTGCGCATGACGCTCGCCGACGGATCGCGCGTCTTCGGCAAGATCTATGCGACCAGTCACGTGCGAGCCGACCGCTGGTATCGCGTGGGGCGCACGATCCTCTACGGCAAGCTCGAGGACGAGACCCCCTTCGGGTCGGTGCGCAGGCTGGCCGAGTACGAGGACTACGCGTTGCGATACCTCGCGATGAACGACGTGACGGTCGCTCGTACGTGGGGCATCGTCGAGCTCACGCCGAACCGCGAGTACATGCTCGTGACGGAGTTCTTCGAGGGCTCGAAGAACCTCGGCGACTCCGAGATCGACGACGTCGTGATCGACGAGGGTCTGCGGCTGATCCGCCAGTTCTGGGACATCGGTGTCGCCCACCGCGACATCAAGCCGGCGAACCTGCTGGTGCAGCGCGGGCACCTGCAGCTGGTGGACGTTTCGGGTCTCGAGGTGCGACCGACGCCCTGGCGGCAGGCGGTCGATCTCGCGAACATGATGCTCACCCTCGCCCTGCAGACCGATCCCGACCGCGTCTACTCGCGCGCCACCGCCCTGTTCACCCCCGACGAGATCGCCGAGGCGTTCGCCTGCGCCGTCGGCATGGCGGTGCCGACCGAGCTCTCCGGCCGGCTGAAGAGGGATCCTCGGCCGATCATGCAGCGGTTCCGGGAGCTGGCCCCGCCTCATGAGCCGGTCTCGATCCAGACCTGGGATCTGCAACGGGTCGCCCTCACGGCCGCCGTCGTGGTCGGCGCGCTCATCCTCCTCGCCATGGCGATCGACTCGCTCTTCGCCGGCCTGGAGTGAGGGACCCCGCTCGTTCGGGCGTTGGCTCAGTCGGCTGCCAACACCACGAGCGGCTTCGACCGGGGACCGTCGTCCTGGAAGACCCCGATCAGCCGCCCGTCGGGAGTGAAGACCGCATGCGGACCGTCCATCCCCGTAGGCGCGAGGACGCGACCGTGCCCTGCGGCGGCGGCTTCCTCTGCGTCGAGCCGCACGGAGGGCAGATGGACGACGGCCCGCTCGATCGGCAGCGGCGTTCCCGGGTCGTCGGGATCGGTCGCGATCGCGACCTCGAACGGCCCGATCGCGGTCCGTCGCAGCGCCCTGAGGTGGGCCCCACACCCGAGGGCGACGCCGACGTCGGCGGCGAGCACTCGAACGTACGTGCCACCGCCGCATGTGATCACCACGTCGACGTCGTCGCGGCGTCGGGCGAGCACCTCGAAGCGGTCGACGGTGATCGGGCGGGGGGCCGCCTCGAGCACCTCCCCCTTCCGGGCGGCCTCGTAGAGCTTGCGACCGCCCACCTTGACGGCCGAGTACGCGGGCGGCCGCTGCATCGACTCCCCGACGAGCGCCCCGACGACCTTCGCCAGTCGGTCGTCCTCGACCGCGACCGGCGCCGACCGGACGACCTCACCGTCGGCATCGAGGGTCGTCGTCTCGACGCCGAGGCGCATCGTCGCCTCGTACGTCTTCGGCAGGTCGCCGAGGAACCGCAGGAGCCGGGTCGCCCTGCCGACCCCCATGACGAGCAGCCCCGTCGCCATCGGGTCGAGGGTGCCGGCATGGCCGACCTTCTTGGTGCCGAGCGCCCGGCGCACCTTCGCCACGGCGTCGTGCGACGTGATGCCACGCGGCTTGTCGATGAGCACCAACCCCTCGGGTCCGCGCCCGGACGTGGCCGGCCCCGTGCTCACGCGGTGACGGGCTCGCCTCGGAGCGCCTTCGCGAGGCGGTCGACGGTCTCGGCCGGCCCGTGGGCCGAGGTGTACCCGGCCGCGAGCCGGTGACCGCCGCCGCCGAAGGCAGCCGCGACCCTCGCGAGATCGTGGTCGCCACGCGAACGCACGCTCACCTTGAAGCGACCGTCCCTCTGTTGCTTCACGATCGCCGCCACGTCGACATCGCGCGCCGTCCGGATCACGTCGATCAGGTCGTCTGTCTCGGCCGGGTGCACGCCCGCCTCCCGCAGGTCGGCCTGGGTGAGGTATGTCCAGACGAGGTCGGCGTCGGCGACGTGCTCGAGCCGTCCCAACGCCACGCCGACGAGCTTCAGGTAGGTGGGGGGATTGTCCTCGTAGAGGGCCTGCACGAGCCGGGCGTGATCGAAGGGGTGTTCTCGGAGCCGGGCAGCGATGCGCAACGTCTCGGGGGTGGTGGCCTCGTACTGGAACTTGCCCGTGTCGGTGACGAGGCCCGCGTACAGGCAGACCGCCGTCTCGTCGGGCATCTCGCCACCCATCGTCTCGATCAGCCGGAACACCATCTCGCAGGTCGACGAGGCCTGCGGATCGTTGAGGGAGATCGAGCCGAGACCCTCGTTCGACCGATGGTGATCGATCCAGATCACCTCGCCCGCCCGGTTCGCGACGTGCCCCAGCTGTGCGAGCCGGTCGAACGCGGCGCAGTCGCACGTGACCATCACCGCCGGCTCCTTCGGGAACGCCTTCGCCGGCACCAACCGGTCGGCCCCGGGCAACAGCTCGGCCCACCGTGGTGGTTCGAGCGGTTCATTCGGGTAGGAGCAGACGGTCTCGACCCCCTTCGATCGCAGGAAAGCGGCGAGGCCCAGCATCGACCCGAGGGCGTCCGCGTCGGGGTTCACGTGACACGCGAGCGCGACATCGGTCGCGTCGGCGAGCACCCGGGCGGCCCGCTCGAAGTCGGGGGTCATCGATCGTCCTCGGGATGACCGAGACCCGCGATCAACTCGTCGATCCTCCGTCCTTGCTCGTAGGTCGTGTCCTCCTCGAAGTCGAGCTCCGGCAGGTACTTGAGGCGCACCTGCCGCCCGATCACGGCTCGCAGGTGCGGCCGAGCCGAACGCAGTGCAGCGCGCGTGCCGGCCTTCGCCTTGTCATCGCCCATCGACGTGTACGCGACCCACGCGTGACGGAGGTCGGGTGAGACCTTCACGCCGACGACGGTCACGAACCCCACGCGAGGGTCCTTCAACTTCGGGATCTCCTCGGCGAGGATCTCGCGGAACTCCTCGCCGACCCGCTGCATGCGCGCTCCTTGGCTCATGGCACCAGACTACGGCGCTCAGTCGTCGGGGGCGTGCACGGTCACGTCGACGTCCAGCATCTCGACCGCGGGCCAGGCCTCGACGAACCGTTCGATCTCGCTCGCCACGCGCCGCACGTGGTAGTCCTGACCGCTGACCGCAGCGACCGCGATCGTGGCGCGCTGCCAGAGGTCCTGGTGATCCACCTCCGCGACGCTCACGTTGAAGCGCTGGCGGATCGCTGCGGTCAGCGCCTTCACGACGTGACGCTTCTGCTTCAGGGAATGGCTCTCGCGGACGCGCAGGTCGAACCGTTGCAGCGCCACGAACATCAGATCGAGCGAGCCACCTCGCGGACCTCGTAGGCCTCGATCACGTCGCCTTCCTTGACATCCTGATAGCCCTCGATGCCGATGCCGCACTCGTAGCCCGACGCGACCTCCCGCACGTCGTCCTTGAACCGGCGAAGGGAGCCGAGCTTGCCGTGGTACACGACGATCCCATCTCGCACGAGGCGAACCCTCGCGTCGCGCGGGATCGTGCCTTGGGTGACGTAGCAGCCCGCGACGACCCCCAGCTTGGGGACGCGGAAGATCTGCCGCACCTCGGCCTGCCCCAGCTCGTGCTCCTGCTTCTCGGGCGGGAGCATGCCGGACAGCGCCAGCTTGATGTCGTCGATCGCGTCGTAGATCACGCGATAGGTGCGGATGTCGACGCCTTCCTTGTCGGCGAGGTCGACGGCCTGCTTGTCGGGGCGCACGTTGAACCCGATCACGATCGCATCCGACGCCATCGCGAGGGAGACGTCGTTCTCGGTGATGCCGCCCGCAGCGCTGCGCACGATGTTCACACGCACCTCGTCCTGCGGCAGCTTCAGGAACGCGTCGGTCAGCGCGCCCAGCGAACCCTGCACGTCGGCCTTGACCACGAGGTTCAGCTCGGGGATCTCGGCACGCTCGGCTTGGCGCAGCAGATCGGAGAGGGTGGGCGGCCGGCTGACCACGAGCTCTGCCGCACGAGCCTTCGCCTCGCGCTCGCTGGCGACGTGACGCGCCTCGCGCTCGTCGGCGACCTCGCGGAACTCGTCGCCCGACGCGGGAACGGCCTCCCACCCCAGCAGCTGCACCGGCTTCGACGGGCCCGCCACCTCCAGGGTGACGCCGTTCTCGTCCTGCATCGCCCTGATCTTGCAGTAGGTCGTGCCGGAGACCAGCGCGTCGCCGATGTCGAGCGAACCACGCTGCACGAGCACGGTCGCGACGGGACCTCGGCCCTTGTCGAGGTGAGCCTCGATCACGGTGCCTCGCGCCCGGCCGGTGGAGACGCCCTTCAGCTCCTCGAGGTCGGCGACCAGCAGGATCGTCTCGAGCAGCGTGTCGAGGTTCGTCTTCGCCTTGGCGGAGACGTCCACGAACTCGGTGTCGCCGCCCCACTCGGACGGCACGAGCCCGCGCTCGACGAGCTGCTGCCGCACCCGTGTCGGATCGGCGGACTCCTTGTCGACCTTGTTCACGGCGACGACGATCGGCACCTCGGCCGCCTTCGCGTGGTCGAGGGCCTCGATCGTCTGCGGCATCACCCCGTCGTCGGCCGCCACCACGAGCACCGCGATGTCGGTCACCTGCGCGCCTCGGGCACGCATCGCGGTGAACGCCTCGTGGCCTGGGGTGTCGATGAACGTGATGTCGCGCTCGCCCACGTGCGCCTGGTAGGCGCCGATGTGCTGCGTGATACCGCCGAACTCGCCGGCCACCACATCGGTCTCCCGGATCGAGTCGAGCAGCTTCGTCTTCCCGTGGTCGACGTGGCCCATGACCGTGACCACCGGGGGTCTCGGCGCGAGCAGCGACTCGTCGACCTCCTCGTCCAGCTCCTCGGCCACGAGCTCGTCCTCGAGCCCGACGATCTCGGCTTCCATGCCGAGCTCGTTCGCCACGAGCGAGATCTCCTCATCGGACAACGAAGTGGTCGCCGTGGCCATCTCGCCTGCGAGGAAGAGGATCTTCACGATATCCGCAGGTCCCTTGCCCAGCTTCTCGGCGATGTCTTGCGGCGTCGCACCCCGGACGACGCGGAGCGTCGGGACCTCGGGCTCGGCGGGGGTGCGAGCGACTCGGGGAGGCCGCCGTGACCCCGGCGGAGCTGTCGCGGGTGCCGTCGGAGCTGCGGACGCGGGCGTCGAAGGGGCGGGCCCGGCAGACGAGGGCGCGGTCGCGGCCGGAGGGACGGTCGACGCGGGTGTCGGGGCCGGTGGAGCGGGCACCGCCTCGGTCGGCTCGGGTGCCTCGGCCGCGGCCTCGGCCTCGGCCCGGGCATGCGCGACGATCTCCTCGGCCTGGCCGGCGACCTGGCGCTGCTTGCGCTCGAAATCGGCAAACAGCTCCTGCGCCTCCTCGCGCAGCTGGCG
>Ga0075304_1000154_pt1 | contig 17223 bp, 17 predicted proteins | sample Joice_CattailNLA_FD_120067 | JGI IMG/M metagenome (GOLD analysis project Ga0075304, IMG submission 120067) | Natural and restored wetland microbial communities from the San Francisco Bay, California, USA, that impact long-term carbon... | ecosystem: Environmental > Terrestrial > Soil > Wetlands ... | reverse complement strand
GCTCCGGTCGGCCTCGAGCAGCTGCGCACGCGTCTCGACCACTTCGAGTTCTTCCACGATCACCCGGACGAGCTCGAGGTAGCGCTCATAGGTCTCCGGAGAGGCCACGGCGATCGGATGTAGTCGGTCCTCGGCCTCGTGCCAGCGCCCGACGGTGGCATCGAGATACCCGGGCTCCCCCGTCGCGGGGAACCCGGGATCCCGACCACTCGGTTCGGTCGTATCGATCCTGGCTCGCTAGAGGTTCCAGGTGTTCATCACGAAGGCGCCTTCCTTCCACGCTTGGATGGCGGCATCCGCGACGTCACGTGGGTGGATCGGCTGCACTCCCTCCATCATGTCCACCTCACGCATGCCGTACAGCGCGGCGGCGGAGAACCGGCAGGCGTAGATCTTGCCGCCCTCCTCCATGATGGTTTTCAGCTGGTTGTTGTAGTTCAGGTGCCCCGGGAACGCTTCGTCGCCGACGTTCGGGAACCCGCGCGTCGCCGAGACCATCAGGGAGGCAGGGCCGAACAGCACCATGCTGAGGTCGAAGCCCTTGCGGGCGAGGCGGGTGGCCGTGAGCATGTTCACGATGCCGACCGATCCCTCGAACGGCACGGTGTGCATGAAGACGTACGCCTTCTGACCGGGTTCCGCCTCGTAGTCCGGGAAGACCTTCTCGTCGTAGTCGACGATCGCCTGCCCCGCCTGAACGCGCTCACCAACGATGTCTGCCATGAGGACTCCTCTCTCGGGTGGGTTCACCCATCGGTCTCGTACTCGCGGACCCTACGGTGGTGCCCGCCGCATCCAGCGCCGGTGGCTGCCGGGCATCGCGCTCATGATCGACCTGCGCAAGCCCCACGGAAGCAGTCGGTAGACGGGCGTGAAGATGCGACGCCAGAAGACGGACCCATCCCGGACCGGAGCCTCGATGCCGTACCGGGTGGCCATGTCGCGCTGCGACGCCTCGAGCAGGTACTCCTCCGAGTTCGACCGCAGCCACTCGAAGAACGGCACCGTCACCCCTTCAGCCCGGCGAGGGCGTTCTGCGCAGCCAGCGAGATGGGCTCGTTCAGTGCGCCGATCGGGGGCGAGTAGACGTTCTCCATCGTTGCGAGATCCTCGATCGTGATGCCCGTTCGCACGGCCATGGCCAGGAAGTCCGCACGCTCCTTGATGCCCTCGCCACCGACCATCTGCGCGCCCAGCAGCCGGTGCGTGCCGGGATCCGCTAGCAGCTTGATCCGGATCTTCTTCATGTCGGGGTAGTAGCGAGCCCGTGAGATGCCCTCGGCCACACCCATGACGTAAGGGAACCGCAACGCGTTCGCCGTGGTCTCGCCGAACGAGACGCCGCCGATCATCCACTTGCCGGCGACCATCCCCCAGGGCACGTCGACCGGGTTGTACGCGCGGTCCCCTCCGGCGGCGCTCGTGCCGGCCACCTTCCCCTGGGCATAGGCGTGGCTGCCGGAGAGTCCCTGGATAGGCACCTTGGTGACGCCATGGGGGATCTCCGCGCAGTCGCCCGCGGCGTAGACGCCCTCGGTGCGAGTGTGCATGCGCTGGTCGACGATGATGCCGCCGGTGCTCCCGATCTTGATGCCGGCGTTTCGCGCTAGCCGATTGTTCGGCTGCTTGTGCGTGCAGATCACGACGACGTCGGCGGGGAGCTCCTCATCGGGTGTCTTCACGGCTCGGACCTTCCCCTCGCCCAGGAACGCCTCGACGGGGGTGTTGAAGTGCATCTTCACGCCCATGTCGGCCCACGAGTCCTGGACCGGCTGCATGATGTCGGGGTCCGCCACATCGGCGAGCGCCCACGGGCGTGGGTCGACCAGATGTGTCTCGAGACCGCGGTGCGCGAGGGCTGTCACCATCTCGAGTCCCAGCGGCGTCGCCTCGACGACGACCGCGACCCTCGCGTCCTCGAGGACGGGGTCCCACTCGATCGCCCGCCGGATGTTCTTCACGTAGTGCAGACCGTCGAGATCGCTCCCCGGCACACCGGGATCCGCGTACTCGAAGCCGGTTGCCACGATCAGGGAGTCGAACCCCACCGCGCCCGTGCCCTCGACCTCGATCTCGTGGGCGGCAGGATCGAGGCGGTTGACCCTGGTCTCGTACCGGATGTCGATGCCGACATCCTCGTACGTCTGCTTGGTCGCGAGGAAGAGCTGCTCGAACGTGGGGATCTCGCGTCCGTGGACGTACGGGATGCCACAGGGGCTGTAGCCGACGTCTTCGAACTCCGTGAAGACGGTGACCTCTGCCTGGGGATCCGTCTGCTTGGCTGCGCCCGCGGCACCGATGCCAGCTGCACCACCACCGACGACGACGACCCTCCGCGGCACGCGCATCCCTCCCCGGTTGCGCGGCGAGAACGGTGTTCACTATGATGAATGCCCGTTCCGCCTGTAGTAGCGAAAACTCTACCCGCCTCAACCGGAGCTTGTCGAGTCGAGGACACGATGCACGATGCGGTCGCCTCCATAGGCCCGAAGATCCGTCAGCTGCGTCAGCAGAAGAAGATGTCGTTGCAGCAGCTCGCCGAGCGGTCCGACGTGTCGGCGGCCGCGATCCACAAGATCGAGCGCAACACCATGGTGCCGACGATCACGACGCTCATGAAGCTGTCGAGCGCTCTCAATCGTTCGATCGCCTACCTCGTCTCCGAGGAGGAAGACGACGATCGTGGCGCGGTGCTGATCCGGGCGGCTGCCCGCCGCCCGGTGTTCACGTCGAAGGTGGGCCTGGAGCTCGCCGGTATCAGCGGGCCGTACGGTCGGTTCTTCATGGCCGGGGCCGCCGCGACCGTGGAGCCCGGAGCGGACAGCGGGACGCGAGCCATGGAACACCTCGGGGAGGAGCTCGTCTACGTGCTCAGCGGATCGATGGTGTTCGACGTCGACGGCGTGGAGTACGTGGTCCGGCGGGGCGACGCGCTGCACTTCCGTACGGACCGGCCACACCGATGGTGGAACCCCGGGCGACAGCCCTCTCGCGCCGTCTGGATGGCGCTTCGCCAATCATGAGTGCGATCGCTCGAGCCGGAAGGCGCCGGTGACGACCCGACACGCCCGTGTGCGCTCGGACTCGTACGTCGACTCCGTTCGGCTCATGACGGCGACCAGGGCGATGGGACGGCGACGCGGGGTCGAGTGGGCCGCGGCGGTGATGGGCACACCGGCCAACGTCGAGATCCTGTCCGGACGCGGCTTCGACGACGAGGCTCTCGCTCGGGCGACGGCCAACGATCTGGTGTTCGCGGTCATCGCCGCAGACGAGGACGAAGCGCTCCACGCCCTCGCCGACGGGGAAGCGGCGGTCGATGCGGCAGGGCCCTCCGTTGACGTTGAGGGCACCGCACCACGACCCGGCTCGCTCGAGGAGGCTGCCGACGCGTTCCCCGGCGCGAACGTCGCAGTCGTCTCGGTACCGGGGGAGTTCGCGGCTCTCGAGACGCAGAAGGCGCTCTCGGCAGGCATGCACGTGCTCCTCTTCAGCGACAACGTGCCGGTCGACGAGGAGATCGCGCTGAAGCAGCGCGCCGCACGCCTCGGCCTGCTGGTGATGGGCCCAGGGGCCGGCACGGCGGCGATGGGTGGCGTCGGTCTGGGTTTCGCGAATGCCGTCCGCCGCGGGACCGTGGGCGTGGTCGCCGCAGCAGGAACGGGCGCCCAGGAGGTCATGAGTCTGATCGACCGATGGGGTGGTGGCGTCACCGACGTGATCGGCGTCGGCGGCCGCGACCTGTCGTCACAGGTGGGCGGGACCATGGCCGACCTCGCCCTGCGATCCCTCGCGGTCGACGCCAGGGTCGAGGTCATCCTGTTCGTCTCGAAGCCGCCGGCGCCCGAGGTGGCGGAACGCCTGCTCGCGGTGCTCGGAGCCAAGCCGACGGTGGCGGCGTTGCTGGGAGCCGAGGCAGACGTCCCGACCTCGCCGGGCGTCCGCCTCGCGCGCACCCTCGACGAGGCCGCCGCCGACGCCGTCGAGCTGACAGGGTTGTCCAGGCCCGATCCGGGTGTGGGCCTCTCCGAGGCGGTGGGGGTGGCTGTTGAGGCGATGCCTCAGGAGCGGACGTCGGTGCGTGGCCTCTTCTCGGGGGGAACGCTCTGCTACGAGTCGATGGTCGTCCTCTCGAAACGTCTGGGTCCGGTGTACTCGAATACCCCACTGCGAGAGGGTTGGGGGTTGCCCGCGCCCGACGGCGCGCACGTGTGCCTCGATCTCGGGGAAGAGGAGTACACGCGCGGCCAGCCCCACCCGATGATCGATCCGGAGGCGAGGATCGACGCGATCCGGAAGGAGGGAGCCGACCCTCGGACCGCCGTGGTGCTGCTCGATGTCGTCCTGGGGTACGGCGCCCACCCCGACCCCGCCGCGGTGCTCTCGCTCGCGTGCGAGGAGGTGGCCCGCCGGCCCGGTGGCGCCGCCGTGGTCGCCTACGTCCTCGGCACCGACACCGACCTGCAGGACGTCCGTCGCCAGCGGGCACAGCTCGAGGATGCAGGGTGCGTGCTCGCGCCCACCGCCGCGCGGGCCGCGCTGATGTCGGCAGCCATCTCGGCGCGCCGTCCCGAAGTGGCCGAAGAGATCCCGTGAGCCGGTCGGACGTGCCGCGGGTCGCGATGCTGACCTACTCGACGCGGCCGCGCGGCGGGGTGGTCCACGCCGTGCATCTCGCCGAGGAACTGCATCGCCTCGGCGCCCCGGTCCATCTCTTCGCGCTGGGCGACCCTGCGACGGGCTTCTACCGCGATGTCGCCGCGCCGTACACGATCGCGCCGGCGCCCGCGCCCGCCCCCACCCTCGAGGAACGCGTGTTCGCGTCGGTCGATGCGCTGCGAGAGGCCCTCTCCACGAAGGGTGCCGACTTCGATATCGCGCACGCGGAAGACTGCATCTCGGCCCGGGCGGCGACCGCCATCGGCACCGGCGGAGAGCCGTGGTTGGTCGCGCGTACGGTCCATCATGTCGACGACTTCACGACCCAGGCTCTGATCGATTGCCAGCATCGGTCGATCCTCGAGCCCGACGTGGTCTTCGTCGTGAGCGGATTCTGGCGCGAACTCCTGCGGAACGATTACGGGGTGGATGCTGCTGTCGTGCGTAACGGGGTCGATGCCAGCCGCTTCGCTCGGCCCGACGGTTTCGACCCGGGAGCGGTGCGGGCACAGGTCGGTGCGCGGGATCGCTTCCTGTTCCTCACCGTCGGTGGCATCGAGCCGCGGAAGGGGAGCATGCAACTGATCGAGGCCATGGCCGAGCTGCGATCGACGCTCGACGTCCCGCCGGTGCTCGCGGTCGTCGGTGGACATTCGTTCCAGGACTATGCCGCCTATCGATCCGAGGTCCTCGCGCGCGCCGCAGACCTCGGGCTCGAGATCGGGCGCGACGTCGTGGTCGTCGGCACCGTGGATGATGAGGCGATGCCGGCTTGGTTCTGGGCCGCCGACGCATTCGCGTTTCCATCGGTCAAAGAAGGATGGGGGCTCGTGGTCCTGGAGGCCCTGGCCTCGGGACTTCCAGTGGTCACCTCGAACCTACCGGTCTTCCGCGAGTACCTGACCCACGACGAGAACGCTCTGCTCGTGCGGCCGGGCGACGCCGGTGACCTCGCCGCGGCGATGCGGGACCTCGTCTGCGATCGCGACCTACGAGGACGGTTGAGCGCGCGGGGGCCCGGTGTCGCCGCGCGCTTCTCGTGGGAGGCATCTGCGCGGGATCATGCGGAGATCTATCGACGGCTGTGGGCGGCGAAGGCCGGGAGCCGCTGAGACGCGGCCTCCATCCCCCAGCGCAGGCCGAGCAGGAAGTCTGCCCCCGACGTCTCCCCGACCGCGGCGATCTGCCGGGCGGCCCGTGAGGTTCCCTCCCGGTCGCCGCACGCGGCGGCGGCGAGCAGGTCGTGGACGTGTCCGAACGCCTGGCCGCGCGCGGCCCACCGAAGGAACCCTCGCGAGATCGGGCCGGTCTCGCCGGCCTCGGCCGCCGAGCGAGTGAGCGGCTCGGCGGCCGTGCCGAGTGTCGCGCGCAGCGCGAAGACGACACCCGCGAGCGCATCGTCCCCCGATGGCGTGAGTCCGGGCCCCACTCCGACGAGGAGTCGAGCGGCGTCCTCGAGCGACCCCGCCATGAGCCGCTGCCGGGCCCGCTCGCCGCGTGCCCGGTACGGCTCGACGAGCAGCGACGCTCCCGAGGCGAGCTCCGTCGCGACGACGATCCGATCAGCGGTCGCACGGACGTCGTCGGGCGCGGGGAGCGGACCGAGCCACGCCTGGGCACCGGCGAAGTCGATGCACCGCCCGCCGACCTCGAGGTGGCGCCCGACGACCTGAGCCCGGACGCCGCGGCCGGCGGGTGGCGGGGGGCCGTCGAGCTCGGCGTGGATCGGCCCCGGCGCCACCCCCGGCGCCACGAGCGCGACCAGGCCCGTGGGGAACGATACGTAGCTGGCCTTGGGGAACCCGGCCAGGACCCATCCGTCGTCGCCACGTTTCAAGGTGGCCAGCGCTCCCACCCCGACCCGGTTCGTCCTCATCCGATCGATGCGTCGAGCGCGAGCAGTGCCTCCTCGAAGCAGGCCATGGGCGCGCGAGCGATGCCGGCCCCGACCTGCCCAGACCCGTCGGTCGCGTGGAGGATGCCGGTGTTGATCGCCGGGGTGATCTGCAGTTCGACGACCTTGCGGATGTCCACCCCGACCGGGGAACCCTGGAAGTCGAGCATGGGGAGCTTGAACCGGCTGCTCAGTCCGGCGCAGATCCTCGATACGGTCTCGGTCGTGGCCACCGCGGCGCCCATCGAGCCGCCGAGGAAGGCGGCGACGGCGGGGGACGCCGCGGCCGAGGCGCCGCCGAGCCCGATCAGCTCGAGGACCGCGCTGTCGCCGATATCGGGGGCCCCGTCGTCGGGTCCGTAGCCGGGGTGGAAGAGAGCGTCCTCCACCGGCGGTGCCGGAGCGACGAACCACCGGTCCTCGAGGCCCGAGAGGCGGATGCCGAACGTGGTGCCGTTGCGGGCCATGCCGACCACCACGCTGGACCTCTCGACCTCGGCGGCCCACGCCGTCGCGCACCGGGCGGCGGCCATCGCGATGTTGAGGAAGAACAGGTGATTCGAGGCGATGAACCGAGCGACTTCGGCCCCTGCAGGATGGTCGACACCCGCGAGAGCCGGCAACCAGTGGCGGATCAGGATGTTCGTGGCTGCTTGCGTGCGCATGTGCGCGTCGTCGCCCATCTGGAGCGCCTGCGCGACGACCGAGAATACGTCGACCGGCTCGCTCGCCCGGATCACGGCCTCGAGCACGGGCGCGACCGCGTCCCGCAGGAAGACGAGCCGTTCGACGGCCGGCGGGGACTCGACCCCGAACCACGCGGTCTGGCCTGGTCCCTGGTTGATGCCCGAGAACGCCCGGTGGCCGCTCTGCGGGTCCTCGACGACGAACACGGGCGCGGACGGCCCGAGCGCGCTGGCCATGGGCACGCTCGTCGAGTGACGGTTGGCCGACCCGAGCCTGACAGCCCCCGTGACGACGAGCCGCTCGGCTTCCTCGGGGGAGGTCGCCCACCCCTCGGCCATCACGGCCGCTCGCACCGACCGGCGCAGAGGATCGATGAACTCCGCCCAGGGCAAGGGGGGGCCGCAGTGCAGGATCGTGCGGTCGTCCATGCCGGGAACCTCATCGAGCGCCGACCCGATCGAGCGCAGGAAAGGGGTCGACTCGTCGAGCCGCCGAACGACCTCGGCGTTCGCCTCGTCGAGGGAACGGGCCGCCGGACCCAGCAGACGCCCGAGTGCATCGACGGCATCGACGCGTCCGCCGGCCGGGATCTTCCAGTCCACGTCGACGGCTTCCGCGCCTTGCGCGATCACAGACTCCGCGAACATCGAGAGGCCGACGTTGATGGTCCGCACGTGCTCGGGAAGCGTCACGGGGGGTGGTGTGGGTGGGCCACTAGACTCCATGGGCCATGGAGCTTACCGCCTACTGGGATGGCGACTATCGGGTGCGTGTTCCCGTGCGCGGGTTCGAGATCGTCTCGGACCAGCCCGTGAAGTTCGGAGGGGCCGACGCGGGTCCGACGCCGACGGAGCTACTCGTGTCCTCGATGGCGGTCTGCTTCACGATGGCTGTGGTCCATGCGTTCCGCAAGCGCGACCGCGAGCCGCCCGACGTGGCCGTGAGGGTCACCGCCGGCTACGACGGACTGCGCCTGAGTCGCTTCCGACTCGCCGTGCATTCGAGCCTGCCGCGGGAGGAGGTCGAGGCGCTGATGGAGCGCGCGATCAGCTACTGCTACGTCTCGAACACCCTGCTGGGCGATCCCGAGATCGAGTACGTCGTCGCCGACGAGCCGCTCACGCCGACGCCAGCCGCTCCGCAGAGCTGACGAGCCGCGCCCGGGCTTCATCGATCGCATGCCACCGAGCCTCCGCCTCGGCGATCAGCTCCGATGCCTCGTCGACGACCGACGAGGCCATGCGACGGACGACGGCGGGCGCCGCACCGCCGGGTGAGGTCCTCGTCATCACGATCGAGCGTGGATCGAGGACCTCGGAGAGGTCGCGCCCCTCGAGTCCGAGGGCGCGGCCGTGCGTCTCCTCGGCAGCGCGGTCGAGCATGGCGCCGGTCACGTCCACGCCGCGCAGGCCCTCGGCGGCGGCGCGCCGGACCGCCGTCCCGACCACCTGGTACGCGGTGCGATAGTCGACCTCGCACGTCTGCATCACGTACTCGGCGAGGTCGGTGGCCTGGCTGAAGCCGGACATGAGCGACTCGAGCATCCGTGCCGCGTTGACGCGCAGGCTGCCCACCACGCCGGACATCAGTCTGGTGGTCTTCGCCGCGAGCTCGAGCGACCTTGGCACCTCGCCGTAGGCGAAGATCAGGTTGTCGCTGCGCGCCGACGGGGTCTTCACGACGGAGAGGAATCCCGACAGGCGCCCGATCGCGACCCCGGCCGAGCCCCGAACGATCGATAGCGCGTACGGATTCCGTTTCTGCGGCATCAGGACGCTGGCTCGTGTGTACGAACCGGCCAGATCGACGTAGTCGAACTCCTGGCTGTCCCAGATCTCGAGATCCTCTGCGAGCTTGCTCATGTTCGTGAGCAGGCTCGCGCTCGTGGCCAGCAGGTCGACCAGCCCGTCGGTCTGCCACATCGCGTCGCGCGTGTGCTCGATCACGCCGTCGAAGCCCATCAACTCCGCTTCGCGCGTGCGCGAGATCATGAGCCGACTCCCGTTCACGCACCCCGCGCCGCCCGGGCTGCGGTTCACCCACTCCAGGCCGTGGCGAAGGCGGGCCGCGTCGCGGAGCGCGGGGTAGGCGAACGTCAGGAGGTAGTGCCCGAAGGTCGAGGGTTGCGCCTGCTGCAGATAGGTCTGGTCGGGGATGAGGGTCTCCGCGTGCTCGTCCGCGGTGGCAGCGACCGCCTTCGCGAAACGTGCCGTGTCCTGGATCAGCCCTACGACGAGCCGGCGCAGGCCCACGCGCAGGCCGATGCGGGCGGCTTCGCGCCGCGGCCGCCCCGCATGGAGCCATCCGGCGTCGTTGCCGAGTCGTTCGACGAAGAAGCGTTCCCGGCAGTTGTACGGGTCGCCGTACTCCGCCTCGTACGGGAACGCCTCTGCGGGGGTCTCGGCGACCTCGAGCAGCACGGCGAGCAGCCGAGCGGCCGCGTCCTCGGGGATGAGGCCTTGCTCATGCAGCACCAGGACGTGCGCGAGGTCGGCGAGGTTCAGGCCTTCGTGCAGCAGGGGCGCGTCGGCCACCTCGAGGGCGAACCCCGCCTCCACGAGCTCGGCGGCGGGCGCCTCCGTCGACGAACCGCTCTTCGAGGACCCCGTCATGCCTCTGCCTCCTCATCCAGGATCGTGGCCGCCCCCCCCGTGTGGACGAAGACGACCGGCCCCTCCACGCCGTCGCGGAGCATCTCGATCATCGCTGCCGCCGCCTTCGCCGTGAACACGCGGTCCAGCAGCAGACCCTCGGTCCGGGCGAACAGTTCGGCGGCCGCGGCGCCCTCCGGCGATCCGCTGCGGTAGCCGGGCCCCCGTGCGTCCACCACCTCGACGTCCGCGGGTTCGGCCGACGGCAGGCCGAGGATCTCAGCGCAGCCTCGGGCCAGTTCGACCACCCTCCCCCGGGCCTCCGCGGGAGGTCGGCTCACCGAGGCGCCGACGATCCGCCACGGGCGGCAACGGCCGACCGAGCCGGCCACGAGGCCCGCCTGTGTGCCGGAGGAGCCCGTGGCCACGAACACCAGCGAGGGCTCGACCTGTTGTGACGCCAGTTGTTCGGCGAGCTCGTCGGCGGCGAGCGCGTAGCCCACGGCTCCCAGCGCCGAGGCGCCGCCTCTGGGGATCGTGGCCGGCCGGCGGCCGGCGACGATCAGGGAATCAGCGGCCTCTTCGATCGCGACGTCGACCGACGAGCGGTCGGGCTCGCCCGTGAACGACACCTGGGCCCCGAACATCCGGGCCAGTCGCAGGTTCGCCGGGGCACGAGTCGGCTCGTCGCCGTACATGACCAGGCGGCACGAGAGGCCCGCGACCCGGGCGGCAGCGGCGGTGGCCTGGCAGTGGTTCGACCCGGGACCGCCGCCGGTCAGGATCACGTCGCAGCCGCGCTCGAGCGCGTCGGCGACCAGGAACTCCAGCTTCCTCGCCTTGTTCCCCGCGAAGGCGAACCCGGTGAGATCGTCGCGCTTGATCCAGATCGGCGCCGCGCCGAGGACGGCCTCCGCACGCTCCGCCCGCACGAGTGGGGTCGGGAGCGCCGCGAGGCGCATCCGAGGGAGGGCGATCACGGCCATCGTCCGGGCTCGTCGGCTCGCGCACGGGCCGCCCTGGCGAGCACCTCGTCGACCATCGCGCCCGCCGCGCCCGTCTCCGTTCGCGCGAACGACGACACGACGTCATCCGAGAGCTGCCCCCGGATCTCATCGTCGGCCATCAACGCGTCGTCGAGCGACGCGCCGTCACGGCGTGCCCGCGCGAGCAGCTCCTGGAGCCGGGCCTGGGCATGATGCTTGCCCAGCACCGGCGACAACGCCGCGAGCACCCGCTCGGACGCGGAGAAGGGCGATGCGTCCAGGTTCCGGCGCATCGCGATCGCGTCGACCTCGAGACCCTCGAGCATGCGGCGGCCGAACGAGAGCGCGGCGCCGGTGAGCAGGCACACCTCGGGAAGCGCGACCCACTCCGCCTTCCACCCACGGCCGTCACGTTCGTGCTCGACGACCATGCCTTCGAGCAGCACGGTGGCCTCGACCCGCGCGAGGCGAGCGAGCGTGACGAGATGCTCGGCGAGTTCGGGGTTGCGCTTGTGAGGCATCGTGATGCTGCTCACGCCCGAGGGGTTCGCGGGCTCCCGCACCTCACCGATCTCGGGCCGTTGGAGCTGGTAGACCTCGTTTCCGATGCGGCCCATCGTGCCCGCGATCATCGAGAGCACCAGCGTGAACTCGGCGGGGCGGTCGCGGGTGGTCGTCCACGAGATGCCCGGGTCGCCGAGGCCGAGTCGGTCGCAGAAGGCGCGTCGCAGCTCGAGCCCACGATCGCCGAAGAAGGCGAGGTTGCCCACGGCCCCCGCGAGCTGGCCGACCGACCAGCGAGGCATGCCCTCGCGGAGGCGGTCGAGATGGCGGGAGACCTCGTCCGCCCAGGTCGCCGCCTTCAGCCCGAACGTGATCGGGGCGCCGGGCTGACCGTGCGTCCTCCCCGCCATGGGGGTGTCGCGGTGTTGCCGCGCGAGCTCGAGCACCGAGTCCTCGATCGCTCGCAGGTCGCGCCAGGCGACCTCGCCGACGCGCCGCACGGCAAGGGCGGTCCAGGTGTCGGTCAGGTCTTGCACCGTGCCGCCGTAGTAGACCCATTCCCGCGCTTCGGGCGGCAGGACCCTCTGGAGGCCGTGGATCAGCCCGAGGGTCGAATGCCCTGTGGCGACCGTCTCGGCCGCCACGAACTCGAGGTCCAGCGCGTCGACGGAGGCAGCGTGACGGATCGCCTCTGCCGCCTCGACCGGGATGACGGAGAGCTCCGCCTGCGCTTCGGCCAGGGTCACGAGGATCTCCAGCCACGATCGCAGCCGTGCCTGCTCGTCGAAGACCGCTCGCAGCTCGTCGGTGGCCCACAGATGCCCGTACAGGGCCGAATCCGTCAGGCGGGCGCCCACGCCGGCTCCGCCGCCCCGAGCACGATCCCGAGCCCTTCGCGGACCTCCCCGAGGCTGGCTCCCCATGGCACCACGACGAGCGATCCGTCGCGCTCGACACGATCCTCCAACAGGCAGCACTTCGTGAGCGTCGGCCCCTCGATCGTGCCCACCAGCTCCCGCGGGCACATCTCGACGTTCGGTGGTACGTTTCCGTAGAAGTGCTCGTGGATCTGGCGGGACCGGGCGCATCCCACCAGCACCCAATCGGCGCGTGGCGGCCTTGTGTCGAGGAACTCGACCGCCGCACCCGGCGCATCGACCCCCGAGCCTCGGCAGGGGAACAGGTAGCGCTCGGCCGGCGCGCTCGCCGCGAGATCGCGCAGGTCGATCGCCTCGGCGCGCACGTCGACGGGCGGGAGGTCCTCGGCCACGTCGAGGATCCGTTCCACCTGGTCCACGAGCTTCGCGGGCTCGGGGGGGACCACCTCGACGATGCGCAGAGGCACGGGCTCGGGGTCGATGATGAAGTTCACGTGCTCGTATCGGCCGCGGACCACCACGCAGCGGGCGTGCGGCGCCGCGTCGAGCGCGGTGCGGGCGAGCTGGGCGGGCACGCCCGTGTCGACGTTCGGCGCGTGCACCTCCACCGTCTCGTCGGGGCCGGCGAGCATCTCGACGTCGGTGATCGGTGAGAACAAGGGCTCTTCCGAGGCTTTCGAGACACGAACGACCGCGGTCGATGCCTCGTGGCGAACGACGATGTACTCGGTGCGCCGGTAGGCCTCGCGTCCGAGGAAGTGGTCGCGGAGATCGCCCGGCCGCAGCGGGACATCGGCCTCGGTCACGGCGACCCCTCGATACCGGCGTGGCACGACGTTGCTCATGACTCGGATACGACCTGTGAGGCGCTCTCCTGCGACAGCGCGATCGTGTCCGCCCGCAGACCGAGGCGGAGCGCCTCGAGACCGAACACCTCCTGCGGCGGCACGTTCCCGAGGTTCACCTCGCTCCCGAAGCGGGTGATGAACCAGGCTTGCTGGTCCTTCCGAGGGGTCTCGAAGATCGCGCGGGCCGAGCCGACGTGATCGACGATCGAGTCTGCGACGTCCTCGCGCACCCGGCCGTCCGGGTCGTAGAGGCCGACGGTCCCGCTCTCTCGCCCCTCGGCCAGCACCCACATGGCGCCTGCCTCGAGGTCGCCCATCATCTCCTCGGCCCACCCGGCGGGGGAGACCGGCGTCCGGGGGTCCTTCGAGCCGACCTCGGAGACGACGACGAACGTGCGAGAGGCCTCGGCGATCAAGCGACGCTTCTCGGACAACGGCATCGAGATCGAACCGTTGGAGACCTCGACACACGGGAATCCGGTCTCCGCAGCCCATGCGAGGCAGGCTTCGGCCCGCCCCTGCCCCCATGCGACCTCGAGAAGCGTGCCGCCGACGCAGGCGCGCACCCCGTGGTCGGCGAGGATCGACACCTTCTGCGGAACGTCGGGCTCAAGGTAGGCCGTTCCCCAGCCCATCTTCCAGAGATCGATCGCTGCTCCCGCTCGTGAGAGCAAGCCCTCCAGCTCGGCGGGGGACGACCCCTTGTCCAGCACGTGGGTCAGGCCCGACGACCGGGGCTTGCGACTACGTGGCAGCAGATCCAGGAACCCGGCTGCTCCGTCCACCATCCGCTCATCGTAGATGAGTCTCCACGTCGGTGAAGCCGGAGTTCGTCGGCGGTCGATCTAGGCGGCGGAGCGTTCCTGCCCGACCGGGGTCGCGGCCTGCGGCACCCAACGGTGGCCAGCGGGGCTCCAGGTGAGCGGCAGCCGTATGCCATCGAGGAACTCGATGTAGACCTCGCCCCGGCGCTCCTGCTCGCGGAGCAGTGCGAGCTCCGCGTCGTCGACGTCGGCCTCTCGCTTCGCCATCCGCCAGTAGACGATGTGGTGGCGCATCCTCCTGCCTCCTCGTCCCTCTGCGGTCATCGTGGTCGATGCGGGGCACCGGATCAGGTGACGAGGGTCCCGACGAGCGGGGGCCGACCGGCGATCTCAACCTGGCTCCGGAGCGCCGTCGCCGACTACCATCCCCTGCACCCGTGCCCGAAGGGAGATGGCGACATGAGGATCCTGGTGGTCGGCAGCGGTGGGGTCGGGTCGGCGTTCGCGCCCATCGCCGCCCGGCGCGACTTCTATGAGCACATCGTGTTCGCCGACATAGACGAGGCGAAGGCGCAGCGCATCGTCGATCGCTACGGGGCCGGCGGCAGGTTCGCCGCGGCGAAGGTCGATGCGACCGATGCGACCCAGGTCGCCGATGTCGCCCGAGCGCACGACTGCGACATCATCCTGAACGCCGCCGATCCGCGCTTCGTGATGCCGATCTTCCTCGGTGCCCTCGAGGCGGGCGTGAACTACATGGACATGGCGATGTCGCTCTCCGAGCCTCACCCCGAGCGCCCGCACGAGGAGGTCGGCAAGAAGCTGGGTGACGACCAGTTCGCGATGTCGGACCTCTGGGAGGACCGGGGAGCGTTGGCTCTGGTCGGCATCGGCATCGAGCCGGGAGCCGCCGATGTCTTCGCCCGCTACGCCGCCGACCACCTCTTCAGCCACATCGACGAGGTGGGCGTGCGGGACGGCGCGAACCTCGAGATCGAGGGGTACGACTTCGCCCCCACGTTCTCGATCTGGACCACGATCGAGGAATGCCTGAATCCACCCGTGATCTGGGAGAAGGACCGCGGGTGGTTCACCACCGCCCCGTTCAGCGAGCCGGAGACGTTCACGTTCCCCGAGGGCATCGGCGAGGTCGAGTGCGTGAACGTCGAGCACGAGGAGGTGTTGCTCGTGCCGCGCTGGGTCGATTGCCGGCGCGTCACCTTCAAGTACGGGCTGGGCGACGAGTTCATCCAGGTGCTCGAGACCCTGCACAAGCTCGGCCTCGATCGGGTCGAGAAGGTGAGCGTGCGAGGGGTGGAGGTCTCTCCGCGTGACGTCGTGGCCGCGGCGCTGCCCGACCCGATGACGCTCGGCGACAAGATGTCGGGCAAGACGTGCGCGGGCACGTGGATCACCGGCACGGGCACCGACGGCGCCCCGCGCGAGGCGTACCTGTACCACGTCGTCGACAACGAGCAGACGTGGAAGGACGACGGGGCGCAGGCGGTCGTGTGGCAGACCGCGATCAACCCGGTGATCGGTCTGGAGCTGATCGCGAACGGCACCTGGAGCGGCGCGGGCGTGCTCGGGCCGGAGGCGTTCGACGCCGTGCCGTTCCTCGATCTTCTGAACGAGTACGGCAGTCCCTGGGGCATGACGGAGATGACGCCGCGAGGCGCCTGAGCGCCCTCGGTTCAAGGACGCTGACTCAGGCGCGAGCGTCGAGCGCCGTCTTCAGCCCTGCGACCGCACGGTCGCTCATCTCGTCGAGCCGTCCCCGGATGAACGGCAGGGCGAGGGAGGACAGCCCCTTCAGCCCTAGGTCGGCCTCGTAGGTCACGCGGGTGCCGCCGTCCCGGCCGGGGGCGAACGAGATCACGTCGGTGCCCCGGAAGCGCTTCCCGTCACCGACGAACGTGACGCTGTTCGGGGGATCGAAGGCGGTGATCTCGTAGACGATCGTCTGCTCGGTCGACCCGAACCGCGAGAGCAGCTCGAAGCGACTGCCCACGCCGATCGGGCGGTCGTCGAGCCGGCGAGCGCTCGGGATGCCAGGATCCCACTCCTCGGTGGTCGAGAAGTCCGCCACGAAGTCGAACGCGCGCTCAGGCGAACAGGCGGTCTCGACGACGCGCTCCACACGATGGGTCATGGGCCGAGCATAGGCGTGCCGTCCCCGATCGCCGACGCGGAACCCACGCACATGCCACTCGTGGGTCCATCGGCTCAGGTAGGAACCCCGGCCGCCCGATGCATGTCCAGACGTCTCGGAAGGGTTGGCACGCATGGTGACCGAACGCGACCGGGCGTCGGCGCTGGATGCCGACGTCCGCTTCGCCGCGATGATCGAGCCGGGGTCGCTGCTGGAGGCGACGCCCGAGTGCCTCGTCGTGACGCGCACCGACGGCCGCATCGTGTTCGCGAACCACCGCGTCGAGCTGCTGACGGGCTTCGGGCGCGGCGAGCTGGTGGGCCGGTCGGTCGAGCTGCTCGTCGCGGCCGAGCTGCTCGACCTCGAGACGGGCGTCGCGATCGAGACCGTCTGCAGTACGAGCGGCGGTGGCACCGTGCCGGTCGAGGTGCACGTCGGGCGCATCGACGGTCCCGAGCGGCTGATCGTGGTGACGCTGCGCGATGCGACCGAGCTGCAGGCCGGACGCGAGGCACGGTTCGAGGCCGAGGCGAAGTATCGGGCGCTCGTCGAGCAGATCCCCGCGGTCGTCTACCTCGACCCGGTCGACGAGAACTCGGATTCGATCTACGTGAGCCCCCAGGTGGTGACGCTGCTCGGCATCGACCCCGACGAGTGGCTGACCGACCCGTACTGTTGGCGCAAGCACGTCCACCCCGAGGATCTCGACCGCGCCTGGGATGAGTACGAGCAAGCCTTCAAACAGCACACGACCCTGAATCACGAGTACCGCATGGTGCACGAGGACGGCACGATCAGATGGGTGCTCGAGCAGGCCTATCCCATCAAGGACGAGCAGGGCGAGCCGTGGCTGATCCAGGGAGTGATCTTCGACATCACGGCCCGCAAGGCGGCCGAGGAACAGGTCGCGTTCCTCGCGTACCACGACAAGCTCACGGGCCTGCCGAACCGGGTGCTGTTCGAGGAGATGCTCGAGAACGCGATCTCGCGCGCCCGACGGCACGACCTCGGGGTCGGCGTGATCTTCGTCGACCTCGACAACTTCAAGCTGGTGAACGATTCATTGGGGCACGCTGCCGGCGACCAGCTGCTCGCCCAGCTGGCCGAACGTCTGCGCGTGTACACCCGTGAGACCGACCTCGTCGCGCGCCAGGGGGGCGACGAGTTCCTGTTGTTGCTGTCGGATCTCGACCGGGCCCACGACACAGGGTCGGACCGGGAGTCGGCGATGATCGTGGCCGAGTCGGTCGCCTCGCGCGT
>Ga0075304_1000152_pt1 | contig 17315 bp, 17 predicted proteins | sample Joice_CattailNLA_FD_120067 | JGI IMG/M metagenome (GOLD analysis project Ga0075304, IMG submission 120067) | Natural and restored wetland microbial communities from the San Francisco Bay, California, USA, that impact long-term carbon... | ecosystem: Environmental > Terrestrial > Soil > Wetlands ... | reverse complement strand
GGCCGCCGACCCGACGGCCCCCAACGGCAAGATCCTGGCGATCGACCCCGACGGACCCCCTGGCCAGCGCCCGGCCATCATCTCGTCGGGTTGGAACAATCCGTTCGCCTTCGCGTTCGCTCCGAACGGCACACTGTTCGTCGCCGACAACGTCGGTGGGCCCGGCGACGAACGCCTGGCGATCGGGAACGCCGGACCCGACCCGGTCGTGCTGGGGATACTCCCGGCGCACTCGGTACCAAGTGGGCTTGCTGTGCTCGCGGACGGCCGTCTCGCCCTCTGCGCCTACCTGACCCGCACGTTGAGGACCTATCGGGTCGTCGGCGGCATCGCGATGCCCGACGCCGTGCCGCTCGCCACGGACTGCTCGATCGGCGTCATCGCCCTCGCCGACGGGCGGCTCGCCTACGCCGACGAGGGTGCGATCCGGGTGATCTCCCCATGAGCTCGCGGTCTCCCTCCGACCTCGTCGCGTTCGGTGCATCCGGCGCCGACCTGTGTCGTCTGGCTCAGATCGTGGCCTCGCGCACCCCGGCCGCGACGAGTCCGAGCACCAGCGCCGCCACCGCCAGCCGGTAGAGCATGAACACCTTGAAGTCGTGGCGTTTCAGGTACTTCAGCAGCCCCCAGATCACGAGGAAACCACTGATCGCCGACGACACGAAGCCCCAGAAGAACTGCGCCTCGTAGCCTTGGAACCCGGTCGCGGCGAGATCGGTGGCCTTGTAGAGACCCGCCCCCGCGATGATCGGAAGCGACAGCAGGAACGAGAACCGCGCCGCCGTCTCGCGGTCGAGCCCGATCGCACGCGCGGCCGTCATCGTGACCCCCGACCGCGAGACGCCGGGCTGAAGCGCCATCGCCTGCGCGACGCCGAGGAACAGACCGGTGCGCACACCGATCGAGTCCATCCCGCGCACGCTCGGCATGCGCTTGTCGACCAGGTAGAGCACGATGCCGAAGATCGCGAGCATCACGGCGATCAACACGGGGGCCCCGAGCCGTTCCTGGATCACGTCCTCGGCGACCGCGCCCACGATCGCGCCCGGGATCGTGCCCACCACCAGCGCCCAGGCGATGCGTTCGTCCGTCGTCGAGATCGCCCGTGCGGCGAGGGTGTGCAGCCACGCCTTGAGGTAGCGCCACAGGTCACGCCGGAAGTAGATCACCGCGCCCAGCAGGGTCCCCATGTGCAGGGCGACGTCGAAGCTCTTCGCGAAGTCTGCGTTGCCGCCGAGCTGCTCCCAGCCGAACAGCCACGGCACGAGGATCAGGTGTCCGGAGCTCGAGACGGGCGCGTACTCGGTGGCGCCCTGCACGAAGCCGAGCACGATCGCTTCCCAGACGGTCATCGTCGCCCGCTCACATCGGGGACGCTCATCGACGCACGCTCATGACGGTCCGGTTCCTCGTTGGGCTCGGCGGTGGGAGGGAGACCGCCACATGCTAGCGGCCTTCCGGGACCCTCGGAACGGCCGAACGACCTGTTGTGCGCGGACGCACCGAGGGGATAGGGTCGGGCCGACTTCCCCCTCGTGCGTCGCCTCGTGCGGGGGCCGCCCCGGGTGATGGAGGCTTCCCATGTCGAAGCGACGACGGGTGAGTGTCGCGGTGGTGGCGATGCTCCTGGTGAGCACGGTGCCGACGTTCGGGGTCGGTCCGGTCTCGGCGGGCGACGCCGGCCCCCAGCTCCGTCTCATCGCCACGAGGGACACGGTCACCGGCCGCCGCTACGGCTCCGGCGACGTCCGGGTCGACCCGCGGATACTGCTCGCGCCGAGCGGGGGAGACCTTGAGCTCGAGGTCTCGCGTCCCGACTACGACACGCCGATCACGACCCTGCAGCACCTGCCGGGCGGAGGCACCGCCGTGCTGCCCGATGACGTGATCGACGGCTGGATGGGCCTCACCAGGTTCTTCCGCGTGACGATCACCGATCGCGACGGCGAGATCCGGTTCAACCGCATGGTGTCGTTCTGCCCGAACGTCTGGAACAAGACGCGCCTCGGGCCCGACGGCCCGTCGTTCCCCGTGTACCCGTACTACTGCAGCTGGAACCCGTTCACGCTCGGGATGATCTACGGCATCGAGCAGGACTGGGGCGCGAACATCGCCGACGGCATGTGGCAGGGCACGTACCTGCGGCTGCGGGAAGGTCGCTATCGATACGAGGTGCGCATCGCACAGCGCTACCTCGACCTGTTCGGCATCGACCCGGCCGGTGCCGCGGCCGAGACCACGCTCGTCGTCAAGAACGTTCGTCGGGGACGTGAGCCCGCGCAGACTCAGGCGGACGCCGACATGGGAGCGCCGACGCGGGGTGTGCCCACCGTCCGCGGTGCCTCCGACGCCGGCCTGCCCGACCTGCGCCCGCTGCCGTCGTGGGGTATCGACGTCCGACGCTCACGCCGGGGGGACTACCTCGCATTCGGGGCCAACGTGTGGGTCGCGGGGAACGGTCCGCTCGTGGTGGAGGGATTCCGACGCGAGGGCGAGGCCGTGATGGACGCTTGGCAGTACTTCTACGAGGACGGGGAGCCCGTCGGGCGCGCGCAGGTCGGCGAGATGGAGTTCGACGACCGCCACGGCCACGACCACTGGCACTTCAAGCAGTTCGCCGCGTACGAGCTGCTGGCCGAGGACCGCGAGACGGTCGTGAAGAGCTCCAAGGAGGCGTTCTGCCTCGTGCCGACCGACGCGATCGACCTCACGCTGCCCGCGGCGGAGCTGCAGCCCGGCAACGTCGGCCTCTGGACGTCGTGCGGGGGGCCCAACGACCGCTGGATCCGCGAGGTGCTGCCCGTGGGGTGGGGCGACACCTACTACCAGTACGTGGCCGGGCAGTCGTTCGACATCAGCGACGTGCCGAACGGCACCTACTTCGTGAAGGTCGTCGCGAACCCGGGTCGCCAGCTCAAGGAGCTGGCCTACGACAACAACGTGCGCCTGCGGAAGGTGATCCTGAGCGGAACGCCGGGCCACCGCCGGGTCGAGGTGCCGCCGTGGCACGGCATCGACACGGAAGGCTGGGTCAACCGCTACGGGCTCGGCCCGTTCGTGGGCTGAAGTTCGGCGGTCGCGCCGGCCTCAGCGAACGTGTCGGTGAACGGCGCCTCGTCGCCGACGATCGCGATCGAGAGCAGGGCCAGGCTCGCGGCGCGAGCCAGCCGTTCGACCGTGGTGGGGTCGGCGAGCACCACGATCGGCGGCCCGGTCATCGCCCCGCCCGGTGCGCTCGCGATGGGCGGGCCGCCCTCGACCACGTCGAGGACCTCGATCCCCGAGGCCACCGTCTCGGTATACGGGCGACCTGCGTTGGCGCCGTAGGTCGCCAGCACGTCGATCTCGTCGCCCGAGCGGACGGTGCCGGCCGGCGGGCCGGCCGGGAGCACGAACGCCCGCAGGCCGGCCGGCACCAACGCCGCGACCGGGCCGCTGCCGGCGCCCGAGAGGCGCGTGTGCGTGAGGACCTCACCCTCGGCGAGATCGGCGGCCAGCACCCGCCCGCTCGCCTCGTCGGGCGAGGTCAGCGCGCCCGGTGGCACGAGCGTCGAGGGCACGTCGACGATCGACAGCGACCCGGCGTCGAGGATCGACCCCCGCATGAGGTCGGCCGCGGCCGCCACGACCGCGGTCGGAGAGCCCACGTCGGGCCTCGTCGCCTCGAGGCTCGCGACGTGCGCGCGCAACGCGAGCACGGCGGTAAGCGCCGCGACCGCGGCGCACCCGAACCACACGACGGCCGACCTCGGCAGGCGTCGGCGGAACGGAGCGAACATGCGCCGGACGCTACGGGCGGGGATCCCTCGCGTCCGTGACGGACGTCACCGACGGGATGCGTTCAGTCCGGTCCCGAGGCCGTCGGCTTGTGCGTCAGCGGTACGACGCGCACGCGGAACTCCTCCAGCGCATCGCGTCCGACGATCAGCGCGGCGGCCTCCCGCACGCGGTCGGCCAACGCCTGCGGGTCGTCGTCGGTGCGGAACGACAGCTCGATGCGAGCGAGCACCTGGTCGCGTGCCACGTCAGACCTCGAAGCGCGCGCCGGTGAGTGCGGTCGCACAGGCGCAGTCGCGCGCCGCGGGCAACGCCGGGATCACGGCGAACAGCAGGTCGCGGAGCTTCTCGTTGTTCTCGGTGAACACGCGGACGACCTCCTCGTGGGTCACGGGTGGCACTCCCTCGACGCCCACGTCGTAGTCGGTGATCAGCGAGATGTTCGCGTAGCAGAGCTCCAGCTCGCGGGCGAGCAGGGCCTCCGGGTACTGGGTCATGTTGATGACCTCCCACCCCGCACTCGCGAACCACGCCGACTCCGCCCGCGTCGAGAACCTCGGTCCCTCGATCACCACGACGGTGCCTCGATCGTGGATCGGGATGTCGATCTCGCGCCCGCGTTCCACGATCGTCTCGCGCATCACGTCGCAGTACGGGTCGGCGAACGAGATGTGGGTCGTGACCGGGCCGTCGTAGTAGGTGTTCGGACGGTCGCGGGTGCGGTCGACGAGCTGGTCGCAGATCACGAAGTCGCCCGGCTTCACGTGGGCCTGCAGCGACCCGCACGCGTTCGGGCCGAGCACGCGGCCGACGCCGAGCTCCTTCATCGCCCACAGGTTCGCCCTGTACGTGATGCGGTGCGGCGGGTACTCGTGCCGCGAGCCGTGCCGCGGCAGGAACGCCACGCGCTTCCCGCCGACCTCGCCGATCGTGACCGCGGCGCTCGGCGAACCGTAGGGGGTCTCGACCTCGACCGTCTCGGTGTCGTCGAGGAACGAGTAGAAGCCGGACCCGCCGAAGACCCCGATATCGGCGCCGGTCACGAGCCACCGCCCCCTTCCTTCTTCGACGTCGAGCTGCTCGCGGGCGCGGGGGCGTCCTTCTTGGCGTCGGCACCGGACGCGCCGCTCGATCCCTTCTTCTCGCCGGTCTTCTCGCCGGTCTTCTCGCCGGATTTCGCGTCGGAGGAGCCGCCTCCGGGCTTCGTGTCGCCCGTCTCGGCCCCGGTCTTGGCCTTCTTCCCGTGGTCGGTCGCGTAGAAGCCCGACCCCTTGAACGAGATCGCCGGCGGCGCGAACACCTTGCGCAGCTCTCCGGCGCACTCGGGGCACTCGGTGAGCGGGTCGTCGCGCATCGACTGCACGATCTCGAAGAGGTGACCGCAGCTCTTGCACACGTACTCGTAGGTCGGCATGGCTCGCCGAGTGTACCGGCGCTCGCCGGTGCGTTTGGCAGCCCGCCGATGCGGGAAGCCCAGGGTCCGAACGGACTACCCAGAACGGAGGACTGGCTCGCAGGGTTGCTCCGCGCGTACACTTCGGCTCCCGCACGAGGAGGGCGTAGCGTGAAGGTCAGGAAGGCGGTGATCCCCGCGGCCGGGCTCGGCACCCGGTTCCTGCCGGTCACCAAGGCCGTGCCCAAGGAGATGCTGCCGCTGATCGACACGCCCTCGATCCAGCTCGTGGTCGAGGAAGCCGTGCGCGCCGGGCTCACCGACATCCTGATCATCACGGCCCGCGGCAAGGGCGCGATCGAGGACCACTTCGACCGCTCGCCGGAGCTCGAGGCCGAGCTCGAGGCCCGGGGCAAGTACGACGAGCTGAAGCAGATCCGCGAGCTCACGGACCTCGCCCAGATCCACACGGTGCGCCAGCACGAGGCGCTCGGCCTCGGGCACGCCGTCGCGGTCGCCGAGGCCCACGTCTCCGGCGAGCCGTTCGCCGTGCTGCTCGGCGACGACCTGATCCACCCGTCGGTGCCGCTGCTGCGCGAGATGCTCCGCGTGCACGAGCGGTACGGACGCTCGGTCCTCGCCGCTCAGGAGGTGCTGCGCAGCGAGATCTCCGCCTACGGCGCGATCACGCCCGAGGTGGTCGAGGAGAACCTCGCCAAGGTGCGATCGGTCGTCGAGAAGCCACCCGCCGACGAGGCACCCTCGAACCTGGCCTCGATCGGGCGCTACGTGTTCACGCCCGAGATCTTCGACGCGCTGCGACAGACGAAGCCCGGCCACGGCGGCGAGATCCAGATCACCGACGCGATCAACCTGCTCGCCCAGGAACAGGCGGTCTACGCCTTCACGTTCGAGCAGGGCCGCTACGACGCAGGTAACAAGCTCGACTACCTGAAGGCCACCGTCGAGCTCGCGATCGAGCGCGACGACGTCGGCCCCGGGTTCCGCGACTGGCTCGCCGACTTCGTGCAGCGCAAGAAGCTGCTGTAGCCGCGAGCCGGACCTGCTGCCGTGGCTAGACTGCGGGTATGACCGACCATCCCCCCAGGGTCCACGATCACGATTCCGCCGAAGGTTTGGTCCCCGTCGAGGACGCGCGCGCTCGCGTGCTCGAGACGATCCAGCCGCTCGCGCCGTTGCAGCTCCCCCTCACCGAGGCGCACGGGTGCGTCTCGGCCGAGGACGTGGTCGCGACCGAGAGCCTGCCCGCGTTCCCCTCCTCGGCGATGGACGGGTTCGCGGTGCGTTCCTCCGACGTGGCCGAGGCGACGCCGGAGCGTCCAGCCGAGCTGAAGATCGTCGGTCGAGCCTTGATCGGCTACCGCCCCGACGCGACCGTCGGAGGCGGCGAGGCCGTCGCGATCGCGACCGGCGCGCCGATCCCGGCCGGGGCAGACACGATCGTGCCGATCGAGAACGCCGAGGTGCACGGCGAGGTCGTGCAGCTCGTCGAGGCCGCGGCCGCAGGGCGTCACGTGCGTCCGGTGGGCGAGGACGTCGCCGAGGGCACGGTGCTCGTCGAGCGCGGCAAGCGCCTGGGCGCTCCCGAGCTGGGACTGCTCGCGAACGCGGGATTCCCCACGCCGCTCGTGCATCCACGGCCGCGCGTCGTCGTGCTCTCGACGGGCGACGAGCTGATCCCACCCACGGAGTCGCCGGAGTACGGGCAGATCCGCGACTCCAACGCGTTCACGATCTTCGGGGCGCTGCGCGAGGCGGGCGCGATGCCCGTGCTCGCCGGCATCGTGAAGGACGACGCCGACTCCCTGAAGGAGACCGTGCTCGACTACCTGATCCAGGCCGACGCGTTCATCTCGTCTGGCGGGGTGTCGGTGGGGGAACGCGACGTCGTGAAGGCCGCGTTCTTCAAGCGGGGCGACATCGACTTCTACAAGGTGGCGATGCAGCCCGGCATGCCGCAGGGCTTCGGCCAGATCGAGGGCAAGCCGTACTTCGGCCTGCCGGGGAACCCAGTGAGCGTGTTCGTGAGCTTCGAGCTGTTCGTGCGCCCCGCGATGCTGACGATGATGGGCCGTACGCAGATCGACCGTCCCGAGGTGGCGGCGACGCTCGCCGCCGACGTGAGCGGCCCGAAGGGCAAGATGCAGTACGCGCGCGTCGTGATCGAGCGCGGCGACGTCGGGTGGGTTGCCACGCCGACCGGGGGCCGCGGCTCGAACCTGATCTCCACGGTCGCGCGGGCCAACGGCCTCGCGATGGTCCCGCCCGGAACCGAGACCGCGCCCGCCGGCTCGCAGGTGCAGGTCATGGTGTTCCGCACCGGCGAGGACTGAGTCGCGGTGGCGAGCGAGCAGGCCGGGGCCGACGGCGTCACCCGCATCGTGGAGGTCGGCGCGAAGGCCGAGAGCGAGCGCGTCGCGACCGCCGAGTGCTGGGTCACCACGACCTCCGAGGCCGTGGGACATCTCGTCGCCGGCACGAAGAAGGGCGACCCGATCCAGACCGCGAAGATCGCCGGGGTGATCGGCGTGAAGCAGACGCCCGCGCTGCTGCCGCACTGCCACCCGATCCGGGTCACCGGCGCCGACGTGGTCGTCGAGCCTGACGCGGACGTGGGCCGTCTGCGCGTCGAGACCACCGTGCGAGCGACCGACCGCACCGGCGTCGAGATGGAGGCGCTCACCGCTGCCGCGGTCGCGGCCCTCTCGCTCTACGACACCGCGAAGGCGTTCGATCGCGCCGCCCGCATCGACGGCCTGCGGCTCCTGAGGAAGTCGGGCGGCAAGAGCGGCGACTACGTCGCCGACGCCTGATCCAGGCCGCTGTAGCCCGACCGGGGAGTTCCGCGCTCCGTCAACCGGCATACAGCGTTCGACGTGAACACGCGGTGTCGAGAACGCGGCTTGTGAAAAAGTTCCCTGAATCACAACGATGTGATCGCTTCCCCCTACATCTGGTGCTAGCGTCCCGGCCCAGCCTAGATGTGGTAGCGCCGATAGTCACCGACCCCACGGGAGGCTGGGCGTGGAGTGGTTGCCCCTCGCGGTCTTGGGCATCATGTGGGCGGCGTTCTTGCTCCCCACCAGAGGCAGGACGTCGACCCCCCAGGGGTCCGTCGGGGACTTCGAACGCAGGATGGAGCTATTGGCGCAGGCTGAGTCGCACGGCACCGAGGGCCGTTGGATCGTCACCCCCCGCAAGGGCGCGCGGTTCATGGGACCCACCGAACGGAACCGGGCTCGCACCCGGGAGCGCCGCCGACAGGTCTTCACCTTCATGCTCGAGGCGATCGGCATCACGTTCCTGATCGGGCTCGTGCCGCCGCTGCGGGTCGCGTGGGCCGTCACAGGTGTGTTCGTCGGGTTGCTCGCCGTCTACGTCTGGCTGCTGCTCACGATCAAGCACCGCGAGTCCACCTTCCGCACCGCCCCGCACCGTCACCAGAGGTCCCACGCCGCGCCGACGCGGCCGGCGCCCCAGCCCCGGTACGTGGCCGAGGGACGCAGCGCCCGGGCGCGACCGAGCTTCAACGGGCTCGGCACGCTCGGCGAGGGCGACCGCGTGCACGTCGTCGTGCGCACGGGCGAGGCCACCGCCGGCGCCTGACCGGTTCGGCGTGGCGCTCGACGATCTCACCCGCGACCTCCACACTCGGTTCGACGCCACCGTCGCCGCGCGCGAGCAGGCGCTCCCAGCCGCTCGCCGCTCGATCCGTTCCAGCGCCAACGCGATCCGCGCCGTGCACCGCGGCGAGTTCGACCGCGCCGACGAGCTGATCGAGGAGTCACGCACCGCGATGCGGGCCGGCCTCGACGCGGTCACCGACCAACCCGAGGTGCGGTTCGCCGGCTACCTGCAGGACGCCCAGAAGGAGTACGCCGAGGCGAACGTGACGCGGGCGCTCGTCGCCGGCGATCCGCTGCCGGGCCCCGACGAGCTCGGCGTCGGGGATGCGCCCTTCCTGAACGGCATCGCCGAGGCGATCGGGGAAGGTCGCCGCCACATCCTCGACCTGCTCCGCGCCGGTGAGGTCGAACGCGGCCAGGCGATGCTCGACGTGCTCGAGGATCTCTACGGCGTGCTCGTCACGATGGACTACCCCGACGCGATCACGATGAACCTGCGCCGCTCCACCGACGTCTCCCGGTCCCTGATCGAGAAGACCCGCGGCGACCTCGCGATCGCGGCGATGCAGCAGGGCATCGAACGCGCGCTCGACGAGCACACGCGACGCCTGTCGGACGACGCCTAGCCTGCTCGGCCGTGGCAGACCCCTTTGCTACGCTGGCTCCCCTGGGGGTGTAGCTCAGCCCGGTAGAGCGCTGCCTTCGCACGGCAGAGGTCGACGGTTCGAATCCGTTCACCTCCACCCAGAGGAACCGCGTCGCCCGGTCCTCAGCGCGGGAGGCCCGTGATCATCGTGTCGTAGAGCAGCCAGCCGGTCCCCGCGAACCAGGCGAGTGCGGCGATCGGGGCCGTGAGCCTCACGTGCAGTGGCGACCGCATCGCGGTGAAACCCACCACGATGCCTGCCAGCAGCACGACGCGCTTCGGCCACACCCAGCTCGTCGCGTCGAAGCGCCGCGCACCGTCGATGCACGTCTGGAAGATCGGGTTCAGATGCACTCCCTCGGGACACGTGTGCCCCGGGATGCGCATCGCGACCAGCGTCGTGCCGATCGCGAAGATCACGGCGAGGCCCCACGTCTAGGCGCTCGACGCCGAGTCGAGCACCGGCCGTCGCCAGGTCATGACCACGATCGCGATGCCGGCGATCGTGACGGCGAGGGCCGCGAGCGAGACGGCGCCGCCGATGCCCGCGACGTCGTCGCACCGCTCTCCCGCCGACGACCCGGGCCACCGCCCGCTAGCCTGTGCCGGATGCGCACGACGACGACCGGGGAACGCACGTGGTGGGCTCGACCGGGCCTCGGCATCGCCGACGGCCGGCTCACGGTGGCCGGCCGCGACGCGGAGGAGCTCGCCCGCGAGCACGGCACCCCGCTGTTCGTCTACGACCTCGAGCGCGCACGCGAGCAGGCTGAGGCCCTGCGCGATGCGTTCGAGGGGTCGGGTGTTCCCGGCAGGGTGCGCTACGCGTTGAAGGCCCAGCGGGAGCCAGGCTTCCTGCGGTTCCTGCGGGAGCGCGCTCCGTACGTGGGCCTCGACGTGTGCTCGCCGGGAGAGCTCGAGTGGGCGCTCGAGCACGGCTGGGGACCCGAGGAGATCAGCTACACGGGCACGAACCTGTCCGATCGCGACCTCGCTCGCATCCTGCCGACCGGCTGTCATCTGAACGTCGACCTGCTGAGCCAGCTGGAACGCGTCGGCCGCCTGGCTCCCGGCCGGACCGTGGGCGTCCGGGTGAATCCGCGCGCGGGGGCGACGCACGCCGGCGGCAGCGAGAGCGCGTACGCGGGCGCGAAGCCGACGAAGTTCGGCATCTACCCGGAACGGCTCGCGGACGCCCTCGAGATCGCCGGGCGCCACGACCTCACGATCGACACGGTGCACGTGCACTCCGGCTACCTCTACTTCGACGACCAGCTCGACGTGGTCGACGAGGTGATGCGCCGCGTCGCCGAGGCCACGGCGACGCTGATCGACGCAGGGTGCCCGATCGTCGAGGTGAACACGGGCGGCGGGCTCGGCGTGCCGTTCCGTCCCACCGACGAGCCGCTCGACCTCGCGGCGTGGGCCGCGATCATGGCCCGCCACTTCGGCCCGCTCGGCGTGACGGTCGCCACCGAGCCCGGCGAGCTCATCGCGAAGCAGGCCGGGGTGCATCTGGCCGAGGTCGTGACGGTCGAGGACCGCGAGGGGACCACGTTCGTCGGCCTCGACACCGGCTGGAACGTGCTCAACGAGCACTTCGTCTATCGCATCCCGTTCTTCCCGATCCTGTGCCGCGCCGCCGACGCACCGCCGGTGCACGACGTGACGTTCTCGGGGCACATCAACGAGGGGCCCGACCTGTTCGCCGAGGATCATCCGTTCCCCGACGTGCGCGAGGGAGACATCGTCGCGTTGCCGAACGTGGGCTCGTACAACGCGTCGATGACGTCCGAGCACTGCCTCCGCGAGCCCTCGCCGTCGGTGCTGTTCGAGGATCGCGCGTGAGCTCCGAGGCGTTGCCCGTCGCCGATCGGTGGTGGCGGACGCACGACGTCGGCGACGGCGTGACCCTGCTCGTCGAGGGCCACATCACCCCGATGCTGGAGTCCAACGTGTGGCACGTGCGGGGACGCGACGCCGATCTCGTCGTCGACACCGCCAACGGCATCGGCGCGCTGCGCCCGGCGATCGAGGAACTGTCCTCGGGTCGCCCCGTGATCGCGGTCGCGACGCACGGCCACTTCGACCACGTCGGCGGCCTCGCCGAGTTCGACGATCGCCGGTGCCACGAGGCCGACGCGGCGGAGACGCGCCGGCCGTTCTCGGTGCGGATCGAGCGTGATGCCCAGCCCGACGGCGTGGACGAGATGTTCGCGTACTACGGGTTCGACGTGCCCGAGCGCACGATCGAGTCGCTGCCGCTCGACGGCTTCGACGTCGCGGGCTGGGTCGCGCCCGGCGCCGAGCCGACCTCGTTCGTGAGCGACGGCGACGTGATCGACCTCGGCGACCGACAGCTCGAGGTGCTGCACGTGCCGGGGCACACGCCCGGCTCCATCGCATTGTGGGAGGCGGCCACCGGGCTGCTGTTCAGCGGCGACACCGCCTACGTCGACGCGCGCCTGGGCTTCGACGACCTCGAGGCAGCCGAGGCGTCACTGAGGCGGCTGAAGTCCCTGCCGGTGCGCCGCGTCTGCGCCGGCCACGACCGCAGCTTCGAGGGCGACGAGCTGCGGCGACTGCTGGAGGGCTTGCTGCACGGCGGTCTCGCCACCCTCTAGTCCAGCTTGGAATAGTGGCCCCAGGCGGTATCCTCCCCGCCATGAGCGAGCGCATCGTGATCACGGCGGACCGGTTGATCGACACCGAGCGGGGAGAGGTCGTGCCTGACCGCGCGGTGATCGTCGAGGGTGATCGCATCGTCGACGTCGTGGCGTCGGGCGAGGGTCCGGCAGACGCCCGCCGTATCGACCTGCCCGGCCACACGCTGCTGCCCGGCCTGATGGACATGCACTCGCATCTGATCGGCGACGACGACAACGGCCAGGGCTACGCGCAGCTCGTGATGCGCTCCAGCGCGCAGGAGGCGATCGTCGGCGTCCGCAACGCGCGTCGCACGGTCGAGGCCGGCTTCACGACCGTGCGCGACATCGGCACGTTCCGCGCGTTCGCCGACGTCGCCCTGAAGGAAGGCATCGAGGCGGGCTGGTTCCCCGGGCCTCGCATGATGTGCGCGGGCGCCTACGTCACGACGCCCGGCGGAGCCGGCGACGTGACCGGCCTCGCCGTCGACGTCGACGAGGTCGTGCCGCGCGAGTTGCGCTTCGGCGTGACGAGCGGCGTGGACCAGATGCGATCGACCGTGCGCCAGGTGCTGCGCTACGGCGCCGACTTCATCAAGGTGCTCGCGACCGGCGCCGTCCTGACGAGCGGCACGAACCCCGGCATGCCCGAGTTCACCGAGGACGAGCTCAGGGCGGCCGTCGAGGAAGCCGAGGGCGCCGGCACGCACGTCGCCGCCCATGCGCACGGCGCCGAGGGCATCAAGCGCGCGGTGCGAGCCGGCGTGCGCTCGGTCGAGCATGGCTCGCTGATGGACGACGAGGCGATCGAGCTGATGGCAGAGCGCGGCACGTACCTCGTCGCCGACATGTACGACGGCGACTACATGCTCGAGGTCGGCCCCTCGCTCGGTTACACCGACGAGGTGATCGAGAAGGTCCATCTCACGAACGACGCCCAGCGCGAGGGATTCACGAAGTGCGTGAAAGCGGGTGTGCGCATCGCGTTCGGCACCGACTCGGGCATCGCGCCGCACGGCGTGAACGCCCGGCAGTTCCCGTACTACGTGCGCTACGGGCTCACGCCGATGCAGGCGATCCAGAGCGCCACGCGCTGGTCGGCCGAGCTGATGGGGTGGGAGGACCGCGTAGGCGCGATCGCGCCCGGGCTGTTCGCCGACGTGATCGCCGTGGAAGGTGATCCGGCCGACGACGTCTCGATCCTCGAGCGGGTGCCCTTCGTGATGAAGGACGGCGAGGTCGTCAAGGACGCGTCGTGACGCTCGTCCTTGGTTGACAGTCGACAATCGTGCCCGATAGCGTCCGGCCGATGAGCCGGGCCGCGTACGACGCCGTGATCGTCGGTGGGGGCCACAACGGCCTCGTCGCTGCGTTCTACCTCTCCCGTGCGGGGTTGCGCACCCTCGTGCTCGAGCGACGTTCCTTCGTGGGCGGCGCCTGCAACACCGAGGAATTCGCTCCCGGCTACCGCGCGTCGACGGGCGCGTACGTGCTGTCGATGTTGCGCGAGCAGATCTGGCAGGACATGCGTCTCGTGCAGCGGGGCATCACGGTCGATCCGGCCGGGCCCACCCTGAACCTGTATCCGGACGGCGCCAGCTACTACCTGGGCGACGACATGGCCGAGAACGTCGAGGCGACGCGGAAGTTCTCGACGGCCGACGCGCGGGGGCTGCCTCGGTTCGAGGACGACCTCGCCGAGCTCGTGCAGGCGGTGCTTCCCTCGTTCAACTGGACGGCGCCCGACCCCCGCGTGCGATCGCTGAGCGATCTCGGCGCGCTCGCGAAGTGGGGGCGCATCGGCCTGCGCCAGCGCAAGCGCCTGGCCGACCTCGCGTACCTGTTCTCGACGAGCGCGAACCAGTTCCTGTCGGAGCGGTTCGAGAGCGAGCACGTGAAGGCCGCGATGGGCTGGCACGCGATCAACGACAGCGTGGCGGGGCCCTCCACGCCCGGCACGGCGTACGTGCTGCTGCACGACCACGCGAGCGAGGACGTCGACGGAGGCGTGCGCCAGTGGGGGTTCGTGCGTGGTGGCATGGGTGTGCTCACCGCCACGATGGCCGATGCCGCCCGCGAGGCCGGGGCCGAGATCCGGTGCGATGCCGAGGTCGAGCGCATCGTGAGTCGCGGCGGCCGGGCCGTGGGCGTGCGGCTGGCGAGTGGCGAGGAGATCGCGGCGACGCGCGTGCTCTCCAACGCCGACCCCAAGCGCACGTTCCTCTCGATGTGCGAGCGCGACGACCTGCCCGGTGAGTTCGTCTCGCGGATCGAGGCGTACCGGTGCATGGGCACGAGCATCAAGATCAACCTCGCGGTGCGCGAGCTCCCCTACGTGAAGGGGCTGCCCGAGGGCGGCGTGCAGCCCTACCACACGGGCATCATGGAGATGAACCCGTTCGTCGCCGACATGGACTTCCAACAGGCGCAGGCGGTGCAGGGCATCGCCGCCGACCCCGCGCATATCGAGGTGTGCTTCCCGACGGTGCACGACCCGTCGCTCGCCCCTGAGGGCAAGCACATCATGACGATCGACGTGAACTCCCAGCCGTACCACCTGCGCGACGCCGACTGGGACGACATCAAGGAAGATCGTGCCGACCGCGCGATCGCCACGATGGCCGAGCACTTCCCGAAGCTGCCCGACCTGATCGAGCATCGCCAGGTCGTCACGCCGCTCGACATGGAAAGGCTCATGGGCCTCACGGGCGGGCATGCGCTGCACGGCGACATGGCGCCCGATCAGCTCCTGTTCCTACGGCCGGTGCGCGGGTGGGCGGACTACCGCACGCCGATCCGAGGGCTCTACCTCTGCGGCGCCGGCACGCACCCGGGGGGCGGGGTCACCGGCGCGAACGGACGCAACGCGGCACGCGAGGTGCTCCGCGACGCGCGAGGCTCGCGGCGACGCGCGTGAGCGTCACGGTCCTGCGGGCGGCCCCCTTGACTCGCACGTGCGCTCGTTCGTAGGCTGTTGACTGTCGACCATCGGAGGGAGGATGCCCATGCCGGCATCAGGTGACGGGGCAGCAGGAATCGGACGGCGCGAATTCATCCGGTACTCGGTGGCTGGTGCCGCCGCCGCCGGACTGGCACCGCTGGGGAGTGCGGGCGTCGCGGCCGCCGCCGAGGGATCTCAGGTCCGGGCTCCTCGCGGGGTCACCGTCGGCGACGGGCTCGTCGTCGCCGGGGCGGAGCTCGCGCTTCCCCCGGGCTTCACGTACGAGACGTTCGGGGCATTCGGTTCACCGATGCAGGACGGGTTCGCCACCCCGCCGATCCACGACGGCATGGGGGTGTTCGCCGACGGCGACGACTATCGGATCGTGCGCAACCACGAGCTCGGTGACAGCAACGACATCGAGCGAGGGTCGGTCGTCGGTCGGCCGGGCTCGGCGTACGACCGCAAGGGTCCCGGATGTACCACGACCATGATCGTCAACCAGAACGGGAAGCTGCTCGAGAGTTGGGTCAGCGCGAACGGGATGGATTCGAACTGTTCGGGGGCCGAGACGCCCTGGGGGACGTGGCTCACCTGCGAGGAGACGACGATCGGCAAGAAGTCGGATCGTCGCAAGAACCACGGGTACGTCTTCGAGGTAGACGCATTCGCCGACAAGTCCCAGACGCTCAAGCCGATCAAAGGGATGGGGAGGTTCGTGCACGAGGCCGCGGGGGTGGATCCAGACACCGGCGTGGTCTACCTGACGGAGGACAACAATCCGGACTGCTTCTACCGGTACGTTTCGGACGTACCCGGGGAACCCTCGATGGGCGGCACCCTGCAGGCGCTCAAGATCGCCGGCCAGCCCGGATACAACACCGTGGTCGGGCAGACCGTCGGCGAGGTCTTGCCGGTCGTCTGGGTCGAGATCGACGACCCGAACCCGCCGGAGGCCGAGGACGACGCTCGTTCGATCCTCCGACAGGCCCGCATGAAGGGTGCCGCACGGTTCCTGAGCGGTGAGGGTTGCACGATGGTCGGGAACTCGGTGGTCTTCGACTCCTCCGACGGAGGAGACGCCGAGCTGGGACAGATCTGGAAGTACACCCCAACCGACAAGATCGGCTCCCTGAAGGAGCGAGGCGAACTCGAGCTCCTGTACGAGTCCGACGATCAGATGGTACTGGATGGTCCCGACAACCTCTGCACCAGCCCCGGTGGTCAGATCGTCATCGCGGAGGACGGAACCGAAGACGACAGCTACATGCGTGCGCTGCTCGATGATGGCTCGATCATCAATCTGGCCCAGAACCTGGTGCCGATGCGGCTGTCGATCATCGACGCATCGGGCAAGCTGTACGATCCGTACGTCCCCAACGACGACTTCAAGGTGAACGACGGGGTCGGGTTCTCAGAGTTCGCGGGACCTCGATTCAGCCCCGACGGCAAGTGGCTGTTCGTGAACATCCAGGTGCCCGGCATCACGTGCGCGATCACGGGGAACTGGGCAAGCATCGGCCTCTAACCGACCGAGCGGATCGGCAGGGGGAGCGGGAACCGGCGTGGGCAGCGACGACCGAGCGGTACCGAAGATCGTCGCGACCCCGCCGGGGCCCCGCACCGCCGAGATCCTCGAACGGCAGGAGAAGGTCCTCTACCGGGGGTTGGCCGACGAGGTCGGCCCGTTCGTGATCTGCCGCAAGTCCGGGTACGAGGTCGAGGACGTCGACGGCAACGTCTACCTCGACTGCATCAGCGCGATGGCCTCGGTGCCCGCGGGGGCCGCTCGCGCCGACATCACGGAGGCGGCGGTCGACGCCCTCAGGCGCTACGGCAACGAGGACACCCACTACTACTCACACGAGTACGTGCTTCCCCTGGCCGAGCGGCTCGTCGCGATCGCTCCCGGCGCGCTCTCGCGGGTCGACATCGCGTTGAACGGCACGGAGGCGGTGGAGACCGCGGTGCGGTTCATGCGCCGCGCGACCGGACGGCCGATCGTGATCGGGTTCATGGGCGGCTACCACGGGGAAGCCGGCACGGCCGGCGCGATCGGCGCCGAGACGAGCGACCTCTCCTACGGCTACCGCGCGTTGATGCCCGGGTTCGTGCACGTGCCGTATCCGAACCCGTACCGCACGCCGTTCACGGCCCGGGTGGGTGGCACGGGCGACGGCACGGTCGACTACGTGCGGGACTTCCTGCTGCACCACGCGGTCGACCCGCGCGAGGTGGCGGGGTTCGTGATCGAGCCCGTGATGGG
>Ga0075304_1000150_pt1 | contig 17417 bp, 16 predicted proteins | sample Joice_CattailNLA_FD_120067 | JGI IMG/M metagenome (GOLD analysis project Ga0075304, IMG submission 120067) | Natural and restored wetland microbial communities from the San Francisco Bay, California, USA, that impact long-term carbon... | ecosystem: Environmental > Terrestrial > Soil > Wetlands ... | reverse complement strand
GTTCATGTCAAACTGGGCCGAGGACGATGACGGTTACTGCACGTCCGCGGCCGACTTCCAGGATGCGCGGGCGGTCGCGCAGGAACTCGGAATACCCCTGCACCGCGTGAGTTTCGCTCCCGAGTACCGCACGCGCGTGTTCGATCATTTCCTGGCCGAACTCGCGGCCGGCCGCACGCCGAATCCGGACGTGCTCTGCAACCGCGAAGTGAAGTTCGGGGTCGGTCTCGACTATGCGCGCCGCCTGGGCGGCGAGCGCTTCGCGACCGGGCACTACGCACGCATCGACCGCGGACGTCTGCTGCGCGGCGTCGATCCAGACAAGGACCAGAGTTACTTCCTGCACGCGCTCGATGCCGCGCAGCTCGCTTCCAGCGAGTTCCCGGTCGGCGGCCTAACCAAGGCCGAGGTAAGGCGCATCGCGCGCGACCGGGGTCTGCCGGTCGCAGACAAGCACGATTCGACCGGCATCTGCTTCATCGGTGAGCGGCCCTTCGGCGATTTCGTCGGCCGCTGGCTGCCCGCGCAGGCCGGCCCGATCGAGACCGAACACGGCGAGGTGATCGGGCGGCACCGCGGTCTCGAGCGCTACACGCTCGGACAGCGCAGCGGGCTCGGCATCGGCGGCCGCAAGGGCCAGGGCGACGCGCCATGGTTCGTCGCCGGCAAGGACCTCACGCGCAATGTGCTCGTGGTCGTGCAGGGTGCCGATCACCCCCGCCTGCACTGCACGGGCCTCGCGGCGTCAGATGCGCACTGGATCGGCGGCACGTCCCCGGCGCTGGAATTCTCCTGCACCGCGAAGGTGCGCTACCGGCAGCCGGATGTGGACTGCCGGGTCGCAGTCGGCGCGGCCGAAATCGAGGTGACATTCGCCAAGCCGCTCGCGGGCGCCGCGCCCGGCCAGTACATCGTCTTCTACGACGGCGAGGAGTGCCTCGGCGGGGCCGCTATAATGGCACTTCACCCGCTGGAGGTCGCATGCAGGACAGTTTCAAGGCCCGCCGAGAACTCGAAGCCGGCGGCCGCAGCTACGAGTACTTCGCGCTCGACGCCATCGGCGATGCCAACGTCGGACGCCTCCCCTACTCGCTGAAGATCCTGCTCGAGAACCTGCTCCGGCACGAGGACGGCAGGACCGTCACGCGCGAGGACATCCTCGCCCTGGCGGGCGCCGATCCGCGCAAGCTGCCGCAGCGCGAGATCGCATTCACGCCCGCACGGGTGATCATGCAGGACTTCACCGGCGTGCCCGCCGTGGTCGACCTCGCGGCCATGCGGGATGCGATGGCGAAGCTGGGCGGCGACCCGGCGCGGATCAACCCGCTGATCCCCGCGGAGCTCGTGATCGACCACTCCGTGATGGTCGATCACTACGGCACGGCGGACGCGCTCAACCTGAACGCCCTGCTCGAGTTCCAGCGCAACAAGGAGCGCTACACCTTCCTGCGCTGGGGCCAGTCCGCGTTCGACAGCTTTTCCGTCGTGCCGCCGGACACCGGCATCGTGCACCAGGTCAACCTCGAGTTCCTCGCCCGCGTCGTGTTCGCCGACGACTCCGGCCTCGCCTATCCCGACACGGTGGTCGGAACGGACTCGCACACGACGATGATCAACGGCGTAGGCGTCCTTGGCTGGGGCGTCGGCGGCATCGAGGCCGAGGCCGCCATGCTCGGCCAGCCGTCGACGATGCTCATTCCGGAGGTGATCGGCGTGAAGCTCGCCGGCCGGCTGCCGGAAGGCGCCACGGCGACGGACCTGGTCCTGACGGTCACGGAAATGCTGCGCAAGCGCGGCGTCGTCGAGAAGTTCGTCGAGTTCTTCGGCGACGGGCTCGCACAGCTGCCGCTAGCGGACCGTGCCACGATCGCGAACATGGCGCCCGAGTACGGCGCCACCTGCGGGATCTTCCCGATCGACGAAGTGACGCTCGACTACCTGCGACTGACCGGCCGCGCGGAGCCGCAGGTCGCGCTGGTGCGCGAATACGCGAAGAAGCAGGGCCTGTGGCGCCACGACGGCGCCGCCGACGCGATCTACACCGACGTGCTGCATCTGGATCTCGGCAGCGTGCAGCCCTCGCTCGCCGGGCCCAAGCGGCCCCAGGACCGCGTGGCCCTGCCCGACATGCGGAACGCGTATCACGACGCGTTTGCGCGCGACCAGGACAAGTGGAAGTCCGCCGGGCCCGCGGCGGTCCGGGACGGCACCGCGCAGTTCGAGCTGAAGGACGGCGCGGTGGTGATCGCGGCGATCACTTCCTGCACGAACACATCGAACCCGGCGGTCATGATCGCGGCAGGACTGGTGGCCCGGAATGCACGCAGGCTCGGGCTCGGCGTGCAGCCCTGGGTCAAGACCTCGCTGGCGCCGGGTTCCAAGGTCGTGACCGAGTACCTGCAGCGTTCGGAGCTCCTGGACGACCTCGACGCGCTCGGATTCAACGTCGTCGGGTATGGCTGCACGACCTGCATCGGCAATTCCGGACCGCTCAACGCGCCGATCTCGAAGGCGATCACCGACCACAAGCTGTCGGTCGCCTCGGTCCTCTCCGGCAACCGCAATTTCGAGGGTCGCGTGCACCAGGAAGTGCGCATGAACTTCCTCGCCTCGCCGCCCCTCGTCGTCGCCTACGCGATCGCAGGCACCGTCGACATCGACCTGACGCGCGATCCGGTCGGCCGGGACCCGGCCGGCAAGCCAGTCTACCTGCGTGATATCTGGCCGACGGCCAACGAGATCCAGCAACTTATCGCGCGGGCGGTCACGGCAGAGATGTTCTCGAAGACGTATGCCGACGTGTTCCACGGCGACGAGCGCTGGCGCGGCATCGCCGTTCCGGATTCGAAGACCTACGCCTGGGACGCGCGCAGCACCTACATCCAGAATCCTCCCTACTTCGACGGCATGGACAAGCGGCCGCCCGGTCTGCCCACGGTGAACGCGGCGCGGTGCCTCGCGCTGTTCGGCGATTCGATCACCACCGATCACATCTCGCCGGCAGGCGCGATCAGGAAGGATTCGCCGGCCGGCCAGTACCTGCAGCAGCAGGGCGTCGCACCCGCGGACTTCAACAGTTACGGGTCGCGGCGCGGCAATCACGAGGTCATGATGCGCGGCACGTTTGCCAACACGCGCATCAAGAACCTGATTGTGCCCGGCGTCGAGGGCGGCGTCACCGCCTTCCAGCCCGGCGGCGAGCGCATGTCGATCTACGATGCCGCCATGAAGTACCAGTCGTCCGGCGTGCCGCTGGTCGTCATCGCGGGCAAGGAATACGGCACCGGTTCGTCGCGCGACTGGGCTGCCAAGGGCACCAATCTGCTGGGCGTCAAGGCCGTCATCGCGGAGAGCTTCGAACGCATCCATCGAGCAAACCTGGTCGGCATGGGGGTATTCCCGCTCACCTTCAAGGACGGACAGAATTCGGCCTCGCTCGGTCTCGACGGCACCGAGACGTATGACATCGCGGGGCTCACCGCGGGCAGCCGCGAGGCCACGGTGCAGGCGACGAACCCGTCCGGCAAGCAGACCCGCTTCAGCGTAAACGTCCGCGTGGACACGCCGAAGGAGTGGGAATACATGGAGAACGGCGGCATCCTGCACTTCGTGCTGCGACAGCTCGCGGCCTGAACGGCGCCGAAATGCGGATCGCGGTCTTCGACCTCGACGGCACGATCACTCGGCGTGACACCTTCCCTCCTTACCTGCGCGGCTGGCTGCGAGGCCACCCGCGCGCGGGATTCCGCCGGCACGCACTGGCCAGCCTTGCGCGCTTCGTGCTGGATCGGGACCGCGGGCGCCTGAAGTCGGGCCTGCTCCGGGCCGGCATGGGAGGTGCGACCTCCGGCGACGTGAGTGCCTGGACGGCGGAATTCGTTGCCAGCCTCGGTCCTGCGGAATTCTGCCCGGGCGCACTGGAGGCGATCGCCCGCCACCGCCACGCCGGCGACCGGCTGGTGTTGCTGTCGGCAAGCGTCGATCTCTATGTCCCTGCCATCGGCCGCCGTCTCGGGTTCGCGGAGACGATCTGTACCGAGGTCGCCTGGCGCGACGGACGGCTCGACGGGGCACTCGCAACCCTGAACCGGCGCGCGACGGAAAAGCTCCGTTGCGTGGAGGCACTGCGAGGCCGCTACCCTGGTGCCGTGGTCGCGGCGTACGGCAATGCGCGATCGGATTTCCCCCACCTGAAGGGCGTGGAGGAACCGCTGCTGGTCAACGCTGGCGCGGGGCTCCGCCGGGCAGCAGAAAAAATCGGCATCCCGACCGCCGAATGGCGTAACAATCCGGGAGCCGGACCGGTCAAGTCGACATGAAGCGCAGCACCCGCATCCAGCCGTCCGAAATCACGCCCGAATCCGCCTGGCGGTCACGGCGCGATTTCCTGGCGGGCCTTGCGGGCGCCGGCCTCGCAGCTTCCTTGCCTGCCGCGGCGCAGGAAGTGCTGACCGTCAACCTGGTCGAACGCCCCCTAAAGTTCACCCGCAATGCCGCCTACTCCACTAAGGAGAAGGCGAACACCTACGCCGAGATCACGGGTTACAACAACTTCTACGAGTTCGGCACCGGCAAGGAGGACCCGGCCGAGAACGCGCACCGCCTGCGCCCTCGCCCCTGGTCGGTCGTCGTCGAGGGCGAGTGCGAAAAGCCCGGCCGGCTGGCCCTCGAGGACCTCCTGGCGCCGCATGCGCTGGAGGAACGCGTGTATCGCCTGCGCTGCGTGGAAGCCTGGTCGATGGTCGTTCCCTGGCTCGGGTTCCCGCTCGGCGACCTGCTCAAGCGCTTCGAGCCGACCTCGCGCGCGAAATTCGTCGAGTTGACGACCCTGCTCGACCCGAAGCAGATGCCGGGACAGCGCTCGAACGTGCTCGACTGGCCGTATGTCGAGGGCCTGCGCATGGACGAGGCGATGAACCCGCTGGCGATCATCGCCGTCGGTCTCTACGGCAAGTGGCTGCCGAACCAGAACGGCGCGCCGCTGCGGCTGGTCGTGCCCTGGAAGTACGGCTTCAAGAGCGTCAAGTCCATCGTGCGGATCCGCTTCACCGAGCGCATGCCGTCGACGAGCTGGGCGCTCTCGGCCCCGCGCGAGTACGGATTCTTCGCCAACGTGAACCCGGCCGTGGATCACCCGCGCTGGAGCCAGAAGAGCGAGCGGCGCATCGGTTCCGCGAATTTCCTGGCGCGCCAGCCGACGCTGCCGTTCAACGGCTATGCAGACGAGGTGGCCGGGCTGTACCGCGGCATGGACCTCGCGCGCTGGTTCTGAGCCGGCATGGACGCCGACACCCTGGCGCGGCGCTTCGCCAAGCCGGTTCTCTTCACGCTCTGCCTGCTGCCAGCTGCGTGGCTGGCAGCCGGGATCGTTTCGCTGCAGTGGGGCGATGCGACTTCCGCGGCCGCCCGCGCCCTCGGGGCCAACCCCGTGGAGAAGGTGCAGGACACGCTCGGCATCTGGGGCCTCCGGCTCCTGCTGGTCACACTCCTGGTCACGCCGCTGCGGGTCATCGGCGGCTGGCCGCGGCTGCTGCTGTTCCGCCGGATGCTGGGACTCTTCGCTTTCGCCTACATCGCCCTGCACTTCGCCTGGTACCTGTTCGTTGACCAGGCGTTCGCCTGGTCGCAGCTGCTTGCCGACATCGCGAAGCGCCCTTTCATCACCGCGGGATTCCTCGCGTTCGGAATGCTCGTGCCGCTGGCGCTCACGTCGACACAGGCCGCCATGCGCCGCCTGGGCCGGCGCTGGCTGAAACTGCATCGCCTCATCTACCCGGCGGCAGTGCTCGGCTGCGTGCACTACTGGTGGCAGGTCAAGGCCGACGTCCGCGAACCGCTGGTCTATGCGGGAATAGCGGCGATACTCCTCGGATGGCGGGCGCTGCGCGCGTGGCGGCGTCGCCGCGCGTCGCCGGGCACGTCATCCCCGGTCGCGGGGCCGGGCGCCCAGGGTGGCCAGCGCGATCGCGGCGAGGATCAGCAGGCCCCCCGCGCCCGTGCGGCCGTCCAGCGCCTCGCCGATCAGCCACCAGCCGAGCAATGAGGCGAGCACCGGCTCGCCGACCGAAACGACCGCGACGAACAGCGGGTCGAGGTGACGCAGCGACCAGTTGTAACCGCTGTGGCCGATCAGTTGCGAAACCACCGCCATGCCCGCCAGCGCCCACCAGGTTCCGGCATCGAAACCGGTCGCCTGGGTGCCGGTGACCAGCACGGAAACCCACAGCAGGGCCGCCGCAACACCGTACGCGATGCCGAGGTAGCTTCGAAACGGCAATTCCGCCTGTGCCGAGCGCGAAAGCAGGAAGTAGCCGGCCATGGCGACACCGCCAGCGACCGCGAGCAGGTCCCCGGTCAGGGCGGACCCGCCCCCCAGCCCCCCGCCGCTCACGACGGCCGCACCGGCAATCGCGAGCGCAAGGGCGAGCAGCGCTGACCTCGGCGGCGCGCCCTGACCGGCACCGAACTGCAGGAGCGCGACCCAGATGGGCGAAGTGCTCACGAACAGCACGCTGCGGGCGATCGTCGTGTGCTCGAGCGAGGCGATCCAGGTCGCAAAGTGCAACGCAAGCAAGGCCCCGGCACCGGCCGCGAGTCCGAGTGACCGGCGGCTGACGCCGCGCGGCCAGGGCGCGGTGAGCGCAAGCGGCAGGACGACGAGCAGTGCGATGCTGACGCGCCAGGCCGCGATCGCGAGCGGCGGCGCGTCGGCAAGCCGGGCAAAAATCGCGCCATTGGAGACCGCCAGCAGCGCGATGCCGAGCACGACGAAGGCTGCGGCACGTTGCCCGCCGCTCGTGGCCCGAGTCATCGCAGGGCTCAGCCGAGCGCCCAGGCCGGGACTTCGCGCCAGCCGCAGGTGAGTGCGGAGTCCAGTTCGCGCCAGCGCGGTTCGCAACGCTCGACCAGCCGCCAGAAGCGCCGTGAATGGTTCATGTGCCGGGTATGCGCGAGTTCGTGCACCAGTAGGTAGTTGACGACCGGCGGCGGCTGGAACATCAGGCAGGCGTTCAGGCTGATGGTCCCCGACGGCGAGCAGCTGCCCCAGCGGGTGCGCTGCCGACGGATCTGGAAACGAGCGAATCGCAGGCCGGTCTCCTCGGAGAGTTGCGCGAGCCAGGGCCCCAGCGCCGCGTGGGCCTCGCGCATCGTGAATCGCTGCAGGGCATGACGCAGCCGAACCGGGCGATCGGCCGCACCGGCGATCGTGATGGCACGCACGCCGCGCGCGAGTCGCGGCGCGCCGGTTCCGCCCACGTAGCGGAGTTCGTAGCTGCGGCCCGTTGCCGCGAAGTGCAGGCGGTCGGGCAGTTGGTTCGATGCCGCAGCGTCCGATGGTCGGTACTGGTCGAGTGTCCGTTCGATCCAGCGGCGATGGCGTGCGACGAACTGCTCGACTGCACGCGGCCGGGTGCCGCGCGGAACGACGATTTCGACGAAGCCGCCGGGCAGGATGCGGACCGCGAGCCGGCGTGCCCGCTCGCTGGCCCGCACGCGCCAGGCGAGTTCCGGCTGCGCGGCGTCGTCGAGCAGGCCCAGTTGCGCTTCGACCTGCATGCTCACAGCGACGCCGCGAGGCGTGCGCCCTCCTCGATCGCCCGCCGGGCATCAAGCTCCGCAGCAAGCCGGGAACCGCCGATCAGGTGCGGCTGGAGGCCCAGCGCCTCGAGGCCGGCGACGAGCTCACGGCGCGGCTCCTGGCCGGCACAGGTCACGACGTGATCCACCTCGAGCGTGCGCGTCCCGCCGCCCTGTGAGATCTCGAGGCCGCGATCGTCGATGCCCAGGTACTCGACGCCGGCCAGCATGCGCACATCGCGCCGTTTCAGCGCGAGCCGGTGCACCCAACCGGTCGTCTTGCCGAGGTCGCGGCCGGGCGGCGTTGCCTTGCGCTGGAGCAGCCAGATTTCGCGCGGCGAAACCATTGCGGCCGCGGGCACCAGCCCGCCCCGCCGGTCGAGGCGCATGTCAATGCCCCACTCGCTCATGAATGCGGGGATGTCGAGGCTCGAAGGTGCATGTCCGGCATCGTGACTCAGGAACTCGGCGACGTCGAATCCGATGCCGCCTGCGCCCACGATGGCGACCTTCCCGCCGACCGGTCTCCGGTCCAGCAGCACGTCGACGTAACTCAGCACCTTCGGATGGTCGAAGCCCGGGATCGCAGGTACGCGCGGCAGGACGCCGGTGGCCAGCACGACCTCGTCGAATTCGCCACCGCCCAGGTCTTCCGCCGAGGCGGCATGACCGAGCCGGAGGCGAACCCCGGCCAGCTCCAGCTCGCGTCCGAAGTAGCGGAGCGTTTCGTGGAATTCTTCCTTGCCCGGGATGACCTTCGCCATGTTGAACTGCCCGCCAATGCGGTCGGCGGACTCGAACAGCGTGACCCGGTGCCCGCAACGCGCGGCGACGGTCGCGCAGGACAGGCCGGCCGGCCCCGCACCCACGACGGCGACGCGCTTCGGACTGGCGGCAGGCCGGTAAACCAGCTCTGTCTCGCGCCCTGCGCGCGGATTCACTAGACAGGTCGCAACCTCGTTCTCGAACACGAGGTCGAGGCAGGCCTGGTTGCAGGCGATGCAGGTGTTGATCTCGTCGGCGCGCCCGGCCGCCGCCTTGGCGACGAATTCCGGATCCGCGAGCAGCGGCCGCGCCATGGAGACAAGGTCGGCGTCACCGGCGGCCAGCACGCGCTCGGCCACGGCCGGGTCGTTGATGCGGTTGCTGGTGACCAGCGGGATCGCGATTTCACCCCTGAGCCGGCGCGTGACCCAGGTGAAGGCGGCACGCGGCACCATCGTGGCGATCGTCGGGATGCGGGCCTCGTGCCAGCCGATGCCGGTGTTGATGATCGTGGCACCGGCCTGCTCGGCCGCCTTCGCCAGCGACACCACTTCTCCCCAGCTGCTTCCTCCCTCCACGAGGTCGAGCATCGAGAGGCGGTAGATGAGGATGAAATCATGCCCGACTGCCGCGCGGGTGCGCGCGAGGATCTCGACCGGAAGGCGTATCCGGTTCTCGTAACTTCCGCCCCAGCGGTCGCTGCGCCGGTTGGTGCGCGCCGCGAGGAACTGGTTGATGAAGTACCCCTCCGACCCCATGACTTCCACGCCGTCGTAGCCGGCCTCCCGCGCAAGCGTCGCGGATCGCACGAACGCCGCAATCTGGCGCTCGATGCCCCGGTCCGACAGCTCGCGCGGCGTGAACGGCGTGATCGGGGCCTTGATGCGCGAGGGGGCGACGGCGAGCGGATGGTAGGCGTAACGCCCGGTGTGCAGGATCTGCATGCAGATGCGCGAGCCCGCCTCGTGCACGGCCCTGGTGACGAGCCGATGCCGCGCGAGGTGCCGCCGGCCGCTCAGCGTGCCGGCGAACGGCTTGGTCCATCCGGCGGCGTTCGGGGCGATGCCGCCGGTGACGATCAGCCCGACGCCGCCCCGGGCGCGCTCCGCGAAGTAGGCCGCGAGCTTCGGGTAGTCCTGCGCGCGGTCCTCGAGTCCCGTGTGCATCGAACCCATCAGCACGCGGTTCGGAAGCGTCGTGAAGCCGAGGTCGAGCGGCGCCAGCAGGCGGGGAAACGGGTTCGGCTGCACGCGCGCAATCATATAGCATGCACATCCCGATGCGCCCGGTGCTCGAAGTCCAGAACCTCGTCAAGCAGTACGCCGGCGTCCGCGCCGTCGACGGGGTTTCGTTCTCGATTGCCGAAGGACAGTGCTTCGGCCTGCTCGGACCGAATGGCGCCGGCAAGACGACCACCGTCGAGATGATGGAAGGCGTCACGCCGCCTACATCGGGCGAGGTCCTCTATCGCGGCGCGCCGCTCGGCGCCCGCTTCCGCGAGGAGGCGGGCATCCAGTTCCAGAAGACCGCGCTCCAGGATTTCCTCACCGTGCGCGAGACGCTCGCGCTCTTCACCCGCCTCTACCACAAGCGGCGGCCGGTGGAAGAACTGATACGGACCTGCGCGCTCGAACAGGTCGAGGACCGTGACAACCGCAAGCTGTCGGGCGGCCAGATGCAGCGCCTGCTGCTCGCGATTGCGCTCGCGAACGACCCGCGCGTGCTGTTCCTCGACGAGCCGACGACGGGACTCGACCCGCAGGCGCGCCACAACTTCTGGGACCTGGTCCGCTCGATCAAGGCGGAGGGTCGTACCGTCGTGCTGACGACGCACTACATGGAAGAGGCGTACTTCCTCTGCGACGTGATCGCGATCATGGACAGCGGCCGGATCATCGCTGAGGGGTCGCCGTCGCGCCTGCTCCAGGAACATTTCGACGACGTGGTGCTGGAGCTTCCCCGCGAGGATATTCCCGGCGCCGAAGCTGACTTCCCCTTGCCGCTGCTGGTCACGAGTGATCGTGTAGAAATCTCGACCGCCGACGTCGAGGGCGCCCTGCAGGTGCTGCTGTCGCGCGGCGTGCCGCTGCGCCGACTGAAGATCCGCCCGCGCAACCTCGAGGACCTGTTCCTGGAGCTGACCGGGCGCGAGCTGCGCACGTGAACTTCGGCCGCCTGCTCGCCCTCTGGCACGCGCGGAACCTCGAGTTCCTGCGCGACCGCTCGACCCTCGTCTTCAACTTCCTGTTCCCGCTCGCGCTGGTCGTCGCCTTCGCGGTGATCTTCGGCGGACAACCGCGGGCCCTGTTCAAGGTGGACGTCGTCGCGCCGCCAGGCGCTGCGCTCGACGCCGCCCTGCACCCGTTCCTGGCGACCCGCCACGTGGACTTCGTGCGCATCGAACCCGGCGAGATCATGGCGACGGTCCGCAAGGTGGAGCGCCACCAGGTGGACCTCCTGGTCGACCTGCGTGGCGCACCGCGCTACTGGATCAACGAGGATTCGCCCAAGGGTTACCTGGCCGAGAAGCTGCTCCTCGAGTCGGCGTCCGGGGAGGCCACGCGCGAACCGGTCAGCGGCGACGCCGTGCGCTACGTCGACTGGCTGCTGCCCGGCGTACTCGGCATGAACATGATGTTCAGCTGCCTGTTCGGGGTCGGCTATGTCGTGGTCCGCTACCGCAAGAGCGGTTTCCTGCGCAGGCTCTCGGCGACTCCGGTCACGGCGCTCGAGTTCGGCGCGGCCCAGGTGCTTTCGCGGCTCATGCTGACGGTGAGCGTCACCGCGCTGATCTACGCGTCCCTCGCCCTCTTCGTGCCGTTCCGCAACGAGGGGAGCCCCCTGCTGCTGCTGCTGATCGCCGTGGCCGGGGCGCTGGCCATGATTTCGTTCGGGTTCATGATGGCCGCGCGTTTCGCGAGCGAGGAACTGGCGAGCGGAGCGATCAACCTGACCTCCTGGCCCATGATGCTGCTGTCCGGCGTCTGGTTCTCGCTCGAGGGTGCGCCAGGCTGGCTGCAGGCGGCGGCCAAGGCGCTGCCCCTGACGCAGATGCTCGACGCGGCGCGCGCCGTCATGCTGGACGGCGCCGGGCTCGCCGTCGTCCTGCCGCAGCTCGGGTGGCTGGCCGCGATGACCCTCCTGTTCCTCGGCATTGCGGCCGCCGGTTTCCGCTGGAGGCCGGACTGACCCGCCCTGGGCGGCGTATCGGCCCGTGTCTGTGGCAAACTGCGCGGCCCGGAACTTCAGGCCCAGCATCTTGAACAAATCCGAGTTGCTCAAGGAACTCCACATCGATCGCGATGCGCCCACGGAGGGATCGTCATCCCGCCGGCGCGTCTGGCTGACCGTCGGCGCCGGCGCCCTCGTTCTCGCCGGCCTCGCGTGGTGGTTCTTCAACCGGGACAGGCCGGTCGAAGTTTTCGTTGCAGTCGCGCGTCCAATGCCGACCGCGAGTGCCGGCACGTCGGTCCTGGACGCGACGGGCTACGTGACGGCCCGGCGACAGGCCACCGTGTCGGCCAAGATCACGGGCAAGGTCCGTGACGTGCGTATCGAGGAAGGCCAGCGCGTCGAGGCCGGCGACATCCTCGCGACCCTGGATGACTCCGAGGCGCGCGTGGAAGTCGCGTTGCGCCGCGCACAGGTGGCGGCGGCCCGTGCCCAGCTCACGGAGGCCGAGGCCGCGAGCGCGAATGCCGGGCGCGAATACCAGCGCCAGCAGGATCTCGCGGACCGCAAGCTGACCAGCATTTCCGCGCTCGACGCCGCGCGCACCGAGGGCGAGGCATCGCGGGCCCGGGTGGACAGCCAGCGGAGCGCGGTACAGGTCGCCGTGGAGGCGCTTGCGGCCGCGCAGGTCCAGCTCGACAACACGATCGTTCGTGCGCCGTTCGCCGGCGTGGTCACGGTCAAGGCCGCGCAGCCCGGGGAAATGATCTCGCCCGTTTCCGCCGGCGGCGGGTCGATCCGCACCGGCATCGGCACCGTCGTGGACATGGATTCGCTCGAGATCCAGGTGGATGTCAGCGAGTCCTACATCAATCGCGTGCAACCCGGCCAGAAGGTCGAAGCCGTGCTGAACGCCTACCCCGACTGGCGCATCCCGGCCTCGGTGATTGCGATCGTGCCGACCGCCGACCGCTCCAAGGCGACAGTCAAGGTCCGCATCGCGCTGGGTGAAAAGGACGCGCGGATCGTGCCGGAGATGGGCGTGCGCGTCGCCTTCCTTGAATCCAGCCCGGCTGGCGCCACGCCGGCCTCGGCGCCCCGCGGCGCGCTGGTCCCGGCCGCGGCGTTGCGCCAGGACGCCGGCAAGGACGTCCTGTTCCTGCTGCGGGACGGACGGGCCGAACGGCGTGCGGTCACGCTCGGCGGCAGCCTGGGTGACAGCCGCCAGGTGCTGGCTGGCGTCAGCGCAGGCGACCCGGTCATCGTGGATGCGCCGGAAGGACTCAAGGACGGCGACGCAGTCGCCGCGCGGGAGGCTGCCGATGAGTGAAGCGATGGTCCAGGTCCGCAACGTGCAGAAGTCGTACGTGCGCGGCAAGCAGACGGTCGAGGTCCTGCACGGGCTCACGCTCGACATTCCCGCGGGCGATTTCGTGGCGCTGATGGGGCCGTCGGGCTCCGGCAAGACGACGCTGCTCAACCTGATCGGCGGGCTCGACAGTCCCACTACCGGCGAGATCCTGGTCGGCGGCGAGCGGATCGACCGGCTCACGGGCGGACGGCTCGCCGAGTGGCGGGCGCGAAACGTCGGCTTCGTGTTCCAGTTCTACAACCTGATGCCGGTCCTGACGGCGGAAAGGAACGTCGAACTGCCCCTGCTGTTGACGAAACTGTCGGCCGCGCAGCGGCGCAAATCGGTCGCGATCGCGCTCGAGGTCGTGGGGCTTTCTGACCGCGCGCGTCACAAGCCCAGGGAACTTTCCGGCGGCCAGGAGCAGCGCGTCGCGATCGCACGCGCGCTGGTGTCGGACCCGGCCCTGCTCATCTGCGACGAACCGACCGGCGACCTCGACCGAAAGACGGCGGACGAGATCCTCGGCCTGCTTCAGGTCCTCAACCGCGAGCACGGCAAGACCATCGTCATGGTGACGCACGACCCCAAGGCCGCGGACTTCGCGAACCGGATCCTGCACCTCGAGAAGGGCCAGCTCCTCGAGCAGGCGACTGCGGCCGCCTGACCCTGTCATGACGCGCACCGGATTCGTGATCGCCAACCTCTGGCGCAGGAAGACCCGCACGGTCCTGACCCTGCTGTCGATCGTGACGGCCTTCCTGCTGTTCGGCCTGCTCCAGGCCGTGAACGTGCTGTTCTCGGCCGGTGCTGACTTCATCGGCGCGAGCCGCCTCGTGACCCAGGCGCGAGTCTCTTTCACGCAGTCGCTGCCGATCCGGCTCCTGCCGCAGATCGAGTCGGTGCCCGGCGTCGAGCACGTGATGTGGCAGCAGTGGTTCGGGGCCGTGTACCAGGAGAACACGCAGCTCGTATTCCTGGCCGCGGATCCCGCCCGGCTCCGGCTCGTCTACCCGGAGTACGTGATGCCGGATGCCGAATGGAAGGCATTCGAGCAGACGCGCACCGGCATGATCGTCGGCCGCAACCTCGCGAACCAGTACGGCTGGAAGATCGGCCAGAAAGTGCCGATTTCGTCCAACATCTTCCCGCAGCAGGACGGCAGCAAAAACTGGACGTTCGACCTCGTCGGCATCTACGACGGCAAGGATGCCGACTGGCAGCGCAGCACCAACGTGGGCTGGATCAACTTCGCCTATTTCGACGAGGCCAACCAGTTCGGGCGCGGGCTCGCGGGCACTTACACGATCAAGCTCGCCGACGAGGACCGAGCGGAGCGCGTGGCGCAGGCGATCGACGCGATGTTCGAGAACTCGCCCGACGAGACCAAGACCCAGACCGAGAAGGACTTCAACATCGGTTTCATCAAGCAGATCGGGGACATCGGCCTGATCGTGCGCTGGATCCTCTTCGCCGTGTTCTTCACCCTCCTGCTGGTCGTCGGCAACACGATCGCGCAGAGCGTGCGCGAGCGCATTCCCGAGCTCGCGATCCTGAAGACGCTCGGCTTCAAGGACGGCAGCGTGCTCGGCTTCGTGCTCGCGGAGGCGGCAGCGCTCTGCGTCTTCGGCGGCCTGGTGGGTCTCGCCATCGCGACGCCGATCGGCGTTGCCATCACCCGCGCGACCGGCGGCAACCTGCCGATCGCCGTCGACGGGCGCGTGTGGCTGGTCGGGGCGATCGCGATCCTGGTGCTCAGCGTCGCGGTCGGCCTGCTCCCTGCACTGCGTGCGAAGCGCCTGACCATCGTCGATGCGCTGGCAGGGCGCTGACCGGGGTCCTCGCATGCTGAAGCAGATCCTGTCCATCACACTGCTCGGTATCCGCAGCATCCCGGAGCGACTCGGGCCTTCGCTGGTCATCGTCGTCGGCCTCGCCGGCGTCGTCGCGGTGTTCACGGCGCTGCTGGCGATGGCGGCCGGATTCCAGTCGACACTGGAGTCCGCCGGCCGTCCCGATGTCGCGCTGGTGCTCCGCGGCGGCTCGCAGGCGGAGCTCAACTCCGGCATCAGCCGGGAACAGGGCACGATCATCAAGCAGGCCCCGGGCGTCGCCCAGGGCGCCGACGGCCTGCCGCTCGCTTCCGCGGAGGTCGTGGTCATCGCCGAACTGGTGAAGCCCGGCGAGAAGACCGGTTCCAACATCACCGTGCGCGGCGTCGAGCCCGCCGCTTTCGAGCTGCGGCCGCAGCTGCGGATCGTCGAGGGACGCGCTTTCACCCGGGGTCTGCGCGAACTGATCGTCGGCCAGGGCGTTGCCGGGCAGTTCGAGGGCGCACGCCTCGGCGCGACATTGCGCATGCGCGGCTCCGACTGGACCGTGGTGGGCGTGTTTGCCTCGGGCGACGCCTACGAGAGCGAGCTGTGGGCGGACGGCGACGTCGCGCAGTCGACCTTCAACCGGCAGGGTTACAGCTCGGTGCGCCTGCAACTCGCTGCGGCCAGCGACCTGCAGACCGTCGAGGACGCGCTTTCTGCCGACCCGCGGGTCAACGTCGACGTGGAAACCGAAGAGCAGTACTTCAGCGGCCAGTCCGAGCAGTTCCGCAAGACCATCGGCATCCTGGCCATATTCGTCACGGGCATCATGGGCCTGGGCGCCGTGTTTGCGGCGCTCAACACGATGTACGCCGCCGTGGGCGCCCGAGCGCGCGAGATTGCGACCCTGCGAGCGATCGGCTTTCGCGGCATGCCGGTCGTGGTCTCGATCATGCTCGAGTCCCTGATCCTCGCGCTGGCCGGCGGATTGCTCGGCGCGCTCGCAGCCTACGTGCTGTTCAACAACATGGTGGTATCGACACTAGGTGCCAACTTCACGCAGGTCGTGTTCCGCTTTGCGGTCACGCCTGCCCTCGTGGCCTACGGGCTCGTCATCGCGGTCGCGATCGGGATGGTCGGCGGATTCCTGCCCGCCCTGCGCGCGGCGCGGCTGCCGGTGACGACGGCCTTGCGCGCGGCCTGAACGGGGCAGCTGCGGGTGGCCGCCGTCGCGCTCGTCGACATCGGTGCAAACCTCGCGCACCAGAGCTTCGACGCGGACCGCGAAGCGGTCCTCGACCGGGCGCGGATTGCCGGCGTCGCCGCGATGATCGTCACCGGCAGCTCGCTCGACGATTCGGTGAAAGCCGTCGCCCTCGCCCGCCGTCATCCGCAGGTGCTGCGCGCGACGGCGGGCGTGCATCCGCACCATGCAGCGGGCCTGCCGGACAGCGAAGCCGGACGGCTTGCGGACCTGCTCTCGGACCCGATGGTCGTCGCCGCCGGCGAATGCGGGCTCGACTACTTCCGGAACTTCTCGCCGCCTGCCGATCAGCGGCGCGCCTTCGAGCTGCAGCTGAGCGTCGCCGGCGCCGCCGGCAAGCCGGTGTTCCTGCACCAGCGCGACGCGCATGGCGATTTCACGGCGATGCTGCGCGCGCACCCGCATGCCGCGGCACGCGGAGTCCTGCATTGCTTCACGGGCGGGGTCGCTGAACTCGAGGATTGCCTCGCGCTCGGCCTGTCCGTCGGCATCACCGGCTGGATCTGCGACGAGCGGCGCGGCCAGGCCCTCCGGGAGGCGGCGCCGCGCGTGCCGATCGAGAGGCTGATGATCGAGACTGACGCACCCTACCTGCTGCCACGCACCCTGCGCCCGAAGCCGGCGCATCGCCGCAACGAACCCGCGTTCCTGCCCGTCGTGCTCGGCGAGACGGCGCGCTGCCGCGGCGAAACTCCTGAAGCGCTTGCCGCCGCGACGACCGGGAATGCCTGCCGCTTCTTTGGGCTTACACTCGGGCGTGACGACGAAGCGGATCCAGGCGGTCCGCCGAAACTGATTTAAGATAACCTTGTAACTGTTTGATATCAGGTAATAATATGGACTTGCAACGCGCCCTGCAGACGACTTCTACGGCGTACCGGGAGTCGATCGTCCCGAAACTCTCCGAGTACATCCGCATTCCCAACAAGTCGCCGCTATTCGACGCGGACTGGGAAACACACGGTCACATGGCGCGTGCCGCACGGCTGATGGCGGACTGGTGCCGGGCACAGCCGCTCGCCGGGCTCGAGGTGGAGATCCTGGAGGAAGCGGGCCGTACGCCGCTGCTCTTCTGCGAAATCCCGGGCAGCGGCCCGGATACCGTCCTGCTCTACGGGCACATGGACAAGCAACCGGAGTTCACGGGCTGGGCGGAGGGCCTCTCGCCCTGGGAGCCGGTGCTGCGCGACGGAAAGCTCTACGGGCGCGGCGGCGCCGACGACGGTTACGCGGTGTTCTCCTCGCTGACGGCGATCCGGCTGCTCCAGGAGCAGAAGATTCCGCACGCCCGCTGCGTCGTGCTCATCGAGGCCTGCGAGGAGAGCGGCAGCTACGACCTGCCCCACTACGTCGAGAAGCTCGCGTCCCGCATCGGCACGCCGAGCCTCGTCGTCTGCCTCGACGCCGAGTGCGGAAACTACGAACAGCTGTGGTGCACGACGTCGCTGCGCGGCAACCTGGTCGGCGATCT
>Ga0075304_1000149_pt1 | contig 17468 bp, 12 predicted proteins | sample Joice_CattailNLA_FD_120067 | JGI IMG/M metagenome (GOLD analysis project Ga0075304, IMG submission 120067) | Natural and restored wetland microbial communities from the San Francisco Bay, California, USA, that impact long-term carbon... | ecosystem: Environmental > Terrestrial > Soil > Wetlands ... | reverse complement strand
GCCCCATGATGGCCGAATTTCAGTTTGCTTGTTTTAGCCCCCAGCGCCAATCCCAATATTTGATGGCCCAGGCAGATGCCGAACAGGGGCTTTTTACCCAGCAGCGCTTTGACCGTATCTACGGCATAGGCGACCGGTTCGGGATCTCCGGGGCCGTTGGAAAGAAATATTCCGTCAGGATGCCACCCCAGCACCTCTTCGGCGGAGGTGTGGGCCGGGAACACCCTCAGTTCACAACCATGCTGGAACAAGGCCCTTAGAATTGAAAATTTTACGCCGAAATCATAGACGGCAACTTTGAAGGCCGGCGGTTGATCATGATGGAGGTTTTCATCCAGGGGCCAATCATAGTGTTCCGGCGTGGTGACTTCCCGGGCGATGTCACGTCCGACGAGCTGTTTGCCTGCCTTGAGCCGCTGCAGCAGAACATCAACGGGTTCATCGGAAGTTGTAATCATTCCCATCTGGGCGCCATGATCACGCAGGTGACGGGTCAGCTGCCGCGTGTCGATATCGCTGATACCGACCACAGCGTAATGCTTCAGGTATTCATCCAGGGATCGGGTTGCCTGCCAGTGACTGACCACAGGGCTGTATTCGCGAATAATAAATCCTCCGGCGTAGATACGACGGGATTCAAAGTCCTGGGGGTTGACCCCGTAGTTTCCAATCTGGGGATAGGTCATGGTCACCAGTTGAAAATGATAAGATGGATCCGTCAAGATTTCCTGGTATCCCATCATGGCGGTATTAAAGACCACCTCACCCATGCCGGTGCCCATGGCTCCCAGACTGAGCCCTTCAAAGCGGGTTCCGTCGGTCAAAATCAAGCGTGCTTTCATAGGATTCTTGCCTCTTGGTATAAATTTTCGATAATCTGGTTTCCGAAACCTTCGCCATTGGTCATTTGATTTTGAAGGTTTCAGGTTTCAGGTGTCAGGTTTCAGGAGTTCAGTGATTTAGGAATCAAGGTATTCAGGGATTGATGAATTCTTGTATCGGTGAATTTAATTGACAGAATACCAATAATACCAAAATTCCTAAATTCGCAATTCCTCAATTAAAGGATTGCTGACACCTAACACCTGGCACCTCTAGTAGGGTCAGCCACCGTGCCGATCCGCACCCCGCACCCCGCAACGCGAAATTCGAAACCCGCCTTAATCCCTCTTAAACTTACTGTAATCGGGTTTGCGGTAGCGGCTTTCACCGCCGCCGTCAATTGCCAGCAGCGATTCAACCTTCAACGGCAGGCCGAACAGCTGGATAAATCCGTGGGCATCCTGCTGGTTGTATACATCTTCTTCGCCGAAAGAAGCGTAGTCTTCACGATAGAGGCTAAAGGGACTCTGGCGTCCGGCAATAATAATATTGCCCTTATACAGCTTCAACCGCACGGTACCGGTAACCGTTTGCTGGGTGACCTTGACGAAGGCGTCCAGCGCTTCCCGCAGCTGCATAAACCACATGCCGTTGTAAACCAGTTCCGCATATTTGACGGCAACGAAATCTTTGTAATGCATGGTGTACTTGTCCAGACACATGCTCTCAAGGGCCTGATGGGCGCGAAAGATGACCGTCCCGGCGGGGGTTTCATAGACTCCCCGGCTTTTCATTCCCACCAGCCGATTTTCAACCATATCCACCCGCCCGATTCCGTGGGCGCCGGCAGTTTCATTCAGGCGCACAAACAAATCAACCGCCGACAGCTTCTCGCCATTAAGGCTGAGCGGATTGCCCTTTTCGAAACCGATTTCGATATACTCGGGTTCATCCGGTGCATCCTCCGGGCTGACCGACAGTTGAAACATGGATGGCTCCGGTTCGTTCCAGGGGTCTTCCAGCAGTCCTCCTTCATGGGAAAGATGCATAATATTGCGGTCCCGGCTGTAAATATCCTTTTCGGTCTGCGTCAGGGGGATGTTGTATTTCCGGGCGTATTTAATAGCATCTTCCCGGCTGCCGATTTCCCACTCGCGCCAGGGGGCAATTACTTTGAGCTTAGGGTTAAGTGCCATCGCAGTCAGTTCGAAGCGAACCTGGTCGTTGCCCTTGCCGGTGCAGCCGTGCGCCAGGGCGTCGGCACCCTCTTTTTCTGCAATTTCCACCATCTTCTTGGCCATCAGAGGGCGGGCAATGGAGGTTCCCAGCAGATAATCACGCTCGTAAACTGCTCCGGCCTGCATCGTTGGGAACACATAGTCTTTTAAAAATTCTTCCCGCAGGTCGAGCACCACCAGTTTGCTGGCCCCCGATCCGATGGCTTTTTCCTCCAGGCCGTGCAGTTCTTCCTGCTGGCCAACGTCGGCGGTGAAGCAGATGACTTCGCAATTATCGTAATTGTTTTTGAGCCATGGAACGATAACGGAGGTATCCAATCCGCCGCTGTAAGCAAGCACCACTTTATGAACCTTGCCTTTTGTCATTTTTTCTCCTTTTTCCTCCAAAAAAAAAGCCCCGGTATTTGCCGGGGCTTTTAGTAATAAACAGGTTGGAATTATGATTATCATAGGCAGTATATAGGACACCCGGCCAATCGCTGCCTGGAACGGCGGCGGCGGTAACGGCGGCGGGTGTTGGCTAAAGTCTGCATCATGTAATGGGTTTTCCTTCCAAAAAGTTTTCGCGAATATGGCAGAACTGAATTATGTTGTCAACCCTAAAAATAAAAATTATTGTGCCCACAAAAATTGGGTGTTACCTATAGCTATATAAATACCTAAATAAAAAAACATCTTTGATTATCATAGGAGATGCCCGTGAACGACCCACGCATCGCCCAACTAAACCTGCCGCCGGGTATGATTGACTTTGGCGTCGGTCAACCCAGTCCGGCACTTCTGCCGCTGGCGCTGTTAAGAACAGCTGTCGCCAACCGGTTGGACGGAAAGGATGCTGCTTTTTTGGCCTATGGGGCCGAGCAGGGGGACGGCTATTTTCGTGCTGCGCTGGCCGGGTTGCTCAGTGAGCACTATCGCCTTGCGGTTGAGGCCGACCAGCTTTTTGTCACTGCCGGCGCCTCCATGGGGCTGGATCTGCTCTGCACCCTGTTTGCCAGACCCGGTGACACCATTTTTGTGGAAGAGCCGTCTTATTTTTTAGCCCTGCGCATTTTTGCCGATCATCACCTGAAAATTATCAGCCTGCCGATGGATGCAGGCGGTTTGATTATCGAAGCCCTTGAAGAAAAACTGTCCCGCCACCGACCCGTATTTTTATACACCATCCCGACCTTTCACAATCCTTCCAGTTACACCCTGGGAGCCGACCGTCGGGAACTGTTGGTAGAATTAAGCCGGAAAAATAATTTTTTAATTGTGGCAGATGAGGTTTACCATTTACTGAACTATGCGGCCAGCCCACCGCCGCCACCCCTGGCAAGTTATATTGAAGCCGATACTGTTCTTTCACTGGGTTCTTTTTCAAAAATCATGGCACCGGGCCTTCGTTTGGGCTGGATTCAAGGAGGCGCTCAACTGTTGAAACGCGTTACGCGCTGTGGTTTGCTTGACAGTGGCGGCGGGCTGAATCCATTTACATCGGGCGTGATGCGAAGCGCCATTGAAATGGGCCTGCAGCGTGATCAGCTGAAAATTTTAAAAACCACTTACGCCAAACGCAAGAGTGCTTTGAGCAAGGCCCTTAAAATCTATCTTCCGGACTCAGTCCGTTATTCCGAGCCTGAAGGGGGATTTTTTATCTGGCTGGTTTTTCCGGAAGGTGTGGACACCGAAAAAATGCGAGCCGAAGCACGGCGAAAAAATGTCGGTTACCTGCCGGGGATAAAATTTTCCAGCGGCAGGAAGCTGAAAAATTGCGCCCGGTTGAGTTTTTCCTATTTTGATGTTCCGGAGTTAGAGGAAGGGGCTAGAAGGCTGGGTCTGGTCATCAAAGAGCATATGAAGGGTTATTAGAATTAATGACTCATAAATTCGAATGAAGATTAAAAGGCCAGGATTAATTTTTTAATAATTTCATACACCCGGATTAGGCTTTTCAGGCTTACCCATTCATCGACGGCATGGGCGCCGTGCCCGATGGGGCCGAACAGCACGGAGGGTATGCCCTTTGCACCGGCCAGGGCTGAATCGGCCCAGAATGACAGACCCACCGGTTTGGACTGCGGCGTTGCCTTTTGCAGGCGTTTTAAAATTTCCGCATCATTCGGGACGCGATAGGGCGGCCTTACAAAAAACTCGCGCCCCGTTACGGTGTGGTCTCCGGCGTGGTTTTTAACCGCTTGAATAATCCGCTCCGGTTCACTGGTAAGATTGCCGGGAGATTCCTCCGGGAGGGTGCGTCGCTCCCACTGCAAGCATGACCGGCTGGGAATAACACTCAATTCTGATCCGCCCCTGATGATACTGATGTGAATGGAAGGATAGCCCAGCAATGGATCCGGGCTGCGACCCAGCAGCTCGGCCTGGATTTTGCTCAGCTCTTCCATCGCGGACCGTAACGGTAAAATGGCATCGATGCCCTGTTCGGGGCGGCTTCCATGGGCGGCTTTGCCGGTGACTGCCAGTTCATACCAGGTAAAGCCTTTGTGACAGACACCGATGTCTTCCTCGGTGGGCTCCAGAAAAATGCCGCCGACGGGTTTGGGTCGGACCTGGGGCAGCCATTTTTCAACCAGATGCTCCATCCCCGTACTTTTATCCTCTTCATCGGATACAAAGGTGAGAAGAATGTCCAGCGGGGGCGGGTGCCGGGTGAAATAATCGGCCAGCAGCAGCATAATGGCAACGCTGCCCTTCATATCATAGGTGCCGCGACCGTAAAGCCTGTCGCCTTCACACCTTAGGGTAAACGGTTGATCCATTCCGTCGACACCCACGGTATCGAGGTGGGCGTTTAACAATAGGGAGCGGTTGTGCTCTTTTCCCGGGACGATGGCGGCCACATTTCGTTGGTGATGACCGACATTCTGCAGGTCAGGGTCCAGATTCCGGGTTTGAAGATTTTGGACGATAAATTCTGCGATTTCCCCTTCTCCGGGACCGTTTGACAGGGTCCGATTAATGGAGTTAATCTGAACCAGTTCGCTTAAAAGGGCGAGTATGCGATTTTCCATAAATGTGTCTTTCCGGAATCCAGCGCTTTTTCAACGTATTTCGTTACTGGGTGCCGGTCGAAGATCCCATCTTGAGCGGGGATCAAGTCCGGCATAACCGGCAGAATTTGGGCGCTTTTTTGAATTACGACACTGTCTGGATGTCAGGGATGCATGATAAAGATCTGAGAACCAAATGTCAAACCAAAGGAGATAAAACCGCCATGGATCGGAAATTCAAAGGCGTCATGTTCGACATTGACGGGGTGCTCGAGTTTCAGGGCAAAGCGTACCCCGGAGCCGTCGAGCTACTCGAATTTTTGCGCAAAAAAGGAATTATAATTCGAATTTTATCGAACAGTACCCTGAAAAGCCGCAAGTTATGCACCGAAAAATTGAACCGTCACGGATTCGGCGTGACCGAAGCGGAAGTCATAACAGCTTCCTGGGCCACCGCCCGTTACCTGAAGACTTTAAAGCCAAAGTCCTGCTGGGTTATGCTGAAAGGCAAAGGGATCGAGGAATTCAGGGAATTTAAAATGGACGAGGAGACCCCGGAATATATCGTTCTGGGCGATTACCGGGAAGAGTTCAAATTTGAGAATATGAACAAAGCACTGAAGCTCCTGTTGCAGGGCACCAAACTCATCGTCATGATACCGGAAAAGGTCGATCACAGCCTGGGTGGAGTAGAGCTAACTGTCGGGGCTTACGGCCAAATGCTGGAAGATGCCGCCGGAATCAAAGCGACTTATATCGGCAAGCCGAATCCCTACGTGTTCGACATCACCCTTGGCAGCATGGCCCTTGACCCTGCTGAGGTTTTGATGGTCGGAGACCGCATGTCCACAGATATTATAGGGGCCAAACAGGCAGGATTACCGTCCATACTGGTTAAAACCGGCGAATTTAAGCCCGCTGATCTGGAGGGCGACATTCAACCCGATTTTATTGTCGAGGCGGTGGGTGATATCAAAGCGTTTTTTTAAAAGGAGGCCTAAACAGTAAATAGAAGCTATCCGGTTACAGTCGTTCCTGCGCTGCACTGTTGCTGAACAATTTCCTGCAAGGTATGCGCCCCCTGCCATTGGATAATATGAACTCTGGGAACACTTTGATTCAAGGCTTCGAAGGCCGATTCCATTTTGGCCACCATGCCGCCTTTGATGACACCTTCGGCGATCAGAGTTTGCGCGTCGGCAATTGAAAGGGAGGGCTGGGCCCGTTCACCGATGAGAACGCCCGGAACGTCAGTGATAAAAACCAGGTCGGAGCAATGGGCTGCGGCTGCCAGCGCGGCGGCCGCGCTGTCGGCATTTACATTGTACGAGGCACCCTTTGCATCGGCGGATATGGGAGAAATCACCGGCACCCGGCCCGACTGGATTGCGTCGATAACCACTGCGGGATTGACCTGTTTGATTTTGCCCACAAAACCCAGGTCCCGGCCGTCCCGGATGAGCGGATCAACCACAAATAACCCCTGAGTTTTACCCGACATCCGCAGGCTGGGGACTCCATTGGCCTCAAGCCAGGACGATATGCGCTGATTGACGGTTCCGGACAGAACCGTTTCGACAATTTTGATGTCTTCGGCCCGGGTGACCCGGATACCGTCAATGAATTCGGTTTGGCGGCCGGCATCTTTCAGGGCCTGGGAAATTTCGGCCCCGCCGCCATGGACGATGATGACTTCGACCTTCTGGCTGGATTTTATCGCCTCGGCCAGTTCCCGGAAGCCCTTTTCGTCTTCAAAGGCGCGACCTCCGATTTTGATCAATATTCTGGATTTCATGTTTATGATCTTTGACCTCAATCATGGTACACTGTTGAGAAGTGGTTTCAAAGCGCCAGATTACGTTTGAGGGCAAGGCGTCTCGCGGATTGAAAGCGGAGTCCGCCTGAGGCGGATGAGCAGTACATTTCAATCCGCGTGACAACGCCGCCCTCAGACGTTAGATGGTGTTTTGAAACCACTTCTACATGTTCTCCAGGACTTCTATCCCCAGCAGATCCAACCCCTTTTTCAGCACCACGGCGGTCGCTTTGATAAGCGCGAGGCGGGCGCTGACCAGTTGTTTATTGCCGGCCTGTATAACCTGATGTTTATTGTAAAACTGATTAAAGGCTTTGGCCGTATTAAAAATGTGGACGGCAATTCGCGCCGGATTGAGTTCCCGGGCGGCGCCCTCGACTTCCCCGGGGAAGTCGATTAATTTTTGCAGCAACTGTAATTCCTCCGAATTTCCGAGCTGGGAGAAATCCGCATTTTCAAGTTCCAAACCGGCAGATCCTGCTTTTTCCAGGATCCCGAAGATCCTGGCATAGGCATACTGACAGTAGGGCCCGGTAAAACCATCGAAAGAAATCGACTCCGCCGGATCGAAATTGATGCTCTGGGCGGGGCGGACGCGCAACAGATAATATTTAAGGGCACCGATGCCGATTCTTTCGGCCCGGCTTTTTACGTCGTCGTCGGAAAGTTTTCCGTCTGTATCCCGCTGGCGGATTTCAGCGGCCGCCAGTTTTTTCATTTCAGCGATCAGATCGTCGGCATCAACGATTTTACCCTCTCTGGATTTCATTTTGCCTTCGGGCAGGTAAACCATTCCATAGGAAAGGTGATAACAATCCTGGGCCCATTTATTTCCAAGATCGGCCAGAATTTGAAACAGGCATTTAAAGTGGTATTCCTGTTCACTGCCGACCACGTAAATTGAAAAATTCAGGTGGTGCTCTTCTATTTTAAGGATCGATGTAGCGATATCCTGGGTGATGTAAAGACTGGTGCCATCAGGTCGTAAAACCGTTACCTTTTTGGCCTCTCCATTTTTCTCCTGGCCGAATTCCTTGGCCGGCAGTTGAAATACGATGTTGCCCTGGGCGTCTTTTTCAAATACCTTGGCTGCCAGCCCTCTCTGGATGGCATCTTTGCCGAGTTTGTAGGTGTTCGATTCGTAATAAAACACATCAAACTCAAGTCCGAAGTCATGATAGGTTTGGGAAAATCCATCATAGACCCAGGAATTCATGGTTTTCCATAGATCGACCGTTTTTGGTTCCCCGGCCTCCCATTGCTGGAGCATCTGTTGTACCTGGTTTTCCAGGTCGGCATCCCGGTCAGTCTCCCGGGCAAAGCGCACATACCAGTCGCCGACAAAGTGGTCTCCTTTTTTTCCCGCCGACTGCGGTGTCGACCCATCTCCCCAGCGCTGCCAGGCAAGCATGCTTTTACATATGTGAACACCGCGGTCATTGATCAAGTTAGCCTTGACAACCCGATGGCCGGTTGATTCATATAGTCTTGCCACCGACATGCCCAGGGCACCATTGCGAAGATGACCCAGGTGCAGCGGTTTATTGGTATTGGGCGATAAATATTCGACCATAACACGCTTGCCACGGCCGGCTGAGGATTCGCCGTAGCTGTTATCTGCTGAAATAATTTCTGAACAAATGTCACCGAACAGAACCGCAGGAGATACGGTTAAATTGAGATAGGGTCCTGTTGCGACGGCTTTTTGCAGAACATCATCGGCGGCCATATTTTCGGCCAGTTTTTTGGCAATTTCGGCCGGAGATTTACGGAATTGCTTTGCAAGCGGGAAGCACCCTACCGCGAAATGGCCCAGGTCAGTATTGGGAGGAAATCCAATTTCAAGTCCGTCCGGTATTTGATTGTAAATTTTTTGAGCTGCGGAAGTGATTTTTCTTAACAGTGCTTCCTGGAGTATTTTAACAGTCATTCAGACTTCCTTGTTATCATTAACTTTTTTTGATTGATGGGTGTCCGTTTTTAACCCTGATATCACAAACTTTGGTGATATGACAGAAAAACAAAAGACGATCAAGGAGAAACCTTTGGAACTGATTTAGAATTTGCTTTGACGCTGTCCAGCTTATTTGCTTCGATACCACAAGATAATGTGGTTATTCCAGACTTGACACACAATAATTTTTTTGTAATAGTTGCATGTTAGGATTGAATTTCATCTCTTATTCCCCGCATTGCATCCACCGGCCAGAAGAGATGACTGGCGCCAATCGAAAACCCCTAACAACCCGTGCAGGAGAAAAAAAATGGAGAAATACGCCGAACAGACCAAGCAGGAATTCGAAGGATGGGAAGAATTTATCAGCAAACCCGTTGATGAAAAACTGCAAGCGTTTAAGCAAAACGGACGCATCTTTGATGTCATCTATGCCCAGCAGTTTGATAGAGAATTCCTGGACTCTCTGTGCAATTTGGCCGACATGATTCGATTGCTTGCCAAAACCAAAGTGGGCCAGAGCAAGCTCAGGCACCTTCTGCCCCACAAGCGGGCCATGCTTTATTTTGTCCAGCCGTCCACGCGAACTTTTCTGTCTTTTCAAAATGCCTGTCACATTTTGGGGCTGACCATTTCAGAAATTCGGGGCACTTCTACCAGTTCTGAAGTCAAGGGAGAATCGCCGGAGGACACCATTCTAACCTTTGCCAGCTATGTCGACCTGATCATATCAAGACATCCGGAGGCCGGATTCGCCGAAAAAACCGCCTGGGTGCTGAATCAGACCGAACGCCCCGTGCCGGTTTTAAACGGCGGTTCAGGACCCGATCAACATCCCACCCAGGCCCTGCTGGATATTTACACCCTGGAACGGGAGTTCAGGACCATCGGCGGCCTGGACGGCAAAAAGATCGCCATGGTGGGGGATTTAAAGCGCGGACGCACCGTGCGCTCCCTGAGCTATCTGATGAAAAACTATAAAGATGTGAAGCTGGTGTATGTCGCCCCCGAAGTATTCAAAATGAAAGATGACATCAAAGAATTTTTAAGCAAACACCACATCCCTTATCAGGAAACCGATGATTTTGAGAGCATTATGCCGGAGGTCGACGCCATTTACATGACCCGAATTCAAAATGAATATTCCGAAGATCCCGCCAGCGAAGCTGAAACCTATCCGAGTTTTCATTTGAAAAAAGAACATATGTCCATGATTCAAACCCACTGTGCCATTCTGCATCCGCTGCCCCGGCGCTACGAAATTGACAACCGCATCGATAAAGATCCGCGCGCGGCCTACTGGCGTCAGGAGCGCTGCGGCATGTGGATCCGGGCTGCTCTGATCGCCTATATCTATGGCGTGGAGCAGGTGATATTTGATGAGTTTTCTTAATTATTGCTATCGGCGGCTATCTTAAGTATTGCCACGGGGGAGCGGCTTTCCGGCCGCGATTTGTTTAACGGTGACGGGTTGATCGCGGCTGGAAAGCCGCTCCCGCCCACAATATTTCTCAAAGCAACAGTACCGTGGAAATGGCGATCAATTAATTTACCGATACCCAGCAACTTTTAGCGTTTTTTGCGGCACGTAGATCCAGTCACCAAAAGCCTGACTGAATTCCAATTCCGTATTGGCTCCCGGTAAACCATCTTCTGTAATTAATCTTTAACCTTGACACCGGCTTTGATCCGGGCCATATTTTTTAATCTATCGGAACCTTTTTTTGACAATCATTGTTAAACGACATCAAGCGGATTAAAACCTGCAGGAAAGCAATTATGGACTACGTTGAACCGCCTCCGGTAAGAGTGCCGGATAATAAGAAAGCTGAAAAAAAATTCCGGGAAGTAGTAAAAAAGCCCAAAGCAGACAGCCGGATCGTCATCCAGAAAGCCCAAATCAGGGATGTTGAAGAAATCCTCGCGCTGGTAAACGGTTTTGCGGCTTCTAACTTGATGCTTCCCCGCGGCCCTCAATATTTATATGAGAACATCCGGGACTTTGTCATTGCCAGCGACGAAAACGTCCCGGTGTACACCCTGACGGATACCAGGGAGGTATTAAATCTTATTGTGGCCTGCGGCAGCCTGCACGTGCTCTGGGAAGATATCGCCGAAGTCAGGGCTCTGGCGATTCATCCGGATTACCAACATCTGGGGCTGGGAAGCAAACTGGTCGCCTACATGCAGAAGGAGGCCCGTCAGCTGGGAATCCACAAGCTGTTTACGTTTACCATGACCGAGGAATTTTTTGGGACGCTGGGATTTAAAAAGATCAAAAGAGCTGACCTGCCGCCGAAAGTCTGGGGTGAATGCAGTCGCTGCCCCAAATACTTCCGCTGTGATGAGGTCGGAATGGTTCTGGAGCTTTGACAGCCTGGTGCCGGCGACACCTTTTTTAGAGGTGCCCCTTGCCGATCTTTACTGCGACACGCACTGTCTTTGGCATGGAGGTTGCCGATGCTGAATGTCCAAAACAATTTAAGTGGATTGCCCGCTTTAAGTTTTCCAACTTTCATGGGCTGTGATTTGTCCGCGGATTTTGACAATGCTGCGCTGGATGTGGTCGTCACCGGGGTGCCGTTTGATCTGGCAACCACGATCCGGCCGGGGACCCGTTTTGGCCCGGCGGCGATCCGCCAGGCGACCGCCCACCTGGACTGGGAGCTTTGCCGCTGGCCCTGGAAATTCAGGGTTTTCGATAAACTGCGCGTCATTGATTGCGGTGATCTCAGTTTCGACCCCACCGCCGGCGAGCAGATGGTGGTCGGACTCCAGTCGCATGCCGCTCACATACTTGCCGCCGGAAAAAGCATGCTGACGCTGGGGGGGGATCATTTCATCACGCTGCCGCTTTTGAGGGCCCACGCCAAAAAGCACGGTCCCCTGGCGCTGATCCATTTTGACGCCCACACCGACAGCGAAAAAGATCAGGGACCTTTAAATCACGGTACGATGTTTTACCATGCCGTCCAAGAAGGTCTTCTCGCTCCTGAGCGATCCGTGCAAATCGGCATTCGTACGGAATATGATAGAACGGGCCACAAATTTACAGTGCTGGACGCAGGCTGGGTCATGGATCACAATGCCCACGCCATCATAAAAGAAATAAGGCGGGTGGTTGGAGATTGCCCCGCCTACCTTACCTTCGATATCGATTGCCTCGATCCTGCTTTTGCACCGGGAACCGGGACACCGGTGGTCGGTGGTCTGTCCACGGATTTAGCGTTAAAGATTATGCGCGGATTGGTGGGTTGCAAACTGGTCGGCATGGACGTTGTTGAGGTCTGCCCACCTTATGACCATTGCGAAATTACATCCCTGGCTGCGGCAACTCTTGGCCTGGAGTTTCTTTATGTCCTGGCGGCCGACAGGAAAGAGAATTGGAAGTAAATTATAGAAGCTGTTTCAAAATTGTAGATTGCGTTCAAGGGCAAGGCGTCGATGAGGTTTAAAAGCGCAGCGTACACGCAGTACGTGAGCATTTTAAACCGAATCGCAACGCAGCCATTGGACGGAAGATGCATTTTTGAAACAGCTTCTAATCAATCACTGCGGATATGCGTTCCATAACGAACCGGAGTGTCCTGTTTGAGCCTTCCGGGTGGATGAACCCTGCCGGCCGGCAGGGTGGGGAATTTGTGGCTGCAAATTCCTCAGGATTTATAACACGTATCGAAAGGAGGCAGGCAAATGGCAAGTTACATTCTCTCGGACCCCAATTTTAGTGACGGCACCCACCCGGAGGTTATAGAGGCGATCATGGATCAGCTGAGGGGGCGCGACGGCGTCAAGCTCATTGGGTACGATCCCGATTCTGACTTCGACCGCCTGCCGGCCGAGGTGATCGGTCGCCCCGAGGCGGTGAAAGCGGCATTGCTCGACGCGGCCGGCAAGGCTTACGAGCTTATCGACATGGAGAAGCAGTACGGCCGCCACCCGCGTATCGGGGCCGTGGACACCATCGAAATCTACCCGGCCAAAAACATCAGCATTGAGGAATGCAGGGAATTTGCCGAGGATCTTGGCCGGGAGCTGTATAAGCGCTACGATGTGCCCATTTACTTCACCGGCAAGAACGCACGGCGCCCGGAGAACGAGGGCCTGACCTTCATTCGCAGGGGCAACTACGAGGGGCTTAAGGAGGCCGTCCTCGTGGATCCGGAGCGGGCTCCCGACATCGGGCCGGCGAAGTTGCATCCGACGGCGGGGGCCACGATCGTCGGTGCCCTGGAGGAACACGACGCGTATTTCAACGTGGTGCTGGACACGACCGATTTATCGATCGCCAAAAAGCTGGCCAGTTATGTGCGCGGCAAGCACGGAGGCTTCACCAACATCCAGGGTGTGATCGGCCTGCCTCAGACGCATCGTCGGACGGGCAAGGCTTGCGTGGAGGTGTCCTGCGAGATAAGCAACCCTCTGAAGACACCGCTGCACCGCGTCTACAACCTGCTCAAGGCCGAGGCCGCCCGCTATGGAGTGAATGTCATCGCAGGGCAGATCTGCGGAACCATCGAGGCGCAGGTGCTGGTCCAGACCGCCGAGTGGTACCTGCAACTCGAGGGGATTAACGGACCGTGGGATTACAAGAACCAGATCCTCGAGAATCATCTCCTCGAGCTCGAGTCTTAGTTCGCGGCTGCGACACGGTGACTGCGGTAGGGCGTTATAAGCTCTCTGAGAAAAGATCGTGTTGCCACTGAAAATAAATGACAAGGCCCAACCCATGCAGACAGAAGAAGAACTGAAAAAGCGCATCGCCTACGAAAAAATGCTTGCCGGTATTTCGGAGCAGGCCGTATCCGTTGACAGTCTGGACGATTTTTTGAGCGCATCGCTCAAGAGTATGGGCAGCATTCTGGACGTCAGCCGCATCTTCATCTTTACCTACCAACCGGTAGCTGAGACGTTTGCCTGCATTTGCGAATGGGTTGCCAGGGGTATCAACTCCCTCGCGGCACTGAATGAAATGAAGATAACCATCCCCTGGGGAACCAGGCATCTCAAAGATGGGAAAATCATCAATTTTGAGAACACCCGGGGAATCCCGGGCGATCAGTACCGCGAACGGTTGTTGGCCGCTCATGTCAAATCCACTCTAAACGTCCCCCTTTTCATCAAGGGCGATCTGTATGGATTTATGGGGTTTGATGAATGTCGCTACCACCGCAAATGGATTGACGAGGATGTTTACATCCTGACGACCGCAGCTCAGATAATTACCCGGGCCATTGAAAACAAGCGCTTTGAAGAAGAATTGGAGCGACACCGCAGCCGCCTGGAGTCGATCTTCAGCAGTGTCCAGGATGCCATCATTACGGTTGACACCAGGATGAATGTGATCGAGGCCAACAAGGCAGCCGAGAAAATATGCGGGTTCAAATTAGAAAACGGTCAACCCTTTGCGGATTGCGCAACTGAGTGCGACCAGTCATGCCTCGAAGTCCTGCAGGAAACCTTGAAAACCAAAAGCACCATTCAGGACTACCAGATTGAATGCGGCCACCGGGATAGCAGCAAGATGATTGCCATGGTCAACAGCTCACCGCTGCTGGACAGCGGTGGTAGCTTTTTGGGGGCGGTACTGGTTATCCGTGACATCACCCGTTTGACCCATCTAGAAGAGGAATTAAAAGAACGTCATCATTTTCAAAACATAATCGGCAAAAGTGAGAAAATGCAAAACGTCTACAATCTTTTGCAAACTTTGGCCAACCAGACAACGACCGTCTTAATTACGGGCGGCAGCGGAACCGGCAAGGAGATGGCGGCAAGAGCGTTGCATTACGGTGGTCCCCGAGCGAACGGTCCTTTTGTAACCGTGAACTGTTCCGCCCTTGCTGAAAGCCTGCTTGAAAGTGAGTTGTTCGGCCATGTCAAGGGGGCGTTTACCGGTGCCGACAGAGATAAAATCGGCCGTTTCGAAGCGGCTGACGGCGGAACCATCCTGCTGGATGAGATCGGTGATATCTCGCCTTTGATCCAGTTGAAATTATTACGGGTGCTTCAGGAAAAAGAGTTCGACCGGGTCGGGGAGTCGAATCCGCGCAAAGTGGATGTCCGGGTGCTGGCCTCGACCAACCGGAATTTGAAAGACGCCATCAGAAAAGGAGAATTCAGGGAAGACCTGTATTACCGCCTGAATATTATCGAAATAAACCTTCCGCTGCTGTGCGAGAGGTACGAGGATATTCCCCTGTTAATAGACCATTTCTGTGAAGTTTTCAAAAAAAATTACAATAAGAAAATTACCGGAGTATCGGATGGGGTTTTGCAGGCTTTCATGAACTATTCCTGGCCGGGTAATGTCCGCGAACTGGAGCATGCCATTGAAAGGGCCTTTGTGCTCTGCCGGGACCACATGATTCAACTGGAGCATATTCCCGCTGAAATCCGGGTAGTTACGCCTTCGCGTATTAACAGGCAGTTGTTTGAAGATCGTCGGGATGATGACCCCGGGACCATCCGTCATGCCCTGGAGAAAACCGATTGGAATATTTCCAAGGCCGCCCGCCTTCTCGGGATCAGTCGTTGGACCCTTTACCGTCGATTTGAAAAATATAAAATCAGCAGACCTGCCGACAATGTGTAGCATCGCACAGTTATGTTAGGCTACACAGGTGTGCGATGCTACATTTTTTATGATCTCTACGGAAACCCATTCTGATTATAGCCTTTGTAACCAATTAAAATAATAGTAAAAATTATTATGTACATTTTTTCACCTTCTGGCATTCTAATTGCTCTTCAGTTGGTATCTGCCGTTTTGTTTTATCAGGCGTAGCAACTGAAGATTGTATCCATCCAAATTTCATAATTTGACCTGAAATACCGCAACTGCCAGTATTTTTCCCGTAAGAAACGGGGGTGGGTGCTGGAGATTTTCAAAAAGCATGGGTTTATAACGTTACGATATTACCGAGGAGGTTAGGAATGGCTTTTAATCTGAGAAACCGACATTTTTTAAAGCTTCTGGATTTTACACCCCAGGAAATTAGATTTTTATTGGACCTTTCCCTGGATCTTAAAAAGGCCAGATATGCCGGTCTTGAACAACAGCGCCTAAAAGGCAAAAACATCGCTCTTATTTTTGAAAAAGCTTCGACCCGGACCCGCTGTGCCTTTGAGACCGCTTGTTATGACCAGGGGGCCCATGTGACTTATCTGGGGCCATCCGGTTCTCAGATGGGAACCAAGGAAACCATGAAAGACACGGCCCGGGTGTTGGGCCGGATGTATGATGGTATCGAGTATCGTGGCTTTGGCCAGGATATCGTCGAAGAACTGGCTAAATATGCCGGTGTGCCGGTTTGGAACGGATTGACCAACGAGTACCACCCGACCCAGGTCCTGGCCGACTTTCAGACCATGATGGAGCACTGCGACAGACCGCTGAGCCAGATTTCCTTCGCCTATATGGGCGATGCCCGAAACAACATGGGCAATTCCCTGCTGGTGGGTGCGGCAAAACTTGGGATGGACTTTCGGTCCGTGGCCCCCAAAAGTGTTCATCCGGATAAAAAGCTGGTGGCCCAGGCCCAAGAGATCGCCAAAAGCACCGGTGCCAAAATTACCATTACCGACAACCTGGACAAAGGCGTCAAGGGCTGTGACTTTCTTTACACCGACGTGTGGGTCTCGATGGGCGAGCCTGAAAAGGTGTGGCAGGAAAGAATCAAACTTCTCAAGCCTTACCAGGTCAACGCGGCGGCCATGGAAAAAACCGGCAACCCCAACGTGAAATTTCTGCACTGCCTGCCGGCGTTTCACAACCGCGATACGGTCATCGGCGAAGAAGTTTACCAGAAATTCGGCCTGGAGGCCATGGAAGTCACCGAGGAGGTCTTTGAGTCTCCGGCATCAATCGTGTGGGACGAAGCCGAAAACAGGATTCACACCATCAAGGCCGTCATGGTCGCGACGTTGGGCAGCTGATAATCGATCTAGGCACTCGATACAACATTATCGATACCTGGTCCCGGTCGCTGGCAATTATTCACAGTTCCGGGTTGCGCGTTGCGGGTTGCGCGGCGAAAAACAGACAAATCCGAGATCCGAAATCTCAAATCCGCAATTGAAAGTTTCGCGTTACCTGTCACTTGTAACTCACTATCTGAGGAGATTTAAAAGATGGCCAAAAAACCGTTAATGCTGGTAGCCTTTGGCGGTAATGCATTGATCCAAAGCGGGCAGAAAGGAACCGCCGAGGAGCAGTTTGAAAACCTCAAGCTGACCATGGGGCAAATTGCCAAACTGGCAAAACAATATAAAATCGTGATAACCCACGGCAACGGACCCCAGGTGGGCAACCTGCTGCTGCAGCAGGAAAGTTGCGACGAAGTGCCCAAAATGCCCCTTGAGATCATCGGGGCCATGACCCAGGGCCAGATCGGATATATGATCGAGTCATCCCTTGACACCGCCTTTATGGAAATAGGGGTCAATCAGCAGCACCTGGCAACCCTGATCACCTATGTCGTTGTGGATGAAAACGATCCGGGTTTTCAGAATCCCACCAAACCCATTGGACCCTTTTATACCGAAGAAGAGGCCAAGGGGCTGACATACACGATGAAAAAAACAGACAAAGGGATGCGCCGGGTGGTGGCCTCCCCCAGGCCGCTGGCCATTGTGGAACGCCG
>Ga0075304_1000148_pt1 | contig 17488 bp, 15 predicted proteins | sample Joice_CattailNLA_FD_120067 | JGI IMG/M metagenome (GOLD analysis project Ga0075304, IMG submission 120067) | Natural and restored wetland microbial communities from the San Francisco Bay, California, USA, that impact long-term carbon... | ecosystem: Environmental > Terrestrial > Soil > Wetlands ... | reverse complement strand
CGGTGATCGAGAGCTCGGTTATCGACACTCCGCCTCTGCGGCGCGTCTTCCGATCGAGAACGCTCGGCGAACACTCGCCACCGGTGCTGGGGAGGGACTCGGCCGATCCTGCGACGAGGTAGCGAACAGAGACGGTCGCTTGCGGGTCGCTGTCCCACCCACGACCAGAGCCGAGGCGGTCCTCGACGGCGACCAGCGGAGACGCAGGGATTCGAACCCTGGACGGAACTCTCGCCCCGTAACCGCTTAGCAGGCGGCTCCTTTCGGCCACTCAGGCACGTCTCCGCCGTCGATTCTACCGGCGCGTTCGTGCCCCCCGCCGATAGGCTGCGCGACATGCCCGACGTGGTCATCGTGGGAGGCGGCGTGATCGGCGCCGCGTGCGCGTACGAGCTCACCTCCCGTGGCGCATCCGTGACCCTGCTGGAACGCGATCACCTCGCGGCGCACGCGTCGGGCCGCAACCAAGGGCTGTGGGTCCTGCCCGAGGACGATGTGAACGTGCCGATGGCCCGGGCGAGCCTCGAGACGTACCGGGGTGTGGCTGCCCAGGCGCCGATCGACGTGCAGCTCGACGACGAGCCGGTGGGCACGGTGCTCGTCGCGATGAACGCCCGCGACGTTCGCGCGGCCCACGAGGCCGTCACCCGCGCCGAACGCCACGGCTTCGTCGTCGACGACATCTCGTCCCCGGGCGACATCCGCGAGCACGAGCCCGGAGTGACCCGCAACGTGGCCGGCGCGTGGCTCGTGCACGTCGGGCACCGGCTCGATCCCGGCGCCCTCACGGTGGCCCTCGCGCGCTCGGCCGCCGACCGAGGTGCCGAGATCCGTCATCACCTGCACGCTCGAGGACTCGCTGTCCGCGACGAGACCGTCATCGGGGTGGTCACGGACGACGGCGTGGTCGAGGCCGACACGACGATCGTGGCCGGCGGACCATGGAGCTCCCCGCTCCTCGAGCAGGTGGGCGTGCATCTTCCGATCGTGGGAGCGCGTGGATGGCTCGTGCGCGTGGCGCCTCGCCGGCCTCACCTGCTGACGCATCTCGTCGAGGCTGCAGGGCCGCACGCGGCCCTGCACGACGACGGCCTTCCTCTCTGGCCGACGGCCGCCGACGTCGTCTCCGAGGGGGAACCCCGGAGTGAGATCGGGGCCCTGCTGCATCCCCACCGGGACGGCCGCACGATCGTGATCGGGTCGACCCGGCAGATCTGGCTGACCCCCGAGCCTCCGGAGGAGCGGATCGTCGCCCGGGTGCTCGAGGCCACGATCGAGCTCGTGCCCGAGGTCGCCGAGGCGCGCGTGCGGTCTTCGTGGTGGGGGCTCAGGCCGCTGACGCCCGACGAGCGGCCGCTCGTGGGCTCGGTCCGAGAGGGGCTGCACGTCGCGACGGGCCACGGTTCCGAAGGCGTGATCCTCGGCGCCGGCACCGCGCAGCTCGTCGCCGCACAGCTCGCCGGCGAACCGCCACCCTTCGACGCCGCGCCGTACGACCCGCTGCGGTTCCAGGAGGAACGGTGAGCGTCGCGGTTCAGTGGGCGAGGCGGCCGGCGCGATCGAGCGCCTCGAGCACGCGGTCGACGGGCATGGCGAAGTACGTGTGACCGTGGCGCCCGACCGAGTCCTCGGCCGCGACCAGCGCGTTCACGGCCGCTTCCTCCGTTGCCTCCACCGTGGCACGGAACAGCGCTGAGAGCGCGTACGTGTGCCGGACCGGCCCATCGACCACGGCGCGCACATCGCGCATCGCCTCGCTCGCATCGAGGCGGTTCGCCGTGGAGAAGGCCATCATCTGCTCGCCGCTACCGTTCGAGGCGTGTGAGCCGGTCGCTGCGAGCCCGAGGCCGGCCCGGCGGGCGACACGGGTGAGCTGGTGCGGCAGCACGGGTGCATCGGTGCCGACCACGACCACGCACGATCCCTCGTGGTGCTCGCGCGGCATCAGGTCGGTCAGTTCCCGTCCGACCGGCACACCGTCGATCCGCAGATGCTCGCGACTGCCGTAGTTCGTGAGCACGAGGGCCCCGACCGTGAACCCTCCCTCGTCGATGTCGAGCAGACGCGACGCCGTGCCGATGCCCCCTTTGAAGTCGAAGCACTGCATGCCGGTGCCTGCGCCGACGTTGCCCTCCTCGACGGGGCCGACGGCCGCCGCGTCGAGGGCGGCCGCGACGTCGTCGTCGACCAACGGGAACGAGAGCACGTCGGAGAGCCAGGAGTCGTCGCACTCGGAGACCACGGGCATGACCTCCTCGGCACCGATCGGGTCGCGACCGGCGATCCAGCGGACCGTCGAGTCGTACGCCTTCCCGATCTGCAGCGACGAGGTCAGCACGATCGGGCTCATCAACACGCCCCACTCCCGCAACTGGTTCACGCCGATCAACTCGCCGTACCCGTTGAGGATGTCCACCCCCGCGTAGACCCACTCGCGCCACGGGTATCCCTCGTGAGGGAACAACGCCGTCACCCCCGTGCGGACCGCATGGGGATCGCCGCCGGCACCCCGCACCACCGTGCGATGGCCGACGCGCACACCCGACACGTCGGTGATCGCGTTGAGCGGCCCGGGTGTACCGCTGCCGATCGAGATACCGAGGTCCCGTGCACGGGGCGTCATCGTGGGCCGCATCCTACCGGCGCTCCACCCCTGACCGTCCGGAGGGGGAGACACGCCGCGAGCTGCGGCGATACGATTCCTGGCCTACCTGCCATGGCCATCCTCACCCTCGGGGTCTCCTTCCGTCGCGCGCCGATCGAGCTGCTGGAGCGGCTCGCGTTCACCGACGACGATCTCGCGAAGGCGTACCGCGTCGCCACCGATCTCGAGGGCGTCGACGGCGCGGTGATCCTGTCGACCTGCAACCGGGTCGAGGTCTACGGTGAGGTCACCAGCTACCACGCGGGGTTCATGGCGTTGAAGCGCCTGCTCACGGAGGTGCGTGGCGTCGCCGCCGAGGAGCTCGCCGACCCGATGTACGCGCAGTGGGAGCGAGACGCAGCCGACCATCTCTTCGCCGTCGCGAGCGGGCTCGACTCGATGGTCCTGGGAGAGACGCAGATCTACGCACAGGTGCGCGAGGCGCTGCGACGGGCCGAGGGCGAGGGCGCAGCCGCCCCGCCGCTGACAGGGCTCTTCCACTCGGCGGCACGCGCCGGGCGCCGGGTGCGCCAGGAGACGTCGCTCGGCGCGGCACCCGATGCGTTCGTGGCACTCGGCGCCGACCTCGCCGAGGACGCGGCGGGCGGGTTGCGCGGGCGCGATGTGGTCGTCGTCGGAGCGGGCACGATGGCCGCCCTGGCCGTGAAGCACCTGCGCCAGCGCGGCGTGGGGCCGGTGCGCATCCTGAACCGTTCCCTCGAGCACGCGAGGGCGCTGGCCGACCGGACGAACGCCGAGCACGGCGACCTCGACGTGCTCCCCGACGCGATGCGGCACACCGACCTCGTCGTGAGCGCCACCGGCGCCGCGGGCACGGTGATCCGACGCTCGGTCGTCGCCGACGCGATGGCGGACCGTGGTGGTCGGCCCCTCGTGCTGCTCGACCTCGCGGTGCCTCGCGACGTGGAACCCGAGACCGCCTATGTCGAGGGAACCCGCGTGATCGACATCATCTCGCTGCGCGAGCGCCTCGCCGAACACGACGCCGAGACGGCCGGCGACATCGAGCGAGCGCACGGCATCGTGGCCGACGAGGTGCGCCGCTACGTGGTGCGTCGGCGGGGCGACGAGCTCGCACCCCTCATCCGCGCGATGCGCCGGCGGGGCGAGGACGTCGTCCGAGGCGAGATGGATCGGTTCGGGGCGAGGCTCGCCGAGCTCACACCCGACGAGCGTGAGGCCGTCGAGGCGCTCGCACGCGGCATCGCCGCCAAGCTGCTGCACGACCCGATCGTCGCCCTGAAGGAGCGATCCGAGCCGGGCACCGACGGGATCCACGCTCGGGTGCTCGCCGAGCTCCTGGGCGTCGACCCCGACACCACCTCGTGAGCCTCCTGCGCATCGGCACCCGTCGCTCGCCGCTTGCGCTCGCGCAGGCGGAGGAGATCAGGGTCCGGCTCGAGGCGACCGGGGTGATCGCCGACATCGTGCCGATGAGCACCTCCGGCGACGAGGGCGCCCGGGCCGACTCGTCGCCGCAGGGCCTCAAGGGACTCTGGATCGACACGATCCTCGATGCCCTGGAGTCGGGCGAGATCGACCTGGCCGTGCACTCGGCAAAGGACCTGCCGGCCGAGGAGGACGAGGGCTTCACGATCGCGGCCGTACCCGAGCGCGAGGACCCGTCCGACGTGTTGATCTGCAAGGAACCGGGCGAGCTCCGGGGAGGGGCCCTGATCGGCACGTCGAGCGTGCGTCGACGTGCCCAGCTCCTGGCCGCTTTCCCGGGGCTCGAGGTCGTCGACCTCCGCGGCAACGTCGAGACGAGGCTGCGCAAGCTCGAGGAGGGCGAGGTCGACGCCGCGGTACTGGCGGCAGCCGGACTCTCGCGGCTGGGGCTCGCCCCCGAGCATGCTCGCGCGTTGCCGCTGGCGATGATGGTGCCCGCGCCGGGACAGGGCTGCCTCGCCGTCCAGGCACGGGACGACGACGACGACACGATCGCCGCGGTGGCGCCGATCGACCACGCCGCGAGCCATCGGGCGCTCGACGCCGAGCGATCGCTGATGTGGCGCCTCGGGGGCGGCTGCGCGTTGCCGCTCGGGGCCCACGCGACCGTGGGCATGAAAGCGGTCTCGCTGACGGCTGTGATAGCGACGGCCGATGGCACCACCGTGCTCCGCGTCGAGACCGAGGGTGCGACACCCGAGGACGCCGCGGCCGACGCGGCGAAGGACCTGATCGCGCAGGGGGCCGAGCGCATCCTCGCCGAGGTCGAGACCGGGTGACGGGATCGGGTGCCGGGCCCGGCGGCGACACACCGCCTCGCCTACTCGCGGGACGCACGGTGATCGTCACGAGGCCTGCCGACCAGTCGGCCGCGCTCGTCACCCTCCTGCGGCGACTGGGTGCTCGCGCGATCGTGGCGCCGGCGATCGAGATCGTCCCGGCGCGGTCGGCGGCCCTGACCAGGGCGCTGCACGAGCTCGAACGTGGAGACTTCGCGTGGCTCACCCTGACCAGCCGCGCCACCGTCGACATGCTGGCCTCGAGGTTGCCAGGGCCTCGCGCGCTCGGGGCCACCGAGGTAGCGGCGATCGGCGACGGCACGGCGGCGGCGTTCCGGCGATGGGCCCGACGCGACCCCGACCTGGTGCCGGCAACGTTCACCACGAACGGGCTCGCGCGGGCGTTCCCGCGCGGCGACGGCCGGGTGCTCTGCGCCCGGGCCGACATCGCGCCACCCGGCCTCGAGGACGCCCTCGCCGCGAAGGGGTGGACCCCCACCCGTGTCGACGCGTACCGCACCCGCTTCCCTCGGTCGCTGCCCGAGGACGCTCGTGACGCGCTGCGTCGCGGCGAGGTCGACGCGGTGACGTTCACGAGCGCCTCGACCGTGCGGGGGTTCGTCGGCGCGCTCGGGGTGGTCACGGGCAGCCCGAAGGTCGTGTGCATCGGTCCGGTCACCGCGAGGGAGGCGCGCGCCCACGGTCTCGTCGTGCACGCGGTCGCGAGGCCTCACACGATGGAAGGCGTGGCCGCGGCGGTCGTGCGGACGCTCGTCCGATGATCGGCGGTGGCGCGGGCGAGCGCGGCGCCGGTACCCTGGCGCCATGAGCTTCCCCGAGCACCGGCCGCGGCGGCTACGACGTACGCCCGCCCTCCGAGCCCTTGTCCGCGAGACGCGGCTGCACGCCGACGATCTGATCGCGCCGATGTTCTGCAAGGAAGGCATCGACGAGCCGGTCACCATCTCGTCGATGCCGGGTCAGTTCCAGCACACCCTCGAGTCGCTCCGCAAGGAGGCGGTCGCGACGGCGGAGACCGGCGTCCGCGCCTTCATGCTCTTCGGGGTCCCGGCCGACAAGGATGCCGAGGGATCGCAGGCCTGGCACCCCGACGGCATCGGCCAGCGTGCGATCCGTGCGCTGCGTGAGGAGTTCGGCGACGACGTGGTCGTGATGAGCGACCTCTGCCTCGACGAGTACACAGATCACGGGCACTGCGGCGTGCTGAACGACGCGAACGACGTGGACAACGACGCCACCCTCGAGCGCTACCGGCGCGTCGCCCGTGCCCAGGCCGACGCCGGTGCGCATGTGATCGGGCCGAGCGGCATGATGGACGGCCAGGTCGGCGCGATCCGCGCGGCGCTGGACGAGACCGGCCGCGACGACGTCGCGATCATGGCCTACGCGGCGAAGTTCGCGAGCGCCCTGTACGGACCGTTCCGCGAGGCGGCCGAGGGTGCGCCTCGTTTCGGCGATCGCACCGGCTATCAACAGGACCCGGCCAACGCCGACGAGGCGCTCCGCGAGATCCGGACCGACATCGACGAGGGCGCCGACATCGTGATGGTGAAGCCGGCGCTGCCGTACCTCGACGTCGTGCATCGCGCGAAGGGCGAGACCGGCTTCCCGTTGGCCGCGTACCACGTGAGCGGCGAGTACGCGATGGTGAAGGCTGCCACCGCGAACGGCTGGCTCGACGAGCGGCGCACCGTGCTCGAGATCTTGACGTCGATCCGCCGCGCGGGCGCAGACATGATCCTCACCTACCACGCGAAGGACGCCGCGACGTGGCTCCGCGACGGGGCATGACCGGTTCCGAGGAGCTGTTCGACCGTGCCCGGACCGTGATCCCCGGCGGGGTCGACTCCCCCGTGCGAGCGTTCGGATCGGTCGGCGGCACGCCCGTGTTCATCGATCGCGGAGAGGGCGCTGAGATCGTCGACGTCGACGGGAACCGCTACATCGACCTCGTGCAGTCGTGGGGCGCGCTGCTGTTCGGCCACGCCCGCGCCGAGATCATCGAGTCGGCGAGCGCCGCTGCCGCTCGTGGCACCTCCTTCGGGGCGCCGACGCCGGGCGAGGTCGAGTTGGCGGAGCGCATCGTGGAGGCGGTGCCCGGCATCGACCGGGTCCGGCTCGTGAACAGCGGCACGGAAGCCGCGATGAGTGCGATCCGGCTCGCGCGCGGCTCGACCGGACGAGACCTGGTCGTGAAGTTCGAGGGGTGCTACCACGGGCATTCCGACTCGCTGCTCGCCAAGGGTGCCGGCAGCGGTCTCGCGACGCTCGGGATCCCGTCGTCGCCCGGGGTGACCGAGGGTGCCGCCCGCGACACGCTCACCGTCGCGTTCAACGATCTCGACGCCGTGCGCGCGCTGTTCGCGGAGCGTGGGAGCGACGTGGCGGTCGTCGCGGTCGAACCGGTGGCAGCGAACATGGGCGTCGTGGCGCCCGAGCCCGGCTTCCTCGAGGGGCTGCGTGCGATCTGCGACGAGCACGGGGCTTTGTTGCTCTTCGACGAGGTGATCACCGGGTTCCGCATCGCCTACGGCGGCGCCCAGTCGTATTACGGCGTCACGCCCGATCTGACCGCGCTCGGCAAGGTGATGGGCGGGGGGTTCCCGTGCGCCGCGTTCGGCGGACGAGCCGACCTGATGGCGCACCTCGCCCCGGACGGTCCGGTGTACCAGGCGGGAACCCTCAGCGGGAATCCCGTGGCGGTCGCCGCGGGCATCGCCACGCTCGACCTCGCGCGTCGAGAGGATCCGTATCCTCGGCTCGAGGCCACCGCGAGCGTGCTCACGGACGGCATCGAGACGGCACTCGCGGCGGCCGGCATCCCGGCGACGGTCAACCGGGCTGGCTCGTTGTTGAGCGTCTTCTTCACCACGTCACCCGTCCGCAACTTCGACGGGGCGCGAGCGGCCGACCACGAACGGTACGGGCGGTTCTTCCACCACATGCTGGCCAGCGGCGTCGCGCTGCCACCCTCGGGCTACGAGCTGTGGACCTTGAGCACGACGCACGGCCCCGAGGAGACGGAGAGGATCCTCGGGGCCGTGGCGTCGTTCCGGGACTGACGCGGCAGGCAGGCCGGTCCCGGTTCGACCCCGGCGCCGGACGGGCGGTCGGACGCCGGAGACGCTCGTCGGCTACGCGACCGCGGCGGGCTCGGGGACCTCGCGCAGATCCACCCGCTCCACCTTGATCGCCAGGCAGAAGGTGCCGATCACCCGGTCGAGTGCGTCGTGCGTGGGCGCGACCTGGCATCGGACCGAGGCTCTCGCCCCTTCCAGCGTGAATTCCGCGGTCTCGCCGTTCAGGGCTGCGACGTGCGCGTCGAGCAGATCCAGGTTCGGACCCTCCATGCCGAAGATCGCGATCACGTCTCGGCCTTCGACCTTCGAGCGAGACAACCCGACCACCTCCGACGCCGCGCCGGTCACCGTGCGCACGCGCAGCGCGGTGTCGGTGCTCCAGAAGAACACGGGACGCCCCTCCGCAGCCGCCCCGATCGTCTCCGCGTTCGCGAACCGCGAGCGCGGAGGCGGTGGTGCCTGCGGGGTCGGCACCGTGTCTGTGATCCCGATCAATTCCCACTGTCGCATGACTCTCACCCCTCCCGAGGTTCGGGGACGCTTCGTTACCTGTTTTCGGGTAGCGGAGGGGTGGTTCCGCATAGGACCTTCGACGGTTCTTCCCGCATCGGCCGTTGGGCCTAGGTGGCGGGGGGGCGTTCCTCCCAGTCGACCCATCCGACACCCGACGTCTGCACGTACCCGCCGACCGCCGTGCCGATCGTCGGGAAGAAGTGCTCGTCGCCCACGCGCTCGTAGAGGCCGTAGGCCCGCAGGCGGTCCTTCACGGGCCCCTTCATCTCCGCGAAGGCCAAGGCGATACCGGCGGCATCGAGGTCGTCCATCAACTCCCCGAGCATGTCGGCGGCGGTGGTGTCGATATCGGTGATCGGCTCCGCGGCGACGACGACCCAGCGCACCGGCTCCTCGGCTGCCGAGACATGCGCTCGCACCTCCCGTCGGAAGAAGGACGCGTTCGCGAAGAACAGGGGTGCGTCGAAGCGGTAGAGCAGCAGCCCGGGGATCGTTCGCCCCTCTGGATGACGATCGATGTCGTGGTAGCCCTTGAGCTCGTCGACACGGACGAGGGTGGCGTCGTGGGGCCGCCAGGCGCGGCGAACGAAGTCGACCAGAGACAACACGATCGCCACGAAGACGCCTGGGAGCACGCCGAGCACCGCGACCCCGAGGAACGCGGCCGCCCACAAGGCGAACTCGGTGCGCCGCATGCGCCAGAGCCGGCGGATCTCCGCGACGTCGACGAGGCGCGCGGCGGCCGCGACGACGACGGCGCCGAGCACAGCCTGTGGCAGGTCGCGGAGCAGCGCCGGCGCCACGACGAGCATGAGCGCGACGGCGATCGCACCGATCAGCGGTGCGAGCTGCGACCGGGCACCCGCCGCGATCGCGACCGGTGTGCGCGAGGCGCTGCTGGAGATCGGGAACCCCTGGAACAGTCCGGTGGCGAGGTTCGCGACGCCCAACGCGACGAGCTCACGATCGGGGTCGACCTCTTCCTTGCGCCGCGACGCGAGCGACTGCGACAGCACGCTCGTATCGGCCGTCGCCACCAGGGCGATCGCGAACGCCGCCGTGATCAACTCCGGGAGCACGTCACTCGGCACCCTGGGCAGGACGAACGACGGGAGTCCCTCGGGCAGCACCCCGACCGTATCGATCGACAGATCGAGCAACGCCACCGCGGCGATGCCACCCACGACCACGATCAGGGTCGCCGGGAGGCGCGGGGCCCACCGGCCGAGCACGACGATCACGATGAGCGCCGACGCCCCGACCGCCGCCGTGACCGGATCGACCGCCCCGCTGCCGATCGCGTCGGCGATCCCCTCGACCTGGTCCAGCAGATCGTCGGCGCCGATCGAGAACCCCAGCATCTTCGGGATCTGCCCGACGACGATCGTGAGGGCGATGCCGGTCAGGTAGCCGAGGCGGGTCGGTCGCGACAGGAGCTCGGTCACGAACCCGAGCCGGAAGAGCCCGGTGGCCGCGATCACCAGCCCCGTGATCACCGCCAGCGCGCCGGCGACCTCGATCGACGCAGTCGGGGATCCGGCCGTCACGCCGACGACGACGGCCGCGATCACCGGCGCGAGGGACGAATCGGGACCGAGCACGAGGACGCGGGAGGGTCCGAACACGGCGTACGCCACGAGCGGCACGATCGTGGCGTACAGGCCCGTGATCGCAGGCAGCCCCGCGGCCTCGGCGTAGCCCATGCCCACCGGCACGAGGAAGGCCGCGAGCACGACCCCCGCGACCAGGTCCAAGCGCAGCCACTCGAGCCGGTAGCTGCGCAGCGCGTCGAGTCCCGGGAGCCAGGACGTGCGACCCGGCCCGGGGCCGAGCGTCGACGGACGATCCGATCCGCTCACGCCTGCCCCCCTCGCCGGTCGGGGACCGGCAGGGCAAGCCTAGCTCGGCATCTTCTTCTTCTTGTCGCGCAGGATCTCGCGCACGCAGTGGTGACCGGGCATACCCGTCACGCCCCCTCCCGCGTGGGTCGCGCTCGACGCCTGGTAGAGGCCGGCGAGGGGCGAGCGGTAGTCCGCATACCCCACCGCCGGCCGCATGTGGAACAGCTGATCGACCGTGAGCTCCCCGTGGAAGATGTTGCCACCGATCAGGCCCCAGCCGTCCTGCATCTGCTTCGGACCGATCACCTGGCGTGCTTTCACGCTCCCCTTGAACCCGGGCGCGACCGCATCCATGCGATCGATCAGCCGGTCGGCGTAGGCGTCGAGGTCGGCCGTGTGATCGTCGTCGTCGTCCGCCCAGGTGTGCGGCACCCACTGCGTGAACATCGACATCACATGCGTGCCCTCGGGAGCGAGCGTGCGATCGAACACCGTCGGGATCGCCGTGTCGCTGAACGGCAGCGTCGCGGGCTTCCCGGCGCGAGCCTCCTGGAACCCGCGCTCGAGGTACTCCATGTCGTCGAGCACCTGGATCGCGCCGCCGTGGATCTGCGGGTCGTACTCGGGATCGGCGGTGAACGTCGGAAGCCGGTCGATCGCGAGGTTGATCTTCACGGTGCCGCTGCGGGTTTTCCAGTGCTCGATGTCGTGCACGAACTCGCTGGGGAGCTCGTGGCGATCGATCTGGTCGAGGAACGTGATCTTCGGATGCACGGCGGTGACGACGAGTGGGGCCCTCAGCTCCTCGCCCCCCTCGAGCACCACGCCGTGTGCTCGTCCGTTCGTCGCGAGGATCGTCCGGACCCGCGCGTTCGTGCGGACCTCGGCGCCGAAATGGCGCGCGGACCCCTCGCACGCCGCGCTCACGGCGCCCATGCCCCCCTCGGGGTAGCCCCACGAGGCGATCTGTCCGTCGCCGACGTCGCCGACCGAGTGATGCATCAGCACGTACGCCGTGCCGGGCGCCTCGGGGCCGGCCCACGTGCCGATGATGCCGTTGACGGCCATGAAGCCCTTGAAGACCGGGGACTCGAACCACCGGTCGAGCAGGTCGGCGGCGCTCATCGTGAACAGACGGGTGATGTCGGCGACGGTGCGCTCGTCGAGCTCCTTGCGGAGCATCCACGCGAGCTGGCCGAGATCCTTGATGTCGCTGGGCGAGCGCGAACCGAGGTGCGGCGGGGTCTGCATCAGCAGCGGGCCAAGGATCTCGCCGATGCGGCCCATCCATGCCTCGTACTCGAAGTAGACGTCGGCGTCCTTCTTCGAGAAGGGCGCGATCGACTCTCGGGTCTTCTGCTCGCTCTCGTGGCGCACGATCGAGGAGCCGTCGGCGAGCGGCAGGTATCCCAGGCCCTGTGGGTAGACCTTGTAGCCGAAGCGCTCGAGCTGCAGATCGCGCTGGATCGTCGGCGGCATGAGGCTCATCACGTAGCTGAGCGTCGTGACCTTCACGCCGGGGAGCTCATCGGGCCACGGTTCCATCGTGTCGGCCGCGCCGCCGGTCTTGTGCCGTGCCTCGAGCACCACGACGTCGGCGCCGAACTTCGCGAGGTACGCCGCCGTGATCAGACCGTTGTGGCCACCGCCGACGACGATCGCGTCGTATCGGTTCGCCTGCTGCTGTGCCACGCCCCTACCTCTTCCTGTTCCGTGCCTTCTTGTCCCTGATGATCTCGCGCACGCAGTGGTGACCGGGCAGGCCGGTCACGCCGCCACCAGCGTGGGTCGCGCTCGACGCCTGATAGAGGCCGTCGATCGGCGATCGGTAGTCGGCGTAGCCGACCGCCGGCCGCATGTGGAAGAGCTGATCGACCGTGAGCTCTCCGTGGAAGATGTTCCCGCCGATCAGATCCCAGCCCTCTTGCATCTGCTTCGGACCGAGGATCTGGCGCGCGAGCACGCTGTCGCGGAAGCCGGGGGCGACCTCGTCCATGTGGTCGATCAGGCGATCGGCATAGGCCTCGAGCTCCTCGGTGTGGTCGTCCTCGTCGTCGGCCCACTCCGCCGGGCACCACTGGGTGAACATCGAGACCGTGTGGATGCCCTCGGGCGCGAGCGTGGTGTCGACGACCGTCGGGATCTCGGTGTCGCTGAACGGACGCGTCGCCGCCTCACCGAAGCGGGCCTGCTGATAGGCCTGCTCGAGCTGCTCCACGTCGTCGAGCAGCTCGATCGCTCCGCCGTGGATCTCGGGGTCGAAGTCCGGGTCGGCCGTGAAGGTCGGCAGCTGGTCGATCGCGAGGTTGACCTTCACGGTTCCGCTGCGGGTCTTCCAGTGCTCGATGTCGTGAACGAACGAGCTCGGCAGCTCGGCGCGGTCGAGCTGCTGAAGGAACGTGATCTTCGGGTGCACGGCGGTGACGACCAACGGAGCCCGGACCTCCTCGCCGCCGTCGAGGACGACGCCGGTGACACGGCCGTTCGACGTGGTGATCGTCTGGACCGCCGCGTCGACGCGGACCTCGGCGCCGAAGAACTTCGCCGACTCCTCGCAGGCCTTCGAGACGGCCCCCATGCCGCCTTCCATGAAGCCCCAGCTCGCCACCTGCCCGTCGCCGATGTCGCCGACGGAGTGATGCATCAGCACGTACGCCGTGCCGGGCGCGTCGGGGCCGGCCCACGTGCCGATGATGCCATTGACCGCCATGAACCCCTTCATCTCGGGGGATTCGAACCATCGCTCCAGCAGTTCGGTCGCGCTCATCGTGAACAGGCGCGTGACGTCGGCCACGGTGGCCTCGTCGACGTGCGAGCGGAGCTTCCACGCGAGCATGCCGAGGTCCCACAGGTCGGCGGGCTTCTTCGAGCCGACATGGGGCGGCGTCTCCATCAGCATCGGCCCGAGGATGTCGGAGATGCGCGAGATCCACCCGTAGAACTCGAAGTAGGCGTCGGCGTCGCGCTTGGAGACCTTCGCGATCGACTCCCGGGTCGTGCGATCGTCCTCGGCCTGGATGATCGAACCTCCCCCTCGCATCGGCATGTACCCCTGGCCGAGGGGGAGGAGCTTGAAGCCGAACCGCTCCAGCTGCAGCTCGCGGCGGAGCGACGGCGGCATCAGGCTCATCGTGTAGCTCAGCGTGTTGACCTTGACGCCGGGATACTCGTCGGGCCACGGCTCGCTCGTGTCGGCGGCGCCGCCGGTCTTGTGGCGCTTCTCGAGCACGAGCGTGCGCGCGCCACGCTTGGCTAGGAGCGCGGCGGCGACGAGTCCGTTGTGCCCGCCGCCGATCACGATCGCGTCGTACCGGTTCCCCTGCTGCTGCGACATATTGAATCTCCGTTCAAACGGGTAGGCGAAGCCTACACCGGCCTCGCGAGCGGGGGTATCCGGTCCTGTGGAGTTCGTGCCATCGGGGTGAACCCACCGGCCGGCGTGGCGACCATAATGGCTGGGCCATAGGGTCTCCATACCGCCAGACGGAAGGATCGATCGTGAGCGACCAGGGAACACGCGTCGAGTGCCCGCGCTGCGGGCGCGCGGAGACCGACCCCGACATCAACTTCTGCCCCACGTGTGGGACTCCCCTGCGAGGCGAGCCGGCGCGCCTGAAGCTGCGCCGCCGACTCTCTGGGTTGTTCGTGTTCCTCACGGTGCTGTGCCTCGTCGTGACGGTCGTGGGTGCCTGGGCGCGCGCCGTGGCGCTCGACACCGACCGGTTCGTCGCCACGGTCGGTCCGGTGATCGACGACCCGGCCGTGCAGGAGGCCCTGAGCATCCGTCTGACCGACCGCGTCATGGAGGGCCTCCAGGTCGAAGATCGGGTCTCGACCGCGCTCGCCGGCTTGGACCAGGGCGAGCTCCCCGTGTCGCCCGCGCTGCTCGCCGCGCCGATCGCCGACGGCATCCGCACCGTGCTGCTGAAGCGCACCGAGCAGGCGATCTCGAGCGACGCGTTCCAGAACCTCTGGAACACCGCCCTGACGAGGGCTCACTCCCAGGCGATCGCGCTGCTCAGGGGCGAGAGCACGAACGCCACGATCGAGGGCGACGCGGTCTACATCAACCTGCTCCCGTTCATCAACGACGCACTCGCTTCCCTCGAGGGTCAGCTGTCGGAGATCTTCAACCGATCGATCGACATCCCCACGATCACCGAGCAGAACCTCGACCAGGCGGTGGGCCTGCTCGAGCAGCAGTTCGGCGTCGACCTGCCGGAGGACTTCGGCCAGATCAAGGTCTTCGAGTCCGATGCGTTGCCCGCCGCGCAGGCGGCGATCGCCACGATGGACAAGGTGGTCTACGCGCTTGTGGCGCTCACGATCATCCTCGCCATCGTCGCCTTCGTGCTGTCCACCCGCCGACTGCGGACCGCCTTGTGGCTCGGGTTCGGTGCCGCGATCGGGTTGATCGTGATCCGGCGCCTCGCACTCCGGCTCGACGACGCGATCGTCGCCCGGGTGACCGGTGAGACGAACCAGGAGGCGGTGGGCGCGGTCACGAGCGACGTCTTCCAGGATCTGCGCAACTTCACGACCCTGATGCTGGTGGCGGCGATCCTGATCGGCGTCGGGGCCTATCTCGCCGGACGGCCACCATGGTTGACGCGCACGCTCGAGCGTGCGTCCGACGGCACGCTGGTGCCACGCGATGCGGGGTGGATCCGCTGGATCGGTGAGCACGGGCTCGTCCTGCGCGTGATCGCCGTCGTGCTCGGGGCATTGGTCCTCTTCTTCGCCAACCTCGGTTGGATGTCGCTCCTGGTCGTGATGGCGCTCGTCGCCGCCACCTGGTTCGTGCTCACGTACCTGCACGAGCGGGTCACCGGCCAGGCCGACGTCGCGACGGGGTGAGCGCAACCCCCGATCCGCCGGGGTCCGACCAGCCACCCGAGCGCCGAGCTCGCGACCGACTCCGGACCTCGTTGAGCGAGGGTTCCGCGAGGCTGGAAGCCGCTCGCGTCAACCATCCCGTGATCGATGCGGGTTTCCAGGTGGTCAGCCGAGATCGCCTCCTGGCGGGCGGCCTCCTCGCGAGCGCGGTCGCCTTCCGCGTGTTCCTCTGGATCGTGCCGCTCACTGTGGTCTTCGTGTCCGTGTTCGGGTTCTACTCCGCAGCAGACCCGTCCGGGGCCACGGACCTCGCCGACGACCTCGGCGTGACCGCGTTCATCACGGGCTCGGTGAGCCAGGCCCTCGAGGCGTCGGGTCGAGGCCGGTGGCTGGCCTTGACGATCGGTCTGATCGCACTGGTGTGGGCATCTCGGTCGCTCTCCGTCTCCCTCCGCGCCGTCCACGCTCTCGCGTGGGAGATCCGCCCGGTCCCACCGATCACCTGGACGGCGCGCGCCGTGGTCGCCGTCTCGGGACTGATGGCCGGCATCGCGTTCGTGTTCCCGATGGTCAGCTGGCTCCGGGATCGGTCGCTCGGCTTGGGCCTGATCGGCATGGCCGCGAGCATCGTCGCGATCGGCGCGTTCTGGACCCTGGCCTCGTCCATGCTCCCGCGACCCGCCGATGTGCCGGTGCGAGCGCTCATGCCCGGTGCCCTGCTCGTCGGCACCGTTGTCGAACTGCTGCACGTAGTGAGCATCCTCTACCTGCCTGGCCGCTTCGACCGGGCATCCTCCACGTATGGGGCCCTGGGGGTCGCCGTCGCGGCCCTGGCGTGGCTGTACTTCTCGGGACGAGCCGTCGTCGCGGGAGCTGTCCTGAACGTGACCCTGTGGGACCGGAGCCACGCGCGTAACGGAACACCCTCTGACTGAGACGATGGTGATAACCGCCCCCCCACCCGAGGAGGTCCTGACCATGTACGAGATCGCCACGTTCGGAGCCGGATGCTTCTGGGGCGTCGAGTGGGTGTTCCGCCAGGTGCCCGGCGTGATCGAGGCGGTGTCGGGCTATGCCGGTGGCTTCGTCGAGGACCCCGACTACCGCCTCGTCTGCACCGGCACGACGGGCCATGCCGAGGTGGTCCAGGTCGAGTTCGACCCGGCGATCGTCGGCTACGAACAGTTGCTCGAGGTCTTCTGGGCGATGCACGACCCGACCCAGGTGAACCGGCAGGGTCCCGACGTGGGCTCCCAGTACCGCAGCGTGATCCTCACCCACTCGCCCGAGCAACGCGCGGCGGCCGAGGCGTCCCGTGACCGGGCACAGACGTCCCTCGATCGACCGATCGCGACCGAGATCGTGCAGGCCGGCCCGTTCTACGCCGCGGAGGACTACCACCAGCGCTACTACGAGCAGACCGGGCACGAGCCCTACTGTCACGTGCTCCCGACGGCAGTGCTCGAGCGCCTCGGGCTCATCGGCTCCCAGGCCTGAGAGCGCTTCGACGAGGTCGGCCCGGCCCGCCGGCCCCGCGTCAGACCGGCTCGCGGTACACGACGATCTTGTGGGAGCCGTCGCAGAGGGGTTGGCACCGTGACGCGCCGCATCGGCAGAGCGAGACTCGCTCGCCGGCGTCGACGACCACACCGGACGTCGCGTCACGGATCGGCACACCGCCCGTCAGCCGGACCGGACCGTTCGGCTTCAGCGCGATCTCCGGCCGCCTGCCGTCGGGGAGCTCCCAGGCGAACGGCTTCGGCAGCGCGCCGGTGGGTGTGTCCTCGTCGAAGCAGCCGTAAGGCTCCTCGCGGTCGCAGAACGGCAGACCCGACGATCCTCCGCACCGGCAGAGGGCATACTCCGTGCCGGTGTCGAGCGCCGCAGTGAGAGCCCAGACGCCGTCGCGGCGTTCGAGCCGCGTGAGCGGCACACCCTCTACGATCAGCGGACCGCCTGGCACGACACGGACGTTCGGCGCCGGTCGATCGCTCATCCGTCGCGGAACCCGGCGTGCACGTGGGAGCCGTCGCAGAACGGCTTGGTCTCGGAATGTCCGCATCGACAGAGGGTCACCCGGTTGCGGACCTCGTAGGTCTCCCCGTCTGCGCTCGTCACGGGGATGCCGCCACGGACCCAGTAGGGACCGTCGCGGACGACCCCGATGCTCACCGGAAGCGCCGGCTCGAGCTGCTCACCGTCGGTGTCCGGACGCATCTCGAGCGCGCCCGACGGACAGAGCCGCACCATCTGCATCAGTCGCTCCCGAACGGCGGGGTCCTCGGCCTGCCGGGCCAGCCGGCG
>Ga0075304_1000147_pt1 | contig 17635 bp, 13 predicted proteins | sample Joice_CattailNLA_FD_120067 | JGI IMG/M metagenome (GOLD analysis project Ga0075304, IMG submission 120067) | Natural and restored wetland microbial communities from the San Francisco Bay, California, USA, that impact long-term carbon... | ecosystem: Environmental > Terrestrial > Soil > Wetlands ... | reverse complement strand
TGATCCTCGGCGTTGCGCCCCGGGTTGCCCGTGATGATCACGTGGTCGCCCGGCTTGAGCGTCTCACGCGTCACGCCCTGGCGGTTGAGCTGCAGGCCGGCGCCCCACTCGACTGACCACCGAATCTTCTCGCCCTTCTCGTCGGGCGCCTCGACGTGCACGAACCCGGCGGCCTCGGGGAACCGCTCGAGGTTCAGGAATCCGGGCCGGTCGTCGACGACGACCGGGCTCCACCCGATGCCGCGCGCCGCTCGCACGAGCGGGATCGCGTCGTGTCCGGCGCCGCACACCAGCAGTCGGAGCGGCGGCTCGAGCACCTCGACGAAGGCCCGCACGCCGTGCTCGAACGTGCGGATCTCCGAACGCTCCTCCTCGAGGAGCTCGCGGGCCGCCATGATCGCCTCGGCGTCGACGACCGGCAGTCCGAGCGAGCCCTCGGGATCGCCGTGGGGCCGCACCACGATGCGGGCGCCCGGCGCGACCGCGTCGTCCTCGCTCTCGAGCACGGTCACGACGCTGATCGGGTGCTCCTCGTCGAGGGCGGCGCGCAGCGCGTGCGCGACCTGCGCCGCCTGCTCGGCGGGCTCGATGAACACCTCGATCGCACCGTTGCAACCGAGCCCGAGCCCCCAGACCGCGTCGTCGTCGGCGGTGAGGTCCCAACCGGCGAGCCGAGCGGTGCCCTCGCTCATCACGACGCGGGCCATGTCGGCCACGTCGCCCTCGAGGCACCCGCCGCTGATGTTGCCGACCGGGGCGCCATCCTCGGGCACGAGCAGCCGCGCGCCGGGCCGCCGGTAGGTCGATCCACGGACGGCGACGATCGTGGCCAGGGCCATGCGCTCCCCTTTGGCCGACAGGGATTCGATCGCCTCGAGCACGTCGGTGATCTCGCTCACGGCTTGATGGTCGCACAGCCGAGGCCAACCGGCGACCGTGGAACGGCCCGTATCCGCGAGGCCTTCACCCTCGCCGCGCGGGCGCCGATAGGAAGGCGGGGGATGGATCAGACCTTCAACTTCCGCGCGGCCCCCGTGCCGCTGCATCGCCGCCTGAGCCCGCGGGCCGTCGCGCTCGCGGTGGCGGCCTGTCTCGTGCTGTCCGGGTTCGTCTCGTTCTCGCGATGGGTGATCGACAGCGAACGCCGCAGCATGGATCGGGTCGAGCGGATCGAGGGGACGGGTTCGATCGTCGGCACGATCTCCGGGAGCGACGACGCCCTCGCCGGCTCGGGTTCCGTCACCGACCCGCTGACGATCGACGCCGCGGCACGGGCGGATGCCCGCACCGCGTTGAACGCCGCCCGGGAGGCGGCCGCCGGGCGCGCGACGTTCTTCGACGCGGGGCCGGGCCACCTGGCGCAGACGGCCGACTCGCTGATCTTCGTCGACGGCCCGTCGCAGGCGCCCGGTGTGGTGAGCGTTGCGTCGGTACGTGAGGCGTGGGGCGCCGCCGTGATGGGTCCGTCGGGCACCTGCTACCTGCTTCGATTCGCTCCCGGCGACGGGGTGACCTACGGAACCGGCAGCGCGTGCACGGGCGACGAGGCACTGACCGCCCGCGGCGCCTCGTGGTGATCGTTCCCAGAACGTTCGCCTGCAGCGGGTTCGCGCGTTTTCCACACCTGCCCTACACTCCGGTGCCCTAGCCAGGTTCCGACCACGCCGGCTGAGGCTGGCAGGCACCGCCGCGGGAAGGGGGATCCGTCCGTGACGAACGTGTCCGTGACCGTGAACGGGCAGGTGCGAGAGGCAGATGTCGAAGCCCGCACGCTGCTCGTGTACTTCCTGAGGGAGCACCTCGGACTGACCGGGACCAACGTAGGGTGCGATACCTCGACGTGCGGTTCCTGCACCGTGCTCGTCGACGGTGAGTCGGTGAAGAGCTGCACGATGCTCGCCGCCCAGGCCGACGGCCGCGAGGTCACCACGATCGAGTCGATGGCCGACGGCGACACGATGCACCCGATCCAGGACGCGTTCCACCGCAACCACGGTCTGCAGTGTGGCTACTGCACGCCCGGCATGGTGATGGCCGCGGCCAGCTACCTGAAGGAGAATCCGACGCCGACGGAGGAAGAGGTCCGCGAGGCGCTCGAGGGCAACCTCTGCCGGTGCACGGGTTACCAGAACATCGTGAAGTCGATCCTCGACGCCGCCGGGTCCATGAGCGGCGCCTCGGGGTCGGCGAGAGCCTGAGGAGGAGCCGACATGGTCGCGACCGAGAACTACGTCGGCAGTCCGGTCCTGCGCAAGGAGGATGCCAAGCTCCTGACGGGCCAGGCCACCTACGTCGACAACCAGACGATGGCGGGCATGGCCTGGATGTCGCTCGTGCGGCCGCCGCACGTGCACGCCACGATCGACTCGATCGACACGTCGGCCGCCGCGTCGATGCCCGGGGTGCTGGCGGTCTACACCGCCGCCGATCTCGAGGATGCCTTCCCGGCGAGCCTGCCGATGGTGTGGCCGATCACCGAGGAGATCAAGATCCCGACGCACTGGCCGCTCACGAAGGACAAGATCCGGTTCGCCGGCGACGCCGTCGCCGTGGTCCTGGCCGAGACCCGCGAGCAGGCAGAGGACGCCGCCGAGGCCGTGACGGTGAGCGCCACGGACCTCCCGGTCGTCAACGATCTGGAGGAAGCGGCGAAGGACGAGGTCGTGCTGCACGAGGACCTCGGCACGAACGTCGTGGTGCACTGGTCGCACGGCGGCGGTGGCGACCAGTCGGTGTTCGATTCGGCACCGGTGATCCTGCAGGAGCGGTACGCGCAGCCGCGGCTGATCCCGAACGCGATCGAGACCCGTGGGTGCCTCGCGTACGGCATCCCCGCGGCCGGTGAGTTCACGCTGGTGACCGCGTCGCAGATCCCCCACATCGCGAGGGTCGGACTCTCGATCGCGACCGGCATCCCGCAGTCGAAGCTGCGCATCATCGCGCCCGACGTGGGTGGCGGGTTCGGCTCGAAGCTGAACGTCTACGCCGAGGAAGCCCTCGCGCTAGCCCTCGCACGCATGAGCGGCCGTCCCGTGAAGTGGATCGAGACGCGGCAAGAGAACTACCTCGCCACGATCCACGGGCGCGGCGTGCTGCACGACTGCACGCTCGCCGGCACCGACGACGGCGACATCCTGGGCATGAAGTTCGTCGAGCTCGCCGACATGGGCGCCTACTTCCAGCTGCTGACGCCCGGCATCCCCGAGCTGGGTGGCTGGGTGTACATGGGCCCCTACGACACGAAGGCGTATTGGTACGAGTTCAGAGGCATCATGACGAACGCCACGCCGACGGACGCGTACCGCGGCGCCGGTCGGCCCGAGGCGACGTTCGTGGTCGAGCGGCTCGTGGATGCGTACGCCCGCAAGATCGGGATGGACCCGGCCGACGTGCGCCGGAAGAACTTCCTGCCGCCGTCCGAGGAAGCGTTCGGCTCGATCATGGGCCTCAGCATCGACTCGGCGAACTACGAGCCCACGTTCGACCGCGCGCTGGAGCTCGCCGACTACTCGGCGCTGCGTGCCGAGCAGCAGACAAGGCGCGACCGCGGCGACGTGAAGCAGCTCGGTGTCGGCCTCTCCAGCTACATCGAGATGTGCGGCCTCGCGCCGTCGGAGATCCTGGGTGCCTTGCGGTACGTCGCCGGAGGCTGGGACGCCGCCGAGGTCGAGTGCCGGCCCGACGGAAAGGTGGTCGTTCGCACGGGGACGTCGCCGCACGGACAGGGGCACGAGACCTCGTGGTCGCAGATCGTGGCCGACGGTCTCGGGGTCACGCCCGACGACGTCGAGGTCCTCCACGGCGACACGTCGGTCTCGCGCCTGGGCATGGACACCTACGGATCGCGCTCGGCGAGCGTCGGCGCGGAAGCGGTCGCACGGGCCCTCGAGAAGGTCCGCGACAAGGCCCGCACGATCGCGGCCCACGAGCTCGAGGTCAGCGAGGACGACCTGGAGTGGGCCGACGGCGCCTTCCGGGTCTCCGGCGCGCCCGACAAGGCGCGCACGATCCCCGAGCTGGCTGCCTCGGCGTGGCACGCGCACTCGCTGCCGAAGGACATGGAGCCGATGTTGGAAGGAACGGCCGTCTGGGACCCACCCAACTTCACCTGGCCGGGTGGCACGCACATCTGCGTGGTGGAGGTCGACACCGAGACCGGCAAGACCGACATCCTCAAGTACGTGGCGGTCGACGACTGCGGCAACGTGATCAACCCGATGATCGTCGAGGGCCAGGTGCAGGGGGGCGTCGCGCAGGGCGTCGCCGAGGCGCTGTACGAGGAGGCGATCTACGACGAGTCTGGCAACCTGACGACGTCGTCGATGACCCAGTACCTCGTGCCGACCGCGGTCGAGGTGCCGTCGATCACCCAGGACCGAACGGTGACCCCGTCGACAACGAACTCGCTCGGCGTGAAAGGCATCGGGGAAGCCGGCACGATCGCGTCCCCGCCGGCCGTCGTGAACGCCGTGATCGACGCGGTCTCGCACCTCGGTGTGAACCACATCGACAAGCCCGCGTCACCCGAACGGGTGTGGCGAGCGATCAAGGACGCGAAGGGAGGTGCGGCATGATCCCGGCCGCCTTCGAGTACGCGAGGGCCGAGTCGGTCGAGCACGCGATCGAGTTGCTCGGCGGCGCCGACGACGCGAAGATCCTGGCGGGCGGCCACTCGCTGCTTCCGTTGATGAAGACGCGGCTCGCGCAGCCGTCGATGCTCGTCGACATCACGCGCATCGGCGACCTGTCGTACATCCGCGAGGACGGCGACCAGATCGCGATCGGCGCGCTGACGCGCCATCACGACGTCGCGAACAGCGAGCTGCTGCAGCAGGCGGTGCCGATCGTGGCCGACACGGCTGAGCAGATCGGCGACCCGCAGGTGCGCCACGTCGGCACGATCGGCGGCTCGATCGCGCATGCCGACCCGGCGGGCGACATGGGCACGGTGATGCTGGCGCTCGGGGCCTCGTTCGTCGTCCGCGGCGCCGGCGGGGCGTCGCGCACCGTCGCGGCCGGCGACTTCTTCAAGGGACTGTTCCACGCCGACCTCGCAGCGAACGAGGTGCTCACCGAGATCCGCGTGCCGAAGACGACCGGCGGCTGGAGCTACCTGAAGTTCCATCGACGGGCGATCGACTGGGCGATGGTCGGGGTGGCCGCGGTGCAGCGGAACGGCTCGGCGAGCGTGGCGCTCACGAACATGGGCGAGACGCCGATCCGCGCCGCGGGCGTCGAGGAGGCGCTCGCCGGCGGAGCCGATCCGACTGCCGCGTCGCAACGGGCGGACGAGGGCACGACGCCGCCCTCCGATGCGTTCGGCAGCGCCGAGTACCGCAAGGAGGTCTCCAAGGTGCTGGTGCGCCGGGCCCTCGAGGAGGCGCTCGCGTAACGACCGCCGGGTTCGTCACGATCTGGAGGTACGAGGTCGACCTCGAGCGGGTCGATGCGTTCGAGCGAGCGTACGGTTCCGGTGGTGCCTGGGCGACGCTCTTCACGGGCGGTGCCGGCTACCTCGGGACGGAGCTGCTCGTCGAGGTCGGGCCACGGACCCACTACCTCACGATCGATCGCTGGTCCTCGAAAGAGGGCTACGAACGCTTCCTCGCCGAACACCGAGACGCGTACGAGGCGTTGGATATGGCGAACGACGACCTGACAAGGCGAGAGGCGCACATCGGGTCGTTCGAGACGCTGGGTTCTCATCCGGCCTGAGCGAGCGGCCGAGAACGGCTCCCCGGGAACAGGTCCTTCGCCGTTCCGCGCTCGCCGCACGCCTGCCACGATGGGGTCAGAGCGAAGGAGTGCCTGCGATGACCTCCCGGACACGAAGCGGTCGACTCACCCTCACGCTGATGCTCGTCGCGTCGGTGCTGTGGGCGACTCCTGCCGAGGGCGCCCCGGGTGACCTCGATCGCACGTTCCGCCACGACGGCACGGTCATCACGAACCTCACTCCCTGGAACGAGAACGTCGGCGACGTCGCGATCCAGGCGAACGGGAAGATCGTCGTCGTGGGTCGGGTGAGCTCCCACGGCGGATACGGGTCCTTCGCCGTCGTGCGGTACCTCCCCGACGGGCGGCTCGACGATCGGTTCGGCGGCGACGGCGTCGTCACCACGAACATCGCGAAGCGCGAGGACGCAGCGTCGGGGGTGGCGATCCAGTTCGACGGCAAGATCGTCGTGGCCGGCACCGCCGCCGTGGCGGGGCGGGACGCGATCGTGGTCGCGCGCTACCGACGTGCCGGTGGGCTCGATCGCAGCTTCGGGGTCGCCGGCAGGGTGATCGTCCACGTCGCCCCGGGGGACGGCAACGAGGTGGCGAACGACGTGGCGATCCAGGCCGATGGGAAGATCGTGGTCGTCGGGACGATGTTGGATGCCCATGACTTCGCTCTCGCTCGGCTCGATCCAGGCGGCACGCTCGACACGACCTTCGCCGGCGACGGCACCGTGACCACCGGCTTCGGCGCTGGGCGCGCCGCGGCTTCGGCGGCGGCGATCCGATCCGACGGCACGATCGTCGTGGCGGGGCAGTCCTGGACCCTGGCTGGGTTCGACGGGATCAACGTGGTTCGGTACGAGGCGGACGGGGACGTCGACATGGGGTTCGGGATCGACGGCGTCGCGAGCGCCGAGTTCACCGAGGGGACCGACGGAGGAGGCGACAGCGCCGGTGCCGTCGCGATCCAGCCGGACGGCGCGATCGTGGTCGCCGGCGACGCGGGCGGTGCCGCGGAGTACACGAGCAAGTTCGGCCTCGCTCGCTTCGACGACCAGGGGTCGCTCGACCCGTCGTTCCGTGGCGACGGCACGGCCGTCACGAACTTCACGAGATGGGACGACAGCGCGAGCGACCTCGCGATCCAGTCCGACGGGATGATCGTGGCCGTCGGCGTGGCGGGGTTCGGGTGGGGGCGCCAGGCGACGTTCGCGCTCGCCCGCTACCGCACCGACGGCATGCTCGACGCCTCGTTCGGCGTTGACGGGAAGCTGCGCACCCGTGTCGGAGGCGCCCAGCCCGGTCAGCAGATCGACATCGTGGGGTCGTGGGCCAACGCGGTCGCGCTGCAGGCCGACGGTCGGATCGTGGTCGCCGGAGACATCGACGGGGTGGTCGCCGATCGCATCGACGGCCGGTTCGCGGTGGCGCGGTACCGCGCCGGGTAGCCGGATCCCCCGACCCTCGTGGCGAGCCTTTGACGGTGCCGGTCCCCGTCTGTTGGAGTGGGCCGATGCTCGCCCAGGTTCTCGCCCAGGTCGTGGCCCAGGTCGTGGCCCAGGTCGTGGCCCAGGTCTTGGCCCAGGCTTCCGGTGACGTCGCCCGCTACTCGGCCGAGTGGTGGCGCGACCTCGGCATCAGGCTCGGTCTCGCGCTCGCGCTCGCGCTCATCGCGACGTTCCTCCTTCGCGCGTGGGTGCGACGCTCCGAGCGTCGAGCGCAGGAAGCAGCCGACGATTCGATGGAAGGGCCGCGCCGGCGGCGCCTCGCCACGATCGCCGGGCTCGTCTCGGCGACCCTGCAGGTGATCATCTGGATCACGATCGGCTTCTACGTGCTCGCGGCGTTCGGGGTGCCGCTCGGTCCGCTGTTCGCCAGCGCCGGCATCGCCGGGGTCGCGCTCGGCTTCGGCGCACAGACGCTCGTGAAGGACACGCTCGCCGGGCTCTTCATCGCGCTGGAGGGCCAGTTCGACGTCGGCGATGTGATCGACCTGGAGACCGAGGGGGGTCCGGTAAGCGGCACGATCGAGGGGCTCACGCTGCGGATCACCTCGGTGCGCCAGTACGACGGCACGCTGAGCATCGTGCCGAACGGCTCGATCCAGGTGACCAGCAACAAGACGCGTGGGTGGGGGCGAGCGATCGTCGACGTCCGGGTCGCGCTCTCCGAAGACCCCGACCGTGTGCGGCAGGCCCTCGACGACCTGCTGGCGGAGCTCGCGAACGAGGAGCCGCTGGGGTCGTGGCTTCGCGAGGCCCCGTCGGTGCTCGGCGTGGTGCAGCTCACCGACGTCGCTCAGGTCGTCCGCGTGGTCGCGCAGACGCGGCCCGGGAACCGACTCGAGGCCGAGCGCTTCCTACGGGAGCGGATCACGGGGCGCATCACCGAGCAGGGCATCAAGGTGCCGCCGGTTCCGGGCGCCCTGACCCAGCCCGGCGGCTCGGGCGTCGGCCTCTAGGCCTGCGCCGCCGGCGGCTCGCCGGTACGCTGTGCGCATGCCCGGCTTCCCGTTCGATTCGGTGGACGAGCTCCAGGGTGCTCTCGGCGAGCATTCCTACCTCGCCGACCGTGGGCTCGCGACCGCGATCTACCTGTCGCTCTCGCTCGGCAAGCCGTTGCTGCTCGAGGGCGAGGCCGGCGTGGGGAAGACCGAGGTCGCCAAGACGCTCTCGCACCTGCTCGGGCGCGAGCTGATCCGCTTACAGTGCTACGAGGGCATCGACGCCTCGCAGGCCCTGTACGAGTGGAACTACTCCCGCCAGCTGATCGCGGTGCGCGCGATGGACGCCGCCGACGCCGCCACCCACGTCGAGGACCTGTTCGGAGAGGACTTCCTCGTCGAGCGGCCGTTGCTGGCGGCGATCAAGGCCGGGGACCGCGCGGTGCTGCTCGTGGACGAGCTCGACCGGGCCGACGACGAGTTCGAGGCGTTCCTGCTCGAGATCCTGAGCGAGTTCGCGGTCACGGTGCCCGAGGTGGGTCGCGTGGCGGCGCAGACGCCGCCCGCCGTGGTGGTGACGTCGAACCGCACGCGAGAGCTCCACGACGCCTTGAAGCGGCGATGCCTGTACCACTGGATCGACCATCCGCACCTGGACCGCGAGGTCGCGATCGTGCGGGCCCGGGCGCCGCACGTGAGCGAGTCGCTCGCACGCGACGTGGCCGAGGCGGTCGCCCGGCTGCGGGAGCTCGACCTCGCCAAGCTCCCCGGGGTCGCCGAGACGATCGACTGGGCCAACGCGCTCGCGTTCCTCGGGGCCGACGGGCTCACCGAGCCGCTCGCTGCCGACACGCTGGGCGCCGTCGTGAAGGATCACGAGGACCAACAGCTCGTGTCGGCCCGTCTCGGGCAGGTCGTCGGCGAGGATGGGTGAGCGCACGACGGTGCCGGGTGCCAGCGGAGGAGGCCCGCTCCCGCCGCTGATCGGGCTCGGCCGGGACCTGCGGGCGCGCGGGCTGCCCGTGGGCACCGGGCGCATCCTCACGTTCGTGCGTGCCGTGGGGGCCCTGGGGTTCACCGACCGCGATTCGCTCTACTGGGCGGGTCGCACCACGATGATCGCGCGCCGCGACGACGTCGAGGCGTTCGACGAGGCGTTCGACGACTGGTACCGGTCGTTGCGCACCACCGACGATCTTCGCGTCGAGCTGAACATGCCCGTCCCCGCGCCCGAGGACGACGACGAGCCGATCGACCGGGGACCGGAGCCCGACGACCTCGAGGTGCAGGTGGCGGCGGCTTCGGAGTGGCACGGCGTCGACGACGACGAGGAGGTCGAGCCTGGGGACGAGTCGTCGATCCGCATCGTCGCGAGCGGCGCCGAGGTGCTGCGGTCGAAGTCGTTCGGCGAGCTCACCGACGAGGAGCGCGAGCGCGTCGCCGCGCTGATCCGCTCGCTGCGACTGCGGGTACCGGTCGAGCGCACACGAAGGACGCGCCCGGCGTCCAAGGGGGAGCGGTTCGATCTTCGTCGCACGCTGCGCCGATCCCTGCGCACGCAGGGCGAGCCGTTCGATCGCGCATGGCGCGCCCGAACCGCGCGTCGCCGTCCACTCGTGCTGATCCTCGACATCAGCGGCTCGATGGCCCCGTACTCGAGGGCGCTGATGCAGTTCGCCTACGCGGCGATGGCGGCGGGCAGGCGGGTCGAGACGTTCGTCTTCGGCACGAGGCTCACCCGCGTGACCCGCACGCTGCGCACGAAGGATCCCGACCGGGCGTTGCACGAGATCGGCCGGCAGGTCGAGGACTGGGAGGGCGGCACGCGCATCGGGGAGTCGCTGAAGGCGTTGCTCGACGGGTGGAGCCAGCGTGCGGCCCTGCGGGGCGCCGTGGTCGTGTTCTGCTCCGACGGACTCGAGCGGGGGGACCCCGAGCTGCTGAAGATCCAGATGGCGCGCCTGCGCCGCCTCGCGCACCGGGTGATCTGGGTGAACCCCCTGAAGGGCTCGCCCCGGTACGAGCCACTCGCCCGCGGCATGGCGGCGGCCCTGCCCAGCGTCGACGTCTTCCTCTCGGGGCACAACCTCGAGAGTCTCGAACACCTGGCCTCGACCCTGGGCAGCTGAGCAGGGGCTCGTAGTCCCCGAGGCGGCTAGGCTGACGGACGAGATGCGCGACGACGACGAGATCATCGAGGCCTACGAGATGGAGATCGGTGGTGCCTCGAACGCGCCCGCCGAGCCGCGGCGCTCGAACCGGGGCTTCTGGCTCGTACTGGGCGCGATCCTCGCGGCGAGCGCGATCCTCATGGTGGAGATCTTCGCGAATCGCCCGATCGCCGAGACGATCGGGCGCGCCCAGCACGACCTGCGCGTCGCCGAGGCCGAGGCCCGGTCGGTGCTCGACGAGACCGGTACGTTCGAAGCCGCCGATGCCGAAGCGCTGGACGCGGCCGGCCTCGACGACGGCGCGCTGAACGTGGTCGGGCCCGACGAAGCCTCGTCGGGGCTCGGCGAGGTCAGCGTGTACGCCGACGCCACGACGTGGGCGGCGGCCGTCAGCGCGCGACCGAACGCGTGCTTCTACTTGAAGCTCGTCGTGGGTCGCGACGACCCGCTCTACGGCGTGGGCACGGAGTGCACCGGGCGCGAGGCGCTCGACTCCCGAGACCCTCGCTGGTAGCTACGTCGCGGGGGGCGGCGGGGGAAGCGTGCCCGCCCCGGGTTCGGTCGGCGGCCCGCCCGGTGGCGGCGACGGCAGCCCGTACGGGTCGGGCGTCGCGGCCATCGCGGGTGGTTCGATTCCGACGTTCGCGTCCGTGCCGACGAGGATCACCACGGTCTTCGCCCATCGATCGCCGAAACGCTGATCGGTGTCGGATCGGATAACGGCGATGCCGCCCACCAGGTACGGGATCACGTAGGGGAACGCGTCCACGACCCGGGCCAGGTTGCGGATCAGGGCCGGGCCGAAGCCGATGCGGGAGCCATCCGGCCGGCGCACCCTGATGCCGAGCACCACCTTGCCGATCGTGGCCCCGAACGCGCCTTCGAGGACCACGAAGTAGGCGAGTGTGAGCGCCAGGGGGATCACGAAGTCCATGCCGTCCCAGCGGATGGAATACACTCCGTCGACGGTCGACGTTTCGGCGAAGGGCATCCACGCGAGTGCGGTGATCAGACCGTCGATCAGGAGGGCGACGAACCGTCTTCCCACCCCGATGTATCGCATGGTCGCATCCCCCGTCCGGCGGGGTCTCTCCCCGCGGGCGACCCGACGCTAGGGCCGCAGGTGAGCCCGGTCAAGCATGGGCCCAGGGCAACGGCCGGCGACCCCGCTTCAGGATGACGACGCCGCGCTCCGATGTCCCGACCATGATCGGAGCCACGAGGATCGGCGCGGCGGTGAGCCTGGCGGCGGCGATCGTCGTGGCCTCGGTGTTCGCCGTTTCGCCCGTCATGGCGGCGCCCGCGCGTGCCGAGTCGCGTCCCGAGTTCACGCCCATGCGGCTCGGCCCGGGACTCACCTACCAGCGCATCGAGGAACGCCCGGGACCGGTGGTCGTGCACGTCGTGCGCCTCGATCCGGCGCAGGCCACGACGATCGACCTCGGCGCCGGGGGGCCGACGATGGGCAGGTTCGCACGGCCGAGCGTGATCGGCCGGGCGCACGGCGCGTTGATCGCGATCAACGGAGACTTCGGGCTCTTGGACGGGTACCCGATCCACCCGTTCCTGATGGACGGGACCCTGATGGGCCGCGGCGTGCAGAACGGGACGAGCTTCGCGGTTACCCACGACGAGACCGCGGCGTTCGTCGGGCCGCCGCGACCGGCCGCCGACGGCCTCCTCGAGACGGGTAACGACGGCTTCACGGTCTCCGGATGGAACTCACATCGTCCCGCGGACGGTGCGATCGCGGCGTTCACGCGGTACGGGGGACGCATCCATCGCCCCCCCGACAACGGGTGCGCGGCGAGACTCGATGCGGACGGGCCGTTGGGATGGGCGGCGCTCGAGGCCGGGGTATCGAGGCGCTACACGGTCGACGTCGTCCGATGCGTCTCTCCGCCCAGGAGGGTGGGATCACGGCAGGTCGTGCTCGCGTCCAGGCGGTGGGGGCTCGGCGCCGACACGATCGAGGCGATGCAATCTGGCGATCGCGTCCGTCTCTCCTGGTCCGTCGGGTGGCCGAGGGCGCTCGACGCGGTGGGCGGCATGCCGCGGCTCGTCGACGGCGGCAGGTCCGCCGCCCCGAGGTGCAGGTCGTCGTTCTGCCGACGCAATCCCCGGACGGGCATCGGGGTCACGGGCGACGGCAGGCTGCTGCTGGTCGTCGTCGACGGTCGGTCGCGACGGTCGGTCGGCATGACCCTGCGACGGTTCGCCCGCTCCTTCCTCGACCTCGGAGCCGTCGAGGCCGTGAACCTCGACGGCGGCGGCAGCTCGGTGATGTGGATCCGGGGCAGGGGGATCGTGAACTCGCCCTCTGACCCCGGGGGGGAGCGGCCCGTCGTGAATACCGTGATGATCCTGCCCGGGGCCGATGTGGGGGAGGAACCGATCACGGGTGTCGACGTCGACGGGTCGATCGGCAGGGCGTCGATCGCGGGGCGGTGGTTCGCGACGACGGCGTCGTTGGCCGCGAGCGATGCCGGGTCGACCGGAGGACTCGCCGCCGCCTGGCTCGAAGGCGCCTTGAGTACCGAGCCCGTCTCACCCGCCCTCCGGCGGATCGCGATGTCGTTCCGAGCCGGACGCTAAGACGCGGACAGCGGGTGCCCCGCCAGGGGATCCTCGATCGGACCTACTCTTCGTCCTACCCTCACCCACCATGGCCTCCGCCGCTACCATCGTGGCTCCGATCCTTTCCAGGGAGGAGGATCGTGGCCCCAGACACGGTCATAGGTCGCGAGAAGGAGTTGGCCGCTGTCGGGCGCTTCTTCGATCGCGAAGCCAGGGGCGCGCGCGGACTTCTGATCGAAGGGGACGCCGGCATCGGCAAGACCGCCGTGTGGCGCGAAGCGGTCAGGATCGCCGATGCCTCAGGAACCGTCCTCGCCTCCCGTGCTTCGAAGGCTGAAGCGAAACTCTCCTTCGCGGTTCTCGGTGACCTCTTGGTGCCTGCCCTGAACGACGACGTGCTCGGCGCGCTGCCGCTGGGGCAGCGCCGGGGTCTCGAGGTCGCACTCCTCCTGGCCGAACGCGCCTCGACCCGTCCCGATGCGCGGGCCGTTTCGCTCGCCGTGCTCGCGGTGTTGAGGACCCTGGCCGGGATCGACTCCGTGACCATCGCGGTGGATGACGTCCAGTGGGTCGACCCCCCCTCGGCCCGGGCGCTGGCCTTCGCCCTTCGTCGCCTCGAGGCCGAGCCGATCACGGTCGTCGCGGCGAGGCGGGTCGAACCGGGCGCGAACGAGCCGCTGGACCTCGCGAGCAACCTTCCGGGGGGCCTGGAACGGATCACGCTGGGTCAGCTCGACGAGGCCTCACTCGGCCGCTTGCTTCGGCGGCGCCTCGATGGCGACTTCCCACCACCGCCACTCGTCAGGAAGATGCACGAAGCCTCAGGTGGCAACCCGTTCTTCGCACTCGAGATCGGCCGGGCGCTCGTGGCTGAGGATGCCGAAACGAGACCCGGCGAGCCACTGCCCGTACCGGTCGACCTGAAGCCGCTGCTGCAGGATCGGTTGTCGGCGCTGTCCGATGAGGCACGATCCGTGCTGATGATCGCAGCGGCATCCGCGCATCCCACCCAGAGGGTGATCACCGCGGCGGGAGGCTCCGCCGCGGGGCTCGAGGAGGCGGAGGCGGCGGGTTTCGTCGTTGCGAGCAACGGACGCATCGAGTTCACGCATCCTCTGCTCTCGTCCACGGTGTACACGAGCGCGACGGAACGCACACGCCGTGATGTCCACGGCCAACTCGCGGGGATCGTCGCTGACGTGGAGGATCGAGCTCGGCACCGGGCGCTCTCGGTCGCTGGGCCCGATCGCGTCACCGCTGCCGCGTTGGATCGAGCGGCCGATCACGCGGAGGCACGCGGCGCTCCGGAAGTGGCCAGCGAGCTCTGGGGCCTCGCCGCCGAAGCAACCCCCGCCGACGACGTCGATGCTCTGCACCAACGACGTCTGCGGTCGGCCGGCAGCAGGTTCACCTCGGGCGACGTGGCGGGCGCACGCACGGCCATGGCCCGAGAACTGGAACGGGTCGGGTCCGGGCCGCGACGGGCGCGGATCCTCTATTCGTACGCCGTGATGAGCTGGAACGACGTTCCGCGCGTGATGGACCTTCTCATCCGTTCGCTCGATGACGCGAGCGATGACCGATATCTGCGGGCCCCCGTGCTCGCCGAGCTGGCGTGGGCCTCGTTGTGGGCCTGCGATCCGGCCGAGTCCATCCGCCGGGGTGATCAAGCGCTGGCGTTGGCTGAGGAACCCGACGCCGTGCGATTCGCGCTCGCTGCGCGCGCCACCGCCGGTTTCGTCCTCGGACGCGACACCACCGACCTCCTCCAGCGAGGCATCGTATTGGACAACCGGCTCGCCTCGGCGGAGACCGCAACTCCGAGCACCTGTCTCGGCTGGCAGCAGACGTGGAGGGGCGAACTCGACGACGCTCGGGCAACCCTCGAGGGGGAGCTCAACCGTTACGTAGACCAGGGACACGAGACGGCCTCGTGGGAGGTGCGGGCAACTCTCGCCGAGGTGGAGTTCCGTGCTGGCAGGTGGGACGTTGCAGCCGCGCACGCGGCCGACTCTCACGAGATCGTGCGAGAGGCCGGATGGTGGGATGTGCTCGGCCAGATCCTCCCTGTACGATGCGCCATCGCGGTCGCCCGCGGCCACGTTGAGGATGCCCGGGGGTTCGGCCTCGAGGCCCTTTCCCTCTGTGAGCGAACTGGCGACCGGTGGGACGAGATGGCTGCTCGCACCTCGCTCGGGTTCCTCGAGGCATCGGTCGGCGACGCCACGGCGTGTCGCGCGTGGCTCGAGCCGGTGATCGAACGGGCGCGGGAGATGGATCTCCGCGACCCCGGGATCTTCTCGTTCGTGCCCGACGCTGTGGCGGCCTACGTCGACCTCGGCGAGCTCGACGAGGCGGGACGGCTCACCGACCTCCTCGACGAGCAGGGGCGCGTGCTCGGTCGGTCAACCGCCATCGCAGCCGCGGAGAGGTGCCAGGGTCTGGTGGCCGCCGCACGTCGCAACCTGCCGGAGGCCCTGAGCCACCTGGAGCGGGCTGTCGAGGTGCACGACTCGATCGGGCAGCCGTTCGAGAGGGCCCGGACGCTGCTCGTCCTCGGGGAGACGCACCGGCGCCTGCGGGCGAAGCAGGCGGCACGTGATCATCTCCAGTCAGCCCTCTCGATCTTCGAAGCCCTCGGCGCGCCGCTCTGGGCCAACAAGGCTCGCGCTGGGCTCGAGAGGGTCGGCGGTCGGCCTCCGGCGCCGAGCGAGCTCACTCCGACGGAGGAGCAGGTGGCTGCCTTGGTCGCGACCGGGCGCACGAATCGCGAAGTCGCGGAAGCGCTCGTGATGAGCGTACACACGGTCGACGCGCACTTGCGTCGGGTCTTCCGCAAGCTCGACGTCCGCTCACGCACGGAACTCGCCCGGAGGCTATGAAACGTACGAGGACGCGGGATGCAGTCGTTCGACCGCTCCTCTTAGCGTCGGCGATGACTCCTGCCGATCGAAGGGAGGGGGTCTGATGTCGTCCCGTGCTCGCCGGGGATCCAAGCACAGAGGCCGGTTGATCCTGGCGATCATCGGCGTTGCGATCCTGGCACTCGGCACCGCGTGCGCTTCGGCGGGCGACGAGGCCGGCGGTGGGGCGTCGGCCTCGACGACCTTCGCCTCCCAGCCCTCATCCGAGTCGCTCCAGACACTCGCGGACGGGCCGGTCACACCCGGTCGCTACGACGTGATGCCGCCGGCCGAAGGGTGGGCGGAATGCCCGGATTGGCTCGACCCATGCCCAGCAGAACCTTCACAGGCTCGGTCGCTGACGATGGACGTCACCATCCCGTCCGGGTGGGAGGCCGCCATGGGGGCGACCGTGCTTACCCCTGTGGGGTTCGCAGACGGCGCATCCGAGGCTCCGGACGGAGCAGGACTCGTGATCGGGTGGACGCCACCGTTCGCAGGCCTCTACGACGACCCATGTCAGCCACAGTCGCACCTCGAGCCCGACATCAAGCCCGGGCCGACGGTCGAGGAGTTCGTGGCCGCGGTGGTCGCGCACCCGAAGCTCGACATCACGGAGCCCGTCGACGTCGAGCTCGGGGGTTACCAGGGGCTGTACTTCGAGCTGACCAATCCGTCAGACATCTCGAAGTGCTATGACTGGCGCCCGTTCGAGCCGGGGATCTATGCGCAGGGGGACGACAACCTCTGGAGCGTCTGGGTCATGGACGTCGACGGATTCCGGTTCGTCCTCGTGACGGAGGAGTTTCCGGGCACGCCCGCGAGGGTCAGTGCGCAGCTCCGTTCGATGGTCGACTCCATCACGTTCCAGCCCTAACGCGTCGCCCAGACGTGGCAGCGCGCATCGTTCGAGTACGAGACTCGAACTCACACGGCCACTCGGCCGGCGGATCCTACGGCAGGCGTTGGTCGGACCCTCGCTCGATCGCGGCGTCGAGCAGCTCGACGGGATGCACGACGCGGGCGTCGACCCCGAGCGCCGCGAGTCCCGCACGCAGCTGCATCGTGCAGCCGGGGTTCGCGCTCGCGATCACCCGAGCCCCCGTCGACCGGACCGCCTCGGCCTTGTCGCGTTGGAGCCGTTCGGCGAGCTCGGGTTCCGTGACGTTGTAGAGGCCGGCGGCGCCGCAGCATCGGTCGCCCTGCGGGATCTCGACGACCTGCAGGCCCGGGATCACGGCCAGCAGCGCGCGTGGTTGGGCGTGGATCCCCTGCGCCCGCAGCGCGTGACACGCATCGTGGTAAGCGACGCGCTCGACCCCGGCAGAGCCGAGCTCGACGGCGCCCAGACCCTCGTCGTGCAGGAACGCGATCACGTCGCGCACCGGAAGCCCTGCGCCGTCAGCGAGCTCACCGTAGGTCTGCATGTGCGCGCCGCAGCCGGCCGCGTTCGCGATCACGTGATCGACGCCCGAGAACGCCCGCGCGTTGCGCCGGGCGAGCCGGCGCGCCGTCTCGAGCCTCCCGTTGTGTGCCTGCAGGGCGCCGCAGCAGCGCTGGTCCCGCGGCACCGCCACGCGCCACCCCGCGCGCGCGAGTACCCGGATCGTCGCGAGGTTCACGTCGTGGAACCACCGGTCCTGCACGCAGCCCGCGAGCAACGCGACCGTGCCGCGCGCCTCGACGCCCGCCGGTGGCTCGGTGAGCGCCGGTAGCCGTCGCAGCGGCGCCGTTCGACGCGGCACGAGCGCCCGCATGCGGCGCGGCATGAAGGGTCGGGCGATCGGCTGCACCACGGCGGCGGCCCTGATCAACGA
>Ga0075304_1000144_pt1 | contig 17854 bp, 14 predicted proteins | sample Joice_CattailNLA_FD_120067 | JGI IMG/M metagenome (GOLD analysis project Ga0075304, IMG submission 120067) | Natural and restored wetland microbial communities from the San Francisco Bay, California, USA, that impact long-term carbon... | ecosystem: Environmental > Terrestrial > Soil > Wetlands ... | reverse complement strand
GTCGATCGGCTCGCCGTCGAGCCGGACCCCGCCCCCCTGAACCGCCCTGCGCGCTTCGCCGTTGGAACCCGCGAGCCCAGCTGCGACGAGCAGGCGCGGCAACCAGACGCGGCCATCCCTCAGGGCCGCGTCCGGGATCGGCATCTCGGGCACGTCGTCGGGGACGAGGTGCTCCTTGTGCACGCGATCGAACCGTGCCTCGGCCTCGGCTCCGGCGCCTCGCCCGTGGTACAGATCCACGATCGAGCGGGCCATCCGTCGCTTCTGCTCGTTCGGCTGCAGCGAGCCTTCGGCGAGCCCTCCCTCGAGCGCGTCGGCCTCCTGCGGGTCGATCGGCGCGCACAGACGCAGGTACTTCACGATCAGCTCGTCGGGGATCGACATCAGCTTGCCGAACTGCGCGTCGGGCGGTTCGCTGATCCCGACCCAGTTGTCCATCGACTTCGACATCTTGCGCACACCGTCGAGCCCCTCGAGCAGCGGCATGGTCAGGACCACCTGGGCCGGTTGCCCGTACGCGCGCTGCACCTCCCGGCCCATCAACAGGTTGAACGTCTGATCGGTCCCCCCCAACTCGACGTCCGCCTCCACGGCCACCGAGTCGTAGCCCTGGAACAGCGGGTAGAGGAGCTCGACGACGCTGATCGGGTGACCCGCTTGGTAACGCCCGCGGAAGTCATCACGCTCGAGCATCTGGGCGACTGTCGCCACCGACGCGAGCCGCAGCAGCTCGCCCATCGACATGCCGGCGCTCCACTCGGCGTTGCCCCGAACCTCCGCTCGGTCGACGTCGATCACCGTGCCCGCTTGGGCCAGGTAGGTCTCGGCGTTCTCGGCCACCTCGGCCTCGGTGAGCATCGGCCGCATGTCGGAACGCCCCGAGGGATCGCCGATGCGGGCCGTGAAGTCGCCGACGATCAGGATCGCGACGTGGCCGGCATCTTGGAACTGCCGCAGCTTGCGCAGCACGACCGTGTGCCCGAGCGTGAGATCGGGCCGGCTCGGGTCGACCCCGAGCTTCACGCGGAGCGGCCGGCCGAGGGCCAGCTTCTCCTCGAGACCGCCCTCCGGCACGAGGTCGAAGGCGCCGCTGCGCAGTACCTCCAGATCGTCGGCCTCGTGGAGCGTCATCCGCGCGGATGCTACCAGCGGCGATGCCGCCGGCCTCCACGGTTGCCCTTCCTCCCCGGTTTACACTCGCCCGGCGATGCGCCACCGCCGAGGCTTCCCCTTGTTCGGCTCGATGTTGCTGCTCGCCGTCTCGACGACGGCCTGCGACCTGCCGAGCATCGACGAGTACGACCCGCTGCCCCTCGCGCAGACCTCGTTCCTGTACGCCGCCGACGGCTCGCTGATCACCGAGCTACACGCGGCCGAGAACCGGGTCGTCCTGCGCGCACCCGAGATGGCCCGCTCGGTCCGGGACGCAGCGGTCGCGATCGAGGATCGCCGCTTCTTCGCTCACCATGGGGTCGACGTTCGGGCGATCGCCCGAGCGGCGGTGGTCAACGCGAACGAGGGAGAGGTCACCGAGGGCGGCTCCACGATCACCCAACAGCTCGTGAAGAACCTCTACGTCGGCAGCGCCGACACGCTGCGGCGCAAACTCGACGAGGCTTCGCTCGCGTGGCAGCTGGAAGATCGCCTGTCGAAGGATCAGATCCTCACCAAGTACCTGAACACGGTCTATCTCGGCGAGGGTGCCTACGGTGTGCAGTCGGCGGCTCAGACCTACTACTCGATCGACGCCCGCGACCTGAGCCTCGGGCAGTCGGCGCTGCTCGCCGGCCTGATCGCCGCGCCCAACCACTTCGATCCGTTCGTGCACCCCGAGAGCGCGTACGGCCGGCGCAACGTCGTGCTGCGCCTGATGCGCGACCAGGCGATGATCGGGACGGCAGAGTACCGAGCGGCGGTGCGCGAGCCGATCCTGCTCCGCCGGGGCGAGCCGACCGATCGCTACCGATTCCCCTACTTCGTCGACTACTTCAAGCAGTGGTTCCTGGCGAACCCGGCGTTCGGCCCGACCCGGCAGGACCGGTACAAGCTCCTCTTCACCGGAGGCCTGCGCATCACCACGACGCTCGATCCTCGGACACAGGAACTGGCCGAGGACTCGGTTCGCTCGGTCCTCGAGAGCCCTGACGACCCCGACGGAGCGATGACGGTCATCGACCCTCGGACCGGGGCGGTGCGGGCGATGGTGGGCGGCAAGGACGCCGACTACTGGAAGGACGCGGACGCGGGGCGTGTGAACCTCGCGACCGGCGAGGGCGGTCTCGGGCGCCAGACGGGCTCCGCCTTCAAGGCCTACGCCCTCGTGACCGCCCTCGAGAACGGCATCAGCCCCTCCACCGTCTTCCCCGCCCCTGCGTCGATCGACATCCCGCTCGAGGGGGGGACCGTCTGGCACGTCACGAACGCAGAGGGCAGCGGCTACGGCTCGATGAGCCTGACCAGCGCCACGGTGAACTCGGTGAACACGGTCTATGCGCAGCTGATCCAGCAGCTCGGTCCGGACAAGGTGGTCGAGACGGCCGAGCGGATGGGGATGCGATGTTGCCTGCGGGTGAGCGAGCCGCGAGAGCCGCTCTCGCCGTACCTGTCGGCGGTGCTCGGCACGAACGAGGCGAACACGCTCGAGATGGCGAGCGCCTACGGCACGCTCGCCACCGGCGGAGCACATGTCGATCCCGTGCCGGTGGTCAGCGTCACCGACGCACACGGTGCGACCCTCTGGCAGGCGCACCCCAACCCGAAGCAGGTGCTCGAGCCACAGGTCGCGGCGGCGGCCACCGCCATCCTGCAGGACGCGGTGAGCTACGGTACGGGCCGCTCCGCGATCATCGGGCGCCCACAGCTGGGGAAGACCGGCACCGCGGACACCCACACGAACGCCTGGTTCGTCGGTGCGATCCCTCAGCTCACCGCCGCCGTCTGGGTCGGGTTCCACGAGGGGCTGATCCCGATGGAGCCTCCCCGCACGCGCATCACGGTGTTCGGGGGGACGTGGCCGGCTCAGATCTGGCGGTTGTTCATGCTCCGCTCCGCGGCAGATCTGCCTCAACGGGAGTTCCCGACCCCCGAGGTCGGCTACCTCTCTGTCTCCGTCGACGTATCCCAGTCGCCCTACTGCCTGCCGAACGCCTACACGCTTCCCCAGAACATCGACACGTTGCAGTTCATCGAGGGCAGCGAGCCGACCGAGGTGTGCACATCACCCACGAAGGTCCAGTCCGTTCCCGTCCCGTCGGTGATCGGCCTCGATCAGGCATCGGCCGCGCTCGCATTGGAGGACGCGGGGTTCTACGTCGAGGTTCGGGTCGAGCCCTCGACCCAGCCCGCCGGCACCGTGATCTACCAGTCTCCCTCGGCCGGGACCTCGGCCACCCAGACCAGCACCGTCACGATCACGGTGTCGGAGCTCGCCGAGCGTTCGACGAAGGACCCGGCCGACCGCGGCTGACGAACGGATCGCCGGCGACGAAGAACCGCCACTGCCGTTCGAGGCCGACCCTCACCCCCACCCGCGGTGACGTCGCGACGAGGCCGGGGGCCGCCACCCCGCGCTCGATCCATACCTCGGTCCCGGTCACCAGGTCGACGCCGTCGTGGGACCGGTCCACCGACAGCGCCTGCGCGAGCTTCCCCGGCCCTGAGCAGAGGTCCACCGGACGATCCCGGCCCCGAGCCCGTGCCATCGCCTCGAGGCCCGCCACCGGCTCGGCCGCCCGCACGAGCACCGCGCTCGGCTCCCCGGGCCCTCCGGTCACCGCGTTCATCATCCAGTGGTTGCCGTAGGTGAAGTACACGTAGAGGTGCCCCGCAGGGCCGAACATCGAGCGGTTGCGGGCCGTCATGCCTCGGAAGCCGTGGCTCGCAGGATCGCCGGGCTCATACGCCTCCGTCTCCACGATGCGTCCGGCGAGACGAGCACCGCCGGGCAGCCGCCGGACCAGTGTGCGACCCAGCAGGTCGGGGGCGACCTCCACCGCCGGCCGCTCGTAGAACGTCCGTGGCAGTCGGCGACGGCTCAGGAGCCGTCCTTGTGCAGGAATCGCTGGAGCCTGGAGATCGGCCAGGCGTTGATCACGTCGGCCTTCGTGAGCCACCCCCGCTGCGCGGTCGCGACGCCGAAGCGCATCACGTCGAGGTGGCCCACCGCGTGCGCATCGGTGTCGATCGAGAATCGCACGCCGTGACGGCGCGCCCACAGGACGTGCTCGTCCCGGAGATCGAGCCGGTCGGGGTAGGCATTGATCTCCAATGCCGTCCCGGTGCGGCCGGCGGCCTCGAACACCGCCTCGAGGTCGATATCGACGGGATCGCGCCGACCGATCTTGCGTGTGGTCAGGTGGCCGATGATGTTGACCCTGGGATGCTCGATCGCCCGGATCACGCGGCGGGTCATCTGATCCTTCGATTGGCCGAAGTGCGAGTGGACCGACGCGACCGTGAGATCGAACCCCTCGAGGAACTCCTCGGGCCAGTCCACCCCTCCGTCGGGATCGATGTTGAGCTCGGTGCCGTGCAGCAGCCGCATCGACGGATACCGGTCCTGCAGCGCGCGGAGCCGACGACGCTGATCGAGCATCTTCTCGTCGGTCATGCGCTGCATGTACAGGTTCGGCGCATGGTCGGTGACCGCGTAGTAGGCGTAGCGGTGCTCAGCGGCCGCGTCGAGCATGCGCTCCAGCGGTGCGAGGCCGTCCGTCAGATTCGTGTGCGTGTGCAGGTCGCCCCGGATCTGACGCAGGGTGATCAGATCGGGCAGCTTTCCCGCGAGCGCGGCCTCGAGCTCGCCGCGGTCCTCCCGCAGGGTGGGTTCGATGTACGGCAGGCCGAGGCGCTCGTAGACGATCTCCTCGCTCTCGGCCGCGAGAAGCTTCCCCGTCTTGGCGCGGAACACTCCGTATTCGTTCAGCTTCAGACCTTTGCGGACGGCCATCTCCCGGATCCGGATGTTATGCGCCTTCGAGCCGGTGAAGTAGATCATCGCGGCACCCCAGGCCTCACGGTCGACCACCCGAAGATCGATCTGGAACCCAGCCGTCGTCACGATCGACGACTTCGTCTCGCCATGGGCGATCACCCTGGCGACCACGCCGGAGCCGACGAACGCATCCATCACGGCGGTCGGTCGATCACTCGCGACGAGCAGGTCGACGTCGCCGATCGTCTCGGCCATGCGTCGCAGCGAACCAGCGTAGGCGGCCCGCCGCACCCCGGGGATCTTTCGGAGACGTGCGAGCAGTTCCTCGGCCACCTCGAGGGCCTCGTCCACCTGGACCCGCCCCCGGCTGGACCGCAGCTGACGGACACCGGCGAGCACGTTGCGCTCCGTCGTGCGAGAGAAGCCCTTCAGCGACGCCAGCTCGCCGCGCTCGGCGGCGGCCGCGAGTTCGTCGACCGAGGCGATGCCCAGCTCCCGATAGGCCGCCATCGCCTTCTTCGGGCCGAAGCCGGGGATCGACGTCATCTCCCGGACGCCGCCGGGCACCTGCGCCCGCAGGTGGTCGAGCTCCTCGAAGCTCCCGGTGCGCAGGTACTCGCTGACCTTCGCTGCGATCGACTTCCCGACCCCGGGGATCGCCAGCACGCCGCGCTCATCGAGCTCGGCGACGTCGTCCGGATACCCCCCCACGGCCCGAGCCGCCTTCTCATAGGCGCGCGGCTTGAAGGGGTCGTCGCTCACGATCGAGAGCAGGTCGGCGTACTCCTGGAGCGCTCGCTCCACCCGGTCGTTGGTTCGAGGCACCTCGACGCCTCAGGCGGCGCCGAGGAGGCGGAGCAGCAGCGCCTTCTGGGTGTGGAGGCGGTTCTCGGCCTGGTCCCAGACGGCCGAGCGCGGACCGTCGATCACCTCGGCGGCGATCTCCTGGCCCCGGTGCGCCGGCAGGCAGTGGAGCACCACCACGTGCTCGGCGGCGGCCTCGACCAGGTCCTGGGTCACCTGGTAGGGCGTGAACACCAGCATCCGCTCGTCGGCCTCGGCTTCCTGCCCCATGCTGGCCCAGACGTCGGTGTACAGCACGTCCGCCCCACGGGCGGCCCCGGAGGGGTCGTTCGTCACCTCGGCCCCGCCACCGGTCTCCTCCGCGATCTCGGACGCACGTTGCACGACCTGGGGGATCGGCTCGAACCCTGCGGGGGTCGCGACCCGCACCGTCATGCCCGCTTTCGCGCCGCCGAGCAGCAGGGAATGTGCGACGTTGTTCCCGTCACCGAGGAAGGTGAGGGTGCGGCCGCCCAGGGATCCGAGACGCTCACGCATCGTGAGCAGATCGGCCAGCGCCTGACACGGGTGTTCGAAGTCCGAGAGGGAGTTCACCACCGGCACGTCGGCGGCGCCGGCCATCACTTCGAGCCGCTCCTGCTCGAAGGTCCGCAGCACGATCGCATCGAGGTACCTCGACAGCACCCGCCCCGTGTCCTCGATCGTCTCGCCACGGCCGAGCTGCAGCTCGCTCGAGGAGAGCACGACCGGATGGGCGCCGAGCTGCGCGACCCCGACCTCGAACGAGACCCTGGTGCGGGTGCTCGGCTTCTCGAACACCAGGCCGATCGATCGCCCGGCCAGTCGACCATCATATGCCTCGGGATGAGCCTTCACGTCGGCGGCCAGGTCGAGCAGGTCGTCGAGCTCCTTGGGGCTGAGATCGTCGACGGAGAGGTAGTCGTGCTCCACGGCGCGGAGTCTATCGGCATCCACCGAAGGGGTGCCAGGGGACGGCCGTTCGACGACGACAGAGAGGCCGGGGGCGGCTCGGCGAGGGGTCAGCCCGATCGCAGCTCGGCGCCGAAGTCCCGTCGGAGCCGGTCGACGATCGCGGCGACGACCGGCTCCCCGTCCTCGCTCGTGAGCGTGCGATCACGGGCTCGCAGCTCCAGCGCGAACGCGAGGCTCTTGGTCCCCGGCTCGAGCGGAGGACCCCGGAACACGTCGAACAGCGCGCACCGGCCCAAGAGCTCGCCCGCCGCCTCCTCGATCGCCCTCTGGACCTCGCCGGCGACGGCGTCCTCGGCGACGATGAACGCGAGGTCGCGCCGGACGGGCGGGTATCGCGGCACGTCGTGGGCCACCAACGAATCCGTCGCGACCGCCAAGAGATCGTCGAGCACCAGCTCACAGACCGCGAGGCGCCCCACGATCTCGTGGGCGCGGGCGACCCGCGGATGCACCTCCCCCACAGCACCGACGCTCGCGTCGCCGACGAGCACCCGCGCGGAACGGCCGGGATGGAACGGGTGGCCGGGGGCGTCGCCCAGGCGCCACCCGCGGACACCGAGCTCCGTCATCAGCGCGCCGAGCACGCCCGTCGCGTCGAGCGCGTCGTAGGACCGTGGCTCGGCCGACCAATGCTCGTCGGCCGGGCCGGACAGGGCGAACGCCACGTCCTGACGCTCCGAGACGTCCTCACCCTCGAGACGGAAGACCGTGCCCGCCTCGAAGATCGAGACGTCGGCAACCCCCCAGGCCTGGTTGCGGGCCGTCGCGCTCACGAGCCCGGGCAGGAGCCGCGTGCGGAGGAAGCCCTCGTCGGCTTGGAGCGGGTTCGCGACGGGCACCGGTTCGACGTCGCCGCTCATCGCGAGATCCTCGGCCGACGCGAACGTCATGAGCTGCACCTCTCGGAGCCCGCATCGGACGAGGCCGTCGACCGCCCGCATCCGGAACCGGTAGGACTCGGGGACCCCACCGGCCTGTCCGGTCGGCGGCACGCGCATGCCGATGCGCTCGTACCCGAGCACCCGCGCGACCTCCTCGATCAGGTCGACCTCCCGCTCGACGTCCACGCGATACCCGGGCACCTCGGCCTCGATGGCCTCGGCATCGCCGTCGAACGAAGGGCGGTGCGCCATGCGGAGTCGGTCGAAGACACCCTCGGTGTCAGCCCGGCTCACGTCGTACGCGAGCAACGCCGATGCCCGCGCGGGGCGGATCGACACCCACCGGCGCGGCGGCGTGGCTCCGTCCTCGGCGATGCCGCTCGAGACCGCGCCACCAGCCCACGCCGCCATCAGCTGCGCCCCCCTGGCCGCTGCGGCATCGAGCGCCTCGGGATCGGTGCCTCGCTCGAATCGATGCGACGCCTCGGTGTGCAGGTCGAGACGGCGGGCGGTGCGCAGGATGCCCGTGCGCGTGAACGACGCCGACTCGAGCAGGACGTCGACGGTGTCATCGCCGACCTCCGAGGTCGCACCTCCCATCACCCCCGCGATCGCCACCGGCCGTTCGACGTCACAGATCAGGAGATCGCCCTCGCCCAGCGTCCGATCGACGCCGTCGAGCGTGCGCAGGATCTCGCCATCGGCCGCGCGCCGCACCACGATGCCGGGTCCCTCCAGCCTGTGCAGGTCGAACGCGTGCAGCGGCTGTCCGATCTCCAGCATCGTGTAGTTCGTGGCGTCGACCACCGCAGAGATCGGCCGCATGCCACACGCGGTCAGGCGAGCCTGGGCGCGGATCGGCGTCGTTCCCCCGCTGATGCCTCTGATCACCCGAGCCACGTACCGGGGGCAACCGTCGAGCGCGTCGATGCGGATCGTCGCAACCTCACCGGCTCGCTCCTGCGACTCCCCGAGCGGCGGCGCGGGGTCGACGAGGGCCGTGCCCGTGAGAGCCGAGACCTCGCGCGCCACCCCCACCACGCTGAGGAAGTCCGGTCGGTTCGGTTCCACCTCGATGTCGAGGACCTCGTCGTCGAGGCCGAGCGCGGTGACGAGGTCCTCGCCCGGTGAGACGGCCTCCGCGTTCAGCACCAGGATGCCGGTGTGCACGTCGGCGATCGCGAGCTCTCGCGACGAGCACAGCATGCCGTTCGAGACGACGCCTCCCATGTCCCGGGGGGCGAGCGGCTCGGGAAGCACGGGCACGCGCGCACCGGGCCGCGCCCAGGGCACGAGATCGCCCGCCTCGTAGTTGCGGATACCGGCGCACACGACATGCTCCCCCGCGCCGTCGTCGACGGTCACCACGGTGAGCTTCTGCGAATTCGGGTGGTCCTCCACCTTCACGACGCGGGCGACGATCACCCCCTGGACGCCGCTCCACGGGTGGAGCACCTCCTCGACCTTCACGCCGTGTAGGGTCAACCGTTCCGCGAGGTCGTCCGCCGACTGCTCGGTCGGACAGAACTCCCGCAGCCAGGACCAGACGATCCTCATACGACCCCCTGGAACTGTTCCAGCAGGCGCACGTCGCCGTCGACGAGCAAGCGGATGTCGGAGATCTCGTACCTGAGCAGAGCCACCCGCTCGATGCCGAGCCCGAACGCGAACCCCGTGTAGCGCTCGGGGTCGTACCCGCAGTTCTCGAGGACCACCGGGTGCACCATGCCGGCGCCGAGCAGCTCGATCCAACCGGTGCCGCAGACTCGACAGCCGGCTCCGTCGCAGCGGAAGCACGAGACCCCGACCTCGCAGCCCGGTTCCACGAACGGGAAGAACGCCGGGCCCAGCCTGATGCGACGCCGCTCACCGAACATCGCCTTCACGAACACATCGAGGGTGCCCTTCAGGTCGGCGAACGTGATGCCTTCGTCGACCGCCAATCCCTCGATCTGCTGGAAGACGGGCAGGTGGGTCGGGTCGGGGGTCTCGCGCCGGTAGACGCGACCGGGGGCCACCACGAAGACGGGGGGCGGCTGGGACTGCATCGTGCGGATCTGCACCGCCGACGTCTCCGTGCGCAGCAGGAGTTCCGGCCTCCCCGGCACGTTCACGTAGAGGGAGTCCTTCATCGTGCGAGCGGGGTGATCGGGGGGGATGTTCAGCGCCTGGAAGTTGTGCCAGTCGTCCTCGACCTCGGGCCCTTCGGCGACGCGGAAGCCGAGGCTCGTGAACACTTCGACGGCCTCGCGCTCGACGATCGTGAGGGGATGGAACGAACCCACCCGGGGCGACCGTCCTGGCAACGACATGTCCAATCGATCGGCTTCGAGTAGGGCGTCCTCGGCCAGGTGCTGCAGGAGCTCGGCTCGAACGGCGAGCGCATCCTGTAGAGCCCCCCGAACCTCGTTCGCCGCCTGTCCCACGCGCTTGCGGTCGTCGGGTGGCAGCGCGCCCAGCGACTTCTGGACGGCGCTGAACGGAGACCTGCGGCCCATGACCTCGACCTGGGCCGCCTCGAGCTCATCCAGCGTCGCGGCGGCCTCGATCAGGTCGAGACCGCGACGTCGCTCGAGGTCGAGTGAACGGAGCATCTCCTCGGGGTCCATCAGGGGCCTGAGTCTACCGGCCGGTCGCGAGCCGACGGTGCGCGCGAGGCGTCACGCCGACGGCGCGTCAGGCCCCGCGGGAAGCTCGAGGTGGAACACCAGACGACCGTCCTCGACCGATCCCCAGCAGCGCCCCCCCTGGGCCTCGGTCACACCCCGGGCCACGAACAGTCCGATCTTGCTGCCGGCTCCCTCTCCCGGGCGCCGAGGCAGGAAGAGCGCGTCCGTCTCGTCGTCGGTGAGATCGGAAGTCGGTCTCGAGGCACGGAGCACCAACGTCGACCCCCGCATCTCCCCGTCGACGACGATGGGTCCCTCGCTCCCCCACCACACGAGCGATCCGAGGAACGCCTGGACCGTCGTCTTGAGCCGGGCGGGATCCGCGAAGACGACACCCACCCGGCCGGCCCACTCGACCTCCGGGTGGTCGGGATCCCTCCGCTGCGCCTGGGCGACGCTCATGACGAGTTCCCCGACGTCGACCTGCTCCCGGAACACCTCGAGCGTGCCACCGACCACCCGGCCCGCATCGACGAGCATCCTCAAGATGGTGTCCATGCGGTCCGCGTCGTGCACGATGCCTTGCAGCATCAGGGCCCGCTGGTCCTCGCTCATCGCGCTCCACCGGCGCTCGAGCGCGTATCCGAACCCCTTCATCGCCGTGAGCGGCGACCGGATGTCGTGGGCCGCGGACGCCACGATGTTCTCGAGGGCCTCGCCCGCCCGCAGACGGCGCCGTTGCCACTCGAACAGGCACACAGTCGCCGCGGCAGCGAGGTTCAGCGATTCCGCCCGGCCGGACTGGGGAACGCGGACCGCGGCGTCGGCGACCGCCACGACGTCGCCGGGAAGGCCCTGTGCCTCGTTGCCGAACACGAAGACCACGGGGCCCGAGAGGTCGGAGCGATAGAGATCGGCCGCGCCCTCGGCGGCCATCGCGAGCACTCGGGCACCGCGCTCCTTGGCCCGCGCCATCGTCTCGATCGTCGAAGCTCCCCGGACGACCGGCAGATGGAACAGCGATCCGGCTGAGGCACGGGCTGTCTTGGGGTTGTAGACGTCGACCGACGACTCGGAGAACACCACCCCCCCGGCGCCTGCCGCGTCGGCGGATCGGAGCACGGTGCCCGCGTTGCGGGGGTCACGGATCTCGTGCAGCACGGCGATGCACACGTCGGCCCCCGTGGAGACGACGTCGAGGAGGCCTTCCAGCCCGACGTCGAGGAAGCCCGCGACGCCGACGACCGCCTGCGGGGTGACGGTGGAGGTCAGGCGGCGGACGACCTCGTCGGCGACGTGGTGCGTCTCGACCCCGGCCTGTCGCGCTCGCAGGGCGAGCGGGTCGAGGTCATCGGTCGTGAACAGGATCTCGAGCCGATCGGCATCGAGGGCCTCGCCGACCACCTGGGCCCCCTCGAGCAGGAACCGCCGCGCGTCCTCTCGGAAGGCGCGCTTTCGCAGGCGCGAGGCGTTCGCGACCTTCGGGTTCTTGGCGGACGTCAGCACCGGGTGCCTCTCCGCCCGTGCGACCTCAGGCCGCGGCGGAGGCGGCCTTCGCCTGTTCGACGAGCGCGGCGAACGCGGTGGGGTCGTTGACGGCCATGTCGGCCAAGATCTTGCGGTCGAGCTCGACGCCCGCGAGCTTCAGGCCGTTGATGAAGCGTGAGTAGGACATACCGTGGGGGCGGACAGCCGCGTTGATGCGGGCGATCCACAGCCTCCGGAACTGAGCCTTGCGGTCGCGGCGGTCGCGGTAGGCGTACATGCCTGAGTGCATGACCTGCTCTTTGGCGGCCCGATACCGCTTCCGGCGTGTCCCCGTGTAGCCCTTGGCCTGCTCGAGCACCGCACGGCGCTTCTTCTTCGCGTGGACCGATCGCTTGACGCGCGCCATCGCTCAGGCCTTCCCCAGCAGTCGCGTGATCTTCTTCTTCTCGGCCGTGACCTCGGACATGCCCTCGACGCGACGACGCTGTCCGCCGCTCTTCTTCGTGAGCATGTGGTTCCCGGTGGCCTTCCGATGCAGCACCTTGCCCTTGCGCGTCACTCGGAAGCGCTTGGTGGTGGCGCTGTGACTCTTCATCTTCGGCATCGCGTCATCCTTCGTCGTTCGATGCGGGGGTCTTCGGGGCCGATCCGGCCTCGGGCGACTCGGCCTCGGCCGCTTCCGGTTCTGCCTCCCCGATCGGGTCCGGTTCCGCGACGACCACGTCGGCCGCCGCGGGCTCGGCGATCGCTGCGGGCTCGAGGTCGGCGTGCTCGGCCTCCCGAGCCAGCTTCGCGGCCTCCTTGGCCTGCGCCTCGACGTACCGCTTGTTCGGGCCGATCACCATGATCATGTTGCGCCCTTCCTGCTTCGGGAAGGACTCCACGACGATCGCCTCGCCCAGGTCGGCCACGAGCCGGTCGAGGATCTTGCGTCCGAGCTCCGTGTGCGCCATCTCGCGCCCACGGAACATGATCGTGACCTTGACCTTGTTGCCACCCTTCAGGAACCGCTCGACGTGGCCCTTCTTCGTGGCGTAGTCGTGCGGGTCGATCTTGGGGCGGAACTTGATCTCCTTCAGGCCGCTCCGCGACTGCTTCTTCCGAGCTTCCTTCTGACGAACGTCGCGCTCGTACTTGAACTTGCCGTAGTCCATGATGCGACAGACGGGCGGGTTCGCCTGCGGTGCCACCTCGACGAGGTCGAGATCGAGCTCGCGGGCCTGGCGCAGCGCCTCGCGGGTGTCGATCACCCCGATCTGCTGGCCGTCGGCCCCCACCAGGCGTACCTGGGGAGAGCGGATCCGGTCATTGATTCGCGGATCGGTGGAGACCCCGCATCACCTCCTATAGACGAACGAGCACCGGGAAGGCCCGGTGCATGGCGAACACACGTGCGTGCACTTCTGGCCGGGAAGTATAGGGGTCGGAGCCGGGAGGTGTCGACGAGCGACGACCCGATCGCTCACCAATCCGGCTCGAGCGGGCGCCCGTACGCGTCCTCGAGACGTTGCGTGTCGTCCTCCATCGTGTATCCGTAGGCGATCTCGAGGATGCGCCCCCTCGATGCCCCTTCGCAGCGGATGCGGTGGGTCTCCTCGGCCGGGATCATGAACTCCTCCCCCGGCTGAGCCTCGACCACGCGGTTGCCGATCTCGATCGTGAGCCCCGGGTCGAGCACCACCCACATCTCGTCGCGCATGCGGTGGAAGTGCACGCTCGTCTCCTGGCTCGGCTCGACGGTGATCACCCGCACCGACGACGGCTGGTTGAGCGCGTACGTGGCTACCTTGCCCCATGGCTTGTCGACGATCATCCGAACACCTCCAGGTCGACGCGCATCTGCTCCGCTCCGGGTCGACGGGTCATGGCCGCGCGCCCTCCTCCTCGGGGAGGCGATCCAGCAGCCATGCCATCTCGAGCGCCGCCTCGGCCGCCTCCCATCCCTTGTTCCCGTGCGCCCCTCCCGCCCGGGACTCGGCCTGTCCGAGATCGTCCGTCGCCAGCACCTCGAAGATCACGGGCACGCCGGTCTCCAGGGCGACCTGCGCGATGCCGCGTGCCGCTTCGGTTGCCACGAGCTCGAAATGCGTCGTCTCGCCGCGGATCACGGCCCCCAAACAGATCACCGCGTCGTATCGACCGGACCTCGCCATCCGGGAAGCCACCAGCGGGATCTCGAAGGCGCCCGGCACCCACGCCACGTCGACGCTCTCGTCGAGCACGCCATGCTTGGCGAGCCCGGCGATCGCGCCGTCGACGAGCTTGCCGGTCACGATCTCGTTGAACCGAGCCGCCACGACCGCGATGCGGCGGCCGGCCCCGTCATGCACGCCCACGAACGTGGTCACGCGCGAGCTCCCGCCTCGGGTTCGGCCTCGGGGACGTCGAGCAGGTGCCCCATCTTCTGCTGTTTCGTCCGCAGGTACCCGACGTTCTCCGCCGTCGGCTCGATCTGCAGCGGCAACCGCTCCTCGATCGCGAGACCGTAGCCTTCGAGCCCTGCCCGCTTGTCGGGGTTGTTCGTGAGGAGCCGCATCGTCGTCACGCCGAGATCCACGAGGATCTGAGCCCCGATGCCGTACTCACGCTGATCGGCTGGGAATCCGAGCTCGATGTTCGCTTCCACCGTGTCGCGGCCCTGGTCCTGCAACTGATAGGCGCGCAGCTTGTGCGTGAGCCCGATCGCTCGCCCCTCGTGACCGCGGACGTACAGCACGACCCCACGGCCCTCCTTCGCGATCATCTCGAGCGCGCGATCGAGCTGCGCACCGCAATCGCATCGCAGGGAGCCGAACACGTCGCCGGTGAGGCACTCCGAGTGCACCCGCGTGATGACCCCACGCCCGTCGCCGATGTCGCCCATCACGAGGGCCACGTGGGTGCGTCCGTCGACCACGCTGTCGTATGCGTAGGACCGGAACTCTCCGTACGGGGTCGGGATCGTCGCCTCCGCCACCCGCTGCACGAGGACCTCCCGATGGCGCCGGTACTCGATCAGGTCCGCGATCGAGATCAGCGTCATGCCGTGCTCCCGCGCCACACGGATCAGCTCAGGCATGCGGGCCATCGTGCCGTCCTCGTTCATCACCTCGCAGATCACGCCGGCGGGGAACATGCCGGCCATCGTGGCCAGATCGACAGCCGCCTCGGTGTGTCCGGCGCGGCGCAACACCCCGCCGTCCTTCGCCCTGAGGGGGAAGACGTGTCCCGGCTTCTGGAAGTCCCTCGGCACCACCTCAGGATCGGTCACCGCCTTCGCGGTGATCGCCCGGTCATAGGCGCTCGTGCCCGTCGTCGTGCCGTGGCGGAAGTCGATCGACACGGTGAACGCCGCCTCGTGGCCGTCGGTGGTGTCGGTGACCATCTGCGGGATGCCGAGCTCGTCCAGGCGCCACGCAGCGCACGGCAGACACACGATGCCGCGCCCGTGGGTGACCATGAAGTTCACATCCTCAGGGGTACACGCCTCGGCGGCCATGATGAAGTCGCCCTCGTTCTCGCGGTCCGCGTCGTCGACGACCAGTACCATGCGACCTCGGCGGATCTCCTCGACCGCCTCCGGGATCGTCGAGAAGATCGTGCGATCGAGCCCGTCGCGGTTCGCGCTGTCATCCATCGTGTGCTCCTCCATCGTGCTCGGTGTCCTCCGTGTGCCCGGCATCGGGAACCAGGAGGCGTTCGACGAACTTGGCGATCATGTCGACCTCGAGATTGACCGGGTCCCCCGGCACGACCGTGCCGAGCGTCGTCACGGCCAGGGTGTGCGGGATCAGGGCGACCGTGATCCCTTCGGCGTTGAGCTCAGCCACGGTCAGGCTCACGCCGTCCACCGTGATCGAGCCCTTCTCGACCGTGTAGCGGCGGAGCCCCGGCGGCACCGTGATGCGCAGGCGCGACCCGCCGGCGCCGTCGGGAGTGACGCCGACCACCTCACCCACGCCGTCGACATGCCCCTGCACGAGATGCCCACCGAGCCGTGCCGCCAACGTCACCGGTCGTTCCAGGTTGACCGGCGCGCCCACCTCGAGCCGGCGCAGGCTGGTGCGCGCGATCGTCTCCTCGGAGAGATCGAAGCCGAGTCGGTCGGCCGCGTGTGCCACCACGGTGAGGCAGACACCGTTCACCGCGACCGATGCGCCGATGCCACTGTCGTCGGGGACGACCCTGCACGCCACCTCGAGGCGGGGGCCATCGAGACCCCGCACGGACCCGAGCTCCTCAACGATGCCCGTGAACATCGGCCACCACCTTGAGGTCGGCTCCCACCTGGTCCGCGCGCAGGGTCCCGAGGCGGATCGCCGCATCGATCGGGGAGAACCCCGCACCCGCGATCACCGTGGGTGAGTCCTCTCCCCCGACCAACAGCGGCGCGAGGTAGAGCACGATCCGGTCCACCACGTCGTCGCGCACCGCGCTCCACGCCAGGGTCCCACCACCCTCGAGGAGGACCCCCTGCACATCGCGCTTGCCGAGCTCGGCGATGAGGGCCGGAAGCGAGACGGCCCCTGCGGCGTCGCGGTCGAGGACCACGATGTCGGCGCCGGCGTCCCCGTACTCGCGGATCCGCGCGTCCGAGACGCGGTCGGTCGTGGCCACTAGCGTCGGCGCGGCATCGTCGAAGACTCGCAGCGTGGGTGGCACCCGTCCCGTGGAATCGACCAGCACGCGTACTGGAGGGGTGGCCGTGTCTGCGAATGGGCCCCGGACGGTGAGCGCAGGGTCGTCGGCGATCGCGGTGCCCGCGCCGACCACGACGGCGTCGGACCAGGCACGCAGGCGATGCGCATCGGCACGGGCGGCCTCGCCGGTGATCCATCGCGCCGAGCCGTCGGCCGCGGCCGTCTTCCCGTCGAGGCTCGACGCCATCTTCAGCACCGAGAACGGCCGTCCTGTGGCGACGTGATGGTCGAACGCGACGTTCAGCGCGCGCGCCTCCTCCTGCAGCCGCCCGACGTCGACGTGGATGCCGGCCGCACGAAGCTCGGCCACGCCCGGCGCATCGGCGCCGAGGTTCGGATCGGTCGCCGCCACGACCACGCTCGCCACGCCGGCCTCGATCAGGGCACGCGTGCAGGGCGGGGTGCGGCCGAAGCAGTTGCACGGCTCGAGCGTGCAGACGAGGGTCGCGCCCTTCGCGCGGTCACCCGCCGACCGGAGCGCGGCGACCTCGGCGTGATCGGTCCCCGGACCTTCGTGCCATCCCTCGCCGACGACTTCGCCGTCACGCACCACGACCGCGCCCACGAGGGGGTTAGGGGAGACGCGGCCCCAGCCTCGTTCCGCGAGCGCAAGGGCTCGCCGCACATGCGCCTCAGCGATCGCAGCCATCGTGCCTCCTCCGCCCGGAGCGGGTGGGCACGGCAGGCGCACGGCGGGTGCGGGCCGCGCGGAGCGCGCGACCGAGCCGTGTGCCCGTCTCCTCCCATCCCGACTGTCACGGTCGGTTCCGGAATCGCACCGGATCCACCCACGACTGGCGGCCGTGGGGTCGCGGACTCTCACCGCCGGTGGGGAGTTGCACCCCGCCCCGGAAACGAGCTTCTGAAGCCGAGTATACGCACCCGGGCGCGCAGGCGGGAAGCGCGGGTGGGATGTCAGGCCGAGCGTCGGTCGATCGCGTAGGACGACCCCGCATCGCGCTTGGCGAACTGCTTCATCTCCGTCGCGACCGCCACCGCCTCGCCGTAGTGGGCGAACGGATGCCGCGCGCTCGACGCGATGCCGATCGAGATGCCCACGAGCGGGATGTCCTGCATCACGCCCTTGCGATCCTCGATCCGCACGAAGCCGCGCTCGAGGTCCTCGGGCTCGTAGAACTCCGTCTTCGCGGCCTCGAAACCGTCGCACACACTCTTCGCGACGCCCTCGGCCACATCCGGACGCACGACGACCACGAAGTCGTCGCCCCCCACATGCCCGACGAATCCGTGCGAGCCATCGTGGCCCGCGACCGCATCCTGGATGATGCGAGCCGTCGACTGGATCAACCGATCACCGCGCACGAAACCCTTCTGGTCGTTGTACGCCTTGAAGTTGTCGAGATCGCAGTAGAGGACGGCGAACGACTGCCCCTCGCGGACCTGCCGCTCGATCTCCTCCTGGATGCGGATGTTGCCGGGAAGGCCGGTCAGCGGAGAGAGGTTGCG
>Ga0075304_1000142_pt1 | contig 18130 bp, 17 predicted proteins | sample Joice_CattailNLA_FD_120067 | JGI IMG/M metagenome (GOLD analysis project Ga0075304, IMG submission 120067) | Natural and restored wetland microbial communities from the San Francisco Bay, California, USA, that impact long-term carbon... | ecosystem: Environmental > Terrestrial > Soil > Wetlands ... | reverse complement strand
GGAGCCGGTCGGACCAGTAGCCGGCGACCAGCACGCCGAGGAACCCGACCCAGTCGAAGGCGGTCGAGAAATAGGCCGCGAAGCTCGCGGACATCCCGAAGTGCTCGCCGAGGATCAGCGCGGACCAGGAGTCGAGCGCATAGCGCAGGAACTTGAAGCCGAAATAGATCAGGCCCATCGCAATGACCGAGACGAGGAAGGCGCGCGGGAGCGCCGCGGGCCGCGCGGCGCCGCCTGCCCGCGCGGGCACGGAATCCGGCTCCGGCTCCTCGTCGAGCGTGAGGCCGGCCGACTCGGGCCGCTCGCGCGCGCGCAGCACGAAATACACGGTGAAGGCGAGCAGCACGAGGCTCGAGCCGTAGAACGACCAGGCAAGGCCGAGCCAGCCGAGCAGGAAGCCGGCCAGCCCCTTGCCGAACACGCCGCCGAACTGGTAGCAGGTGCCCCAGACCGCGAACAGCGTCCCGCGCTCGGACTTGCGCGTCCAGTTGGCGAACAGCGCGACGTTGTGCGGCCAGCCGGTCGCCTGCGCGAAGCCGAAGATGCCCATCGTCACGCAGATCCACAGGAAGGCGCGCGCGGATTCGGCATCCACCAGGAACCCGATCGCGAAGTTCGAGGCGGCCGCCACGCACATGCCGATGGCGAGGATCCGCCTGCTCTCGAAGCGCCGGCCGAGCCAGGCGGCGAGGAACTGGCCGAGCATGTAAGTGACCAGGTAGATCGTCCACGGCCAGGCGATCTCGAGGTCATCGAGGCCGAAGTGCTCCTTGAGCGGGAGCTTCACGACCGCGTAGACCTTGCGGACGATGTAGAAGCCGAAGTACGACAGCCACGTGGCGACGAACAGCTGCAGGCGGTAGCGCCGGAACAGCGCCGGGTCCTCGCGGCTCATGTGTAGGCCTGGCCGGCGATGTCGAGGCTGCCGTCCGCGAGCCGGGCCCAGAACCCCGCCGGCAGCGCGCGGTAGTCGCGCATGGAGGCGGTCGCGAGCGCCGTGTTGCCCGGGATGTCGGCCGCGCAGCAGGTGATGAACACCGAGCGCATGCCGGCTGCCTGCGCAGCGAGCAGGCCCGCCTGGCTGTCCTCGAACACCAGGCTCTCGGCGGGCGCGACGCCAAGCGCGCGCGCGCCCTGGAGAAAGCCGTCGGGGTCGGGCTTGGAGGCACGCACGGCGTCGCCGCCGATGCGCGCGGCGCGGTCGATGCAGTCGTCGACGCCGAGCCTCGCCAGGAACCGGTCGATCACGGCGCGCGGGCTGGAGGAGACGACGCCGAGCTTCAGGTGCCGCGCCGCCTCGCGCAGAGCCTCCGGCGCGCCGGGGACGGGCGTGACGTCAGCGGCGATCTCCGACCAGTACGCAAGCAGCTCGTCGGCAAGCGCCTGTGCGCCGGCCGCGATGCCGGCGCGCGCCTTGAAGACGCCCGCGATGTGGCCCCAGGTGCGGCCGCGCGTCTCGGTGTGCGGCAGCGCGAAGCCGGCGACGCCGTGTCGGTCGGCGATGACGCGGATGGCGGTGTCCGTGTGCACCTCGCTGTCGATGAGCGTGCCATCCATGTCGAACAGCGCCGCGCGCACGGGGACGCTGCTCACGGACGCACGGCGAGGTCCGCGAGCGGCAGTCGCCAGGACATGCGCTGGCGCCCGGTCGCGTCGGTGATTCCGAGCGCGAGCGTGGTCGCCGCGCCTTTCCAGTCGATGTCGATCCAGCCGAAGTTGGCGTCGGAGACTACCTCGCTCGCGCGGTTGGCATTGGGCGTCGCGACCCGCCACTCCTCCGTGAGGCCGCCGGCGGTGAGGTCCCACAGCGGGTAGGGGACGTTGAGGTCGAGCTTCGAAAGCTCCGCGTAGTGGATGTCTCCGGAGAGGAATACGACGCCGTTCGCTCGCTTGCGGCGCATCACGTCGAACAGGCGGTCCTGGTCGCGCGCGAAGTTCGCCCAGGCCTCCCAGCCGGTGGCGTCGGCGAGCACCTGCACGCTCGAGCCGAATAGGCGCACTTCCGCCGGCATCTCGAACTGGCGCTCGAGCCACTGCCACTGCCGCTCGCCGAGCATGGTCGCCGCATGGTCGGGGTTGCGCACGTACGGGCCGGGCAACGGCCGGCCCGCGGCAACCTGCTTGCGGCCCCAGGCCTCGTACTTCGCGCCCTGCAGCGCCATCGGCGTCATCGCCGTGCGGTTGTAGCGCAGGTCCGGCAGGATCACCTGCACGCGCTCGCCGGGCGGGCCGAACAGGTACGAGGCATAGATCCCGTCGCGCTCGCGTCGCGGCGAGCCCGCCGGTTCCTGCCAGAAGTCGAGGAAGATCCGGCGCGACTCGTCCTTCATCGGGAAGTCGCTGCCGGCGTCGTTCTCGCCGAAGTCGTGGTCATCCCACACGGCGACCAGCGGCGTCGTCCCGCGCAAGCGGGCGAATCCCGGCTGCGCGGCGAGCTTCGCGTACTTGCGTCGCATGAGGTCCATGTCGCGCGTGTCGGCGTAGATGTTGTCGCCGAGGAAGATGAAGAGGTCGTTGCCGCGCGCGAGCACCGGGTCCCAGACCGGCTGCGGCTTGTCCTGGTCCGCACAACTCCCGAAGGCGATGCGGGACAGCCGGCGACCGAGGGCCGGGTGCGGGTCGGAGAAGCCGACCGGTGCTTCCGCGTCTTGCGCGAGCGGGACTGCACCTGCGAAGCCCGCGACCGCCACGCCGCCAGCCAGCGCGAGCGAGTCGCGCAGCAGTCGTCGCCGGTCCGGGTCGTGATCCTGCCTTCGCTTTCCGGCCATGAACGGGAGATCCCTGCTACTCGTAGGTCCGGCCGCGATGGCGCAGCCAGCCGGGCTCATGTTCGCCTTGCGGGTCATGGTGGGTCCAGTGCAGGACGCCGCCCCGCTCGTTCCACTCGTAAACGCCGTTGAACGCGACCCTGTCGCCCGCCTGGAGCGAATCGATCCGCGGCGCGAGGTCGATGTTGTGCGCGACCAGCAGCGTCTGGCCCGAGTCGAGGCGCAGGATGAAGCGCTGGTGACGGCTGCCGTCGTGGTCGTCGTCGAGCAGGCGCGAGACCGTGCCCTGGCCGGACACCTGCAGGCCGCTCGCCTGGTTCGCCCAGGCCTCGGCAATGACGTCCGGGGTGGCCGCGGGCACCGGAGCGGCATGGCCCTGGATCTCGGTCGACTCCCGGTACGCCCCCGATTCCTCTGCCGGCTGGCGGTTGAAGTACCAGGCGGCCACGAGCAGCGCGGTGAGCAGCAGCAGCTTCTTCATGCGTTGGCGCCCGTTCCAGGCGGTCTGGGCGGCGGCAGCGGCTGCCAGTAGCCGGTGACCAGCGCGATGCCCGCGAGGATCACGCCCATGCCGGCGACCTGCACCCCGCTGAGCGTCTCGCCGAGCAGCAGGAAGGCCGCGATCGCCGCCACGGCCGGGCAGACGTAGCCATAGGAGCCGACGACGACCGGTGTCGCGTGCACGGTGAGCCAGGCGTAGGCGCCATAGGCGAGACAGGAGCTCGCGAGCGTAAGGAACAGGAAGGCGGCGATCGCGCGCGGCGTCCAGTCCAGCGTGAACGACTCGCCGGAGAGCGGGGCGACGGCGAGCAGCCCGATCCCGCCCGCCAGCATCTGCAGGGCGACGAACGTCAGCGGCGGGTTCACCGTGCCGGCGTTGCGAAGATAGATCGTGGCGAGCGACCAGGACAGGCAGCCGAGCAGGATCAGGAGCTGCCAGCCGAGGCCGGCGGTCTGGAAACCGCCCTTCGGCGAGAGGATCAGCAGCACCCCGGCGAGCCCGATGAGCAGTCCCGCCTGCTGCGCGACCGAGAGCGGCTTGCGCCGCGGGCCGAAGGTGCCGAGCCAGGCGATCCAGAGCGCGGGCGTCGCGTTCAGCAGGGCGGCCGTGTTCGACTGCACGTACTGCATCGCGATCACGTGGCAGGCGTTGCTGAACAGAACGGCGAGGGCGGCCATCACCAGGATGTGCCGGACCTCGGTGCGCGCCAGGTCCGGCCGCCCGTAGCGGAAGCAGGAGAACGCGGTCAGCAGGATGCCGGCCAGGGTGAAGCGCAGTCCTGCCGCCGACAGCGGCGGCTGGTCCGTAACCATCACCTTGGTCGCGATGAAGCTCGAGCCCCAGACGAGATAGATGATCGCGAGGGCAGTGGCGATCTCGCCGCGGGGGGTGCTCGCTTCGATCAGTGCCTGCCCTGCTGCGTGGCGACCCCGTGCATCCACCAGGCCATCAGCGCGAGGGCGGCGAGGCCGGCCCACTGCTGCCAGGGCCTGATGGTCTCGACCAGGGCGAGCGCGTGGGCGTCGCCGCTCGCGACGATCGGGATCGCGATCAGCACGCCGATGATGGCCTCGCCGGCGATCAGGCCGGCTGCGAACAGCAGCCCCATCTGCTTGAGCATTTCCGGATCGCCGCCGGGAGTTCGCCTTCGGTGCCAGCGCGTCGCGAGCTCCGCGATCAGGCCGCCGAGGAAGATCGGCGTCGAGAGCTCGAGCGGCAGGTAGATGCCGACCGCGACCGCGAGCACCGGCGCCCGCCAGCTCCTGCCGCTGCGCTTCAGGTACTCGTCGAGCGCGATCACGAGCGCGCCCACGACCGCGCCGACCGCGACCATGTTCCAGGGCAGGCCCGCGCCGAAAATGCCGCTGGCGACCGAGGCCATCAGCATCGCCTGCGGGGCCGCGAGCGCGTTGACGCCTTCGCGCGCCGGCGTGCCGATGCCGTAGGCGTCGAGCAGCAGGTTGAGAACCGGCGCCATGATCGCGGCCGAGGCGATCGCGCCGATGCCGAGCATGACCTGCTGGCGCCAGGGCGTCGCGCCGACCAGCTGGCCGGCCTTCAGGTCCTGGAGATTGTCGCCGGCGACCGCCGCCGCGCAGCAGGTGACCGCGCCGATCATGATCGCGGCTACCGGCCCGACCGTGGACCCGTGGCCCATGAGCGCGAGCAGGACCAGCGAGGCGAACAGGATCGTCGAGATCGTGATGCCCGAGACCGGGTTGTTGGAGGAGCCGACCAGGCCCGCCATGTAGCCGCTCACCGAGGAGAACACGAAGCCGGCTACGACCATGATCACCGCCATCGTGAGCGCGATGCCGAGGCTGCCGACCACGGCGTAGTAGAGCGCGAACAACGGCAGCACGAACAGCACGATGCCCGCCAGGATCGCCTTCATCGGCAGGTCGCGCTCGGTGTGCGGCACGTCGCCCGCCCCGGCACTGGCCAGCGCCATGCCGGTGCGCACGCCCGAGAGCAGGGAGTTGCGCAGCGACCAGAGCGACCAGAGGCCGCCGATCAGCATCGCGCCGACGCCGATGAAGCGGATCTGCCGGCTCCAGATGAGGCCCGCCGCATCCTCGGCCGACAGGCCCGCGAGCTGCTGCGCCAGCGCCGGGTTCTGGTCGACCAGGAAGGTGTTGTAGAAGGGGATGAACACCCACCAGGACAGCGCGCCGCCCGAGAGCATCAGGCAGCCGATGTTGAAGCCGACGATGAAGCCGACGCCGAGCAGCGCCGGCGACAGGTTGATGCCGAAGAAACCGATGCCGCGCTCGCCGAAGAAGCGCGCGACGACGAAGGATTCGGGGGAGAGCCTGAGGCCCGAGAGCGCGAGCTTGAAGGACGCGCCCGCGGCGGCGGCGAGCGCCAGCGACTTCAGTCCGCGGCCCGGGTCCTGGCCGACCTTCAGCACCTCGGCGGTCGCGACGCCCTCCGGGAACTGCAGCTTCTGGTCGACGATCAGCGTGCGGCGCAGCGGCACCGAGAACAGCACGCCGAGCAGGCCGCCGAGGCCGGCGATGGCGAGCACCCAGCCGTACTCGAAGCGCGCCCAGTGACCCATGATCACGAGCGCGGGGATCGTGAAGATGGTCCCGGCCGCGATCGACGAGGCCGCCGAGGCGCCGGTCGCGACGATGTTGTTCTCGAGGATGCTCGAGCGGCCCATGAGGCGCAGCACGCCCATCGAGACGACCGCGGCGGGAATCGCGGTCGCGACGGTGAGTCCCGCGAACAGGCCGAGGTACGCGTTGGCCGCCGCGAGCAGGACGGCGAGGAACAGCGACAGGATGATGGCGCGTACGGTCAGCTGCGCCGGGTCGTGCGGACTCATGGGCGATCCCCTGCGGTCACTTCGTGGTTTTTTCCGCGCCGTGCATCCAGACGACCACGCGGCCCGAAATCGCCCACAGGGCGATGCTGAACAGCAGCAGTACCGCGGCGAGACCGCCGAACACGCCGAGCAGGCCCGCGTGCTCGGCCCGCACGCCGAAGTCGCCCGCGAGGCCAAGCATCCAGGGGTACTGGCCCATGTTCTCCGTAAACGCGCCGATGTAGCCGGCGAGCGTGTTCCCGAAGAGGTTGACGAGGAACCACACGCCCATCATCAGCGAACCGAGCCGGAGCGGCGCGAGCTTGGTGATCATCGAGAGGCCGACCGGGCTGATGCACAGCTCGCCGGTGGTGTGGAAGAAGTAGGCGAGCACCAGCCAGACCATGCTCGACTTCATGTCGCCCGAGCGCTGCATCTCGAACACGGCGATCACGAGGCAGATGAAGCCGAGCGCGACCTGCGCGAGGCCGAGGTACATCTTCACGGGGGTCGCGGGGTTCCTGCCCTTCGCGCCGAGGCGGCTCCAGAGCATCGAGAACGGGATGCCGAGCAGCACGATGAACAGCGGGTTCAGCGACTGGAACCAGCCGGTCGGGACCAGGAAGGAGCCGACCTCGCGCCGCGCGTACTTGTCGGCGAACAGGTTCATGAGGCCGCCCGCCTGCTCGAAGGTGGCCCAGAAGATCACCACGAAGGTGAAGATCACGAAGATCACGCGCAGGCGATCCCGCTCGACCTGGGTGAGCGGCTGCTTGACGCCGCCCGACAACCGCAGCGAGCGCTTCGCCGCCGGCTCGCGGCCCACGTCGCCGATGTAGCGCTGCGCGAAGGCGAGCTGGATCACCACGGACAGCAGCATGCCGATGCCAGCGGCGAAGAAGCCCGCGCGCCAGCCGTAGGCCGGGTCCTCGCCGAGCGTCGAGCAGACGAGCGGCGCGAGGAAGGCGCCCACGTTGATGCCCATGTAGAAGATGACGAAGGCGCCGTCGCGGCGCGAATCGCCCTGCGCGTAGAGGTCGCCGACCATCGTCGAGATGTTCGGCTTGAAGAAGCCGTTGCCGACGCACATGAGCACGAGCCCGACGTAGAAGCTGGTCGGCGTGTCGGGAAAGGCGATGCCGAGCATCGGCAGGGAAAAGGCGGCCGAGGTGCCGAGGGTGTCGAGCGGCGCGGCGAGCGAGAATTGCCCGGCGGCCATCACGAGGCCGCCGAGGATCACGGCCTTGCGCTGGCCGAGCCAGTTGTCGGCGATCCAGCCGCCGAAGATCGCGGTGCCGTAGACGAGCCCGAGGTACCAGCCGTAGAGCTTCAGCGCCTGGGCGTCCGCCCAGCCGAGCCCCGGGTTCACCGCGTGGGTCGCCGCGGCGGCGTACAGCACGAGCAGCGCGCGCATCCCGTAGAAGCTGAAGCGCTCCCACATCTCCGTGGCGAACAGGAGATAGAGGCCTTTCGGGTGACCGAGGAACGTGCCCGGCGGGATGTTGAGATCCTGGCTCATGCGACCTGCACTCTGGCTGGAGTCGGGCGAGTCTCCGCCATATTGCGGTGCAACATCAAGCGGGATCGTGCTCCGCGTCGGTCGCCTTTGCGCGCACGAGCAGGCGAGAGAGCAGCACGCCGCCCTCGTAGAGCGCGTACATCGGCAGCGCCATCAGCGTCTGCGACACCGGGTCGGGCGGCGTCAGGAACGCGGCGACGATGAAGATGCCGAGCAGCACGTAGCCGCGGTTCTTCGCGAGGGTCTCGCGCTTTACCAGCCCGGTCCGCACGAGCAGCACGGTCGCGACCGGGATCTCGAACGCGAGCCCGAATGCGAAGAACAGCAGCACGGCGAAGTCCAGGTACTGCGTGATGTCGGTCATCATCGAAACGCCCGCGGGCGTCGTCATGACGAAGAAGTTGAAGATGACGGGAAACACGATGAAGTAGGCGAAGGCGCCGCCGGCGTAGAAGAGGAAGACGCTGGACACGAACAGCGGCAGCGCGAAGCGCCGTTCGTGGCGGTACAGCCCCGGCGCGATGAAGGCCCAGACCTGGTAGAGGATCACTGGCATTGCGAAGAAGACGGCGGCGAGCAACGCGAGCTTGAACGGCGTCATGAACGGCGCGACGACCGAGGTCGCGATGAGCTGCGAGCCCTCCGGCAGCTGCGCCCGCAGCGGCTCCGACAGCCAGGTGAAGATGTCGTTCGCGAAGAACATGCAGGGCAGCGCGATCACGAACACCGCGACCAGCGCGCGCAGCAGGCGGTCGCGCAGCTCCAGCAGGTGGGAGAGCAGCGTGCTCTCGGAGAGCTTCTCGTCTTCCGCCTCGCTCATGACGGGCGGGGCGGGTCTTCGGGATCGGCGGCGGTCCCCGCGGCAGGTTCAGCGGCGGTCCCGGAAGTTTCGGGTGTCTCAGGAGCCGCGGACGCGGCGGGCCGGGGCGTGCCCGCGGCAGGCGTGCCGGGCGGACGCCGCACGCCGGGCCCGAAATCGTCCTTGCCGATGATCTCGACTTCCTCGTCGAGCTGCTGGCGCAACTGCCTCGCCATCGAGCGGGCGCGCCCGGCCCAGCGGCCGACCTGGTTCGCGAGCCTGGGGAGTTTCTCCGGGCCCAGCACCAACAGCGCGATGCCGAGGATCAGGATGATCTCGGTGAAACCGACCTCGAACATCGACCCTTACGCTTGCTTGGAGGAGTCGGCGCTGTCGCGGTCGCCCTTGCCGGCGCTGAAGTCCGCGTCCGGCCGGCCGTCCTGGGCGAGCTTCTTGCCGGATTCCTCGTCGTCGCCCTCGTTCATGGACTTCTTGAAGCCCTTCACCGCGGCGCCGAGGTCCGAGCCGATGTTGCGCAGCTTCTTCGCGCCGAAGATGAGCAGCGCGATCGCGAGGATGATCAGCAGTTCGCGAAAACCGATTCCCATGTCGATGACTCCGGACCGCCCGTCGGGGGGTAAAGAACGATGATACGCCAATCACTCCGGTGCTTCGTGAGGCGCTGCCCGGATCCAGAATGTCACCGGACCGTCGTTGACGAGCGACACCCGCATATGGGCGCCGAACAGGCCGGTTTGGGCCCCGGGAACGCGCTTTTCGGCGCGCTTTGCCATATATCCGAACAGGCGTTCCGCGTCGGCGGGAAGCGCCGTCCGGCTGAACCCGGGGCGCAGCCCCTTCGCCGTGTCGGCCGCGAGCGTGAACTGCGGGACCAGCAGCAGGCCCCCACCGGTGTCCGACAGCGAGAGGTTCATCCGGCCTTCCGCGTCGGCGAACACGCGGTAACTTGCGAGCCGCTCGAGCAGGCGATCGGCCGTCGCCTCTTCGTCGCCGCGCTCGACGCCGACCAGCACCAGCAGCCCCCTGCCGATGCGGGCGATCTCGCGGCCGTCGACCTCGACCGCGGCGCCGTCGACCCGCTGCAGGAGCGCGATCATCCCGGAGGGCGGACGTCCACGGCCATGATCAGGTCGCGCTGCCGTTCCCGGCCCAGCATGAAGGACTGCGTGCCGACGATCTCGAAACCGAACTTCACGTAGAACGCCATCGCCTTCGGGTTGTGCTCCCATACGCCGAGCCAGAGGCGGTCGCAGCCGCCACGGTTGGCGTCGGCGAACGCCCGGTCCATGAGTGCGCGCGCGACGCCGCGGCCCTGCCACTCGGCCGCCACGTAGATGCGGCTGAGTTCGGCGGGCTTGCGCGCCGTGACGGCGGGCGAAGGACGCGCCAGGCGCAACTGCGTGAATCCCACCAGACGGCCCGCCTCGTCGGCGAGCGTCGTCACGAGTCCCCGCTCGCCGATCTCGCGCAGCTGGATGCCGGGGCCGAAGGACTTCGCGCAGTGCAGGTCCATGTTCTCCGGCGAGTTGCGCGCGCCGAATGCGTCGCGGAACGTGCGCTCCGCGAGGACGGCGAGCGACGCCGCATCTCCGGGAAGGGCCAGGCGCAGCGCCGGCATCAGGGCGCCTGCGCCCTGCGCAGCCGTTTCAGGAACACCTCCATCTCCTTCGCGGCCTGGACGTCGCCGGCCTTGCGCGCCGCGGCGATGCCGCGTTCATACACGTCCGCCGCGCGTTCCGCGCTGCCCGCGCGTGCGTGCGCCTCGCCGAGCGCCTTCCAGGCCGCCGAGTAGCGCGGGTTCTGGTCCACCGCCTGGCGCAGGTGGTCGATCGCCGTCACGAGTTCGCCGGACTTGAGGCACTCCTGGCCGAGCGCGAATCGCAGCAGCGGCGAGTCCTGGCCGCGCTCCAGCATCAGCTCCAGGTTGCGGCGGAGCGACATTCAGCGTTTCCAGAACTCGGGGGTGAGCAGCAGCAGCATCGTGAAGATCTCGACGCGCCCGGCGACCATCGCGATCGCGCTGATCCACTTGGCGCCGTCCGGGACGTCGCGGAACGTGGCCGCGACATCGCCCAGGCCGGGGCCCACGTTGTTCATCGCCGAGGCGATCGCGGACCACGCCGTCACCTGGTCGAGGCCGAGCATCATCATCATGAGCATCAGCACCGCGAAGACGACGAGGTACATCGCAAAGAAACCGGCGACGCCGATGATCACGCGCTCCGGCACCGGGCGGCCCGCGAGCTTCACCGGGATCTCGGCGCTCGGGTGCACCAGCCGCTTGAGCTCGGCGACACCCTGGCGGAAGACGAGCAGCCAGCGGATGACCTTCATGCCGCCCGTCGTGGAGCCGGCGCAGCCGCCGATGAAGGTCAGCAGCATCAGCAGCGCGGGCAGTGCGCCGGGCCAGTGGGCGAACCCGGTCGTGGTGTAGCCGGTGCCCGTGTGGATCGAGATCACGTGGAATGCGGTGTGGCGCAGCGATTCGCCCAGTCCCGGGAACTCGCCCGCCAGCCACAGGTACACGGACGCGACGGCGATGATCGAGGCGATCAGCCAGAAGAAGGCCAGGAACTCGGTGTCGCGCGCATACAGCCGGATGTCCTGGCGTCGCATGACGGAGAAGTGCAGGGCAAAACTCACGCCGCCGGCGAACATGAACAGGGTCGCGACCGCGTCGATCGAGGCGCTCCCGAAATGCCCCAGGCTCGCGTCGTAGGGCGAGTAGCCTCCGGTCGATATGGTGCTGAACGCATGGCCGATGGCGTCGAAGGCATTCATCCCGGCGAGCCAGTAGCTGCCGGCGCAGAGCGCCGTCAGCAGGACGTACACGGCCCAGAGCGCGCGTGCGGTCTGGGTGATGCGCGGGGTGAGCCGCTGGTCCTTGATCGGACCGGGCGTGTCCGCCTTGACCAGCGACATGCCGCCGATGCCGAGCATGGGCATCAATGCCACCGCGAGGATGATGATGCTCATGCCGCCCAGCCACTGGATCTGCTGCCGGTAGTAGAGGATCGATTTCGGCAACCCGTCGAGCCCGACGATGACCGTTGCGCCGGTCGTCGTGAAGCCCGACACCGCCTCGAACACCGCGTCGGTCACGGAGAGGTCCGGCACGTCGCTGATCAGCAGCGGCGTCGCGCCCGCCACGCCGAGAAAGATCCAGAAGACGGCGATCACGAGGAACCCGTCGCGCAGCCGCAAGTCGGCCTGCATGTTGCGGACGGGCAGCCAGAGCAGGACGCCGAGCGCCGCGACGATCGCGAAGGCGACCAGGAACGGCATCCAGTGGCCGTCCGCGTAACCGATCGCGACGCCGGCCGGCGGCAGCATCGTCAGGCTGAACAGCATCAGCATCAGCCCGAGGATCCGCTGGACCGCGCGCAGGTTCATGCGGGAGCGCCGGCCTGGAACAGCCGGCCGACGTCCTCCACGTGTCGGCGGTCGGTCAGGAACAGGATCACGTGATCCTCCGCCACGATCACCGTGTCATGGTGGGCCATGATCACGTCGCTGCCGCGGACGATGGCGCCGATGGTCGTGCCCTCCGGCAGGTCGACCTGCTCGATGCGCTTGCCCGCGACCGGCGCCCGGCGTCCATCGGCGTGGACGACGGCCTCCATCGCCTCCGCGGCGCCGCGCCGCAGTGAATGCACGCGCACGACGTCGCCCCGGCGCACGTGCTCGAGGATCGCGCCGATGGTCACGGTCTGCGGCGAGATCGCGATGTCGATCGGCCCGCGCTCCATCAGTTCCGCGTAGGAAGGCTTGTTGATGAGCGCCATGACGCGGTTCGCGCCGAGCTTCTTGGCGAGCATCGCCGAGAGGATGTTCGCCTCCTCGGCGTTGGTGACGGCGATGAACACGTCGGCGTCATCGATGTTCTCCTCGAGCAGGAGCTCCTCGTCCGCGGCATTGCCCGTCAGCACCAGCGTGTTGCGCAGCCGCTCGGCCGCGCGGCGCGCCGTCTCCGGGTTGCGCTCGATCAGCTTGACCTGCAGGCGGTCCTCCAGCGCGCGTGCGAGGCGCAGCCCGATGTTCCCGGCTCCGGCGATCACGACGCGGCGCACGCTCGCCTCTTCGGTCGAGAACTCCTTCATGACCAGGCGCATGTCCTCGCGTGCGGCGACGAAGAAGACCTCGTCGTGTTCCTCGATGGTGGTGTCGCCCTCGGGCAGGATGCTGCGGCCGCCGCGGTAGATCGCGGCGACGCGGACTTCGGTGTCCGGGATGTGGGAGCGCAGCGTCTGGAGCTGGTGGCCGACGAGCTTGCCGCCCTTCAGCGCGCGCATGCCGACCAGCAGCACGCGACCCTCCGCGAACTCGAGCACCTGCAGCGCGCCGGGGTAGCGGATCAGACGCTCCACGTGATCGGTGACCAGCTGTTCCGGGCTGATCGCGAGGTCGACGGGAATCGCTTCCTCGCCGAACAGTTCCGGGCGCCCGTAATAGTCGCCGGAGCGGATCCGGGCGATCTTGGTCGGCGTGCGGAACAGCGTCCAGGCGATCTGGCAGGCGACCATGTTGACTTCGTCGCTGGAAGTCAGCGCGACGAGCAGGTCGGCGCCCTTGCTGCCGGCGGACAGGAGGGTGGAGGGATGTGAGGCATTGCCGGAGACCGTGCGGATGTCGAGCCGGTCCTGCAGGTCGCGCAGGACGTCGTCGCGGGTGTCAACGACCGTGACGTCGTTCGCCTGCTCGCCCGCGAGCTGCTGCGCCGCGGTGCTGCCGACCTGGCCCGCCCCCAGAATGATGATTTTCACGCGTTCTCCCCGGTCGCGGACGGATTCTAGCGCACGAAAGCCGGTTCAGCGGCGCGCGGGCATAACGCGGCCGGGACTCCGGCTCGCTCGTTCCGCCGGAACTTAGTCACTTCGCTCGCCGGGTCCCGGCCGCTTGGGCCGCGCGCCGCGGAGGCGCTCGCCCGCCACGCGGGAGGTGGCGGGGTCCTCGCGAGCAAACGCGTAAAGTTCCGGCTGCGTTAGCGAGCGAGGAACCCCGCCGGATCCCCCGCGTGGCGGGCTGGTGCGGTCGCTACGAGATCTGTTCGAGGCGCGCCAGCCCGTACATGAGAATCTTCCGGCCGACGCTCTCGAAGTTGACGTGGACCTGCCGGCTCTCGCCCTGGCCCTCGAAGCGCAGGATCGTGCCCTCGCCGAACTTCGCGTGCCGCACCCGCGCGCCGAGGCGCATCGGCAGGTCCTCGCCCGGCACGGGCATCGCGCGGGAGCGGCGCCGCGCCGCGTCCTCGGATGCCGGCGTGGAGAACGCGACGCGCCCGGGGTCGTACAGCGGCCGGCTGACCGAGATGCGCGGGCGCACGTCCTCGAGCGCCTCCGGCGGCAGTTCCGACAGGAACCGCGAGCGGTCCCGGTAGGCGGTGCGCCCGAAGATGCGCCGGCTCTCGGCGTGCGTGAGGTAGAGCCGCTGCATCGCGCGCGTGAGACCGACGTAGCACAGCCTGCGTTCCTCCGGCAGCCGGTCCGCGTCGTAGGCCGAGTGCTCGGACGGAAACAGGCCCTCTTCGAGGCCGACGACGAACACGGTCGGGAACTCGAGGCCCTTGGCGGCGTGCAGCGTCATGAGTTGTACGCAGTCGAGGCCGGTCGCGGCCTGGGTCTCGCCGGACTCGAGCGTCGCGTGCGCGAGGAAGGAACCGAGCGGCGAGAGCCCCTCGTCGTTCTCGGGCGCAAAGCCCTCGGCGGCATTGACGAGCTCGTCGAGGTTCTCGACGCGTGCCTCGCCCTTGTTGTCCTTCTCCTTCGCGTGGTGGTCCCGCAGCCCCGAGTGCTGGACGACGTGCTTGACCTGCTCGTGCAGCGGCAGCTCGGCGATCTCGACGGCGAGCCGGTCGATCAGCGTGAAGAATCCGTGCAGTGCGCCGGAAGCGCGGGCGGGCAGCGAGGGCGCCAGCTCCTGGCCCGCGCGCCAGAGGCTGCGGCCGTGGTCGCGCGCGTCGTTGCGCAGCAGCTCGAGCGTCGCGCCGCCGATGCCGCGCGTCGGCAGGTTGACGACGCGCTCGAAGGCGATGTCGTCGTCCCGTGACTGGGTCAGGCGCAGGTAGGAGAGCGCGTCCTTGATCTCGGCGCGCTCGAAGAACCGCAGGCCCCCGTACACACGGTACGGGATGCGAGCCGCCATCAACGACTCCTCGAAGGCGCGCGACTGGGCGTTGCTCCGGTACAGGACGGCGGCAGCTGCAAGCGGCAGGCCGCGGCGCTGGTGGTCGCGGATGCGGTCGATGACGAAATCGGCCTCGTCGCGCTCGTTGTAGGCGGCGTAGAGGCGGATGGGCTCTCCGCCCTTGGCCGCCGTCCACAGCTCCTTGCCCATGCGGTCCGTGTTCTTCGCGATCACGGCGTTCGCGGCGGCGAGGATGACCTGGGTGGAGCGGTAGTTCTGCTCGAGCTTGTAGACGACCGCCCCGAACTCGCGGCGGAAGTGCTGCATGTTCTCGACCTTCGCGCCGCGCCACCGGTACACGGACTGGTCGTCGTCGCCGACCACGAACGGCGCGCCGGTCTTGCCGACCAGCTGGCGGAGCCAGTCGTACTGGATTCCGTTCGTGTCCTGGAACTCGTCGACGAGCACGTGGCGGAACCGCTCGCGGTAGTAATCGCCGAGCTCCGGCACGTCGCGCAGCAATTCGAAGCTCCGCAGCAGCAGCTCGGCGAAATCCACGACGCCGGCGGCGGCGCAGCGCTCCTCGTACAGCTTGTACAGGTGGATCAGCTGCTTGCGCGTCGGGTCATTGCGGTCGGCAAGGTTCTTCGATCGGCGGCCCTCGTCCTTGCTGGAGTTGATGAAGTTCTGCACCTCGCGCGCGACCCAGCGCTGTTCGTCGAGCCGCTGGTCGCGGATGATCCTGCGCACCAGGCGCTCCTGGTCGTCCTGGTCGAGGATCTGGAACGACTGCGGCAGGCGTGCCTCGCGCCAGTGGCGGCGCAGCATGCGGTGCGACAGGCCGTGGAAGGTCCCGATCCAGAGCGCGTCGGCCGGCACATTGAGCAGCGACTCGATCCGCCCGCGCATCTCGGCGGCGGCCTTGTTGGTGAACGTGACCGCCATCAGCCCGTGCGGGGAGACGCCGTTCTCGAGGATCAGCCAGGCCGCGCGGTGCGTCAGCACGCGCGTCTTGCCGCTGCCCGCCCCGGCGAGCACCAGCACGGGCCCGAGCGGCGCGGTGACGGCGGCGCGCTGTTCCTCGTTCAGCGACTGGAGGAGGTCCTGGGACGTCATGGGAGGGCGGATTCTACTGAAAATTGGAGGGGTCAGACCCCTTGATATTCAGCGGGCGTATAGAAAGTGGCCGGACCCTTTTCGAATATCAAGGGGTCTGACCCCTCCAATTTTCAGGGCTTCTTTTCGCGCGCGAAATCGAGCAGGGCGAGCACGAGCGCGATGACGACCGGGCCGACGAACAGGCCGATCAGCCCGAAGGCGGCGAGCCCGCCGAGCACGCCGATGAACACGGCGACGGTCGGGAGCGGCGAGCGGCCCGAGATCAGGAATGGCTTGAGGAAGTTGTCGACGCTGCTGACGACGACGCCGACCACCAGGATGCCGATGGCCTGCCCGTAACGTCCCTGGATCAGCAGCGTGGCGAGCGCGGGCACCCAGACCAGCGCCGTGCCGCCGAAGGGCACGACCGACAGCACGGCCCCCAGCACGCCGAACACCACCGGTGCCGGCATCCCGGTGAGCGCGAAACCGATGCCGAGCAGGAAACCCTGCACGACGGAGGTGAGGACGGTGCCGCGGACGACCGCCCGCGTCACGGACGCAAGCCGCTGCGCCAGCGACTCGCGGCGATCCGCGGGCAGCGGCACGAGCGTCGAGCCGAGCCGCGCGATCGCCCGCCCGTCGCGGATGATGAAGAACAGGATGAACAGCATCACGGTGAAGGCCAGCACCGTGCCCACCGCGCCCAGGAACGCGATGCCGCCGTAGCTCGCGAGGTCCTGGAACAGCGACTTGCTGCCTTCGACTGCCCAGGTCTGGATCTGGCCGGCGTTGACGTGCAGGTTTTCCTCGAGCCACTGCAGTGCGCGGCCGACCACGGGAAACTGGTCCATTCCGGTCAGCGTCGTGTTGCGCTGTCCGGCCAGCCATGCCTGCAGCCGGCCTGCGAGCTCCGCAGCCTGGCGCGTGAAGGTGACCGCGAGCGCCGTCAGCGGGCCGAGGAACAGCAGCAGCACCAGCATGGTCAGTGAGAACGCCGAGGCCGAATCGCGCCCGCGCAGCAGGCGCGTCAGCGTCGCCTGCGCCGGCTGCATCAGGAAACCGAGGAACAGCGCCCAGGCGATCGGTGCGAGGAAGGGCTCGATGATCCGGTACACGAGGAAAGCGACGACCGCGAGCCCGGCAGCGCCGAGGAGACGCTGGTAGAACACCACGTTGTCGTTCGCGTCCATGGCGCCCTCAGAGCGCCGCGCGGATGCGTGCCGCGTGCGCGGCGAGCGCCGCGGGATCGGCGGGGTCGGCCGCGTGGATGCCGAGGTCCTTGCCGGTGTAGCGCGGGATCACGTGGAAATGCAGGTGGAACACGCTCTGTCCCGCGGCCGGGCCGTTCAGCTGCGCGACCATGACGCCCGGCGGCGAGAACGCCTTCTTGATGGCGCGCGCGACCTTCTGCGCCGTGCGGATCGCGGCGGCCACCGAATCGGGCGGCGTCGTGAAGATGTCCTCGCCCGCCGCCTTCGGCACGACCAGGGTATGGCCCTCCGCCTGAGGCATGATGTCCATGAAGGCGAGCGTGTCCGTGTCCTCGTAGACCTTGTGGCAGGGAATCTCGCCGCGGACGATGCGGGCGAAGATGTTGTCCTTGTCGTAGGGCATATCAGGTCTCCCGATTCAACCCGACCGAGATCACGCAGTGATCGGGCCAGCGGCCGCCGTCCGGATAGTCCCAGACCCGGAACGAACCCGGCACCAGCCGCGCCGCCAGGCGCTCGCCAAGAATAAGGTAGTCGATCGGCATGCGCTCGCCGTGCCCGTTGTTGCAGGAAATCACCCCGTGCCCGGCGCCGGGGTCCATCAGGTCGGCGCCGGCAGGCTGGCCGTCGTCGATCTCGGGCCACATCGCGACGATCGCGCCTTTCCCGTCGCGGGCCACGGCCCGTTCCCGGTCGAAACGGCGGTTGAAGTCGCCGATCACGCCGAAGGCGTCCCCGGCGCGCGCGCGGCGGTCGATCCAGTCCTCCAGCACCGGCACCTGCCGCTGCAGCGTCCGGCAGTCGTGCCGGCCGTAGGTCAGCGGGTCGCGGTTGCAGGAAGCCTTCAGGTGCACCGCGAGCAGGCGCAGCTCGCCCGGCGAGCCGGGCTCGATCGTGACGTCCGCGCCCCAGCGCACCTCGTTGCCCGGCAGCCCGAGCGCGCGGTAGTCGCGGTTGCAGCGGTGCCTGAGCCCCGCGCGGATCGCAAACCCGACGTTCTGCACCTGACGGCGCTTCGTGAAGCAGAACGAATGCCCGGGGAATATCTTCCGCGCGACGTCCTCGCCGTCGATTTCCTGCAGCGCGATCACGTCCGCGGGCACGGTCGCCGCGAAAGCGGCGAGCCGCGCGAGGTCGGCTTCGCTCCAGCGCATCGCAGGTATCAGGTCGCAGGGGATCGCGCGCTCGCCGCCGCCCGGTCGCGCATCGCGCCCGAAGCAGGCGGGCGCCAGCGCGTCGAAGACGGCGGGCGTCATCATCCACTCGAGGTTCCAGGT
>Ga0075304_1000141_pt1 | contig 18146 bp, 11 predicted proteins | sample Joice_CattailNLA_FD_120067 | JGI IMG/M metagenome (GOLD analysis project Ga0075304, IMG submission 120067) | Natural and restored wetland microbial communities from the San Francisco Bay, California, USA, that impact long-term carbon... | ecosystem: Environmental > Terrestrial > Soil > Wetlands ... | reverse complement strand
TCAAGCAGCAGGGTGCCCCATTCGTGCCCATCGTGGGCGCGGACAACTCCGGCTTCGTCAATCAGCTCCTCACCGAGGAGGGCCTCGTGGGCGCCGCGGTGACGAACTCCGCCGCCGTCGGTGGCGCGGGTCTCAACTTGGCCCTCCAGATCCTCGATGGGCAGATGCCCGCGGAGTCGCAAGTCAAGACGACGCCCGAGGTCTGGGACAACGTGACAGAGGAAGGCAGCGCCGCCCTCACGGCCGCGCTCGACATGGACGTGGTCAACAAGGACCCCTTCTGGCCGCTGGTCTACTCGCTGCCGCCGCATACGACGTATAGCAAGGACCAGATCCTTGCCTGCGAGGAAGTCGGCGCCTAACCACACCGCAGATTCGGGGTGCCGGTCGCCGGCACCCCGATGTCACCCCCTTCACTACGGTGACCACGTGACCGAACCACTGCTCCACGCCATCGGTGTGGCCAAGCGGTACGGCGCCGTGACCGCGCTGCGCGATGCCTCGCTGGCGGTGCTGCCCGGCGAGGTGCACGCGCTGCTGGGCGCCAACGGTGCCGGCAAGTCCACGCTGGTCAAGATCCTCACGGGCGCTGTGCACCCCGACGCCGGCCGGATCCTGGTGCGCGGGCAGGAACGACAAGTCCACTCCCCGTCGGAAGCGCGCCGGACCGGCCTCGTCTCCGTCTATCAGGAGCCATCGCTCATCCCGGACCTGGACGTGGCCGCGAACCTGCGCCTGTCCCGCACACCGTTGGAGTCGGTCAGGGGATGGCTCTCGAAGTTGGGCATCGAGCGTCTCGACCCTGCGCACACAGCGCGCGAGCTCCCGCTCGCGACTTTGCGCATCCTGGACTTGGCGCGGGCACTCGCCATCGAACCCGACGTGCTCCTCCTCGATGAGATGACCGCGGCGCTCCCGGCGGACCTCACCGAGAAGGTACTCGAGGTCGTGGGGGGGATCCGTGCTACAGGTCGGTCGGTCATCTTCATCTCGCATCGCATGCTCGAGATCAGCGAGCTCTGTGACCGAGCCACCGTGCTCCGCGACGGCGAGACCGTGGGCGTCGTCGATATGAACGAGGGCGCCGCCGAGGAGATCGTCCAGCTCATGTTGGGACCGGGAGGCATCAACCGACCAGAGGAGGCCGCACCCGCCGCGGCGGATGTGCAGCCCGCTGACGGCGGCCGGCCGGTGCGCCTTTCCGTGCGCTCTGTGCGGGCTGGGACCAGGCTCCAGAATGTCTCCCTCGACCTCTACGCGGGCGAAGTGCTGGGCCTGGTGGCCCTGGAGGGTCAGGGCCAGGACGAGCTGTTCGAGGTGCTGTCAGGATCGCGACGGCCCGATACCGGTGAGCTCGTGGTCGACGACCGAGTGGTGCACTTCAGGCACCCTGCAGACGCGATCCGGGCTGGCCTCGTGTACGTGCCCGCCAATCGTGTGGATGCGCTGCTCATGCAGCGCTCCGTGCGGGAGAACATCTCCCTGCCATTCTCAGCCGCCCTGCGGAGATGGGGCCCCATCGACATGTCCGGCGAGGCCAGCAGGGTCGATGGTGCCGTCGACCGACTCCAGATCGATACCCGCGCCCAATCGGAGGTCCGACGGCTGTCGGGCGGCAACCAGCAGAAGGTGACGATCGCCCGCTGGGTCGCACACGGGATCCGTACTCTGCTCTGCTTCGACCCCACGCGCGGCATCGACATCCGCACCAAGCAGGAGATCTACCGCTTGGTTCGCGAGCTGGCCGGCACCGGCGCCGCCGTCCTGCTCTACACGTCCGAGCTCGAGGAGGTCCAACTGGCCTGCGATCGCGTCGTCGTGATCTTCGGCGGTCGGGTCGTGGACGAGATGCCAGCGGCTATCGCCGACGAGCCTACATTGATGCGGGCGGCCTACGGGCTGCCTCCTGAGGCTGGGGCGCAGACAGCCGGAGTGAAGGCATGAGCGCGTCGGTCGACGCCCCGGGTCTCGCCGCGGGCACGGACCTCTGGCGCACGGTCGCGCGCACCGTGCGGCGCAATGCCTGGACGCTGGGCCTCCTCGGGCTGCTTGTCGTCCTGCTGGGCGTGACCCACGCCATCCAGCCCAGCTACGGTGCCGCGGGCGTCGAGTCGCTGGCCAAGGCGGCCCTGCCCGTCGCGCTCGTGGCGGTGGGCCAGGCCATCGTAGTCATCGCCGGCGGCATCGACCTGTCGGTGGCCTCGATGATGGCCCTCACGAACGTCACTGCCGCGGCCCTCATGAAGGGCACCAGCGACGAAGCCGCCGTACTCGTGGTGGTGGCTGTCCTGGTCCTTGGCATCGCACTCGGCGCCATCAACGGCACCCTCGTGGTCCTGACACGGGTCCCCGACATCGTGGTCACGCTGGCAATGTCCTTCGTCTGGGCCGGCGCTGCCTTGCTGGTGCTGAGCACCCCGGGCGGTGCAGCGGCCCAGTGGCTCCGGGACCTCTACAACGGCACGGTCGGGTCCGAGTGGCTGCCCAAGGCCCTGGTGCTCATCGTCGTGGCCGCGGCCCTCGCCTGGGTCCCGTTGCGCCGGACACGCATGGGCCTGGTCTTCTACGCCATCGGCTCCGATAAGCTGGCGGCTTTCCGCAGCGGCGTAGACATCCGCCGCACCAAGGTCGCCTCCTACGCCCTCTGCGGCCTGTTCTCGGCCATGGGCGGCCTGGCCATCACGATGGCCACCGGCACCGGCATCCCCGTGCCCGGGCCGTACACCCTCGCCAGCGTCGCCGCGGTCGTGCTCGGGGGAGTCAGCCTCGCCGGCGGACGGGGTGGCCTGGTGGGCGTGGTGCTGGCCGTGTTCGTGCTCCGGCTCGTACGAGCGGACCTGGTCTTCCTTGGCATCGACCCCAACTTCACCACCGTCATCGAGGGCCTGACCATGGTCATCGTGGTCATGGTCGGAGCCATGCTGGCGATGCGCAGCAGGCGAGGATGACCGGCACGAGCACCACCGCTGGCGACAGCGGCCCTCGCTGGGCGTCGGCGGCCGCGTTGCGTCGTGTCGTCCGCGACCAACCGGTCCTGCCCTTGCTGGCCCTGCTCGTGGCGCTCGTGGTCGCTATGCAGCTCGTGCAACCCGGCACGGTCAGCCCGGCCTGGATCGGGACGAGCATCAAGCTGGCCATCCCACTTGCCATCCTCGCCGCTTGCCAGACCCTCACCATGCTCACCGGTGGCATCGACCTCTCGGTCGCCTTCGTGGCCTCGATGTCAGCCTACCTCATAGCCACCCAGGCGCCCATCCACGGCCCTGTGCTTGGCGTGATGCTGGCGCTCCTCGCCTGCGCGCTGGCAGGGCTGGGCAACGGCATCGGCGTGGGCATCTTCCGGGTGCACCCGCTCATCATGACCCTCGGGACCGGCCTCGTCGTGGTCGGCCTCATGACCGTGTACCAGGTCGAGGTCGTCAGCCAGGGCGCCAAGGTCCCGGCGGAGATCACCTGGATCGGCGGCGCCAATAGCTTCGGCGTCGTGCCCAATGCCCTGTTGCTCTTCGTGCCGCTGGCAGCACTGATCCTTTGGGTACTGCGCCGCTGGGGCTTCGGACGGCTGCTCTTCGCCATCGGCGACAACGAAGGGGCGGCCCGCCTGGCGGGTGTCCGCGTCTGGGCCGTGCACCTCACCCTTTACGTGATTTCCGCATTGCTGGCAGGCATCGCCGGCCTTGTGGTGGCTGGTGTGACCAACGTGGCGACGGTGACATTAGCCGAGCGGTACCTGCTGCCCTCGGTCGCGGCGGCCGTCATCGGGGGCACGTCTATCTTCGGCGGGCGGGGCGGATACGCCGGCAGCATCGTCGGGGCACTCATCCTCACCGTGCTGACGAGCCTTTTGACAGTCATGCGCATGCCCGAGGGCGTCCGCTTGGTTCTCTTCGGGGCCATGATCGCCGCCGTCGCCGCCGCCTATACGCGCATCACCGAGGAGCGCTAGCGGGAGCGCGCCATGGACAGCACCACCCGCCACGTCGGTCTGGACCTCGGCGGCACCAACATCAAGTGGGCCGTCGTCGAGGGAGCCGGCCGGGACTGGCACACCGTCGACCAAGGCCAAGAGCGCACGGACGTCTCGGGCGGCGAGCGGACGGTGGTGCCGCAGCTGGCCGAGCTGGCGGTGCAGGTGCGCGACACGGCCGGCGGTCCGGTGGACAGCCTCGGCGTGGCGGTGCCCGGCCTGTACATCCCCGAGACCGGCGTCGTCACCTTCCTCACCAACGTGCCCGGCGACTGGTCGGCCACCCCGGTCGGCGAGCCCGTGGCCCGAGCGACCGGACTGCCGACCGCGCTCATCAACGACGCGCGGGCCTTCGGCCTCGCGGAGCTGCGCTTCGGGGCGGGACGGGACGTCGAATCCTTCGTCGGTCTGACCCTGGGTACCGGCGTCGGAGGCGTCTTCGCCATCGGCAACCAGGTCGTCCAGGGCTACCGCGGCCAGGCCGGTGAGCTGGGGCACCAGACCATCGACCCCGACGGGCCCTGGTGCGGGTGCGGCAACCGCGGCTGCCTGGAGGCCTACACCAGGGCCGACCAGGTGGCGCGCGTCTGCGGCACGGCGACGCCTCAGGAGGCTGTCGAGAAGGCGCGCGCCGGCGATGAGCGCGCCCGGGCCGGCCTGGCCGAGATCGGCCGCTACCTGGGCATCGGCGTCAGCAATGCCATCACCGTGCTGACGCCTGACCTCGTCATCCTCGGCGGCGGCTGGTCCAGCGCCGCTGACCTCATCATCGAGCCCATCAAGGAGGAGATGCGGCGGCGTGTCATCACCACGCCTGTGGAACGCGTGGACGTCGTCGTCGCAGAGCTGGGCACCTGGGCAGGCGCCATCGGGGCGGCCGTCCATGGCGCCGAGGAAGCAGCAGTGGCGACCGAGGGGCCACGAACATGAGCCAGGTCACCCACGCTCCTCGCTACCGGGCCATCGAATCGGCCCTCCGGTCGCGCATCGCCACGCTCCGCCCGGGCCAGCGACTGCCCTCCGATTCTGACCTCTGCGCCGAGTTCGGCGTCAGCCGCATGACCGCCCGCCATGCCATGGCCCAGCTGGCCGAGGAAGGCCTGGTGCGGCGAGATCCCGGCCGCGGCACCTTCGTGGCCGAGCCGCCCACGCACCGGCGCGCCAACTTCCTGATGACCTTCTCGCGCGAGATGCGCCGCCAGGGCCGCGTGCCCACCTCGAGGATCGTCAGCCGTGTCCTCCGCCAGCCTACCGAGCCCGAGCGAGTCGACCTTCGCATGGCTCACGGCGAGGAGGTCGTAGAACTGCGCCGTGTCCGTCTCGCGGACGGCGAGCCGGTAGCCCTGGAGACCGCTGTCCTGGTGCCACGCGCGGCCGCTGCCGTGTTCTCGGCCGACCTTGAGGCTGGCTCGCTGCACGAGGCCCTCATCGGCGCTGGCATCGTGCCCTCGCGGGGCACGTCGTCCATCGGCGCCGAGGCGGCCAGCGCGGAGGACGCCCACCTCCTCGGCGTCAACCCGGGCGAGCCGATGCTGGTGGAGCGGCGACTGATCCTCGACCAGCGCGGCCGACCCCTGGAACGCACCGAGTCACGCTACGCCGCCACACGCTACGGCCTCAACGTAGGCTTCTCGGTAGAGGACAGTGGCGCGCTGAGCATCGCACCTGGAAGCTGAGCGGCCAGCTACTGCACAGGGGAGACATGGAACCACGAGCACGCGTCCTCGCCGCCCTGGCCCATCGGGAGGCTGACCGCGTCCCGAGAGACCTGGCGGGGACGCGCTACAGCAGCATCCATGCCGAGGCCTACGCCCGACTGCGACCTTCCTTGGGCCTGCCCGATGCCGAGATCCGCATCGTGGACACCACCCAGGGACTGGCCCACGTCCACGACGACGTGCTCGAGCGCTTCGGCGCCGATGTGGCCCTGGTGAGCTCCGGTCCGCCTTCGTCGTACCGTCGCGAGGTCATCGACGACGGCGAGTTCGAGCGCTTCAGCGACGAGTGGGGCGTGGTCCGGGCCCGGCCCAAGGGCGGCCTCTACTACGAGTCGGCCAGCGCACCGCTGAAGGGAGTCATCGACGCAGGCGACATCGCGGCCTTCGCCTGGCCCGACCCGCAGGACCCGGGCCGCTTCGCGGGCATGGCCGAGCGAGCCCGCCACATCCGCGAGGTTGAGGGTCGGGCCGTCTTCGTGGGCTCGCTCTGCGCGGGCGTCACGGAGATGCACTTCCGGCTGCGCGGCTACGAGGACGGCTACATGGACATGGCCGCCGACCCCAGCCTGGCGCGCGCGCTCATGGAACGCATCACCGAGATCAAGCTGGCCTATTGGGAGCGCGTGCTCGACGAGATCGGCGACCTCATCGACATCGCCGCTGAGGCTGACGACCTGGGGGCACAGCACGCCCCGCTCTTCTCGCCCAAGACCTACCGCCAGATCGTCAAGCCCCTCCATGCCGAGATCGTCAGCCTGGTCAAGCGCCGCTCGCGGGCGCGCTTCTTCCTGCACTCCTGCGGCGCCATCCGCGACCTCATCCCCGACCTCATCGATATCGGCGTCGACTGTCTCAACCCGGTTCAGGTCTCTGCGGAGGGCATGGATACGGCCGACCTGAAAGCCGATTTCGGGGCCCACCTCACCTTCTGGGGCGGGGCCGTCGACCCCCAGCGCGTGCTGGCCCGGGGAACGCCCGATGAGGTGCGCGCCGAGACCCGACGGCGCATCGACGACCTCAAGCCCGGCGGTGGCTTCGTCTTCGCCAGCATCCACAACATCCAGGCCCATGTGCCCGTGGAGAACATCCTGGCCATGTGGGAAGCTCTCGAGGAGGCAGGTACCTATGGCTGATCCCAAGCGCCCGTCGTCCATCTCCGGGCAGCTGATCCTCGACGACGAGGTCCGCCCGGGCCGCATCCACATCGAGGCTGGACACATCACGGCCATCGAGCCTGAGCCAGCGGCACCGGCTGACACGTTCATCGCGCCCGGCTTCATCGACGTGCACGTCCACGGCTGGGGCGGCCACGACGCGATGGGCGGCCCCGAGGCACTCAGCGGCATGGCCCGGGCCCTGGCCCTAAGGGGCGTCACGTCGTTCCTGCCCACATCGGTCACGGCCACCTTCGAGAAGCTGACGCTCTTCGCGGAGAGCGTGCGGGCCTGGATGCCTGCGGCCCCCGAGGACGGCGCAGAACCGCTCGGCTTCAACATGGAAGGGCCGTTCCTGGCCGAGGCCAAGAAGGGCGCTCACCCCGCTCATCTCCTGCGCCAGCCGGCCGACCTCGACGAGAGCACCCTGGCCGCCTGGCTGGACGGCCTGCGCATCATCACCATCGCCCCAGAGCTGCGCGGCGCGCTCGAGCTCATCGGCCGCCTCGCGGGAAACGGCGTGCGGGTCTCGTTGGGCCACTCGGCCGCCACAGTCTCGCAAGCCAGGGCCGGTTATGCCGCGGGGGCCGTGACCACCACGCACCTCTTCAACGCCATGGTCGGCCTGCTGCACCGCGACCCCGGCCTGGCCCTCGCGGCCCTGCTCGACGACGACGCCTGGGTCGAGCTCATCGCCGACGGCCACCACGTCGATGCCGAGCTGTGGCCGCTCATCTGGCGCCTCAAGCCAGCCCAGCGCCTGCTCCTGGTCAGCGATGCCATCGCCCTAGGCGGTACCACGCAGACGAGGGGCCGACTGGGGGAGCTGGAGATCGAGGTCCACGGCGACCGCGTGACGCTCCTGGACAGCGACACGCTGGGCGGCTCGGTCACGGCCCTCGACCGGGAAGTGCGCAACCTCGTCGACGCCGGGGCGACGCTGCCCTTCACCGCACGGAGGGCATCGGCCAACCCGGCTGCGCTGCTGGGCCTCGAAGACCGCGGGCGCCTGGAGCCGGGGCTTCGCGCCGACCTCGTGATCCTCGACGCGAGCCTCGGTGTCCAGAGGGTCATGCGCCAGGGCAGCTGGATAAGCGATAACGAGGACTGAAGCTTGGCTGGCTGGCGTAGGCTCCACCAGACCGCCGCGCGAGCTTTCTAGTCAAATGCCTCGTCAGGCGGCTTAAGCGAGGTGGCCCGCGCTCGTTTTGCGCGGCTCTTGCATTTCCATGCATCCACATGGGTACCTACTGACTAGGCATCTGCTCGACATGCATGATCATGCGATCGCAGCAGTTGCTCGCCGGTCTGCTTCTGGCTACGGCCGCCCTGGGCGACATTCGACCAAGATCGCCGGTCAGCCGCGATCCCTGCCAAGATCGTCGCTGAGGCCCTCGCATGGGTGAGCGGTCCTGCCCTGACGCGGCCGATGGTCCGCCTTGCCGACTTTCCGTTGCCGGGGTACCGTCCGCACCGTACCTGACCGCACTTTCGGCCCGTTGTCAATCGAGGAACGTCCCATGTCGTCTGGGGCCTGCCGCACCCTCGTGGCTGTGCTCGCCACGCTCATCGCCGCACTGGTGATGGCGCTGCCCGTCGCTGCTGCCACGGAACGACTGCGCGAGCAGTCCACGGTCATCTACAAGGTCGATCCGTCGACGGGCAGCATCGATGTGACGATCGTGGTCAAACTGACCAACAACGAGGATCGTGCCTTCAACCTGGGCACGTGGGGCCCCATCGTGCTGGAGGAGCGGGCCGTGCCCAGGGTGTCTCGCGGCTTCTCGGTGGGTGAGAGCCGCGATCTGCCGGGCCTCTGGCGAGCGGTCGAGGTGGAGACCCCGGTCATCGATGGCGGGGGCGAGAGCCAGAACCTCCAGGTGGCCTACACGCTGGACGCGCGCATCGCCCAGAACGACAGCCGGGCCGAGCAGACCCCGGCTCGAGTGGGTGAGGGCTACATCTACTTCTGCCTGCTCGGCCAGGACACCGACATCGGCCTGGTCCGCGTGGAGATCGCAGGCAACGATCGTTTCAAGCTGACACAGTCCGGCACGGTCATGGAGCCCACCAACAGGGGTCTCAAGAGCACCACGTCTACCAGCCCTGCAGAGCACTTCACGTGCATCGAAGGCACGGTCGACTCCAAGCTCGCGACGACCTCGTTCATCGGCCCCGGTGACCGGGAGATCGTGCTCCAGGCCTGGCCTGAATCGGACAACTGGCTGGACGCTGCAGAGGCCAACGCGGAGCCCGCCCTCGATGCCATCGCGGCATTCCTGGGCCAGGACATCCCGGGTGAGGGACCCGTCGTCATCCGCCAGGCTCCACTGCGCTCCCTGGGTGGCTACGCCAGCGCGCACGACACGCCGGGCATCGTCCAGCTCGACGAATCGGCCGGTGTCAGCGACCCTGAGCATGAGCTCGCACACGCCTGGTTCGGGACGGACAACTTCATCGAGCTGTGGCTCCGCGAAGGTCTGGCCGAGTGGACGGCCTTGAGCATGGCCGGCTCGCCCTGCCCCGCCACGCCGGGTGGCGATACCAACCTCGACCTCTCCGCATGGGAGGTCGTCCGGCCCACTGCCAACGCGGACAGCATCGAGCAGATCATGGAGGAGCAGCAGGCGGCCGCCTGCGGACTCGTCAGTGCCGTCGCGGCGCGCATGGACGAAGAGCAGTTTCGCACCGTGCTGGGCTCGCTCCTGAAGGGCGAGACGAAGTACATCGGCAGCGCGGGAGCGGCGGCCGCAGCCACCACTCGGGTGGACTTCCGAGAGTGGCTCGATGCCGTCGATGAGCGCGGCCTGATTCCCGCCGGCCACGCCGATCCCGCTTTCGCGGCCAACCTGACCGAGCTCGACTTCGCCCAGAACCTCCTCGCCGATTACGGTATCCCCACGGACCCGCTCGAGCTCATGCAGCGCTCTGAGGCCCGAGCGCGCTACCACGAGTTCCTGGCCGACTCGGCGCCTCTCGGAGCCCCGCTGGCGGTCCGCGAAGCCATGGACAACTGGCTCTTCGATGACGCCATGCGCAACCTGGACAAGGCCTACGAGGTGCTCGAGGCGCTGAAGGAGGCCAACGCGCTCCTGCCGGATGCCGGTCTCATCCCCTTCGTGCAGCCAGCGTTCGAGGGCGCGCGCAACGCCAACGCTCTCGACGACGTCCTGAGCCAGACCGAGATCCTGCTCGAATCGGCGACTGAGGTCTTCGAGCCGCTGTCAGAGCTGCAGGCTGCCTCGCCCGAAGGCTGGGGGCTGCCCGCGGCCGTCCGTCAGGCCATCACCGACCAGCGCTTCGACGACATCATGTCGGCCATCCCGCCCGCCCTGCGGGTCGTCCAGGAAGTCTCCGCCGCGGACGAGGCGTTGCCCACGGCCGGCCTGCGCGAAAAGTACCAAGTCCGCTACGAGTCGACGACCACGACAAGCAAGCTCGAGGAGCTGGCCAGTCTGGCTGCCGACGAGCGGGACATGGCTGAGCGCACCAGCATCGCGCTCGGGGTCCTGCTCGATGAGGCTGGTGACTGGATCATCCCCGAAGCTGTCATGGCTCCCATCGAAGCGGGACAGCTTGCCGATGCCATGGCCATCGTCGAGGACGCCCGGGCCGTCGTGACCGCGGCCCGCGAGGCCGACGTGGCCTTGCCCGACGCTCGAGTGGCAGCGGACGTCCGTCCCGCCTTCGAGGCCGTGCTGACGGGCGCCGAGATGGCTGCCCTGCGTGCCGAGACCCAAGCCAAGCGCAATCAGGCTGCGGCTGTCGGAAGCGCCCTCGATGCGCTCAGGTCACGCGTCCCCGACTGGGTCATCCCGGCTGTCGTGACAAGCCCCATCGCGGAGCGTGACTTCGCGACCGCCGCCCTGGTGGCCACGGCGGCCGAGAAGTGGGTCGTCAACGCCTGGGAGGCCGACCAGAAGCTCGAGCGCATGCAGGCCATCGAGCGGGTCCGTCCTCTCTTCGAGGGAGCTCAGTCGCTCGAGGATCTCGAGGCCGGGGCCGAGCTGGCCGAGAGTTGGAACCTCGCGGCCGGCAACGTGCGCAGCGCCGTCGACAAAGTCGCAGAACCGCGCGACCTGCTCACCAACCTGGGCCTCTGGGGCACGGACGTCCAGCCCACGCTGAACGCCGCGGTCGACGCTGCCGTGGCCGGCGACGTCAGCGAGGCCATCAACAAGTCCGCGGCAGCCATCGAGACCATCAACAGCGGAGCGTCAGTGGGCGGCCTCAGGCTGGCCGGGCTCGTCTTCTTCGGCGTCGCCCTGCTCGGTGTGGCCGGCCTCTGGATCGTCTTCCGACGGCAGTCGGGACCGTCCTGGGCGCGCCAGACCAAGCCGCACTGGATGAAGAACGACGACCGCCCTCGACTCGGTAGCGGAAAGCTCGGCGGCGGCAAGAAGGACTAGCCTGCCAGTCGACGATACGGTGAGGTCCAACGCCGGCGGGACCCGCACACCTTCCCGGTCAGACGTCAGCCCGGGTAGCGCGCGACCGGTGCGCCACGCTCCCCTGAGCCCCACATGGTCACATGTCAGCGACGCAGGCATGAGCAGGTGTCCATGTCGGGGGTGGCCCGGCGAAAACGGGCCTTGTCGGCAGGATCGATCGCGAGCGCTCGCCGGCAAGCCGGCCGATCGAGAGCGCCCGGCGGGTCGATGACGCTACTTCGGGCTGCTCGGCCTGACGAGGCCGCGGCCATCACCGAGCTGGCCCTGCGTTCCAAGCGATCGTGGGGCTACCCGGACGTCTTCATGGCGCGCGCGGCCGAGGGCATGGTCGTGAGCGAGGCCGACGTGGAGTGCGACCATGTCGAGGTGCTCGAGTCGAACGACGGGCTCATGGGCTTCTTCCGGCTGCGGCGCCAGGAGTCGTGCGCCTGGCTCGAGGACCTCTTCATCGACCCCAGCATCATCGGGCTGGGCCAGGGACGGCGGCTATTCGAGCGCGTCTGCGAGGTGGCCCGTGGCTGGGGCTGCACGTGCCTTGCATTCCAGAGCGATCCCCATGCTGAGACCTTCTATGAGCACCTCGGCGCCCGGCGCGTAGCAAGCCAGGAGTCGCGGCTGTTTCCCGGACGAATGCTGCCGCTGATGCGCATGCAGCTATAGGCGTCAGCCCGTGGCGAGCGTCACGAAGCCCTCGATCGCGACACTACCGCCGCTCGCGGCGGGGTCGCGGTCGCCGGTGGCCTCGACGGAGATGCGCTGTCGGGCTCCGGACGCGAGGTCGACGACAAGGACCAGCTCCGGACCCGTGGCCTCGGGCGCATAGAGGTCCACCAGGCCGACCGGCTCGCCATCAAGGAGTACGTTCGCCCGGCCTCGGTCCGGACCTCGTACGGCCATGACGCCAACCTGGTCACCGGCCAGACCGGTCGTCGCGACGGAGTCAGCATCCGCGTCGGAGTCAGCGCCCGCGTCGGCCGGATGGATCACCAGCTCCACCTCGCCGGCCTCCGTGCGGCTCTCGTTACCCACGCCATCGCGGCTGACGACGGTGATGTCACAGCGGTCGATGGGGACCCTGAGTGCGCCGCTCCAGGGAACCTGCTGGCCGGGCTCGGCAGAGCCGGGCACCTCGCTGCTGCTCGGACCCGCGGAGTCGCAAGCCATCTCCAGGCTGGCGTCCGACAGGCCAGCCGTGGCATCCACGGCCTGCCAGGCGACCTCGACGGGCACGCCGACAGGCTCGCTCTCGAGCGGGCCTACCCGCAGGCTCAGGGTGGGCGAGGTGACCTCCGGTCCGCTGCGGTCGAGGGTGATGGCATCGCGGTAGACCGGCGATTCGAGCCGCGCCCCGCTGCGCAACTGGACGTACAGGGTCTGAGGCCCCTCCAGCGCCGAGAGCGTGGCCCTCGGCATGCTGCGGATGGCGCGCCAGTCGGACCAGCTCTGACCGTCCGGAGAGGTCCGCAGGTGCGTGGCCGTCCTGCCACCGATGTCGATATGGACGCGCTGGTCGGCCGTGACCGGCGCCCCGGCCGCGATGGAAAGCGGGCGCAGGCGCAGCGACTCGAGGTCCTCGATGCTGCCAGCGAAGTAGTTGCCATCCAGGCGACCCACGCCTTTGATGCGGTTGACACCGGTCTGCCAGAAGGCCCAATCCTCCCAGCCGGGGGCGATCGACGGCGGCGCCTCGCAGCCCCAGCAGGCAGCCCAGAGGGGCAGGTCCTCGAATCCGTTGGCGTTGCCCACGACCTGCTTCCACATGAACACGGAGGTGTAGATGATGGGCAGGCGCCCGGTGCGCTCGTAGACCCGGGCCACGAAGTCGCGCAGGCGTGCCGCCGAGACGGCGTGGATGGAGCTGCCGATGGGTGCCCAGCACTCCACGTCCACCACCGGCGGCAGGGCGTCGTCGATGGCGCCAGCCAGCTCGAGGCGATCGACGAAGTGGTCCGCCTGGGCCCGTCCGTCGAGGGTGTAATCGAAGAAGTGGTAGCCGCCCATGGTGAGGCCTGCCGCCCGGGCCCGGGCCACGTTGGTCAGGAACATGGGATCGATGAACTCGTTGTCCTGGGTGGCCTTGGCGATGACGAAGGCATTGCCGGCCTGACGCACCTTGGTGTAGTCGATGTCGCCGTTGTGGTGGCTGACGTCGATGCCGCTGATGAAATGGCTGGCCACCGCCTGTTCCTGGACCTGCTGAGGCGTCTCTACGTCCGGAGCGATGTCCGCGTCGTCCTGCTCCGGCCCGGGGGACGATCCGGGCGCGACATCTCCTGCCAGCAGGATGGTCGGGCCATACTTCGCTTCCGGGCCAGGTGAGGCAGTGGGGCCAGCGGAGTAGGTGGGCGAGTCCTTCGCCTCGAGCGAGGGCCCCGGCGAAGGCTCAGCCGACGGCGCAGGCGAGGGCTCGGGCAGGGACTCAGGCGTAGGCTCGAGCGAGGGCTCGATCGTGGGTTCGACCGATGGCTCGGGCGACGGGGAGGGCGCGTCTCCAGGAGGCCAGGGCGGATCCTTGGGATCCTTGGGGCCCTTGTAGCGGCGAGTGCCCGCCAAGCAGCCGATGCCCTTGCCCGAAGCGTCCAGGACGCGGGCATCAGGGCTGGGAGCGGCCCGCCTGACGGCGGCCGATGCGGGGCTCGGTGCGACCGCATCTGGCCCAGGCGCAAGGAGCAGGATCATCGTCAGCGCCTGGGCGAGCGCCACGACACGGCGGATGGTCATGCTGGCCCGAAGAGGGTACCGGCCACGCTCGAATCCCGCAGGCAGACCAACGATCGAAGCTGGCAGGCCAACCTCCATCGCGGTTCAGGCGCCCTCGGGGCAGCGTTGCGGTTCGACGCGCACAGCCAGCCACGATGATCGACGCAGGATCGCCTCACAAGGGCGTGTATGCGTCGACCAAGCTCGCTGGCATGACGTGGTGGGCTGCCTCCGAACCCGCGGCTGGACCCAGATCAGGCCACGCGCGCGGCTATCGCCTCCTCGAGTCGGGCCAGCAGAGGCGGCGACTTGACGATCTCGAAGCGCTCGCGCGCCTCGTCCGCCCAGCCGGCGATGGACGCTTCGTCGGGCAGCAGGATCAGTGCCGTGAGCTGCGTCAGCGCGGTGTCGAAGTGGGCGCCTGAGCGTGTGAAGAGGTCGACAGCCCGTCCATAGCCGGCGACTGACTCGGCGTGGCGGTCGTCGAGCGCCGCCACGCCGGCGGCGGCCATGGCGCTCACGCCGTCGGCATAGTGGCCACTGTAGCTCTGTGCCCGGGCCTCCTGCAGCCCTTCGTGGGCGGCCTCCAGGTCCCCTGCCCACGCGGCGCTGCGGATGAGCCCGACGCGAGCCTCGGTGGTGTTCTGTACCGTGAGTGGGATGGCGCTCCGGAAGCCGGCCGTGGCTTCGTCAGGCCGTCCGTCCAGCAGCGCCGCCAGAGCCGGCAGCATCACGGACCAACCAAGGACGTCCGGGTCGGAGACGGCACTGCGGATCTCCTCTCGCTCGATACCCACGGTGGAGGTGTCCTCGCCACGCCAAGTCATCGCATACTGCCGGACCTCGAGCAGCCTGGTGCGATCGGCGGCCGACATGGAGCGCTCCAACTCGGCGTCGAGCAGCTGCAGGGGGTCGTCCCAATCGAGCCCGGCGTAGACCGCCATGTAGGCCAGGGTCCCGACGAGCCACTGCGACATCTGATGCACACCGACTCGGTGGGCCAGCTCGTAGGCATCACGGACGACATCGAGAGCGGCGGTGAGATCGTCGAATTCGAGCAGCGATGCGAGGTTGTTCCGCGCACGCAGCTCGAGTGCGATGTCACCGATCTGCGCGGCCAGGTCCACAGCAGCCCTCGCGAGGATGATCGGTTCACGGATGCGGCCCAGCTGACCGAGCGCCGAGCCCCTGTTGACGAACGCTTCGGCCGAGATGCGATCGAGGCGACGTGGCTCAGCGATGGCAAGCGCCTCGTCCGCTCGGCTCACGGCCTGCTCTGACTGGCCAAGGCGCATGTGGGCACGAGAGAGCCGGGCGAGGATGTCCGCGCGCACCTCGAGGACCTCGGGCGCTTGCGCACGCTCCAGGGCCGCCTCGAGGAACTCCACCGCCTCGACGACCTTGGAGGCATCGGCAAGGATGCCGCCGAGCAGTGCCGACACCCGCGCGACCGCGGACGGGTCGGCCGCATCGTCGAAGGCCGCGATGGCCTCACGCCCCAGGGACTCGGCCTCCTCGTAGCGGCCCCCGAGGTCGGCCGCGTAGGCTGCCCTCTCGAGAAGCTCACCCCGCTCGGCCGGGACGTCGGTGATCTCGAGCGCCTGCTTCAGCAGGACCACGGCCTGGTCCGCGGCACCAAGGGTGACGGCCCGGTCGGCCGCTGCTCGCAGGGCCAGCCGAGCCTGGATCCTCAGCGCGTCGGCCTCATCGCCGGCCTCCGAGGCCTCGTATGCAGCGAGGTAGTGGTTCGCCAGCACGCCCGCCAGTTCCTCGTCGCCATGGCTCTCGAAGTAGCGAGCAGCCGCGAGGTGACGGCTGCGTCGGTCGCGCCGTGACAGCGTCTCATAGGCGACCTCGCGGATGACCGACTGCACGAAGCCGAACTGGCCGCGCTCTGGGGCGCGCGGATCCACGGTCACGTCCAACAGCTCCCGCTTGACGAGGCCGCGCAAGCGCGCGTCGATGCCGACCTCGTCAGCACCCGAGATGGCCAGCAAGGCATCCCGCGAGAACGTCTTGCCCAGGATGGCGGCGTCCTGGAGCAGGGCGCGCTCATCGGGCTCCAGCCCGTCCAGGCGCGACGCGACGAGGGCGCGCAGGGAATCGGGGATGGCCAGCTCGCCCAGCTCGCCGACCGGCCTGAGCGTGCCATCCTCGCCGGCCACAAGGCGTCCGTCGGCCATGAGCATGCGCACGGTCTCGACCGCATAGAGCGGGATGCCATCGGCACGGGTGACCACTGCCTCGACGGTCGCCGCGGGCATGTCTGGCACGAGGCCCAGGAGCAGATCGCGCAGGTTGGCGGCCGTCAGGGGCTCGAGCCCGATGGCATTGAAGGAGCGCGTTCCCGTGCCCCAGCCTGGACGCCGCTCCAGCAGCTCCGGACGAGCCAGCGTGACCACGAGCAGCGGCACGTTTCGCGACCATTCCATGACATGGTCGATGAAGTCAAGCTGACCGCCGTCGGCCCACTGCAGGTCCTCGAAGAGCATGACCGTGGTGCCCTGGGCCGCGATGGACTCGAAGAAGATGCGCCAGGCCGCGAAGAGCATGTCTCGGCCTCCGGGCGGCGCCGGCTCCACACCCAGCAGGGCCAGGAGGGCGGGCTCGACCCAGGCACGGTCGTCAGCAACGGTCACGAACTCGGCCACGGTCTCCGCGACCCGGGTGCGAGTCGTGGCCTCGTCGTCACCTTCGGCCAGTCCCGCGCGGCGCCGCACCATCTCGCCGAGGGCCCAGAAGGTGACACCCTCGCCATAGGAGGGGGCGCGCCCCCGCTGCCACCAGATGACCTCGACAAGCCCATCGGCGTACTTCTCGAGCTCCCAGGCCAAACGGCTCTTGCCGATGCCCGCTGGTCCCGTGATGGACACGAGGCGCGGTCGCTTCTCCCGGCCGATGGCGTTGATGAGATCCTTGAGCAGGCGCAGTTCCACCTCCCGACCGACGAAGGGGGGCTCGAGGCCCTCGCTGCGGCTGCGACCACCCCGCTCGGAGACGACCCTGACTGCCCGCCAGGCCGGAACCGGCCCTACCTTGCCCCTGAGCGTCTGATCGCCGACAGGCTCGAAGACGATGGCCGATGAGGCGGCCTGCATCGTCGCCTCGCCGACGAGGGCGGTGCCGGGCGGAGCCACAGCCTGGAGCCGGGCAGCCGTGTTGACGAGGTCCCCGGCCACCATGCCCTGGTCGGTGGCACCCATGGTGACGGCGGCCTGTCCGGTCAGGACCGCCACGCGGGCCTCTAGACCCTGCTCGAGGCCCTTGACGGCCTCGATGACCTCGAGCGCGGCCCGGACGGCCCGCTCGGCGTCGTCCTCATTGGCCCTCGGCGCACCCCAGGCCGCCATGACAGCGTCACCGATGAACTTCTCGACCCTGCCCCCGTGGCGCTCGATGACTGCCTGCGTCGCCTCGAAGTACCGGCTGAGCGTGTCACGGACGATCTCCGGGTCGCGGCCCTCGCTGTAACCCGTGAAGGCGACGAGGTCCGCGAAGAGCACCGACACGAGTCGGCGCTCGGCGACCGCCGTCGTCGGGCTGCTGAGAGTAGCCTCACCGGCGGGCGGCGTCGCTGCGAGAGCCTCCCCGCAACTGCGGCAGTAGCGCGCCCCGGCCCGATTCTCGGATCCGCACCTTGGGCAGCCCGAAGTCAAGGCGTTGCCACAGTTGTCGCAGAAGCCGGCGCCTTCGAGGTTCTCCTGTCCGCATCCCGAGCAATGGATGCTCACGTCGTCTTGGCTCCCCTCCTCGAGTCGGGCAGCGTACCTGATGGCGTGCGCGGACGATCATTGATCCGTGCGCGACCGCCAGGCCGATCCCGTCAGCGTCGCTCGATGACCCTCAGGAGGCCGCCGGGTTCGCGAGAGTGACGGCCTACTCGTCCGGAGGCTGCTGCTGTGGCGCGGGCGGCGGCGAGGGCGCTCCGGGAAGTGGCGGCACTATGGTCTGCGGTGCTCCGCCGGGCGGCAGCACATACTCCGGCGTTGGTCCGCCGGCCGGCGTGGTCGGAGGCGGTGGTCCGCCGGGCGACTGCACATACCCCGGCGGTGGGCCACCGGTTCCGGTCGGTGGGCCGGACCGAGGCGGGGGCGGCGGTCCGCCGCCCGTGGGTGGAGGCCCGGGCGGGGTGGGCGGGAATGCGCCGGGGGGAACG
>Ga0075304_1000139_pt1 | contig 18201 bp, 19 predicted proteins | sample Joice_CattailNLA_FD_120067 | JGI IMG/M metagenome (GOLD analysis project Ga0075304, IMG submission 120067) | Natural and restored wetland microbial communities from the San Francisco Bay, California, USA, that impact long-term carbon... | ecosystem: Environmental > Terrestrial > Soil > Wetlands ... | reverse complement strand
GGCGAACGCCGCATTCAGCGACTCCCCCGACGACACGTGGATGACGAACGGGCAGGTGTACGCGATCGCGCAGAGCGGCGATACCGTCTACATTGGCGGCAAGTTCCGGTCGGTGCGCCAGTGCCCGCCGGGGCAGAGCTGCGGGGCGGGGAGCGTCGTCAACGTACTGAACCTCGCAGCCCTCGATGCGACCAGCGGTGCGGCGATCAAGACCTTCAAGCCACGGGTCGGCGCGCCGGGCGAGGCAGCGTTCGTCTACGGCCTGGCCGTCGCCGGGGGGAAGCTGTGGGTGGCCGGGAAGTTCTCCGAAGCCGACGGCGAGCCACGCCTCAACCTCGCCGCCTACGATCTGGCCACCGGCGAGCTCGACCCTGCGGTCGATCACGAGATCGGCGTCGATATCAGCGACCGCATCCGCGGGATCCATGCGCTCGGCAACCGCGTGTACGTGGCCGGCTACTTCACCACCGTCGACGGGCAGCCTCGGAAGCACCTCGCGGCGTTCGATCTCGACGGTTCTCTCAACACGCAGTGGAAGCCACGCACGGCCGGTCTCGCCCGCACGCTGACCTCGACGTGCGACGGTTCGTCGATCATCGCAGGCGGCTCGTTCAGGAAGGCAGCCGGCACGACCGGCACCAACGTCGCGCGAGCTACGTTGGCGATGTTCGACGCGACGACCGGTGCCCTGGACCCGTGGACGCCCGACAACGCTGCGATCCCGAACGGGGTGAACGCGTTCGACCTCGACGCGAGCTGCGATCGTCTGTTCGTGGGCTACGGCGGATCGAACGCTCTCTATGGATTCGATCTCTCCGACGACTCAGGCAACATCCTCTTCGACCTGAAGACCGGCGGGAACGTGCAGACGGTGGATCTGTCGGTCGATGGCACTCGCGTGTACTTCGGCGGCCACTTCGCCAACGTCACCGTCGAGTGCCCCGGCGTCAGCAACAACGTGAACGACAAGCGCGTTCGATTCGCGATCTCGGACGTGAATGGCTGCATCCGCCAGTCGGGTAGCACGGCGCCGATCGACGGATGGACACCGGAGTTCTCGGGCAAGTTCTACGGCCCGTGGGACATCTTCTCGACCGGAGGCCAGGTGTGGGTGGGCGGACAGTTCACCGACGTGTCGGGTTCGCGCCAGTACATGATCGCTCGCTTCACCAACGCGTGACGCGAGCCTGACCCAGCAGGATCATCATCGGCGACCCGGGTCGACCCGGGTCGCCGACGTGTATCCGAGTTCGGCGCGGGGCTCAAGACGGAGGGCATGACAATGGAGAGCCTCGGAAGCCTGGAGCTCGCGAGGCTCCTCCTCGCGATCACCGCCCTGCTCGTCGCCGCGCACGCCGTCGGGTACCTGGCCCACCGCTTCGGACAGCCACGCGTGATCGGCGAGATCGTCGGGGGCCTGCTGCTGGGGCCGACCGTGCTCGGCGCGATCGCTCCCGGGCTGCACGACCAGGTGTTCCCCGCCTCGGGGCCGGTGCCGCTCGTGCTCGACGCGATGTACCAACTCGGCCTGCTGCTCTTGATGTTCAGCGCGGGATCGGAGATCCGTTCGTCGTTCCAGGCCGACGAACGACGCACCGTGGCCACGGTCACGGTGACGGGCATGGTCGTGCCCTTCCTCGTCGGGCTCGGCTTCGTCACGCTGCTGCCCGAGGGCGCCCACGTCGGCACGGCCGGCGACCGGACCGCGTTCGTGCTGGTCTTCGCGCTTGCGATCGCGGTCACGAGCATCCCCGTGATCTCGCGCATCATGTTCGATCTGGGCATCCTCGAGACTGCCTTCGCCCGCATCGTGCTCGCGGTCGCGGTGCTGGAAGACGTCGCGATCTACGTGCTGCTCGCGATCGCGCTCGGGCTCGTCGCCGGCGGCTCCGGCGAGGGGGTCGGCCTGCCGGCGCTGCTCGGCCTCGAGCCCGGTTCGGCCGCCTCGATCGGGTTCCACGTCGCGGCGACGCTCGCGTTCCTCGGCGTCGCCCTGTGGGTCGGTCCCCCCATCTATCGGTCGATGCTGCGCTTCCGGTTCAACGTCGTGAAGCGGGGCAGCGCGATCGCGTTCCAGATCGTGTTCATGTTGGCCGTCACGATGGTCGCGGTCGCACTCGACGTGGTGCCACTCCTCGGGGCCTTCGTCGCGGGCATCGTCGTAAGCTCTGCGGAGGCCACGACCGGCGCCGAGGCGGCGCGGGAGACGATCCGCAGCTTCTCGTTCGCGTTCTTCATCCCCCTGTACTTCGCGATCGTCGGCCTGCGCCTCGACCTGCTCGACGGGTTCGAGCCCTTGTTCTTCCTGCTCTTCCTCCTCGTGGCGTGCGTCGCGAAGTACGCGAGCGTGTGGATAGGCGCCCGGTGGGCGGGCGAGTCGCGATCCGGCGCCCACAACCTGGGCGTCGCCCTGAACGCGCGCGGGGGTCCGGGCATCGTGCTCGCCTCGGTGGCGTTCGACGCGGGGATCGTCGACGGGGGCTTCTACGCGGTGCTCGTGATGCTCGCGATCGTGACGTCGCTCGTCGCCGGCAGCTGGCTCGGACGTGTCGTCCGGACCGGGGCCCCGCTCCGCTAGAGGGTGCGCTTAGAGGGTGCGCTCCGCGCGGCCGTTCGCGGCGAGCACCTTCACCGCGATCGCGCGCAGTGCCTCGGCGTCGCGCTTCGTGATCGCATCGAGGAACCGCGCCCGGACGCCCGCCAGGTGCACGGGGGCCGCGGCGCGGAACCGCCTCCGCCCGGCGGCGGTGAGCGCGACGAAGGTCGCACGTCCGTCGTCGGGGTCGGGCACCCGCCGCACGAAGCCGTCGCGTTCCAGGCGATCGACCGCCCGCGTCGTGCCGCTCGCGGTCAGCAACACGCTCGCGGCGAGGTCCGTCATGCGGAGCCTCGTGCCCGCGGCCCGCTCGAGGTGGAGGAGCACCTCGTAGTCGGAGAGGGTGAGACCCGCCCGCTCACGCAGCTCGGCGTCGAGCGACTCGGTCGCCGCGTCGTGCGCCTGCAGGAACGTGAACCATGCTTGAAGCTTGATCTCGGAGGCCATGCACCGAGGCTACGCGCACGATAGTTGCGCACGCAACTATCGTGCCTCGATAGACTTGGCCGTTCTCCACCGGAACCCGAGGAGGGTCACGATGTCCACGGCCACGATCGTCACGAACCAGGGCTCCTTCACCGTCCGCCTCATGCCCGAGCACGCCCCTGTCACGGTCCAGAACTTCGTCGACCTCGCGTCGGGGGGCAAGGAGTGGACCGACCCTCGCGACGGGCAGACGAAGACCGACGCGCTCTATCCGGGCACGATCTTCCACCGGGTGATCGACGGCTTCATGATCCAGGGCGGCGACCCGACCGGCACCGGCACGGGCGGCCCGGGCTACGCGTTCGACGACGAGTGCCCGCCCGACGGTCCGGCGTTCGACCGACCGGGGCTGCTCGCGATGGCCAACGCAGGCCCCGGCACGAACGGCTGCCAGTTCTTCGTGACCGTCGGGGCCACCGACTGGCTCACGGGCCGCCACACGATCTTCGGCGAGGTCACCGAGGGCTACGACGTGATCGAGCGCATCTCGAAGGCCCCGACCGGAGCGCAGGACCGCCCCACCGACGACATCGTGATCGAGCGCATCGACGTCGCCGAGTGAGACCGGCCCACGGACCTCGCGCGTGACCGCGGTCTGCTGCTACGGCGACTCGAACACCTGGGGCCTCGAGGCCTCGACCGAGGCCCGCCTGCAGCGATGGCGACGCTGGCCGGGGGTGATGCAACGAGAGCTCGGCGACGACGTGCACGTGATCGAGGAGGGCATGAGCGGCCGGACCACGGTCTTCGAGGACCCGTTCGAGCCGGGACGCAACGGCATGACGTTCCTCCCGGTCGTGTTGCAGACGCACGCCCCGCTCGACCTCGTGATCATCTGGCTCGGCACGAACGACCTGTTCGTACCGGGCGGGCTCACGGCCCAGGACGCGGCGCGCGGTGCGATCACGCTCGCCGAGATGGTGCGAGCGAGCGACGCCGGCCCCGATGAGGACGCCCCCGAGGTGCTCGTGCTGATCTCTCCCCCGTTCGGCCCTCTGGGCGTCCTGGAGGCCGACTCCCCGCACGGGGAGCTGGAATCGCGTGGGTTCGCCGATGCGTACCGGCGCCTCGCGGACGATGCCCAGGTGCCGCTTCTCGACCTCGCCCCGTTCGCGGAGTCGAGCCCGATCGACGGCATCCATTTCGAGGCGGACGCGCACGAGGCGATCGGCCTCGGAGTTGCCGCCGCGGTGCGCGACCTGCTCGACCTGCATTGAGGGCCGACGGACCGACGGAAGACACGGCATGCAGGGAGGCACGCACGATCGTCACGAGGGACGATCGAGCCGGTAGATCAGGTGTCCCCATCCGGCCCTGATCGTGCCCCGCCAGATCTCGAACCCGAGCTTCTCGGCCACCCGCCTGGACGGCACGTTCTCGGGCCTGATCAACGAGATCAGGAACGGCTCGTCGAGCGCCACGAAGGCCGCATCGCGGCAGGCGGCACCGGCCTCGGTCGCGATGCCCCGGCGCTGTCGCGAGGCGAGCACGTGCCACCCGAGCTCGACGTAGGAGACGCCGTCGGCCTCCTGGACCGTGGGGCCGCAGTCGCCGATCACCTCGCCCGTGGCCCGGTCCTCGATCGCGAGCAGCCCGAACCCGTCGTGCTCGTAGCGCTCGATCTGGTGCTCGATCCATCCGCGGGCGCCGTCGCGATCGAGGGGAGCCGGGTAGTAGCGCATCGAGTCCGCATCGCCGAGCACGGCGTGCAGCGCGTCGAGGTCGGAGCCGTCTGAGCGGAAGGCCCGCAGGCGCAACCGGTCGGTCTCGATCGGGATGGAGATCAGCACGGAGCTGGGAGCGTAGCGGTGACGAGCCGGGGGCGCGGGCTATCGAACCGGGGCGTCGACGCGGCATACTGCGAAGCTTCCCGCCGCGCGGCTCTCGGCGCGGCCCAGGATACGGAGGAACCGCCGATGACCGACCGACCGAACGTGCTGGTGACCCGTCCGATCATGGAGGCGCCGCTCGCCCGGCTGCAGGAGCGATGCGACGTCACCGTGCACGAGAACGAGTTCGGCATCCCCCGAGACGAGCTGCTGCGGGTGATCGCGGGCCGCGACGCGATCGTGACGATGCTCACGGAGAAGGTCGACGCGGAATTCCTCGCAGCCGCCGGACCGCAGCTGAAGATCGTGGCGAACCACGCCGTCGGGTTCGACAACGTCGACGTGCCCGCGTGCACCGAGGCGGGGGTGCTCGCGACGAACACGCCGGACGTGCTCACCGAGACGACCGCCGACACGGCGTTCGCGTTGCTGATGGCGGCGGCCCGCAGGGTCGGCGAGGGCGAGCGGTTCCTGCGCGCCGGCACCCCGTGGATCTGGGGGCCGCTGATGATGCTCGGCCAGGACGTGCACCACAAGACGATCGGCATCGTGGGGTTCGGCCGCATCGGACAGGCGGTCGCCCGTCGCGCGAAGGGCTTCGGCATGCGCATCGTCTACAGCGACGCCGTGCAGCTGCCGGGCGAGGTGGAGGCCGAGACCGGGGCCGAGCGCCTCGAGCTCGGCGAGCTGCTCTCGCAGGCAGACTTCGTGTCGATCCACACGAACCTCACACCCGACACCCGTCACCTCTTCGGCGCCGAGGCGTTCCGGGCGATGAAGCCGACGGCCGTCGTCGTGAACACGTCGCGAGGCCCGGTGATCGACGAGTCGGCGCTCGCCGACGCGCTCGGGTCCGGCGAGATCTTCGCCGCGGGCCTCGACGTGTTCGAGCGGGAGCCCGAGGTGGAGCCACGACTGCTGCAGCTCGAGAACGCCGTCGTGATCCCGCACCTGGGCAGCGCCACGGTCGACACGCGCAACGCGATGGGCGACGTCGTCGTCGACAACGTCTTCGCGGCGATCGACGGCGCGCGCCCACCGACGCTGCTGAACCCCGACGTGCTCGGCGGCTGAGGGGGTGCCCGCCCGGTCGACCGCCGCCCGGGCCCGTGGTGGTCCACGCCCCATGCCGCCGGAGCTGCGGCGCGACGTCAGGCTGCTCACGACGATCCTCGGCGAGGCGATCGCCGAGAGCGGAGGACCGGAGCTCCTCGACGACGTCGAGGAGCTCCGCAGGGCCACGATCGAGCTGCGCGGCCGCGTGACCGATGCCCGGCGTCGGCGGGTCGTCAAGCTCGTCGGGTCGCTCGACACCGCTCGGGCCGAGCAGGTGATCAGGGCGTTCACGTGTTACTTCCAGCTCGTGAACCTCGCGGAGGAACGCCAACGCATCAGGGTGCTGCGCGCCCGGACACACGGTGCCCGGCCGCTCGACGGATCGATCGCGGCGCTCGGCCCGCTCGCCACCCCCGACGCGTTCGGCGACCTGCGGATCCGGCCCGTGCTCACCGCGCATCCCACCGAAGCGAAACGCCGCGCCGTGGTCGAGCATGTCTGGCGCATCGGGGAGCTCCTCGACCGGCTCGACGACGCCCGACTCGGCGCACCCGAATCGATCGAAGCCAGGCGGCGCCTCCGAGAGGAGATCACCGGGCTCTGGCACACCGACCCCGTGCGTCATCATCGGCCCGAGCCGCTCGACGAGGTGCGCGCCACGCTCGCCCTGTTCGACCAGACGATCTTCACCACCCTACCGCTCGTGTATCGCGAGGTGGATCGGGCCCTCGACCCGGACGGAAGCGGCATGAGGGAGCCGCCGTTCCCTGTATTCCTGCGGTGGGGCACGTGGGTCGGCGGCGACCGGGACGGCAATCCTACGGTCACCGCGGAGACCACGGCGAGGGCCTCGGCGATCGCGACCGACCACGTCCTGCGGGGTCTCGAGGCCGCGACCCGACGCATCGCCCGGACGCTCTCGGCCAGTGAACGCGATGTCGCCCCCTCGCCGGCACTGCGCAGGGCGCTGGTGCGCGACGAGCGATCGTTGCCGGGTGCCGCTCGCGAGCTGGCTCGCAAGCTGCCCGACGCGCCGCACCGCCGCAAGCTCGGCCTCGCCGCGCACCGGCTCGCAGCGACGCGCTCCCGAGGCCGTGGCGCCTACGACGACGCAGGGGAGTTCGTCGCCGACATCGACGTGGTGCAACGCTCGCTCGACGCGGGTGGCGCGCCCGCCCTCGCGTGGGGCGAGCTCCAGCACCTTCGATGGCAGGCCGAGACGTTCGGCTTCCACCTGGCCGAGATGGAGGTGCGCCAGCACGCGGCGGTCCTCGATGCGGCGCTGCGCGAGCTCGCGCCGCGGACCGCGGGCAACGCGCGTGCGCTCGATCGACTGGCCCGCGCCAGGGAGATCGACCCGCAGGAGGCGAAGACCGCCGAGACGCGCGAGGTGCTCGCTACCTTCCGGACGGTCCGAGACGTGCAGGACCGGCTCGGCGCGCAGGCGTGCGAACGGGTGATCGTGAGCTTCACCCGATCGGCCACCGACCTCGCGGGGGTGCTCGCGCTCGCGCGTCTGGCGAACCCCACCCGCCCGGCCGACGTGCAACCGGTGCCGCTGCTGGAGACACGTCACGAGCTCGCGACCGCCACCGACATCCTCGACGCATGGATCGCCCTCCCCGGCACGAAGCGGCTCCTGCGGCGGCGGCACCGCGAACTGGAGGTGATGGTCGGCTACTCCGACTCGGCCAAGGAGTCCGGTGTGCTCGCGGCGAACATCGAGCTCTACCGGGCCCAGCGAGCGATGGCGGCGTGGGCGCGCGAGCACGACCTGCGCCTCACGATCTTCCACGGGCGGGGCGGGGCGCTCGGCCGAGGCGGCGGCCCGGCGAGCCGCGCGATCCTCGGCCAGCCGCCGGGCTCGGTCGACGGTCGGTTCACGGTGACCGAGCAGGGCGAGATGGCGTTCGCGCGCTACGGCGAGCCGATGCTCGCCAGGCGCCACCTCGAGCAGCTCACGTCGGCGGTCGTGCGGGTGACAGCGGCCGGCGGTGCCCCCGACCCGGCCGATCGGTTCGAGCGACAGGTCGAGCTCATGGCCGAGGCGTCGCGCGAGCGATACGAGTCGCTCGTGCGGTCGCCGGGCTTCGTGCGCTTCTTCCGGCAGGTGACCCCGATCGCGCAGATCTCGACGCTGCCGATCGCCTCGAGGCCCGTGTCGAGGGGCGTCGGCGAGGCCGACGATCTCGACGACCTGCGCGCGATCCCGTGGGTGTTCGCGTGGGGCCAGAGCCGCGTGAACCTGCCCGGCTGGTACGGATTGGGGACGGGTCTCGACACCGTCGCCCGCGGGCGCGGCGGGCTCGCGACCCTGCGGGCGATGTTCCGCGAGTGGCCGTTCTTCACGGCGCTGATCGAGAACGCCGAGCTGTCCCTCGCGAAGGCCGACCCCGCGATCGCCGAGCTGTACCTCGCGCGCGGCGACCGCGACGACCTGAGCACGGCGGTCCGCGACGAGATGGCGCGCACGACCGAGCTCGTACTGCAGGTCGCCGGGCATCCCGAGCTCCTCGACTGCCGTCAGGAGCTGCAGCAGGCGGTCGAGCTCCGCAACCCCTACGTCGACGCGCTGTCGTTCCTGCAGCTGCGGTTCCTCGACGGGCGGGGCCGGGCCGAACGCCTCGTGCAAGCAACGGTGAACGGGGTCGCAGCTGGGCTCCGCAACACGGGGTAGAGACCTCAGGTCAGACGGCCGGACTATCGGACGGAAGCACCCCTGTGCCATACTCGTGCCGTCTTTGAACCGTCGTTCAAGACGTCACACGGACCGCGGCTGCCCGCGGGAGGGAGGCTCCGAACGATGACCGACCCGACGATCCCGGCGCTGGATCCGGGCGAGCGGCTGCTCTGCGGCCCCGGCCCGTCGAACGTGCATCCGAAGGTGCTCGAGTCGATGCAGCTGCCGATGAACGGGCATCTCGACCCCGACTTCTGGGACATCCTCGTCGATCTCGTCACGGGCATGCGCGCGCTCTGGCGCCGACCCGAAGGCGGACTCACGATCGCGCTCAGCTCGTCGGGCACGAGCGCTATGGAAGCCGGCTTCCTGAGCCTCGTCGACCCCGGCGACACCGTGATCAGCTGCCACTGGGGGTTCTTCGGATCCCGCCTGAACGACTTCGCCCACCGTGTCGGCGCGAACGTGGTCGAGCTCACCGCGGACTTCGGTCAGATCGTGAGCGTCGACCGCATCATGGAGACGCTCGCGGCCAACCCCGACGCGAAGATCGTGGGCGTCGTGCACGCCGAGACCTCGACCGGCGCGGAGTTCCCACTCGGGGAGCTTGCCGAGGCGATGCGCGCGAGCGGGTCCGACGCGCTGCTCTACGCGGACTGCGTGACCTCGCTCGGGGGCCAACAGGTCGAGGCGGAGGCCTGGCGCATCGACTACGGCTACTCGTGCTCGCAGAAGGCGCTCGGGTGCCCGCCCGGCATCGCGCCGGTGACGATCAGCGAGCGCGGCGTGGCCGCGATCCAGCGCCACCAGGGCGCCGTGCCCTACTACTACGACTTCGAGGAGCTCTCGAAGTACTGGATCGACCGGCCGATCACGTACCACCACACGATGCCGATCCTGCAGTACTACGCGTTGTACACGGGTATCCGCCTCGCGCTGGAGGAAGGCCTCGAGGCGCGGTGGGCGCGCAACGCCGACGCCGGCCGGTACTTCCAGGAGGAGATCCGCTCGCGCGGCTACGAGCTGCTCGCCGATCCCGACCATCAGCTCGTGGAGCTCACCGCCGTCAAGGTGCCCGAGGGCGTCGACGGTAAGGAGGTCCAGACGCGCATCCTGCGTGAGCACGGCATCGAGGTCGGTGGCGGGCTCGGGCCGAAGGCACCGCCGATCTGGCGCGTCGGCCTGATGGGCGTGAACGCGCACCGCGAGACCGCCGATCGCGTGCTCGCGGCGTTCGACGCCGTGCTGCCTCGTTGAGACGCTCCGTGGGGGGGCGGCGACGATGAACCGTGCGCGGCTGCATCGCAGCGAGCTCGCCGTGCCCGGCACGAACGTGCGGGCGATGGAGAAAGCGCCCACGCTCGGGGCCGACGTGGTGTTCCTCGACCTCGAGGACGCCGTCGCGCCCGACGACAAGGAACGGGCCCGCACGAACGTGATCGAGGCGCTCGCTGCCCACGACTGGTCGCGGTGCGCGATCAGCGTCCGCATCAACGGCCTCGACACCCACTGGTGCTACCGCGACGTCGTCGACGTAGTGGAGGCGTGCGGCGAGGTGCTCGACACCGTGCTCGTGCCCAAGGTCGGCTCGCCGTCGGATGTGAAGTTCGTCGCGACCCTGCTCGACCAGATCGAGCAGCGCAACGCATGGGACGCCGGTCGCATCGGCATCCACATCCTGATCGAGACCGCGGCGGGCATGGCCAACGTCGAGGCGATCTCGCGGGCCCGGCCCGACCGCCTCGAGGCGATGGTGTTCGGGGTGGCCGACTACGCCGCGAGCGTGCAAGCGCGCACGACGAATATCGGCGGCGCGAACCCCGGCTACTCCGTGTTGACCGACCCCAGCCCGCAGACGGGGGCACGGGAGATCCACTGGGGGGACCAGTGGCACTTCGGCATCTCGCGCATGGTCGCGGCGTGTCGGGCCCAAGGCCTGCGCCCGATCGACGGTCCCTTCGGCGACTACGAGGACGCCGACGGGTACCGCAGCGCCGCCCGCCGCGCGGCGGCGCTGGGGTGCGAAGGGAAGTGGGCGATCCACCCGTCGCAGGTCGAACTCGCGAACGAGGTCTTCACGCCGGCCGAGCCCGAGATCGAGCACGCCGAGCGCATCCTGCAGGCGATGCAGGACGGCGCGAAGGAGGGCAAGGGGGCGATCTCGCTCGACGGCCGCCTCATCGACGCGGCCTCGATCCGCATGGCCGAGAACCTGATGCGCAAGGTCGAGCAGATGCGCGCCCGGGGAGGGGAAGCCACGTGAACATCCATGAGTACCAGGCGAAGTCGTTGCTGCGTCAGTACCGGGTGACCACGCCGCGCGGCGAGGTCGTCTACACCTCGAAGGCCGCGGCGCGCGTCGCCGAGGAGCTCGGCGGCCAGCGGTGGGTCGTGAAGGCGCAGATCCACGCGGGCGGCCGCGGCAAGGCCGGCGGCGTGAAGATCGGAAACTCCCCCGCCAAGATCGCCGAGATCACCGACCAGATGCTCGGATCCACGCTCGTCACGGCCCAGACGGGGCCGGACGGCCAGCGCGTCAGCCGCGTGCTCGTCGAGCGTGCGTCGCGCATCGAGCGAGAGTTCTACCTCTCGATGGTCGTCGACCGCGATGCGCAGCGGATCGTCGTGATGGCGAGCGCCCAGGGTGGGGTCGACATCGAGGAGGTCGCGACCGCGGACCCCGACGCGATCCACACGGAGTACATCGACCCGGGCGTCGGGCTCGTCGACTTCCAGTGCCGCAAGGTGGCGACCGCGATCGGCCTCGGGAAGAAGACCACGTCGTTCACGCGGCTGCTCAAGCGGATGTACCGGCTCTTCCGCGACCTCGACTGCCTGATGCTCGAGGTGAACCCGTTCATCGAGACCGAGGACGGCGAGCTCGTCGCGCTCGACGCGAAGATGAGCTTCGACGACAATGCCCTGTTCCGCCAGGGCGACGTGGTGGAGCTGCGCGACTTCGACGAGGAGGATCCGAAGGAGGTCGAAGCCTCCGGCCACGGCTTGAACTACATCGCCCTCGACGGCTCGGTCGGCTGCATCGTGAACGGCGCCGGCCTCGCGATGGGCACGATGGACGCGATCGTGCACCACGGCGGTCGCCCGGCGAACTTCCTCGACGTGGGGGGCGGCGCGAGCGCCGAGAAGATCGCGAACGCGTTCCGGATCGTGCTGCAGGACCCGAACGTGCGGGCGATCCTCGTGAACATCTTCGCCGGCATCAACCGCTGCGACTGGATCGCGACCGGCGTGGTCCAGGCAACTCGGGATCAGGAGATCGGGGTGCCGGTGATCGTGCGCCTCGCCGGCACGAACGTCGAGGAAGGCCGCCGCATCCTCGACGAGAGCGGCCTCGAGCTGATCCAGGCGGTCGACCTCGACGACGCGGCGTCGAAGGCGGTCCTGGCGGCCGAGGGGGTTCCGGCATGAGCGTCTTCGTCGACACGGACTCCAAGGTCATCATCCAGGGGTTCACGGGCCAGCACGCGACGTTCCACGCCGAGGAGGCGATGAACACCGGCACGAACGTCGTCGGCGGCGTCACCCCCGGCAAGGGCGGCACCACGCACCTCGGCTTGCCCGTCTTCAACAGCGTCGCCGAGGCCGTCGAGGAGACCGGCGCCGACGTGAGCGGCATCTTCGTGCCCCCGGCGGTCGCGACCGACTCGCTGCTCGAAGCGGTCGACGCCGGAGTCGACGTCGCGGTGATCATCGCCGACGGCGTACCGGTGCAGGACATGGTCCGGACGAAGCGATACCTCGCCGGCCGCTCGACCCGCATCATCGGCCCCAACTCCCCCGGCATCATCACGCCGGGCGAGTGCAAGGTCGGCATCATGCCGAGCCACATCTACATGAAGGGCCGGGTCGGCGTGGTCTCGCGCTCCGGCACGCTGAACTACGAGGCCGTCTCACAGATGACGGCGCTGGGTCTCGGTCAGTCGACGTGCGTCGGCATCGGCGGCGATCCGGTCAACGGCACCGACTTCAAGACCGTGCTCCAGGCGTTCGAGGGCGACGACGACACCGACGTGGTCGTGATGATCGGAGAGATCGGCGGCCAGCAGGAGGTCGAGGCTGCGTCGTGGGCTTCCCAGTACATGTCGAAGCCATTGGTCGCCTTCATCGCCGGCGTCTCGGCGCCACGCGGGCGACGCATGGGCCACGCCGGAGCCGTGATCGCCGGCGAGTCCGACACCGCGACCGCGAAGCTCGACGCGATCGAGGCCCTGGGGCACCGCGTCGTTCGCAACCCCGCCGACATCGGCGACACGGTGCTGCGCGCGGTCAAGGAGACCGGGGAGGGCGCAGGCACCGGCGCGTCGTAGTCGCATCGCTCGATCGTGCCTTCGCCAGCATCGGTATCGTCCTCGTTGTCCGCTCCGCGTGGGAAGGTTGACGGCAGACCATCGAAAGGACGATCGCATGACCGGGGCCTCGGACGTCGACACATATCTCTCGGGCGTCCCCGATGCTCCTCGGGCCGCGCTCGAGGCACTCCGTGCGACGATCAGGTCCGCTGCACCCGACGCGGTCGAGACCATCTCCTACCAGATGCCGGCGTTCAAGCTGAACGGTCGGTTCCTCGTCTCGTACGCCGCGTTCACCAACCACTGCAGCCTCTTCCCGGCGACCGAGAGGGTCATCGAGGCGCACGGCGATGCCCTCGCGCCCTACCTCGCCGGGAAGGGGACGATCCGCTTCACGGTCGATGCTCCCCTGCCGTCCGCCCTCGCGAAGAAGATCGTGAAGACCCGCGTCCAGGAGGTCTCGGCCCTTCCCCCACGTGCGTCGAGACCCGACCCTGGTTGACCGCGGCTACGAGTGTCCTTCCCGCTCCAGCTCGATCGCGTCGCTCGCCGGGGTCGTGACGCCGTCCTTCCGCGGGAGCGCTCCAGCACGGTGGGCGAACACGATCGCTCGCTCGAGCCAGCGAAGGCGCTGGGCGGGGGTCGCTCTCAGAGACCCTTCGAGTTCTGCCCGCCGGTGAGCCCCCCAGCCGTCCGCCACCGGGGGATCCGCACGCCCGGTCACTGCTCCCGCCCCACTTCCTCGATCTCCTCGAGGGCTGCGACGTCCTCGAGGTCCACGGGCCGGCCGGCGATGCGCTTCAAGCGGATCAGGTCTTCGATCGACACCACGCGCACGGGCGTGCCGTCGATGTCGACAACCACGGAGCGCGCCCACAGCTCTTCGAAGTCGATCGGCTGTTCGACGAACAGATCCACGGAACGCAAGGGGTCGTCGGGATCCCACATCGAGAACACGGTCATCCCCTGCTGGTTGATCCATCGCTCGCGGACGGCCGGGTCGGCGAATCCATCCACCTCGACGGGCAGCCTCGGACGGAAACCGATCGACGTCAGCGCGTCGAGCGCGTTCGCAGCCGCCTGCGGGGCCAGATCGACGATGAGATCCAGGTCCGCCGTCAGGCGGGCGTGACCGTGCAGCACGACGGCGACACCCCCCACCGTGACGTAGCGGGCTCCCGCGCGTTCCAGGGCGGCGAAGATCGGTTCGAACAGTGTCACGATCGGACTATAGGTCGAGGGCGGCGGTCATCACGCGATGCACCGGTAGGGTGGAACGGTGCCATCGCCGTCGACCACAATCTCGGTGCAGGGACGCGACATCAAGGTCACGAGCCCCGACAAGGTCTACTTCCCCGACGCCGACGGCGGGTCGATCACCAAGCTCGAGGTCGTGGAGTTCTGGGCGGCCGGCGCCGAGGCCGCGCTCAATGGGTGCCGCGACCGGCCGGCGATCCTGCACCGTTTCCCCGGCGGCGTGACCGGCGAGGACACCGAGCCCTTCTATCAGAAGCGCATCCCGAAGGGGGCGCCCGAGTGGGTGCGCACGGCGACGGTGAGATTCCCGAGCGGGCGCACCGCGTCGATGCCCGTGATGCACGGCGAGGCCGCGCTCGTCTGGGCGGCCACGCTCGGCTGCCTCGAATGCAACCCGTGGCCGGTGCGCGCCGACGACGTCGACCACCCCGACGAGCTGCGCGTCGATCTCGACCCCACACCGGGCGTGCCGTGGGACGACGTGCGTCGCGTGGCGCTGACGGCCCGCGACGTGCTCGCCGAGCACGGGCTGACCGGGTTCCCCAAGACGAGCGGGAAGCGCGGCATCCACGTGAACGCCCGCGTCGAGCGCGGCAACGGGTTCACGAACACCCGGCGGGCAGCACTGGCGTTCGCGCGCGAGGTCGAACGTCGCATGCCCGGGGTCTCGACAACCGCGTGGTGGAAGGAGGAGCGCACCGGCGTGTTCCTCGACTACAACCAGAACGCTCGCGATCGCACGGTCGCGAGCGCCTACTCGATACGGCCGATGCCCGACGCGCGCGTCTCGACGCCGCTGCACTGGGACGAGGTCGCCGATGTCGAGCCCGAACGGTTCACGCTGCGCACGGTGCCGGAACGGCTCAGCGCGATCGGCGACCCCGGCGCCGATATCGACGACCACGTCGGAACGCTCGACTCCCTGCTCGAGCTCGCCGCCGCCGACGCCGAGGGTGGGCTGGGGGACGCGCCGTGGCCACCCCACTTCCCGAAAGGCGACGACGAACCGCTGCGCGTGAACCCGTCGCGTGCCAAGAAGGTCGCCGAGTGGGAGGCCTGGAAGCAGGAGCAGAAAGGGAAGCCTCGCGGCGAACGCTGAGCGGGTTTGGGACCCCCGTGGGCGGGGAACGCTCCGCCCGACCCGGCGCATCCCGCGCCGGCCGAGCCCACGGAGACCCGGATGGACGCGTTGAAGCTGCTGAAGCAGGACCACGACGAGGTCAAGGAGATGCTGTCCGACCTCGAGAGCACGACCGAGCGCGCCGAGAAGACCCGCGTCGCGGGCCTCGCCGAGCTGAAGTCCGAGCTCGAGGTGCACGAGGCGATCGAGGAGGAGATCTTCTACCCGGCGCTCAAGGAGCACCCGAAGACGAAGGACCTCGCCCTCGAGGGCTACGAGGAGCACCACGTGGTCGACATGGTGATGGCCGAGATCGAGGGCGTCGAGCCGAGCGACGAGACCTGGATGGCCAAGTTCACCGTCATGAAGGAGAACCTCGAGCACCACATCGAGGAAGAGGAAGGCGAGATGTTCCCGCAGGCCGAGCAGGTCTTCGACGACTCGGAGCTCGACGAGCTCGGCGACCGGATGCAGGCTCGCAAGGAAGAGCTGAAGGCACAGTCGGTCGTGTAGTCTGATCCAGACTACGTCTCCGCGGTCGCGTCGGCGTCGGGCCATTGGGGTGGCTCGACGCCGAGCTGCTCGAACCTGACGCTCTCGGGATGCCGGTCGTCACGCCAGCGCACGAACGTCGCCGCATGCCGGAACCGTCCGTACTGCATGCGGTCGATCGTGACCTCGGCAACGAGCACCGGCTCGATCGCGACCCACTCCAGGTCGCGCCCGGCGGTCCACCGACTCGGACCGCCCGGCGCGCGGCCGCCTTCGAAGCTCGGGCCCTCCAGTTTCCTAAGCTCTGCGAGCATCTCGCGGCGCTCCGCCGCCTTGAACGACGACGTGTGCCCGACGTAGTGCAGCGTGCCGTCGTCGTCGTAGAGGCCGAGCAGCAACGCGCCGACGCCGTCGCGCGACTTCGACAACCGGTACCCGCCGATCACGACATCGAGCGTGCGGCGGTGTTTGACCTTCACCCACCCCCGCTCTCCCGGCAGGTACTGCTGATCGGCGCGCTTCGCGAGGATGCCGTCCTGGCCGAGGCCGTCCTCGTCGTCGAACCACACCTGGGCACCGGAGGGGTCGTCGGTCCACGGCGCCACGAGCACGACGGGCGCCGGCGGCATCGAGGGGAGTTCGCCGGGCGCCTCCGCCCAGCCGAGCGTCGTGGCGTGGGCACCGAGCCGCGTGCGCCGCTCCGAGAGGGACATGCCCGTGAGGTCCTCGGCGGCGTCGCGGAGCAGGTCGAACACCACGAGCGTCGCCGGGATCTCCCCCGCCAGCTTCCGCACGCGTGACTCCGCCGGGTGCAGCCGCAGCTGCAGCTCGTCGAACTCCATCGACCCGTCGGCCACCCGCACGATCTCGCCGTCGGCCACGTACGGGCCGTCGCCCGACGACGCCACGGCATCGACGACCTCGGGGAAGTAGCGCCCCAACGGCCGCCCGTCGCGGCTCGCGAGCCGGACCACGCCGTCGTCGCCGACGGCGACGATCGTGCGGAAACCGTCCCACTTCGGCTCGTAGGTCCAGCCCTCGCCCGTCGGCATCTCTGGCTGCAGCTTGGCCAGCATCGGCGCGGGCAGGTCCCCCGCGATCGTGCGATTCGGCATGCCCGGACCCTATCGCTCAGACGTCTGACAGGAGGAGTCGGATCAGGGTATCGGTGTACCACCGCTCGAATCGCGCGGGCGTCCACCCACGGTCCTCGACGAGCAGGCGGTATGTGTCGGGGCTCCCGATCGCGAACACCGTGTCGACGGCCGCACGCATCGACACGCCCGGGCGCATCGGCGCGTCGCCGATGACGATCCGCACGAGGGCCCGCTGCCCCTCGAGACGGTGCGCGGCGTACCGCTCGAGCACCTCCACCGCGGCCGGTTCGACGGCAGCGGCGCCCACCAGCATCCGGTGGATCGGAGCGATGCGCTCGAGGATCGCACGTCCGCCGTGGGCAAGCATCTTGACGCGGCGCTCGACATCGGGTTCGTCGCGCAGCGCCTCGACCCACGGCCGCTCGAGCACCGGCACCGGCTCGTGGTCACCGGCGATCGAGGCATCGACGACGGCCTCGAGCAGCCCGCGCTTGCTCCGGAAGACGGCGTAGACCGTCTCGGAGGACACGCCGGCCCGGGCGGCGACCGCGACGATCGTCGCCGCCGCGTAGCCCTGGTCCACGAACAGCTCACGTGCCGCCGCGACCACGGCGGCACGGGTCGCCATCGCCTGCGCTCGTCGGCGAGGAGCATCGTACGTGCGCTTCGAGCGCTCCTCGGGAGGCATGACGAGCACGCTAGCATCCAATCCGATACAGTTGGACTGTATCGAATCCTGGAGGGAAGGAGCCGACGATGGGAGCGATCCTCCGGATCGAGCACCCGGTGCCCGACTACGACGCCTGGAAACATGCGTTCGACGCCGATCCGATCGGGCGCGCGCAGGCGGGCGTTCAGCGGTACCGCATCATGCGACCGGTCGACGACGTCGGTCGGGTCCTGATCGATCTCGAGTTCGACGACGTCGGCGAGGCCGAGTCTATGCTCGCCCGGCTCCGCGGACTATGGGCGAGCGTCGACGGCACGATCATGTCCTCGCCCGAGGCTCGGATCGTGGACGTCGTCGAGGCCGCCGCGGTTTGACCGTGCACGCCGCCGTCAGCGCGGGATGAAGCGACGCCGGATCGCGTAGAGGATGGCGCCGGCCAGGAGCAGGCACGCGACCGTGGTCGCCCACGAGAGCAGCCCGCTGGCATCGGGTGGCGTGAGGCTCAGCCCGAGGGCCACGATCAGCGCCACGACGTTCAGCCCGAACCAGATGAACGGGATCTCCAGCACACGCGGGCGCATCGGGTCTCGGGGTCGCACATCTCGAGC
>Ga0075304_1000137_pt1 | contig 18264 bp, 15 predicted proteins | sample Joice_CattailNLA_FD_120067 | JGI IMG/M metagenome (GOLD analysis project Ga0075304, IMG submission 120067) | Natural and restored wetland microbial communities from the San Francisco Bay, California, USA, that impact long-term carbon... | ecosystem: Environmental > Terrestrial > Soil > Wetlands ... | reverse complement strand
CATCCGCGATCGGCGTCACCTCGCGGACGACGGTGTCCTCATCGTCACGATCGGCGTCAACTTCACGACGGGTGAGATCCTGATCGGCCCTGATGTGGATTCGCATGGTGTGACCACCGACGATGATGACCTCCACGCCATCGTCGCCAAACGGGTCGCAGCCTCCGTCGCCGATCTCGAATACCCCACCGATCCCGACACGCTCAGGCGGCGGGTCCGCAACACCGCCACCAGGGCGGTGCGGAACTCGGTGAAACGCCGGCCGGTGGTCCTGCCGGTCGTCATCGAGGTGTGAGGCCGCTGTCAGTCCGATTCGTCCTCGGATCCTTCGGGTTCCCTGACCTGCTTCTCGTGTTCGTGGAACCGCTTCGTCATGCGGGCCTCGTACCTCGAGGCGCCCCTGGCGTCCTTGCGACGGTTCGGCCGAACGGGCTGGACATGGTGTGCTCCCGGTCTGAATCCCGAATCATGCGACACGTGCCGTGCTCCTTCCGATCTCCTCCTTCATGCATAGCACAGGGAAGGGTTCCCGAACAGAGGCCATCCACCAGCCGGGGGATGGCGCGACATCATCGAATTACAAACATGTAACTCTCCGCGCGCCCGATCGCGCGAAGGGTGGTTGGATGTTGTCGGTACCCGGGTTACAGTTGGGCTCCCATGGCAACGAAGACCTCGAGCGGTCGGGCCACGGGGCGGAGTGCTGCCAAGCGCAAAGTGAAGAAACCGCCGCTGACCAGGCGGATGGCCCAAGCGCTACGGGCCATACCGACCAGGATCGGCGAGCATCTCGGCGACCACAAGGCCGATGTGTGGGGCGTCGTCCTGATCGTCTCCGGTGCCCTCGTCTTCCTGTCGTTCTTCGAGTTGTCGGGGCCGATCGGTGCGACGTCGTCCGCCGTCGTCCGCTTCCTGTTCGGGATGTGGGCGTTCGTCGTCCCCCTCGCCCTGATGTTCATCGGCCTCGTGATGATCGGTGTCGTCAGCAAGGACCACCACGCGAGGACGGTGACTGGCTTCGTCTTCCTCTTCCTCGGCTCGCTGTCCCTGTTCCACCTGATGACCGGCAACGCCCCCATCGCAGGCGGCGAGAGCGGCCTCGAGGAGAACGGTGGAGCGATAGGCTCGCTCGTCGCGTACCCGCTCGCGAGGCTCGCAGGCTTCTGGGGTGGTTTCGTCGTCCTCACCGCGATCATCGGAGTGGGGGCGCTCCTCGTCACCGGTGCGTCGCTCGGAGATGTCATGCGCAGCATCGGGACATCGCTCCGTGTGACGTGGGATTCGATCGCCGGAATGCGCACCGCCTCACCGGGGGCCGTCGGCGCGGAGGTCGTCGTGGACCTCAGGGAACCCGACAGCGAGCTCGTGGCCATCCATCCCGTCCCGGAGGTCGAAGCCGGTCCGTCACCGATGACGGATGAGGGGACCGCCAAACCCGTGCGCAGGGCCAAAGCACTGGCGCCACTCCGTACCGAGGGCTATGAGCTTCCGCCGCTCGAGATGCTCCGGTTGAGTGGCGCCAAAGGTCACGATGGGCGCAGCCTGAAGGAAACCGGCGAGGCGCTCGAGGAGACCCTTCGTCAGCACGGCGTCGATGCCAGGTTGGTACGCATCGTCCCCGGACCGACGGTGACGCGCTACGAGATCGAGCTCGCTCCGGGCGTCAAGGTCAACAAGGTGACCACACTGAGCCATGACATCGCCTATGCCCTCGCTGCCGCGGACGTGCGCATCCTCGCTCCGATTCCCGGCAAGTCCGCGATCGGTGTCGAGGTTCCCAACAAGAAGCGGCATCTCGTGACGATCGGTGACGTCCTCACGTCGGACCTCGCGAAGAACGACCACGATCCGATGCTCGTCAGCCTCGGCATGGATGTCTCGGGCTCACCACGGATGCTGCGACTCACCGAGCTGCCCCACGTGCTGATCGCAGGCGCGACGGGTGCCGGAAAGTCGTCCTGCATCAATTCACTGCTCACTTCGCTTCTCATGAGGGCGACGCCGGAGGAGGTCAGGCTGATCCTCGTCGATCCGAAGCGGGTGGAGCTCGGCCAGTACAACGATGCCCCCCACCTGCTCACGAGGGTCATCACGAACCCCAAGAAGGCGGCTGATGCCCTCCAATGGGCGGTCGCAGAGATGGATCGCCGATACGACCTCCTCGCGGACGCCGGGGTCAGGGACATCGATTCCTATCGCGAGCAGTTCGATGCCGGCGCGCTCGACGAGGACATGTTCGATCGCTTCCCATACATCGTGATCGTGGTGGATGAGCTCAACGACCTGATGATGGTCGCCGGCAGGGTCGTCGAGGATTCGATCGTTCGCATCGCCCAGATGGCGCGCGCGGTCGGGATCCACCTCGTCCTCGCCACCCAGCGACCGTCGGTCAACGTGATCACCGGCGTCATCAAGGCGAATGTGCCATCGCGGCTCGCGTTCTCGGTTGCATCCCAGACCGACAGCAGGGTCATCCTCGACCAGGGCGGCGCCGACAAGCTCGTGGGGCTCGGGGACATGCTCGTCGTCACCGCAAGGGATCCGAAACCGGAGCGTATCCAGGGATCGTTCGTGTCGGAGGCGGAGATCCATGCGGTCGTCGACTGGGTGCGTGATCAGCGGGAGGCGCGCTACCGCGACACCGAGGTCTTCGAACAGGCGGCTCAGCAGACAGCCGACATGGACGAATACGACGGCGAAGATCCCGAGATCATGCGTGAGGCCATCGAGCTCGTCGTGCGATCGCAGCTGGGGTCGACATCCATGCTGCAGCGCAAGTTGCGCATCGGTTTCGCAAGGGCGGGAAGGGTGATGGACATCCTCGAGGCGAAGGGCGTCGTCGGCCCTTCGGAGGGGTCGAAGGCCAGGGCCGTGCTCATCGCCGAGGACGAACTGGAGCAAGTACTGGGTTAGGGACCGCCAATCCCGGCCAGAGAGGAGCGTCGTCACCGACGGCGCTCTTCGTCATTCCGGAGTGAGCCGAGCGATGCCATGCATGCCCCGGCAAGCGCACGGATGCAACATCAGTCCCGTCGATCGTGGCAAGCACTCGATGATTCGGGGAGGGTCTGCTACCCGATCGTCAGCGCCGTGGGATCGCCACGGAGGATGTCGTCGATCTGGCCGAGCGCCAGCCTCATGCCCTCCTCCATGCCCATGGCAACGAGCTGCCCCATTGCCTCGGTACTCGGGAACCTCGACTCGATGACCATGATCGTGCCACCAGCCGTGGTCTCCGTGAGGGTGACCTGCATGGATGTCGTCGGCATGTCCGGCATCGGCGCGTCGGCATCGTCACCGAACCCGTCGATGACCTCGAGCGAGTGGGGGGCCTCGACGCTCACGACCCTCCACCATCCGCTGTGACGGTCCCCCTCGGGTCCCGTCATGTAGTACCTCACGACGCCACCGACCGTCAATTCGTGCTCCACGAACGTGGCGGGATACGTGGGCGGTCCCCACCATCGTTCGAGTTGGCGAGGGTCGTTCCACAGCTCCCACGCTCGTTCGACCGATACATCGAATTCTGCGGTGATCGACATCGTCAGTGCGATGGGGTCCTTGGTGACGTTGGTCACGGTCATCGATCCTCTCCTCACGTCGGGTCTTCGATGGCGGATGCGAAGCGGTCGATCCGATCACGCCACATGGCTTCCAGGTCTTCGAGGGCTCGTAGCGCCTTCTGGACTGTCTCGCGATTCGTGCGAACCAGTCGCTTCCTCCCGTCGCGGTGCTTGGTGACGAGTCCGGCCGCCTCCAGGACCGCGACGTGCTTCTGGACCGCGGCGAAGCTCATGGGGTAGACGTCCGCAAGCGACGACACCGAGAAGTCGTCGTGCATCGATCGGCGCAGGATGTCGCGCCGTGTTCGGTCCGCCATGGCATGGAAGAGTCTGTCGGTCTGTTCGTCATCCAATCGTACAACCATATGGTTGTACGTTAGGGTCATCCCTGCGGGCGCGCAAGTCCTCGTGGCACGATCGCGGGCACACCCCACGATCGCTTCGGGACCGATCGGCGCTGGATCGGACGCCCTCAGCCATCCATCAGGAGGTCGGCGTACTCGTCGCGGACGACCTTCTTGTCGAACTTGCCGGTGCCCGTCTTCGGGATGGCGTCGATGAAGATGATCTCATCCGGCATCCACCACGTGGCGATCCGGGGTGCGAGGAACTCCCTGATGTCCTCGACACTCACGTCCGCCCCCGCTTTGGCGACGATGAACGCAGCGGGGCGCTCCTGCCATTTGGCGTGTTTGAGGCCGACCACCGTCGCCTCGAGCACGTCGGGATGCGCCATGATCTCGTTCTCCACATCGAGCGATGAGATCCATTCGCCGCCGGACTTGATGACATCCTTGGCTCGGTCGGTGATCCGGATGTAACCGTCCGGCGTGATCTTGCACACGTCGCCCGTCCGCAGCCATCCGTCGACGAACGACTGGGAGGAGCGAGGGTCCTTGTAGTACTCGGCAGCGATCCATGGCCCCCGAATGAGGAGTTCGCCGAATGCCTCACCGTCATGGGGAAGGCGCTCACCGAGCTCGTCGACGATCTTGACCTGGAGCCCGGGTATCGGACGACCGGCAGTCTCGAGGAGGTCGAGCTGTTGGTCCCATGGGAGGTCCTCCATCCACGGCTTGAGCGTTGCGGCAGATGCCACGGGATTCGTCTCGGTCATCCCCCAACCCTGGACCACGCGGACGCCGCGATTCGTCTCGAACCAGTCGATCATCGCCCTCGGGACCGCCGAACCCCCACAGAAGAGGGCCCGCATGTGCGAGAGGTCGATGTCGGGATTCGCCTCGAGATGTTGCTGGATGCCGAGCCACACCGTCGGGACACCCGCCGAGAACGTCACATGTTCGTCGATGAAGAGCTTCGTGAGGCCCGCGCCCGACAAGTCCGGACCCGGGTACGTGATCTTGGCACCCACGGTGACCGCCATGAAGGGATAGCCCCACGCCGCGGCATGGAACATGGGAACGACGGGGAGCACGTTGTCGTCGGCTCCGATCGGGTTCGTCGCGAGGTTCGAGATCGTGTGGAGGTATGTCGAGCGCTGCGTGTACGCGACGCCCTTCGGATTGCCGGTGGTCCCCGAGGTGTAGCAGAACATCATCGGGCTCGCCTCATCGAGGAGCGGCCACTCGGTGATGGGGTCGACGTCGGCGATGAGGTCCTCGTAGGAGATCGCCCCTTCGATTCCGGCTCCCTCGGCCGTGGCTCCCATGATCACCACGTGCTCGACCGTCTCGAACGTCGGCATCAGGGGGGCGATGGCTGGGGCGAGGTTGGGGTCCACGAAGAGGACCTTGTCCTCTGCGTGGTTCACGATGTAGGTGATCTGATCGGGGAAGAGCCGGATGTTGAGCGTGTGGCAGACCCGACCGGTGTTGGCCAACGCCCAATAGAGCTCATGGTGGCGGATGTTGTTCCAAGCGAACGTACCGATCGCGTCGCCCATCGAGGTACCCAGCTTCTCCGATAGTGCCGTTGCCAGCTTCCGGATCCGGACATCCGTGTCGGCATAGGTGGTGCGGAGCAGGGACAGATCGGCTTCGACCGAGACGATCTCCTGTTGGCCGTACTGCCACACGGCGTTGTCGTACAGCGTCGAGAGGAGGAGCGGGAAGTCATCCTGCATGTGCATGGTCGTGATTCCTTGGTCGGCTTTGCCGCCAGCATACGCGCAGCCTGTGTTCGGCGCGTAGCCTCGGTGTCATGTTCGGAGCTCGCTTCGACGACGTCGCTGCCGGGTCGTCGTTCATCCTGACCGATCCCGTCACCGCTCACATCGCGACCTCGATCGACGATGTCGCCACCGTGCTCGATACGGCCGCCATCGCCGCCGCGAATGGTCATTGGGTCGCGGGATACATCGCCCATGACGCCGCTGGCGCGTTCGATCCGGCGCTGAGGGCCTCGAGGGACCCGACGGTGCCGTATGCGTGGTTCGGTGTCTTCGCAGGGCGCGAGGAGCTCGACATGACGAGTGAGGAGTCCGGCGATGCCACGTACACCATCTCGCGTTGGACGCCGCTTGCCGATCGCGCGACCTATGACGATGCCTTCGCGACGATCACGGACCACATCACTGCGGGTGACGTGCACCAGGTCAACCTGGCCCTCTCCATGCGGGCGGCCTTCTCCGGCGATCCCTCTGGCCTGTACCTCGATCTCCTCCGGTCCCAAGAAGCGGGATATGCGAGCCATATCCGGCACGATGACACCCACGTCCTGAGTGTCTCGCCCGAGAGGTTCTTCACCGTTGACGGTGAGCGCGTCGTGGCGGAACCCATCAAGGGAACCAGACCCCGTGGCCGGTGGGCGGAGGAGGACCTTCGACTCAGGGGCGAACTCGCGAGCTCGGAAAAGGACAGAGCGGACAACCTGATGATCGTCGATCTCCTCCGCAGCGACCTCGGTCGGATCTCGCGGTCGGGAACCGTCGTGGTGGACGACCTGTGCGCCATCGCCGGCTATCGGACCGTGTGGCAGATGTCGTCACGGATCTCAGCCGAACTGCGCGACGACGTCACGACCCGCGACATCATCGCTGCGTTGTTCCCGTGCGGATCCGTCACCGGTGCACCGAGGGCGACCGCGATGGAGATCATCTCTCAGGTGGAGCCCACGGCGCGCGGGGTCTACGGCGGGACGATCGGATTCATCCCGCCGGGCGATGGCAGGGATGGGTCCTCGTTCAGCGTGGCGATCAGGACCGCCGTCGTGCACCTCGACGAAGGCGTGGTCCAGTACGGCGTCGGAGGAGGGGTGACCTGGGACTCATCCCTCGAGGGCGAGTTCGAAGAGGCCATGGCAAAGGCCGTCGTCCTCACGTCCCGCCCGCTCGACGTCGACCTGATCGAGACCATACGATGGGACGGCGACTGGCTGTGGCTCGACGAGCACCTCGCCCGCATGTCCGCATCAGCCTCCTTCCTCGGCCTCGACCTGCCGTCGGAAGATGTCCGTGCCGCCCTCGAGCAGCTCGCCCGGATCCTGTCCGAGCCCACGCAGGTGCGCATCGTCCTCTCCCCGCGAGGCTCCGTCAGTGTCTTCGCCGAGGAGGCTCCCGTCCGGTTCGCCATGCATCCGGGACCGAATGGTGAGGCGATCTCGGTGGCTCTGGACTTCGACCCCGTCGATCGCAACGACCTTCGCCTCTTCCACAGGACCTCCGATCGTTTCCCGTACGAGTCGAGGGAGCGTCGCCATCCGGACGTGGACGACGTCATCCTCACGAACGACGTGGGGCATGTCACCGAGTCGACGATCGGCAACGTCGTGTGCCTGTTCGACGACGCATGGGTCACCCCTCCGGTCGCCGACGGCCTGCTTGCGGGGGTGCTGCGCGGTCGACTCCTCGACGAGGGATTCATCACCGAGGACCACATTCCGATTCGACGTCTGCTGGAGGCGGACGCCGTGGCGCTCGTCGACTCCGTCGGCGGTTGGCGATCGGCGATGGTCGTGCAATCGCGCTGACGGACGCGTACGCTTCACGACATGGTCGACCTCTTCGCCATCACCAGGGAACTCGCCTCCATCCAGCAACAACTGCACGACCTGCCGGAGGACGCCAGGGAGGAGCGGTACGCCCTGCACAGACGGCAGGACGAGCTCAGGTCGATCGCCAGGTCCGTTCCCAATCCCATGGATGCAGGTAGGTCCGATGCCGAGCTCCTTGCCGAGTTGAAGGCCCTGCGCCAGCAGATGACGTCCATCGAGAAGCAGCGCATCGATCTCGTGATGCAGGCCGGAAGCGGTGGCGCCACGACGGGCGAGATGGGCAACCTCGGTGGTGTCAAGATCAACAAGGCCATCGACAGCGCCCAGGGTCTCGACAGCATCAAGGCGAGGATCGGCGTGATCAAGGGCATCCTGTCCGATCGGGGCGTCACCGTCCCCGAGGCGGACTGAATCCGCAGACTGCTGGCTGCACCGTCCCACTACGCTCGCCCGCGATGGGCGATTACCACGTACACATCCATCCCCATGGTCCCTACCGCGGCACCGGCCCGCTCCCCGGCACCTACCCGGTCGACCACATCGACGCGTACATCGAGCACGCGCTCGTCAACGGTGCCACCGAGATCGCCTTCACCGAGCACCTCTATCGGTGCATCGAGTCCCACGACGTGCTCGGGGAGTGGTGGCGTGACGACCCGAGGCGGGACCTCGCCGACTTCACCCGATCGTACGTGCGGTCAGAACGAGTCCTCTCGCTCGAACGGTATGTGCAGGCGGTGGTGGATGCGAAGGACCGCGGCCTCCCGGTCCTCCTCGGCCTGGAGGTGGACTTCTTCCCGGAGACGGCCGAGGCTGTCGTCGAGTTCCTCGATCCGTATCCCTTCGATGTCCTGATCGCATCGACCCATTGGATCGGTGCCTGGGGTGTCGACCTGGCGGACCAGCGGTTCGAGTTCGCCAGACGGGGCGCCCAGCAGTCGTATGAGGACTACTTCGCCATCGAGAGCCAGCTCGCGGCGAGTGGCCTGTTCGACGTCCTCGCCCATGCCGACGTCGTGAAGAAGCAGGGCGTGATGCTCGACGGGGTGCCGTACGACCTGTACGAGGAGCTGGCGGTCGCCGCCGCCCGTGGGGGTACGGCCGTCGAGGTGTCGACAGCCGGGCTCCACCAACCGGCAGCGGAGATGTATCCGGCTGCGCCGCTCCTCGAACGGTTCCACAACCATATGGTCCCGATAACCCTCGCCTCGGATGCCCACGTTCCGGAGCACTGCGGACGTGACCGCGACAAGGCCCTCGCCCTCGCCCGTTCCGTCGGATACACCGAGCGAATCGAGTTCCGTAGACGATCCGGACGACTCGTACCGCTCGACTGATGACCGCAGGGGTACCTCCACCGGTAGCCTGACGTCCGATGACCACCACATCCGTCTGGCTGACGACCCTCGGCTGCTCCAAGAACCAGGTCGACAGCGACAAGATCGCATCGGCGCTCGGCTCCGCCGGATACAGCGAAGCCGATGATCCATCGACCGCGGACGTCGTGATGGTGAATACATGCGGATTCATCGAGGCCGCCCGTCGCGAATCCGTCGAAACGATCCTCGAGCTCTCCGCAGTCCGACGGGATGGGGCGCGTCTTGTCGTCATGGGATGCATGGCACAGCGATACGAGCAGGAGTTGGTCGACGCCCTTCCCGAGGCCGACGCGGTCATCGGACTCGACCGATACCCCGAACTCGTCGACGAGCTGGACCGCCTGACAGGAACCCAAGCCATCTCGATCTCCGGAATCCGCCGATCGCGGATGGACATCCTCAACATCGTCGAGCGGCCCGCACCCACCACCCCATATGCGTATGTGAAGGTCGCCGAGGGCTGCGACAAGACGTGCGCGTTCTGTGCCATCCCCCTGATCAGGGGCAAGCAACGATCGCGACCAACGGAGGGCATCGTCGCCGAGTGCGAAGGTCTGGTCGCCGCAGGGGTCCAGGAGATCGTCCTCGTGGCCCAGGACCTCGCCGCATACGGCAGGGACAACGACGCTGGCTCGATCGAGCACCTCGTCGAGCGTGTCGCCGAGATCCCGGATCTCGGACGGCTGCGGCTCTACTACCTGTATCCGAGGGAGATCCGGAAGGGCCTCATCGACCTGATCTCTGGTCACCCGACGATCGCCGACTACTTCGACCTGTCGCTGCAACACGCATCGGCGAAGCTGCTGCGTTCGATGCGGCGTCCGGGGAGCGCTGACAAGCACCTCGAGCTGATCGCCCGCATTCGGGAAGCGGCGCCGCACGCCGCCCTGCGATCGAGCTTCATCGTCGGATATCCCGGTGAGACCGACGAGGACGTCGATGAGCTCGCCGAGTTCCTCGCCGACTCCACGCTTGACTGGGCAGGATTCTTCTCGTATTCGGCCGAGGACGGCACGACGGCGGCTGACCTCCCCGATCACGTCCCGGCGGGCGTCGTGGCGGAGCGGATGCGCTACCTGCACGGCATCCAGGACGACATCACCGCAGCAGCGAACGCCGCAGCCGTCGGAACGACGGTTCGAGTCCTCGTCGATCAGGTCGAAGATGGCCAACCCGTCGGCAGGTCCTTCAGGGAAGCGCCGGAGATCGACGGCATCATCCTCCTGGACACGGGGGACGCCGGCACCTGGGTGACCGCCCGCATCGAGGGTGCCTATGGAACGGACACGTCGGCGGTCGTGGTGACCGCATGAACGTGGAGATCCTCGCCGTCGGCACCGAACTGCTCCTCGGCCAGATCGTCAACACGAACGCCTCCGAGATCGCCTCGAGACTTGCCGATCACGGTCTCACCCATCGGTACCAGGGTGTGGTCGGCGACAACCCGGAGCGGATGGAGGTCGCCATCCGTCAAGCGATCGAGCGCGCCGATGCGCTGATCATCACCGGTGGGATCGGCCCAACGCTCGACGACGTCACACGGGAGGTCGTCGCCTCCGTCGCGGGGGTGCCGCTCGAATTCGATACGTCCTACTCCGAGTCGATGCGACGGCGATGGGAAGCATTGGGGAGGGACTTCCCAGAGTCGAACCTCCGCCAGGCATACCGACCGGCCGGGTCCGACGTCATCGCGAACCCGAAGGGCTCGGCGCCGGGGTTCCGTCTGGAGGTCGACGGCTGCTGGGTGATGGCGCTCCCCGGTGTTCCCGTCGAGATGCTCGGGATGCTCGAGGACGACGTCATCCCCTTCCTGGTCGATCGATCCGGTATCGACCGGGGTGTCGTGCGGAGCAGGATCCTGCGCAGTTGGGGCCTGTCGGAGGCTGCTGTCGGAGAGCTCCTGGAAGACCTGTTCACGGACTCACGGAATCCGACCGTCGCCTTCCTCGCATCGGCAGGCGTCATCAAGGTGCGCCTCACGGCACGAGCATCATCCGTCGCTTCGGCCTCGGACATGATCGCCCCCATCGAGGACGAGGTTCGGCGCAGGCTCGGTGAGCACATCTTCGGGGCCGACGACGACACGATCGAACGGATCGTCCATGCCGCCCTCGCAGCGCGCGGCTGGACCATCGGAAGTGCCGAGTCGGCGACGGGGGGCCTGATCGCAGCGAGGCTCTCGTCAGAGCCCGGGTCGAGCGCCACGTTCCGCGGGGCGATCGTCGCGTACGCACCCGACCTCAAGTCGTCGCTCCTCGATGTCGACCCCGACGTCATCGATCGGCATGGCATCGTGTCGGAGGAGACCGCCCTGGCGATGGCGCACGGTGCTCGCGGCACGCTCGCCGTCGATGTGGCGGTGGCGGTCACGGGATCTGCAGGCCCGGAGCCACTCGAGGTGGCGGTCGGCACGATGTGCATCGCCGTCGTCACACCCCTCGGCGAGCGGGCACGGACCCTGCGCATGCCCGGTGACCGCGAGCGGGTCCGCGCCTACGCAGCGACGGCGGCACTCCAGCATGTGAGGCTCGCCATCCAGACGTCGTGACGTCCCATGCGTTCCTCGCGGTCGACCTCGCGACCGACGAGCGCCATGCACTCGCTGGTGCCCTCGATGCCGCGAGTGGGGGGCGACGGCTGCCGGGAAAGCGAACCCGACCTGAGACCTGGCACATCACACTCCGATTCCTGGGTGCCATCGACGACGTCACGCTCGATCTCGTGGCACGGGAACTCGACGAGACGATGGATGCCGAACCAGGCCGCATCACCTGCCGCGGCCTCGATGCGTTCCCGAGGCCCGCAAGGGCGAGTGTCGTGTTCACCGCCATCAGCGATCCCGGGGGTCTGCTCCATCACCTCGCCGCGCAATGTGACGCAGCCGCGCTCGACGCGGGGCTCGAACCGGAGGACAGGCCGTTCGTGCCACATCTGACGTTGACACGGTTGCGTCCGGTATCGGACGTTCGGTCCGCTCTGGCATCCTTCGGCGACTTCGCGGTACCGATCTCGGTGCGCGAGGTCGCCCTCATGCGGTCGGAACCTTCCGGGGGGATCGTCCGCTACTCGACGGTGGATCGGTTTCCCCTCCGGTGACCCCGCGGCGCGGTCATGGCCAGCCACGAGGTCGAGTCGTCGCGTTCGACGCGAATCCTCGACATCGAACACCTGTTCGGTTAAGCTCCTCGCGAATGTCAGGCCTGTGATTCCAGCACGCGCATGTGTCACAGCCCCGAGATAGCGTTGCATCAACGATTCGAAAGGGACAGGCGATGAAGGACGAGATCTCCCAGGACGACAAGCAGAAGAACCTGGACATGGCCATGTCCCAGATCGAGCGGCAATTCGGCAAGGGCGCCATCATGCGGCTCGGGACCGACGAGATCAGGCGGATGAAGATCATCCCGACGGGAGCGCTCTCGCTGGACCTCGCACTGGGGATCGGTGGTCTCCCACGGGGACGCATCGTCGAGATCTACGGTCCAGAGTCGTCTGGCAAGACATCGCTCGCCCTCCACGTCATCGCCGAGGCCCAACGAAACGGCGGCACAGCGGCGTTCATCGACGCCGAGCACGCACTGGACCCCACTTATGCCAAGGCGATCGGGGTCAATATCGACGACCTGTTGATCGCCCAGCCCGACACGGGGGAGCAGGCCCTCGAGATCGCCGACATGCTCATCCGGTCCGGTGCCCTCGACGTGGTCGTTGTCGATTCGGTCGCGGCGCTGGTTCCTCGCGCCGAGCTCGAGGGTGACATGGGCGACACACACGTCGGGTTGCAGGCCAGACTGATGTCCCAGGCGCTGCGCAAGCTGGCAGGAACGATCAACCGATCCGACACGACAGCGATCTTCATCAACCAGCTTCGCGAGAAGATCGGCGTGATGTTCGGGTCGCCCGAGACGACTCCCGGGGGTCGTGCCCTCAAGTTCTACTCGAGCGTGCGCATCGACATCCGCCGGATCGAGTCGATCAAGGTGGGCACCGAGAACATCGGCAACCGGGTCCGCACCAAGATCGTGAAGAACAAGGTGGCACCACCATTTCGCGTGGCGGAATTCGACATCATGTTCGGCGAGGGGATCTCGCGCGAGGGAAGCCTGCTCGATGTGGCGGTGGAGGAAGGGATCGTCCGCAAGGCGGGTGCCTGGTTCACCTATGAGAACGAACAGCTCGGCCAGGGACGTGAGAAGGCGAAGGATTTCCTCCAGCAGAACCCCGAATTGGCGATGCAGCTGCAGGATCAGGTCCTCCGTGCGGTTGGTGTCATCAAGGACGAGGCAGCAGAGGACGCGGAGGACCCTGAACTCGCCGACGCAGAGGCGGCGGAGGAATCCTGACGAGAACGCGGTTTTTCGCGCTCCGGATCGAGGGTATCTGCGGTACCATCGGATCACATTCACACACATTGCTACCGATACTGAAAACCCACCAGTGACGAACGACAACGACACCTTGAGGTGATAGCGGGGACGTCCCCATCACATCCCATGCGTGTTGTGTGAGTGCCGAGCCAGCGATGGCTCGGCACGTTCGTTTCCACGGAGGGGGAAACGAGGCTCACATGGATCAGGCGCTCAGCCTGCTGATCCCCGGTCTGGCCGTGACCGGCATGTTCATCGGCGGTCTGTTGGTCGGCAGACGCATCGTCAGGCAGCCACCGGCGCCCGAGGACGTGCTCACCGATGCCAGGATCGAGGCACAACGGATCCTGGCGAGGGCAGAGGAAGAAGCACGCGCCCTCGCGGAGACCTATCGCGACCGGGAGGAAGCGACCCTCGAGCATCGCAAGGTCGAGATGGTCACGATGGAGGACCGCATCGACCAGCGAGCCGCGACGCTCGAGCAACGCGCTGCGAACCTCGCGCAACGCGAGGAGCTCGTGATCGACAAGGAACGCGCCGTGAGCGAAGCCACGGCGGAGGCCGCCCGCGCCCAGGAGGAGGCTCGGCTCGAGTTGGAGGCGCTCGCGGGCTTCGACTCCCGCGCTGCCAAGGAGGAGCTGCTCCAGAAGGTCGAGGACGAGGCCCGGCGTGATGCCATGGTCCTCGTCAGGGACATGGAGACGAGGGCCAGGGAGGAGGGCGACCGGAGGGCGAGGCGCATACTCGCCACGGTCATCCAGCGGATGGCATCCGACGTCGTTTCGGAGACCACGGTGTCGTCGGTGGCGCTTCCCTCGGACGACATGAAGGGTCGAATCATCGGCCGTGACGGGAGGAACATCCGCACCTTCGAGGCGATCACCGGTGTGGATCTGATCGTTGACGACACACCAGAGTCGGTGTCCGTGTCGACGTTCGATCCCGTGCGCAGGGAGATCGCTCGGCGGGCACTCGAACGGCTCGTCGAGGACGGGCGCATCCACCCGACATCGATCGAGGAGGCATACGAGAAGGCGCGTACCGAGGTCGAACAGTCGATCAGGGATGCAGGTGAATGGGCCATGCTCGAGGTCGGGATCAGTCGCCTCCATCCCGAGCTGACGACGCTGGTCGGGAGGCTGCGTTATCGCACGAGCTATGGGCAGAACGTGCTCGACCACCTCGTCGAGTCCGCCCACATCGCAGGCATGCTCGCCGCTGAGCTCGGCGTGGAGGGGACGGAGGCCAAGCGCGCTGCCTTCCTCCACGACATCGGGAAGGCCGTGAGCCACGAGGTCGGAGGGTCCCATGCCCTGATCGGCGCCGAGATCGCCCGACGATTCGGCGAGGATGCGGCCGTCGTCCATGCGATCGAGGCGCACCATAACGAGGTGGAACCTCGCACGCTCACCGCCGTCCTCGTCCAGGCAGCGGACGCCGTGTCCGCAGCGCGACCGGGCGCTCGGCGCGAAGCGCTCGAGGCGTACGTCCGTCGCCTCGAACGTCTCGAGGAGATCGCACAGGGCTTCGACGGGGTCGAGAAGGTGTTCGCGCTCCAGGCCGGCAGGGAGGTGCGCGTCGTCGTCGACCCGGGTGTCCTGGACGACATGTCCTCCAAGGACCTCGCTCGCCGCATCGCGAGAAAGCTGGAGGACGACCTACAGTATCCCGGTCAGATCGAAGTCACGGTCATCCGTGAGTACCGGGCGAAGGACTACGCCCGCTAGATCCTCCGGAGCATCATGTCGGAAGTCACCATGCTCGGCATGCCGGGCGTCAAGGAATCCCGCACGCCGACAAGGGTCGGGAGGACGTACTTCGTCAGGACATTCGGTTGTCAGATGAACGAACACGATTCCGAGCGGATCTCCGGCCTGCTCGAGGCAGACGGGATGACACCAGCCGACGCTGTCGAGGACGCCGACCTGGTCGTCCTCAACACCTGCACGATCAGGGAGAACGCGGATGAGAGGCTGTACGGGTACCTGGGCTCGCTCAAGCGGGCGAAGACCGCCAACCCCGATCTGAGGATCGCCGTGGGCGGGTGTTCGGCGCAGAAGGAGCGCGACCTCATCCAGGAACGCGCGGGTTGGGTCGACGTGGTCTTCGGCACGCACAACGTCCACAGGGTCGTCGACCTCCTCGACCACGCGGAGGAGTGGGGACCGATCACGGAGATCTGGAACGAGACGAGGTCGGTGTCGGACATCCCGAGCGGCCTACCGGCCCATCGGGAATCGCACCACTCGGCTTGGGTCACGATCACGATCGGATGCAACAACTCGTGTACCTTCTGCATCGTCCCGATCGTGCGTGGCGCAGAGATCTCGCGGCGTCCCGGCGATGTCATTCGCGAGGTCGAGACGTTGGCCGGGTCAGGGGTTCGGGAGGTGACCCTCCTCGGTCAGAACGTGAATTCGTATGGGCGGGACCTCGACCTCAACGGCCGCAAACCCCTGTTCGCAGACCTCCTGCGGCGTGTCGGGGAGGTCGAAGGGATCGAGCGCATCCGCTACACGAGTCCGCACCCGAAGGACTTCCGCGAGGACGTCGCACTCGCCATGTCCGAGACGCCTGCCGTCTGTGAACAGATCCACTTCCCGCTCCAATCGGGCTCAGATCGGATCCTGTCGGCGATGCACAGGGGATACACGTCACGACGGTTCCTCGAGAAGCTGACCATGATGCGCAGCCTGGTGCCGGACCTTGCGGCGTCGACGGACGTCATCGTCGGCTTCCCCGGCGAGACCGACGATGACTTCGAGCGGACGCTCGAGGTCATGGCCGAGGCGCGCTTCGACAGTGCCTTCATGTTCCAGTTCTCACCCCGTCCGGGGACCCCTGCGGCGACGATGGATGACCAGGTGCCCGCCGACGTCGTGAGGCAACGATTCGACCGCCTCGTCGAACTCCAGAGCGGGATCACGTTCGCCAGGAATCGCGAGAGAGTCGGGCGCGTCGAGCAGGTGATGGTCGAGGGTCCATCCAAGCGCGACCCATCCGTCATGACGACCAGGTCACGGGGCAACCGCATCGTCCATGTGCCAGGAGTGGTGGACGCAGGAGAGATCTTCGACGTCCGCATCACCCGTGCGGCGCCGCACCACCTCGTCGGTGAGTCGATCGCTGTGGAGCTGGCGTCCTGAAGGTCGTCGCGATCGTCGGACCCACCGCATCGGGGAAATCCCGCATCGCCGAGGCGGTTGCCGATCGGTTCGAGACGTCGATCCTGTCGGTCGACTCCATGCAGGTATACCGCGGAATGGACATCGGTACGGCCAAACCCGATCCACAGGTCAGGGCGCGCATCCAACACCACATGATCGACGTGGCGGACCCGGACGAGGACTTCAGCGTCCAGCAGTTCCAGCAGCGAGGACGCGCCGTTCTCGAGCAGGTCGAGTCCGGCGCGGGACGGATCGTGATCGTCGGCGGGTCGGGGCTCCACCTTCGGTGCCTCGTCGATCCGATGACGTTCGCCCCAACGGACGTCGACCTGAGGGCGAGCCTGGAAGCAGGCGATGAGGATGTGCTTCGCGCTGATCTCGTGGCCCTGGACCCCCGTGCACCGGAGTACGTCGACATGCGCAACCCGCGTCGTGTGGTTCGTGCCCTGGAGGTGATCGCGCTCACGGGCGACACACCAAGCGCACGTGCGGCAAGGCCGGAGGCGATGGCCCTTGCCGCATATGATCCCCTGATCCCTTTCGCAGGGTTCGGGATCGACGCCGGCGATCGAAGCGCGGCGAGGGTGGAGGCCCGGCTCGACGACATGCTGGGGCGAGGGCTCCTCGACGAGGTCGCGTCGCTCGCAGGGCGTCTCGGAACCACGGCACGTCAGGCGCTCGGCTACAAGGAGCTGCTCCCGGTCGTCGAAGGTCGGAGCACACTCGAGAAGGCGGCGACCGAGGTGCTTCGCGCGACACGGTCTCTGGTGAAGCGTCAACGAACCTTCTTCCGACGCGATCCTCGTATTTCGTGGTTGCCGTGGCAGGATGACCGGGAGCGCCGCGTGGCCGACATGGTCGAGATCATCGGGAAGGAGGCCGGGTGGACTTCGTGAAGGTCGAGGGACTGCGAAACGACTTCATCGTCTTCGATGGCCCGCTCACGCCGAGCGCTGAGGACGTCAGGCGTTGGTGTGACAGGAGGAGCGGCATCGGTGCCGACGGTGTTCTGGTGATCGACCCCATCGATCCATCACGCGTGCGCATGCGCTACTGGAATGCCGACGGCGGCGAGGCCGAGATGTGTGGCAACGGACTGCGCTGCGTGGCAAGGCTGGCACACCTGCGCGAGTGGGTGGCAGCCCCGGAGTTCGTCGTCGAAACGACGGTCGGTGACCACCCTGTTGCAGTGAAGAGGGATTCAGTGGTCGCCTTTGTCGGGGAGCCCGTCACCTTTCGAACAGGGACACTCCAGGTCGCTGGCCATGACGTCCATCCCTTCGCCATCGGCAACCCGCACGCCATCGTGTTCGTCGACGACGTCGAAGCCGCGCCCGTCACCACGGTCGGTCCCGTCATCGAGAAGGATCCGATGTTCCCGAACCGCACGAACGTCGAGTTCGTGGAGGTCCTCGACGAAGGAGGGATCAAGGTGCGCGTCTGGGAACGGGGCGTCGGTGAGACGATGGCATCGGGAACGGGAGCGACGGCTGCGGCGTACGTGGCCCACACCGTTGCAGATGTCCCTGCCCCGGTGGCGGTACGGCTCCGCGGGGGGATCCTGATGGTGAGCTTCGACGAAGAGGGGGCCTGGATGGAGGGACCGGCAGAGATCGTGTTCTCGGGTTCGGTCGACTGAGTCAGTCGATGCGACGCAGGACGGCGACCACGACCCCGAGGATGTCGACATCGCTCGAGAAGACCATCGGCTCGTAGGCCTCGTTCTCCGGCCGAAGCACCACACCGGTGTCGGTTCTCTCGAACGTCTTGACCGTTGCCTCCTCGCCACCGACGAGCGCTGCCACGATCTGGCCGTTGCGAGCCGTCGTCTGCTTCT
>Ga0075304_1000132_pt1 | contig 18577 bp, 17 predicted proteins | sample Joice_CattailNLA_FD_120067 | JGI IMG/M metagenome (GOLD analysis project Ga0075304, IMG submission 120067) | Natural and restored wetland microbial communities from the San Francisco Bay, California, USA, that impact long-term carbon... | ecosystem: Environmental > Terrestrial > Soil > Wetlands ... | reverse complement strand
GGGCCAACGGGAAGACGACCACGAAGGACATGGTGTCGGCGGTGCTCTCCCGCGCGTATCGGACGCACGCGAGCCCGGGGTCGTTCAACAACGAGATCGGCCTGCCGATCACGATCCTCGGCGCCGACCCCTCGGCCGAGGTCGTCGTCGCCGAGCTCGGCGCCCGTCGCAAGGGCGACGTGACGCTGCTCTGCGAGGTCGCGAAGCCGGCGATCGTCGTCGTGACGAACGTCGGCGTGGCGCACATCGAGGTCTTCGGGTCCTGGGAGGCGATCGTCGAGGCGTCGGCGGAGCCGGTCGAGGCCGTCGCGGCCGACGGCTGGGCCGTCCTGAACGCCGACGACCCGATCGTCGCCGGCTTCCGCTCACGCGCCGCAGGCCGTGTCGTCACCTTCGGCGTGCATCCCGATGCGGATGTGCGAGCCGAGGGCGTGGAGATCGGGGCCGATGGAACGGCCTCGTTCACCCTCCTCGCCGGGGATCGGTCCGTGCCCGTCGACCTCTCGATCGCCGGCGAGCACATGGTGCTCAACGCCCTCGCAGCGGCGGCGGTCGGCCAGATCCTCGGCGTCCCTGCCGAGGCATCGGCAGAGGCACTCGGCAGCACGGCCGTCTCGCGCTGGCGCATGGAGACCTTCACGACCCACGAGGGTGTCCGCGTCATCAACGACGCGTACAACGCGAACCCCGAGTCGATGGCGGCAGCGCTCAAGACCGCTCGTGTGATGGCCGCCGACGCTCGGCTGATCGCGGTCCTCGGGCACATGGCCGAGATCGGACCGATCGCGGGAGATGCGCACGAGCAGGTGGGCGATCTCGCGGCACGGCTGCCGGTCGACCGCCTCGTGACGGTCGGACGCGACGCTCGACCGATCGCGATGGCAGCGCTCCGCGAGGGCGTGGAGCCCGAGAACGTCGTGTCCTACGACGATCCCAGGGACGCGCTGGCCGACGTGCGGACGCACGCCCACGTCGGGGACGTCGTGCTCGTGAAGGGCTCGCGCGTCGCAGGCTTGGAGAGCGTTGCGGAGGCGCTGCGGTGATCTCGATCCTGGTGGCGGGCGCGATCGGCCTGGCGGTGACGCTGCTCGGCACCCCGATCGCGATCAAGGCGTTCACGGTCTGGGGCTGGGGCCAGCGCATCCGCGAGGACGGTCCCCACACCCACATGGAGAAGATGGGAACCCCGACGATGGGCGGGATCGTGATCCTCGCCGGCCTGCTGCTCGCGTTCCTCGCCACGCGGCTCACGAGCGGGCCCATCACCTCGGCGGGACTCGCGCTCGTGGTGGCGGTGGTGGGTTTCGGGCTCGTCGGCTTCCTCGACGACTTCATGAAGGTCCGCAACCGACGGTCGCTGGGGCTGACGAAGCTGCAGAAGTTCGGCGGTACGGCGATCGTCTCCGTGCTGTTCGGCCTGATCGTGGCGCGCTCCAGTGACGAGACCGGCATCAGCACGAACCTGTCGTTCATCCGCCCGACGGCCATCTCGCTCGGCGTCCTCTTCCTCGTCTGGGTCTTCGTCGTGCTGACGGCGTCGTCACATGCGGTGAACCTCACCGACGGCCTCGACGGGCTCGCAGCCGGATCGAGCGCGCTCGTGTTCGCGTCCTACGCATTCATCGCGTTCTGGGAGTTCCGGCACCTGTGCTTCGGCGCGGAGGGCATCGCCCGCCAGGGCTGCTTCGACGTGAACGGACCCGCGATGCTCGACAACGCGATCATGGCGGCGGGCATGATGGGGGCACTGGCCGGCTTCCTCTGGTGGAACGCTGCCCCCGCGCGCATCTTCATGGGGGACACCGGCGCCCTCGCGATCGGAGGGCTCCTCGGCGCCCTCGCGATCACCACGAACACCCAGCTCCTGCTCGTGATCCTCGGAGGGTTGTTCGTGATGGAGACGATGTCGGTGATCCTGCAGGTGATCTCGTTCCGTGGGTTCGGGCGGCGCATCTTCCGCATGTCGCCGATCCACCATCATTTCGAGCTCGCCGGGTGGCCCGAGTTCACCGTGATCGTGCGGTTCTGGATCATCGCCGGGCTCTGTGTGGCCGTGGGCCTCGGGCTGTTCTACGCCGACTTCATCCGCCTGGGAGGGCTCGAGTGAGCGGGCGCTTCGACGGCGAGCGGGTGGTGGTGGTCGGCGCCGGCGTGGCCGGCTCCTCCGCGGCCCGCGTGCTCGCCGCCGAAGGCGCGACGGTGCGTGTGACCGAGGCGCGCCCCGCGTCCGATCTGTCCACGGTGGCGGCGCTTCGAGACGCCGGCGTCGAGATCCTGACCGGCGGCCACGAACCGGAGCACCTCCAGGGCGCGACGCTCGTCGTGACGGGCCCGGGCGTCCCCGAGACCGCCCCCGTGATCGCGTGGGCACGTGAGCGCGGCCTCCCCATCTGGAGCGAGATGGAGCTCGGCGCCCGACTCACCGACGCTCCCTACCTTGCCGTGACGGGCACGAACGGCAAGACCACGACGACCGGCATGATCGAGGCGTGCCTGCGCGCCGATGGCGTCGATGCCGTGGCGTGCGGCAACATCGGCCACCCGTTCCCCGAGGCGGCGCGCGAGGGGCACGAGGTCCTCGTCGTCGAGTGCTCGTCGTTTCAGCTCCGCATGCAGGGGTCGTTCCACCCCCGGATCTCGGTGCTGCTGAACCTCGCCCCGGACCACCTCGACGAGCACGGATCGTTCGAGGCGTACGCCGACGCGAAGGCGCGGATCTTCGCGCTCCAGGGGCCGGGGGACACGCACGTCGGCAACCGCGACGATCCCGCGGCGAGCGCCCGATCGGCCGATGCTCCTTGTGACGTCGTCTGGTTCCGGGCGGGAGCACCCGGCGCCGGCGAGGTCGGTTACGACCACGAGGATCTCGTCTCGAACCTGGCGAGCGAGCGCGTGCCGCTGGGTCGCATCGAGGGCACGGCCGGGAAGCTGGCCGACGCGGCAGCCGCGGCGGCGGCGGCCCTGACCTTCGGCGTCACGGCCCGCGGCGTGCGCGATGGCCTCGAAGGCTACGATTCGGCGCCACACCGTGGTCAGATCGCGGCGGTCGTCGAGGGCGTGACGTTCATCGACGACTCCAAGGCCACGAACGTGCACGCCGCGCTCGCCGCGATCGACGGCGTCGAGGATGCCGTCCTGATCGCCGGCGGCATGGCCAAAGGTGTGGACCTGTCGCCCCTGGCGACCCGTGCCGGGCGGCTCCGGGCGGTGGTCGCGATCGGCGAGGGAGCCGCCGAGCTCGTTCGGGTCTTCGACGGGGTGCGGCCGGTGCACGTCGCGTCGTCGATCGAGCATGCCGTGGGGACCGCCTTCGAGCTCGCCCGTCCCGGTGGGCGCGTGTTGCTGGCCCCCGCGTGTGCGAGCTGGGACCAGTTCCGCGATTACGCCGAGCGGGGCGACCGATTCGCGGCGGCTGCGCGCGGACTGGAGCAGGAGGTGAGCGCCGGTGGCCAGTAGGAAACCGGCCCGCGACCGGCGGCACCACCTGCGGGTGGTGCGCGCGCCTGGTCGTCGCGCGGCCGCGATGCATGCGGCCCGTGTCAACGTGCTCCTGCTGCTCGTTCCGACCGCGGTGCTCACGGTCCTCGGGCTGACGATGGTGCTGTCGGCCGGGTCCGTCTCGGCGACCCAGGGCTACGACGGCAACCCGTTCTGGTACTTCCAACGACAGGGCGTCTACGCGGTCATCGGCGTCATCGCGCTGCTGATCGCTCTGCGGCTGCCCCACACCGTCTGGCAGACGATCGCGGTGCCGGCGGTGGTGCTGCTCGTTCCGCTGATGCTCGTCGCCCTGCACCACTCGGCGGGCTCGTCCCTCTACGGGGCCTCGCGGTGGATCGACCTCGGCTACGTCACGCTGCAGCCCTCAGAGTTCATGAAGCTCGCGATCGTCGCGTTCACCGCCACGGTGCTCACGAAGAAGTGGGGCACGCTCGACGACCCGGTGCACCTGCTGATCCCGCTCGCCCCGGTCGTGCTTGGGGTGGCCCTGCTCGTGATCCTCCAGCGCGACCTCGGCACCACGGTGATCATCTGCGGATCGGTGTTCGTGCTGATGTTCGCGGCCGGGGTGCGTCTGCGCTACCTCGTCGTCACGGGTGCGGTCGCGCTCGCCGGGACCGCGTTCCTGATCTTCGGGGAGGCCTACCGGCGCACGCGCTTCGTCGACGCGTTCCTGAATCCCTGGAACGATCCGGACGGGGCAGGGTTCCAGCTGATCCAGGGCATGATCGCGTTCGGCTCGGGTGGATGGACCGGCGTCGGCCTGGGCGCCAGCCGTCAGAAGTGGGACTACCTGCCGAACGCGCACTCCGACTTCATCTTCGCGATCGTCGGCGAGGAGCTCGGCTTGCTCGGGGCGATGTTCGTGCTGGTGATGTTCGCCGTGCTCCTGTTCGCGGGGGTTCGTGTGGCGATCGCTGCGCCCGACACCTTCGGTCGTCTGATGGCCGCGGGCATCACCGGGTGGATCGGGCTGCAGACGATCATCAACCTGGGAGCGGTCACCGGACTGATGCCGATCACGGGCGTGCCGTTGCCGCTGCTGTCGTTCGGCGGCACCGCGCTCGTCGTCACGCTCGCGGGCATCGGGGTCCTCGCCGGCATCGCCCGGGCGAGCGCTCAGGCATCGTCTCGATCGTCGTCGGCATCGCCGACTCGGTCACGGGCAACGACGCGCCACGCGACCTCGGCCACACGTGCGCGAGGCAGGACGGCGCGACAGCACGCGGCCGGAGGCAGGTCCCGGCGGTGAGGGTCGTGATGAGCGGTGGTGGCACCGCCGGTCACGTCTTCCCCGCCGTGGCGGTCGCCGAGCGACTGCGCGAACGCGGGCACGACGTGCGCTTCATCGGGTCCGGGTCCGGACAGGAGGCAACCCTCGTCCCCGACGCGGGGTTCCCGTTCGTGCCCGTGCGGGTGTCGTCCGCGCAGACCCGGATCTCGCTCCACACGGCCGCAGCCCTCTGGATGTCGCTCGTCGCCGCACGCGCCGTGCGTCCCATCGTGAGGGCGGCCGACGTGGTCGTCGGCATCGGGGGCTACGCGAGCGCGCCCGCGATCCTGGCTGCGCGCCGGGTGCGGACACCGATCGTGCTGATCGAGCAGAACGGTGTGCCGGGTGTGGTCAATCGCGTCGCAGCCCGATGGGCGGTCGCCGTCGCCACGACCTTCGAGGCGACTGCGTCCCGGTTGCCCTCTGGCACCCGGGTCCTGCGCACCGGCAATCCCGTCCGTCGCGAGATCGTCGACGTCGCTGCCGCTCGCGCCGAGCGCCGAGCCGAAGCCCTCCGGGTGTTCGCGCTCGACGACGATCGTCGCACGGTGTCGGTCTTCGGCGGCAGCCAGGGGGCTCGGCAGCTCGACCGCACGGTGGCGACGGCGATCGGGGAGCTCCGCGGTCGCGACGACATCCAGTTGCTCGTCGCGACCGGCCCCGCCCATGTCGACGAGGTCGCGCCGGCGGCGGCGGACCCCGGCGACCCGCTCGTGCGCGTCGAAGGGTTCATCGACCGCATGGATCTCGCCCTCGCGATCACCGACCTCGCCGTCGCGAGGGCGGGGTCGGGCACGGTGTCGGAGCTCGCGGTCTGCGGGGTGCCGTCGATCCTCGTGCCCTACCCGTACGCCACCGAGCACCATCAGGAGGCGAACGGCCGCGAGGTGGAGCGCGCGGGGGGCGCCGAGGTCGTGCTCGAGGCCGACCTCACGCCGCCGGTCCTCGCCGAGCGGGTCATGACGCTCCTCGACGACGAACCTCGGCGTGCCGCGATGGCGGCGGCGATGCTCGAGTGGTCCCGCCCCGACGCGGATGAGCGCATCGCGGACCTCGTGACGGAGGTCGCCGCGTGAGGTCGTACGTGCCGCCTTCGGGGACCATCCCCACGCTCCCCGTACCCATTCTCGCCGGGATCCGGTCGGTGCACATGATCGGCGTGGGTGGGGCGGGCATGCGCAACCTCGCCCGCCTGCTGCTCGCCCGGGGCATCGAGGTGCGTGGTTCCGACATGAAGGACTCGAAGGGGCTGCGCGAACTGGTCGAGGCCGGCGCCGAGGTGTGGGTGGGCCACGACCCCGCACGGCTCGGCGCCCCCGACGCGGTGATCATCTCGAGCGCGATCGGCGACGCCAACCCGGAACTGCGAGCGGCTCGGGAGCGGGGCGTGCCCGTATGGGCCCGGCAGCAGGCGCTCGCCGCGCTCGCCGCCGGGCATCGCGCCGTGGCCGTCGCCGGCACGCACGGCAAGACGACCACCACCTCGATGATCGCGGTGGTCCTCGACCGATGTGGACTCGACCCCAGCTACCTGATCGGCGGCGACCTCAACGAGAGCGGCAGCGGCGCGCGGAGCGGAGGCGGCGACGCCTTCGTCTTCGAGGCAGACGAGAGCGACGGGTCGTTCCTGCTCGCGCGCCCTTCCATCGGGGTCGTCACGAACGTGGACGTCGATCACGTCGACTTCTACCCGGGTGGTCGCGAGGAGATCGAAGCCGCCTTCGGTGCGTTCGTCACCGGCTGCGAGCACGTGGTGGCGTGCGGCGACGATACAGGCGTGCGGTCCGTGCTCGACGATGCCGGCGTCGGGGCGCTGCGCTACGGCCTCGGTCGGGACAACGACCTCGTGGTCTCGGTAGACGAGCTCGGCCCCCAGGGCGCGGCAGGGCGCATCCGCGGCGCCGACGGCGCCGAGTCGACGCTGCGGCTGCGCGTCGACGGCGCCCACAACCTGCTGAACGCTGCTGCGGCGGTCGGTGTGGCGGGCCTGCTGGGGCTTCCGCTGGCCGACGCCGCGGCCGCCGTCGGCGAGTACGACGGCGTGCACCGCCGGTTCGAACGGCGCGGCCGGGCGCGCGGCGCCGACTTCTTCGACGACTACGGACACACACCGACCGAGATGGCGGTCACGATCGAGACGGCCCGGCGTCGCGGGCCCGCACGGTTGATCGCGCTGGTGCAGCCGCACCGCTACTCACGGGTGCAGGCGCTCTGGCGGGAGCTCGGCGAGAGCGTGGCCGGCGCCGACCTCGTGCTGGTGACCGACGTGTACGGCGCCGCTCAGGAGCCGATCCCAGGCGTGACCGGGAGGCTCGTGGCCGACGGCATCGAGATGGCCTCGCCCTCGACCCCCGTCGTGTACCTGCCTCACCGCGCGGAGGTGATCGACTTCCTGGATCGCGAGGTGCGCGAGGGAGACCTCATCGTGACGATGGGCTGCGGCGACGTGTGGATGCTGGCCGACGCGGCGCTCGAGCGGCTCGGAGGAGGACGCGAGCCGTGAGCGACATCGCGCTCGCCGAGGCGATCCTGCGCGCGGCATGCGGTGACCGGGTTCGCACCTCCTTCCCGATGGCACCGCTCACGACGTTCCGGATCGGCGGGTCCGCGGCCCTGTACCTCGAACCCGAGTCCGACGCCGACCTCTCGGCCGCCGCCGAGGCGGTGGCGGAGGGCGAGGTCGCGTTCGTCGTGATCGGGAAGGGATCGAACGTGCTCGTCTCCGACCGCGGGTTCGACGGGCTCGTGCTCCGCCTGGGACGCGGCTACCGGTGGGCGGCGCGTGACGGCGCTCGCCTCACCGCGGGTGGATCGATGCCCCTGCCCGCGCTGGCGGGCGTCGCGCTCCGGCACGCGCTCGACGGCCTGGCCTTCGGCGTGGCGATACCGGCCACGCTCGGAGGAGCGGTGAAGATGAACGCCGGCGCGCACGGGGGACAGATGGCCGACGTCCTCGTCGACGTCGGGGTCTTCCGGTTGGCGGACGGGCGCGAGGAGCGCGTGCCCACGGCGGCCGCCGGGTTCTCCTATCGGCACTCGGGACTCCCCTCCGATGGTGTCGTCACGAGCGCCCGGTTCGAGCTGCGGCCGGGGGACCCGACCGCGATCCGGGCCGCGATGGACGAGGCCCGCGAGTGGAGGAGACGCACCCAACCGCTCGCCGAGCCGAACTGTGGAAGCGTGTTCAAGAACCCAGCCGACGGACATGCCGCGCGATCGATCGAGGAAGCCGGGCTGAAGGGAACCCGGGTCGGCGGCGCGCAGATCTCCACCAAGCACGCGAACTTCATCGTCGCGCACGAAGGGGCCCGCGCGGACGACGTCCTGGCCCTGATCGACCTGGTGCGGCGAACGGTGAAGGCCCGCAGCGGCATCGCGCTCGAGCCTGAGGTCCAGCTGATCGGGGGGTTCGACCGTGTCGACGGATGACCTACGCACAGCCCATGAACGCGACGCTCCTGACCCCTCGTCGGTTGCTCCCGCCTCGGCGGAGCCGCCGGCACACATCACGGACGAGGACCGCCGGCGCCGCCTCCGCCCCTGGGCGATCGCCGGGGGAACGGTCGTCGCCCTGGTCACCGGAACCGTCGCCCTCAGCTATACCCCTGTGTTCGGCGCACGGGCGGTCGAGGTCGAGGGTGAGGAACGCCTCGCCCCCCGCCAGGTGATGCGCCTGGCCGGGGTGGACCGCGGCACGAACGTCTTCCACCTCGACACGGCCCTCGCTGAGTCTCGACTCGAGGCCGAGCCGTGGATCCTCGATGCCACGGTCGCCACGCGCCTGCCGGGCACGATCACGATCTCCGTCAGGGAGCGCACGCCCGTGCTGATCCTCGTCACGGACGAGACGAGGCGGCTGGTCGCCGGCGATGGCACCGAGCTCGGGCGCGCGCCGCGAGGTTCGGCGTTCCCCGAGGTGACCGTGACGCCCGGGTCCACGATCGGGAGGACGGAGATCGGGGCCGCGAGTGAGGTCGTGCAGGCGATGCCCCCCGAGTTGCGTGCGCGCATCGACTCGATCACGGTGTCCGAAGACGGCACGATCTCCCTCGTCGTCGACGGCGACGTGGAGGTCAGGTACGGCGCCGTGCGCGACACCACCGCGAAGTCCCAGGCGCTCCGCGCGATCCTGCGCTACGCCGACGAGGAGGGCAGAGGCCTGCTCTCCGTGGACCTGTCCGCCGCCGCGGCGCCGACGGCGAGGTTCGTCGGATCCCAGCAGCCGGTCTCGGTCCCCGACCCCTCGGCGGACGTGCCGGCGTCGGTGGACGGGACGGAGGACGACGCGCAAGAGTCCCCGTCTCCCTCGCCCTGACACCGCTGGAACTGTCATCGACCGAGACAGTCGGGACGGACTCTCGACTTGACGGACCTGCTGAGACTTAGTAACTTGCGGGACTCTACGTCATGTAGATATGACAATAACGCTTCAGTTTACGGTTATGGTTTGGGTCCAGGTACTGCAATTCCCCAGGTAGAGCGGGCCCCGGCTCGCGGAGGAAGACAGATGGACGTTCCCCAGAACTACCTCGCCGTCATCAAGGTGGTCGGGATCGGCGGCGGCGGCGTGAACGCGGTGAACCGCATGATCGAGGCAGGCTTGCGGGGCGTCGAGTTCATCGCCGTCAACACCGACGCGCAGACCCTGCTGATGTCGGACGCGGAGGTGAAGCTCGACATCGGACGCGAGACGACCCGGGGTCTGGGAGCCGGCTCCGACCCCGAGGTCGGAAAGAACGCCTCCACGGAGCACGCGGATGAGATCGAGGAGATCCTCAAGGGCGCCGACATGGTCTTCATCACCGCCGGCGAGGGTGGCGGCACCGGAACCGGTGGCGCGCCCGTGGTCGCCGAGGTTGCACGCGGGCTCGGGGCTCTGACGATCGGCGTCGTGACGCGTCCCTTCGGCTTCGAGGGTCGCAAGCGCGCGACCCAGGCCGACCTCGGCATCACCGAGCTCAAGAAGGCGGTCGACACGCTGATCGTCGTGCCGAACGATCGTCTGCTTCAGGTCGCCGATCCCAACATGCCGATGGTGGAGGCGTTCCGCATGGCCGATCAGGTGCTGTTCCAGGGCGTCGACGGCATCACGTCCCTGATCACGACCCCGGGACTCATCAACCTGGACTTCGCCGACGTGAAGTCGGTCATGTCGGGCGCGGGCTCGGCCCTGATGGGCATCGGGCTCGGATCGGGCGCCGACCGCGCGACCGAGGCGTCGAAGGCCGCCATCAGCTCCCCGCTGCTCGAGAGCTCGATCGACGGCGCCAAGGGGGTGCTGCTCTCGATCGCAGGCCCGACCGACCTGACCCTTCACGAGGTGAACCAGGCGGCCGACGCGATCACGAAGGTCGCGCACCCCGACGCGAACATCATCTTCGGAGCCGTCGTCGACGACGCCCTCGGCGAGGAGGTGCGCGTGACCGTCGTGGCCGCGGGCTTCGACAAGGTTGCGCCCGCCGCCAGCGGGGGCAACCAGTTCGAGTCGCGCCTCTCTCGCCTGCTCGAGGAGCCGGTGCGCGGCGAAGGGGAGGAGACCCACGAGCCGCTCCCGTCGATCCTGGCCGACGCGGGCGAGGACGAGAGCGACGTGTTCACCACCGGCGAGCACGAACCGCAGCCGTCGGTGTCGTTCGACGCCGAGGAGGATCTCGACATCCCGGACTTCCTGAAGAGCTGAGCGAGCACACCCGCTCCGCGCGGCCCCGTGTGGGCGTGGGGGCGGGGAGGTTCCCACGCGAGGAGGCGCCCTTCCCCCGCCTCTTGGCCGAGAGACCTCCCCGCCTCCGTTCTCGTCTCGTGGTGATCGACACGCCCCGTTCCGTGGTGATCGACACGCCGGCCGGTCGCCCCTCGCGTGACACGATGCCCACATGACCGCCGGGCGAGACGAGGTCTTGCACAACCTGCATCTGATCCGGGCTGCGATCGAGCGAGCCTGCGATCGGGCCTCGCGGGACCCCGGGTCGGTCCTGCTGGTGGCGGCCGCGAAGACCCAACCGGCCGAAGCGATCCGATGGGTGGTGGAGGCCGGGGTCCCGGCGGTCGGCGAGAACTACGTCCGAGAGCTGCGCGAGGTGCACGACGCGGTGCCCGGCGCCCGTTGGCATTACATCGGCGCGTTGCAGACGAACTCCGCTCATCACGTGGCGGCGCTCGCCGACGTCGTGGAGACGGTCTGCGGCGAGCGGGCGAGCCGGCGGCTCGGGCGTCGTGCCGCCGCGCTCGGACGCACCCTCGACGCCCTGATCGAGGTGGACTTCACCGACTCGAGAGCGGGGGTGTCCCCCCACGACGCGGCTCCGTTCGCCGACCTCGTCGCCGGGATCGACGGCCTCCGCCTGCGGGGCCTCATGTCGATCGCGCCGATCGGCGAGACCGCCGAGGATGCGAGGCCGTGGTTCCGCAGGCTCCGGGAGCTGCGGGATGCCATCCGAGAGAACCACCCCGACGTGGTGGACTTGAGCATGGGGATGTCGTTGGATTACGAAGCTGCAGTAGAGGAAGGCGCTACGATGGTTCGCATCGGGACGGCGCTGTTCGGTCCTCGGGATCGTCCGGGGGATCCAGGCGGGGCGCCGTGAGAAGGCCGATGACACGAGAGGAACGGAGATGGCCGGCGTGTGGAAGAAGACGCTGAACTACCTGGGGCTCGTCGAGGAGGACGAGGACTTCGTGGACGACATGCCCGAGGCCGACCCGGCGCCGGTGCGACGCATGCGTCCGCAGGCGGTCCGTGAGGTTCCCGCCGAGGCCGAGGGGGTCGTGCGCACGATCGCCTCGCCGCGCCCCGTGTCCACGGGCATGAGCTCGATCCACAAGTCCGAGCCGAAGCGGTTCAACGAGGCCCGGGAGGTCGCCGACCGCTTCAAGGACGGCACGGCCGTGATCATGAACCTGCAGTCGACCGAGGATTCGATCGCACGTCGCCTCGTCGACTTCGCGAGCGGGCTCGTCTACGGGCTCGACGGCAAGATCGAGCTGGTCGCGAACCGCGTGTACCTGCTCAGCCCCGCCGACGTGGAGGTCTCGGCCGAGGAACGGGAACGCCTCGCCGGCACCGGCTTCTACAACCAGTTCTGAACCAGGGCGGGGGCGTCCACCCGGGTCCCGCCCCTGCTGTTAGCCTCTCGACCCGATGAACAGGCTCATCTGCGTCGCGCTCACGCTCGCCTGGGTGATCCTGCTCGTGCGGGTCATCCTGAGCTGGGTGCAGCTCGCCGGGTGGCACCCGCCCGCCACCGGTCCGCTACGCTCCGCCTACGAGCTCTTGTTCGACGTGACCGAGCCGCCGCTGCGACTGCTTCGTCGCATCATCCCCCCGGCGGGTATGTTCGACCTCTCGGTCGTGGTGGCCTTCATCATCATCTTCGTGTTGCAGACCGCGATCTGCCGCTGACCAGGAGGGGTTCATGGGCAAGAAGGACACAGGACTGGGCGAGGCGGTCGCCGCACCGTCGCGGCTCACTCCTGCCGACATCCAGCAGAAGGAGTTCCGGGTCTCGCGCTTCGGCGGCTACAAGATGCGCGACGTCGACGAGTTCCTCGACCAGATCACCGACTCGTTCACCGCGCTGACGAGCGACGTCGACCGCCTGCGGGCGGGCGGCGCCTCGCCCGTCGTCGGCTCGCCGGACCTCGGCGACGTCGCGCGTCAGGCCGACGAGATCATCGCGAGGGCCCGAGCAGAGGCGGCACGCATCGTCGCGGAGGCTCGCACGACGTCCGCCGCGGCCCCGACCGGACCGCAGGACAAGGCCGCGGTCAACGCTTTCATCGCTCGCGAGCGCGAGTTCCTCCAGTCGCTCGCGGGGCTCGTCCAGGAGCATGCCGAGACGGTCAAGGCCATGGCGAAGTCGGCACGGTCAGGTGCCGAGGCGCCGGCCGCGGCCGCCTCCGGACCAGGATCGTCGTCGACCACCGAGCAGGCGCCGTCCGGCTCGACGGGGACGGCCCCCGCGGCAGCGGCGACCGCATCCTCGCCGCCTCCTGCCAGCTCGACCCCTCCCGCTGCCTCGCCTGAAGCGTCCGAGGCGAAGGCGGAGCCGACCCGTGTGCCCGAGAGCGACGACACCGTCCGTATCGAGGAGCCGGCCACGGCCGGCGCCACCCGAGGTGAGGCGGAGCCCGAAGGTGATCGCTCGCTCCGCGAGCTCTTCTGGGGCGAGGACTGACCGGATCACCGGGCGACGACCGCCGGTATGGGCGCGACGTCGCGGGCCGCTACCTCGTGGCCCTCGGCTTCGGGGCGCTCTGCCTGGTGAGCCTGGCCCTGGGCATGGCGATCGAGCGCGGTGCGACGCTCGTCGGGATCGCGATCGTCGCCGGTTCGATCGCGCTCGTCGCCCTCGCCGACGGCACGCTCAGGCGCGCGCGGGCGAGGCATAGTCCGCGCGCCGCACGCTGATCCGCACCGGACCACCCTCGATCGTCGTCTCGACGGCGGGACCCTCGACCTCGCCGTGGATCACGTCGACGGCCAGGGTCTCGACGGCGACCGCGTCGCGATGCTCGGTGAGGGCGTCGGTCACCACCGGCCCCGCCTCGACGCCGAGCTGTATCCGGTCCGAGATCTCGAGGCCCGCGGCCTTGCGCGCGTCCTGGATCGCGCGGATGAGCTCGCGCGCCACACCTTCTCGCCGCAGCTCGTCGGTCAGGTGCAGGTCGAGCGCGAGCGTGATGCCTCCCTCACTCGCGACCCCCCAGCCCTCACGGACATCCTGCGAAAGGTCGACATCGTCGCGACCGAGCGCGACGTCGCCTCCCGATGTGGACACCACGACCGTCGCACCCATCGCGAGCTCGCCCGCGAGCGAGCCGTCGTCGGCAGCGAGCAGGGTCGCGACCTCCTTCACCCGAGCGCCGAGCGCCGGCCCCAGCGCCTTGAAGTTCGGTTTCGCGTGCCACCTGCCGAACGACCCCGCCGACTCGGCGAAGACGACTCGGTGCACGTTCAGCTCCTCGGCGACCAGATCGAGCAGCGGTTCGAGGCCCTCGAGGCTGCCCGGGAGGTGGACCACCGCCTCCGCCAGCGGCTGACGCACCCGTGTCTTCGTCTCGGTGCGCACGGTCCGGCCGAGGCCGACGATCGTCCGCGCCGCCTCCATCGCCGCGTCGAGCGCATCGTCGATCGCCGCGGCGTCGGCCTCCGGATAGTCGACGAGATGCACGGACTCGGGTTGTCCTGCGCGGCCGGCTGCGAGGTTGCGCCAGATGACGTCGGCGACGAACGGCGTGAATGGGGCGAGCAGCGTCGCCACGGTGACGAGGCACTCGTACAGGGTATGGAACGCGGCCGATGCGTCGTCGGTGGCATCGCCGCCGGGGTTCCAGAACCTGCGCCGCGCACGGCGTACGTACCAGTTCGACAGGTCGTCGACGAAGCGCTCGATGCGGCGGCCCGCGCCGGTGGCGTCGTAGGCGTCGAGGCCGTCGCGGGCGGCGGCGACCGTGCGCGCGAGCTGGGACAGCACCCAACGGTCGAGCAGGGGCCGGTCGGCGACGGGGGGCGCCGGCGACGCAGGGTCGAAGCCGTCGGCGGTCGCGTAGGTCACGAAGAACGCGTGCACGTGGCGCAGCGTCAGCAGGAACTGCCGCACCACGTCGTCGAGCACCTCGTGCCCGATCCGCCGGGAGGCCCACGGCGAGCCGTTCGTGATCATGAACCAGCGCAAGGCGTCGGCGCCCTGGCGATCCAACGCCTCCCACGGGTCGAACATGTTCCCCAGCGACTTCGACATCTTGCGCCCATCGGCCGCGATGATGTGACCGAGGCAGACGACGTTGCGGTAGGCGGTCGCGTCGAAGTGCAGCACCCCCTCGGCCATCAGCGTGTAGAACCATCCGCGCGTCTGGTCGATCGCCTCGGAGATGAAGTCCGCGGGGAAGTGTCGCTCGAAGTCCTCGATGCCGCGGCCGAGGTCAGGATGGTAGCCCCACTGGGCGAACGGCATCGCGCCCGAGTCGTACCAGGTGTCGATCACCTCGGGAACCCGGCGAGCCTCCTCGCCGCACTCGGTGCATGAGAACGTCACGTCGTCGATCGCCGGCCGGTGGGGATCGACGTCGCGGACGTCGCGGCCCGCGAGCTTGCCGAGCTCGGTGAGCGAGCCGACGGCCCGCAGGTGCCCGGCGCCGCACCGCCAGATCGGCAGCGGCGTGCCCCAGTAGCGCTCGCGTGAGAGCGCCCAGTCGACGTTGTTCTCCAGCCAGTTCCCGTACCGCCCGCCCTTGATGTGGTCGGGGAACCAGTGCACCTGCTCGTTCACGGCGAGCAGACGGTCCTTCACCTCGGTCGTACGCACGTACCAGGACGTGCGCGCGTAGTAGAGCAGCGGCGTCTTGCATCGCCAGCAGAAGGGGTAGCTGTGCTCGTACGTCCCCGACCGCAGCAGCACGCCGCGCTCTCGCAGGTCCTCGACGATCCTCGTGTCGGCGTCCTTCACGAAGTGGCCGCGCACGAACCCCGGCGCGAGGTCGGTGAACCGTCCGTCGTCACCCACCGGCTTGTGGACGGGCCAGCCCTGCGCGAGGCCGATGGCGAGGTCCTCCGGGCCGAACGCAGGGGCGAGATGCACGATGCCGGTGCCGTCGTCCATCGAGACGAAGTCCGCCGCCACGACGCGATGCGCGTCCTCGACGTTCGGATAGGGCGGTTCGTATCGAGCGCCGACGAGTGCGGCGCCCGACATCGTGCGGACGAGGTCGCCGCCCTCGCCGAGCACGGTCTCCCGCAGCGCGGCGCCGACGATCAGGCGCTCGCCGTCGAGGTCGATCTCGGCGTATCCGGCGGCGGGGTCGACCGCGACCCCGGTGTTCGAGGGCAGGGTCCACGGCGTCGTGGTCCACACGACCATCGATGCGCCCACGAGCCCGGCGTCGTCCGCCTCCACGATCGGGAACCGCACGTGCACGCTCGGGTCGTCGACGGTCTGGTACCCCAGCGCGACCTCGGCATCGGACAGGGCGGTTCCGCAGCGGGGGCAGTACGCCGTGACCTTGTCCGCTTCCTGCAGCAGGCCCCGCTCGAACAACGACTTCAGCGACCACCACACGGACTCGATGTAGCGGGGCGACATCGTCCAGTAGGCCTCGTCGAGGTCGACCCAGTAGCCGATGCGCTCGGTGAGCCGCTCGAACTCGCCAACGTATCGTTGAACCGACTCGCGGCACCGCCGGTTGAACTCGGCGATCCCGAAGGCCTCGATGTCGCGCTTGCCCGTGGTGCCGATCTCCTTCTCGACCTCGAGCTCGACGGGCAGGCCGTGACAGTCCCACCCGCCCTTGCGCGGCACGAGATGGCCGGTCATCGTCTTGAACCGGGGGTAGACGTCCTTGAACGTGCGGGGCTCTACATGATGCACGCCGGGCTTGCCGTTCGCGGTCGGGGGCCCCTCGTAGAACATCCACAAGGGCGCGCCCTCGCGCCGGGCGAGCGAGGCGTTGAAGACGTCGTGCTGCTTCCAGAACGCGAGGATCTCCCGCTCGAGCTCCGGGAAGCTCGCCTTCGTATCAACCGGCTCGAACGCCGCCATCTCCCGTCCTTCCCGCCGCGGTTCGTGGGGCCCCGAACACGCCGAACGCCCCGCCCCAGTTGCCGGGACGAGGCGTCGAGTCTGCCCCGCGGTGCCACCCCGCGTTGCCGCGCCCTCACGGGTCGCGGCCACTCACGGCCTCGAACGAAGGCCCCCGCTGTCACGGGCGGAACCCGCCTGCGCCTCCCACGGCCGACCGGCCGGCTCGGACAGGGGCTCGGGGATGATGTCCGCGCGGGGCCGGCGCCGGGCTCCCACCATCCCCGACTCGCTCCTGCCTGACGGATCCGCGCGGCGCGTTCCCGTCGTCGCCTGTGAGGGGCATGCTACATGCATGGCGAGCCTGAGGGTGCGGGTGGTGCCCCGCTCCGGACGAACCGAGGTCGCGCGGGGACCCGCCGGCGAGATCGTGGTGAGGGTCCGGGCGGCCCCCGAGCGGGGGAGGGCCACGACCGAGGCGGGCGCCGCCCTGGCTGCGTTCATCGGTATCCCTCGGACCGCCGTGTCGCTGCACAGGGGCGCCCGCTCGAGGTCCAAGGTCTTCGCGCTCGAAGGGGTCTCCGACGCCGACCTCAGGAAGGCCCTGAACCGCCTCTGACCTGCGACGACAGGCTCATGAGGGTCCGTTCTGCTACCCTTCGCCGACCATGCCCCAGACCAAGCTCACCGCCAAGGAGCTCGGCGACCTCAAGGGTCGCCTCGAAGAGGAACGGCTCGAGCTGCGCGACCAGCTGGCCACGATCGAGGAGGAGGCTTTCGCCGCCACCCAGTCCGAGCTCGCCGGCGACGTGGGGCTCGACGACGAGTCGGCCGATGCGGGCACGGCGACGTTCGAGCGCGAGAAGGACCTGTCGATCGAGAACAACGTGCGCGACCTGCTTGCCAAGATCGACCGCGCGCTCAAGCGCATCGACGACGGCAGCTTCGGCACCTGCGATCGATGCGGTAAGCCGATCGAGAAGGCTCGCATCAAGGCGCTTCCCTACGTCGACCTCTGCATCAAGGACGCGCAGGCGCAGTCGCGCCGGTAGCGGCTGTGGACCGCGCTCGACGCCGCGGAGCGGTCTGGCTCTTCACCGTCGCGGGGCTCGTCTTCCTGCTGGATCGCCTCACCAAGGTCTGGGCCGAGCGGCGACTCGTGTCCGACCCGATCGATGTGATCCAGGGCGTCCTGACGTTCCGCTTCGCGACGAACCCCGGTGGCGCGTTCAGCCTGGGCCAGAACGCGCCGTGGTTCTTCGCGACGGCCAGCATCGCCGTCTCGATCCTGATCGTCGTCACCGCGTTCCGCCACACGAACGTCCTCACGGCGGTCGCGCTGGGACTCGTGCTCGGGGGTGCGGTCGGGAACCTGACCGACCGGCTCACCCGCGGCGAAGACTTCTTCTCGGGGCGGGTCGTTGACTTCATCGACCTGCAGATCTGGCCGGTGTTCAACATCGCCGACGCCGCGATCGTCGTGGGGGCGGTGATCCTCGCCGTGAGTTCGTTCGTCGGGGACCGCGACCAGGCGACCTCCGGCGCCGCCCTCGGAGGGAGCGCATCGCCGGCGCCGGACGGGCACCCCGTCGATGAGCGCTGAGACCTACGTCGGGGAGGCCGGTCGGCTCGACGCCGTGATCGCCCGGCTCTCCGGCTCCACCCGGGCCGACGTGCAGCGCGCGATCGCCGACGGTCAGGTGCTCGTCGACGGCGAGGTGCGCCCGAAGTCCTTCCGGCTCGAGGGCGGCGAGCGGCTCGAGGTCGAGATCCGGTCGAACGAACCGCTCGTGGCGGAGGGCCCGCCGGTGCCGATCCGCTTCGAGGACGCGCACCTGTTGGTGATCGCGAAACCGGCGGGCCTGATCACTCATCCCACGGAGCAGCGACGCACCGGCACCCTGGTGAATCGGCTGCTCGGCATGGGCCTCCCGCTGTCAGGCACCGGCGGCCCGTTGCGCCCCGGCATCGTGCACCGCCTCGATGCGGGCACCTCCGGGTTGATGCTCGTCGCGAAGACGGACGACGCGCACGAGGCGCTCTCACAGATGATGCGGCGCCACGAGGTGCAACGCCGCTACCTCGCGCTCGTGCGTGGTCGGGTGGAGCACGAGACGTTCGCCGTCGACGCGCCCCTCGGCCGCCGGGCCGAGCGCATCGTCGTGGACCACAGCGAGGGCAGGACGGCCGAGACGGGGTTCGAGATCCGCGAACGTCTGCCCCGCGCGACGCTCCTCGAGGCCACACCTCGCACCGGACGAACCCACCAGATCCGCGTGCACCTGCGCGC
>Ga0075304_1000131_pt1 | contig 18581 bp, 19 predicted proteins | sample Joice_CattailNLA_FD_120067 | JGI IMG/M metagenome (GOLD analysis project Ga0075304, IMG submission 120067) | Natural and restored wetland microbial communities from the San Francisco Bay, California, USA, that impact long-term carbon... | ecosystem: Environmental > Terrestrial > Soil > Wetlands ... | reverse complement strand
TTCTCCGACGCGATCAACCGCAGCTCCGTCCGCTCCCGCTCGAGCTCACCCGCGATCGCCGCCGCGACCTCGGGGTCGGTGGCCTTCAGCGCCTCCCAGTCGGCTGCGTACTCCCGCTCCTTCGCTGCCTGATCCATCGCTATAGCTCCCCTCGCTCGATCGATGCGATCTGCTCAAGTCTCGGCACGTGCCGGCCGCCCTCGAACCCCGCTGCGAGCCAAACCCTCACGATCTCGCGCGCGTATGCCGGTGCGACCACCCGTCCACCCATGCTCAACACGTTGGCATCGTTGTGCCTGCGTGAGAGCTCGGCGAGGAACAGGTCGTGACACAGCGCCGCCCGCACTCCGTGCACCTTGTTCGCCGCGATCTGCTCTCCCTGGCCCGAGCCGCCCATCACGATGCCTCGCTCGCACTCACCGTTGCCCACAGCATGGGCCGCCGCGGCGATGAACGCCGGGTAGTCGACGGGCTCCTCCGAATCGGTGCCGTGGTCGACGATCTCGTGCCCCTCGGCGATGAGGAACGCCTTGATGTCCTCCTTCAGGAGGAAGCCGGCGTGATCGCTGCCCATCGCGATGCGCATCGCTCAGCCCTCGCTGGCCGCCGGCACGTCCGCCGCGCCGAACAGGCCGTCGACCAGCCTCGCGATCCACTCGTCGAGCTCCCACGCGATCGCACGATAGCTCTGGAGTGGGAGCCCCAGGGGGTCGGCCACGTCCTCGTCGAGCGGGTTCCCCGTGAAGCCGGCACGCCTGGCTCCGGCCGCCTGGCTCACGCGATCGGCCAAGGAGTCGGGACCCGCTCCTGGCGATACCGGTGGCAGCGACTCGAGCAGGCGGACGAGCTCCTTCAGCGTGAACGCGCGGTCCCCTGCGCCGTGCTCGTCGGTGAGCGCGACACGATGTTCGCCCGCCATCGCGATGACGAGATCGACGTCGGCGGTCGACTCGGTCGCGAGACGGCGGGCACGGTGTCCGGTGATGTCGGCGCCCCGTTCCGACGCCGCTGTCACCGCCTCTGCGGTGGCTCCCGACCCCTCGACCCCCCACGTGCCGGCCGACGACACCGTCGGCGCCTCCGCGCCGAACCGCGCGGTCAGGGCGTCACGCAGCAGCCCCTCCGCGATGGGGGAACGGCAGATGTTGCCCGTGCAGACGACCAGGATCGAGGTCATGGAGAGGGCCGCGAGTCTAGCAGCGCCTCCCCGGCGGGCAGGAATCGCGCGATGTCAGCGGCACCGAGCGCACCTCGTCGCAGGAGCCGAGCAGCACCGTGCGCGAGATCCACCACGGTGGACGACGCGCCCTCGAGCGGGCGGTCCTCGCAGAGGTAGACGGCGACGAGATCGCCGAACGTCGCCCTCAGGCCGTCGCACGTGGAGGCGGGCGGCTCGCCGGATCGGTTCGCGCTCGTCACCGCCAAGGGGCCGGCCGCCGCGAGCACTGCACGGGCGAGCGGGTGCGCCGGCACGCGCACCCCGACGCTCGATCCGTCTCCGCCCAGCACCCAGTCCGCGCTCCGATCGGATCGCGGCACCACGATGGTCAAACCGCCGGGCCAGAAGGCATCCGCCAGGAGCTCGGCCCGCCCGTCGAGTTCGGCCACCGACCTCGCGGCTTCGGCCGATGGGGCGAGCACGGGCAGGGCGAGATCGCGTGGCCGACCTTTGGCCTCGAAGAGGCGCGTGGTCGCCTCGGGATCGTCGGGGCGGGTGGCGAGTCCGTACACGGTGTCGGTGGGGAAGACGACGAGGCGCCCGGCCAGAGCCGCCTCTGCGACCTCGGCGACCGGGTCCGGCCTCATGGCCACGTGGCGATGACGACGCGGTCACGACCCACGAGGTCCCGTCCGACCACGACGTCGGTCGCTCCCGCGTCTCGCGCTGCCTCGGAGACCGCGACCGCCTGCCGATCGCCGATCTCGGCCACGACGGAGCCGCCGTTCCGCAGTCGTGTCGATGCCTGATCGAACAACCTTTCGTACACCCCGACCCCGCCCACGAGTGCCTCCACAGGATCGGCTCGCGCCTCGACCGGGAGCGTGGCGTACTCGTGGTCCTCGATGTACGGCGGGTTGCTCACCACGAGATCGATCGGTCCGGTCGCCGAGGGGTCGAGGCTCGCGAGGAGGTCACTCGCGCGGATCTCGATCTCAAGGCCCGTGCGGATGGCGTTCTCCTCGGCCAGCGCGAGCGCCTCCGGCGATCGATCGACGGCGACGATCCGGGCGTCGGGACGCTCCTGCTTCAGCGAGAGCGCGATCGCGCCTGTCCCCGTGCCCACGTCCACGATCACCGGAGCCGTCGTGTCGCGCACGGCGTCGAGCGCTGCATCGACGACGGTCTCGGTCTCGGGGCGGGGGACGAATACGCCGGGCCGCACGATCAGCGTCAGGTGACGGAAGCCGGTCTCCCCGGTTATGTGCTGGGTCGGGACGCCCGAACAGCGACGGCAGAGCGCCCGCCCGAAGGCCCTGGCCTCGCCGCCCCGCAACGGGTCCTCGCGCGTGTAGACCCCGGAGCGATCGGTTCCGAGCACGCTCGCGAGCAGCTGCTCGGCCGTCGACAGCGGGGCGTCGACGTCATGCCGCTGCAGGTAGTCGGCGCCTCGTCGCACCACGTCCGAGGGCCTCACGTCGGCTCTCCCTCGCCTCCCTCGGCCAGCTGTTGGGAGCGCTCCGCCTCGTTGAGTCGATCGATGAAGCCGTCGAGCTCCTCGCCCCCGGTGAGCACGTCGGCGAGCTGATGCGAGGTGTGCTTGATGCGGTGATCGGTCACCCTGCCGTCGGGGAAGTTGTAGGTGCGGATCTTCTCGGCGCGGTCGCCGGAGCCGAGCTGCGACCGGCGGGCGGCCGCCTCCTTGGCCGCGGCCTCGTCCTGCGCCCGCTGCAACAAGCGGGCGCGCAGGTAGCGCATCGCCTTCTCGCGGTTCTGGAGTTGGGACCGCTCCTCCTGGCACTCGATCTTGATACCGGTCGGCACGTGCACGATGCGCACCGCGGAGTCGGTGGTGTTCACCGACTGGCCACCCGGTCCGCTCGATCGGTAGACGTCGATCACGATGTCCTCGGGACGGATCTCGACCTCGACCTCCTCGGCCTCGGGCAGCACGGCGATCGTCGCGGTCGACGTGTGGATGCGTCCGGACGACTCAGTGACCGGCACCCGCTGCACGCGATGCACGCCCGACTCGTGCTTGAGCCGGCCGTAGGCATCGCGACCGCGTACCTCGAGGACGGCGTCCTTGAACCCACCGAGGTCGCTCGGCGAGCTCGAGAGCGTGTCGGTCTTCCAGCGATGACGCTCCGCCAGCTTGCGGTACATCTCGTAGAGCTCACCGGCCCACAGCGCCGCTTCCTGTCCGCCGGCTCCTGCCCTGATCTCGACGATCACGTCCTTGCCGTCGTTCGGGTCCTTGGGCACGAGGAGCGATCCGAGCCGGGCACGGATCTCGTGGGCGCGCTCCTCCGCCTTGACGGCCTCGTCCTCGAGGAACGCGACCATCTCCGGGTCACTCTCGAGCGCGGCCAGCTCGTGAGCATCGGTCGCCTGCTGCACGGCCTCGCGGTACTCACGGTACGGGGCCACGATCTCCTCGAGCTCCGCGTACGCCTTCCCGAGCGAACGGAGCCGGTCCTGGTCGGTCGCCACGCCGGGCTCGGACATCTCGGCGGAGACCCGATCGTGACGGGCCTGGATCTCCTCGAGTCTGGATTCGAGATCGTCGCTCACGCTGTCGATCATCCCAGGGGGTGTGCCGATCGCCTGCCGCCGCGGCACAGAGGCGGCAGCCGTGACGGACTAGCGCCCTGGACCCGGCTCGTCGTCGAGATCGAGGTCGAGATCGCTCAGATCGGGAAGATCGGGGAGATCGGGGAGATCGTCCTCGGTGGCCGGTTCGTCGAACAACCCGTCGAGTCCGGAGTCGGCGTGGCTCGGCACCGCCTCACTCGCGACCCACAGTTCTTCGATCGGCAGCGACGCGGCCTCGGTCTGCGAACGGGTGGCCTGCGGTGGTACGGCCGATCGCGGCGACGGGTCACCCGACCCGGTCGGCTCGACCGATCCCGCAGGCGGTGCCGTGGGCGGTGCCGGCGGCTGGATGGCCACCTCCAGGTCGTCGGCGACCGAGAGCAGCCGCGACTGCATCTCGTGCAGCTGGCCGAGCATGGCTTCCCGACGCTCCGAGAGGTTGGCGAGCATGCGATCGGACTCCTGCTGGGCCGCGATCAACGACTGCGAGCTGCGGATGCGCACCTCCTCGGCCCGAGTGCGAGCCTCTGCCTTGATGCGGGCCGCCTCGTCGCGTGCCTGCTCGACGATCTGCTCGGCTTCGGTGTCGGCCGTGGCGAGGACCCCGGCGAACCGTTTCGACAGTCGCTCGTACGCGTCGTCGTCCGACTCGTGGGGGGTGGCCTCGTACTCGGCGATGCGACCGCGGGCGTCGGCGAGCGAGCGCTCGAGCGCGTCGACGTGGGCGGCGAGGGCGACGAGGTAGGCACGGACCTGGTTGGGGTCGTACCCGCGACGGACCGTCGCGAACTCCCGCTGCCTGATCTGCTCACCGCTCGCCACGAGCGGGAGCCCGGTCTCACCCGTGGACACCGCGGATCACACCCCCTGCCCGGTGGCCGCCCGGGCCACCCCGTGCATCTTGCGGAAACGCGACCGCCGATGCAATCGTCATCCCGCCGCGCCGGCGGCCTCGTCTTCGCGACGCAACACCTCGTCGAACGATGCGATCGCGACCTCGATCTGCGAGTCGTCGGGCTGTTGGGTGGTGATCTTCTGCAGCCAGATGCCCGGCGCCATCAACGCACGCATCACGAGCGAGCCGTGGAAGCGAGCCCCCAGCCGCAGGGCCTCGTAGGCGACGCCGGCGATGATCGGGATCGCGACGATGCGCGAGGCGATCCTCCAGACGAGCCCAGGTGTCCCGAAGAGCGTGAACACGAAGATCGTGATGATCATCACGATGATCAGGAAGTTCGTGCCACAGCGGACATGTTCCTTCGGGTAGTTGTCGACCCTCTCGGGCACGAGCTCGTCCCCGTGCTCGTAGGCGGCGATCGTCTTGTGCTCGGCGCCGTGGTACTCGAAGACCCGGTGGATGTCCTTCGTACGACCGATGAGCCAGAGGTAGCCGACGAAGAGCAGCACCCGGAACACACCCTCGCCGATCAGCAGCGGCACGCCACCTCCCAGCTTCTCCTCGACCCACGTGAACAGGGTGGTCGGGCCGAGGATGAACACGCCGATGAACAGCAGCATCGCGATCGCGAGCGATACGCCGATCTGTCTCGAGGTGAGCTGCTCGTCGTCATCGACGGACTGGTTCGCGGCGATCATCAGCGCTCGCATGCCGATCGCGAGTGACTGGCCGAGCACGATCACGCCGCGGAGCAGCGGCTTGCGCAGGATCGGATGGCGATCGGCCACCGACTCGATGTCGTGCGACTCCAGGTGGATGTCTCCGGCGGGCCGACGCACCGCAACCGCCCAGTGGCGAGCGCCGCGCATCATGACGCCCTCGACGACGGCCTGGCCGCCGTAGAGGTGCGGTGCGGGCGACGGCGAGGCCGCCGGGTCGTCTGCCACGCGCGGCTAGCTCTTCTGCGCTGCCTGTTGGGCGGCTTGGGTCTTCGCGTAGCGCCGCTGGAACCGCTCCACCCGGCCACCGGTGTCGACGAGCTTCTGCTTCCCCGTATAGAAGGGGTGGCAGTTCGAGCAGATCTCGGCGCGGATCTCACCCACGGTCGAGCGGGTCTGGAACGTGTTCCCGCACGAGCAGTGGACGTTCGCGATCTGGTAGTCGGGGTGGATGCCCTGCTTCATCTGTCTGCGTCTCCTTCGCTGACGGCACGAGGGTACCTCGCACCGGTTCCAACGACCGGCTATTCCCGGGAAGGACGAGGTGGCTCAGCTGCCGCTCTTGGCGATCTCCTTCAGGAACTGCTCGTTCGACTTCGTCGCACGGATCTTGTCGGTCAGCAGCTCGAGCGCAGCGCCTGGATCGAGCGCGTGCAGGACGCGGCGCAGCTTGATCACGAGCGCGAGCTCCTCGGGCGGAAGCAGGAGCTCTTCCTTCCTCGTGCTCGAGGCGTCGACGTTGATCGCCGGGAAGATGCGCTTCTCCGCGAGCTGGCGGTCGAGACGCAATTCCATGTTCCCGGTGCCCTTGAACTCCTCGAAGATGCCGTCGTCCATGCGCGAGCCCGTTTCGACGAGCGCGCTCGCGATGATCGTGATCGACCCGCCTTCCTCGATGTTGCGCGCGGCCCCGAAGAATCGCCGTGGCGGATAGAGGGCTGAGGCGTCGATGCCGCCGGACAGGATCTTGCCGCTCGCCGGCATGCCGAGGTTGTAGGCGCGCGCGAGCCGGGTGAGGTTGTCGAGCATGATCACGACGTCCTGCTGCTGCTCGGCGAGGCGCTTGGCCCGCTCGAGCACGAGCTCGGTGATCTGGATGTGCTGGTCGGTCGGCTTGTCGAACGTCGAGTAGACGACCTCGGCCGCGGTGACCGTCCGCTGCCAGTCGGTGACCTCCTCGGGCCGCTCGTCCACCAGGAGCACGATCAGATGTACGTCGGGGGTGGATGTGATGATGCCGTTCGCGATCTGCTTCAAGATCGTGGTCTTGCCTGCCTTCGGAGGCGACACGACCATGCCTCGCTGCCCCTTGCCGATAGGCGCGATCATGTCGATGATCCGCTCGGTCACGGCCGTCGGCCCCGACTCGAGCCGGAAGCGCTCATCGGGGAAGAGCGGCGTGAGCTTGTCGAAGTTCACGCGATCCTTCGCCTGCTCGGGATCGAGACCGTTCACGGTCTCGACATCGAGCAAGGCCAGGTACTTCTCGTTGTCGCGCGGGCGCCGGACCTTGCCCGCGACGACGTCGCCCTTGCGCAAGGAGGCTTTCCGCACCTGGGAGACCGAGACGTAGATGTCCTCGGACCCGGGCGCGTAGCCCGAGGTCCGCAGGAACCCGTACCCGTCGGGCAGAAGGTCGAGGATCCCCGTCTGGGTCGGGGCGCTCTTCATCTCCTCGGCCCGCTCCTGCTCCTCGCGCAGTCGCCGCTCCTCCCGCTGGCGGCGGCGATCCTCGCGGGAGGGGCGCTGTCGGCGATTCCGGTCGCGATCGCCGCCCTGGCCCTGGTTCCGGTCGCGGTCGCCGCCCTGGTTCCGGTCGCGATCGCCGCCCTGGTTCTGGTTGCGATCCTGGTTCCGGCCACGGTCTCGGTCGGCGCTCCGGTCGCGGTCACGGCTGCGATCGCGGTCGTCGTCGCGGTCGCGGTCCCTGGTGCCTTCCCGGTTCCCGTCGGCGTCGTCGGTCCCGCGGTCGGACGCGTGTGCCTCGCCGCCGTCCAGGGTGGCGGTCGCCCGGGGATCCTCGTCGCCGTCGGTGCGGTCGGCCACGGCCACCGCGGTCGGCGCGGCGCTCGTCGCGCTCTCTCCCGCGCCGTTGCCGCCTTGAGCCACGATCGCATCGATCAAGCCGGCCTTGCGCAGGCGCTGCGTACCCTCGATGCCCATCTCCTGGGCGATGCGCTGCAGCTCGGGGATGAGCTTCTGTTCGAGGACGCTTCGGTCGGTGGTGGTGTCCATGAGGCTATGCCTCTCCCTTCAGGTCGTTCTTGAGCGTCTGCCAGTCGGCCAGGAACTTCTCCAGACCTGCGTCGGTGAGTGGATGCTTCACGAGCTTCGTGAAGACGTCGAACGGCATCGTGGCGATGTCGGCGCCGGCCAGAGCCGACTCGATGATGTGCATCGGATGGCGCAGCGATGCCGCCAGCACGTTCGTGTCGTACCCCTGCACCGCGTAGATCTCGGTGATCGCACGCAGCGTGCCCATGCCGTCGGCGCCGACGTCGTCGAGGCGACCGAGGAACGGCGACACGATGTACGCGCCGATCTCCGCGGCCAGGATCGCCTGCGCGGGTGAGAAGACGAGCGTCACGTTGATCTTGATGCCGTCGTTCACGAGCCGCTTGCCGCACGCGAGCCCCTCGGCCGTCATCGGGACCTTCACGACGGCGTTCGGCGCCTTCTGGGCGAGCAGGAGCCCTTCCTCGTACATCGCGTCGGCCTCGGTGGCCGTGGTCTCGAGCGAGATGTCGCCCGGAACCGTCTCGAGGATCTCTTTCCACACGACATCGGGATCCTGGCCCTCGCGGGCCACGAGCGATGGGTTCGTCGTGACGCCAGAGAGCACGCCCCACCGGTTGATCTCGCGGATCTCCTCGATGTCGGCCGTGTCGAGGAACAACTTCATGCGGTCTGTCCTCCTGCGACTGGATGTTCGGGAGCTGGATGCCCTTCCGCTGGGTGCTCGGAACGGTCGTCGACGGTGATCGGTCCGTCGTCGATCGCTTCCGGTACATCTCGGATCTCTGTGGCCCGGTGCGTGGTGTGCTCCATCACCAGGTCCATCACCGCGGCGATCGCCTGATCGAAGCTGTAGTTCGGCAACACCGGCACGCCGTGCGAGAGCGCCTGGCTCTTCACGTACCGCTGGAGTCGGCGGATGTTCTCGAACCCCGCCGCGTAGCGCTCGGCGGGGCGGGCCGCGACGGCATCCTCGCGGGTGGCGAAGTGGGAGAGGTGGCGTCCCTCGTCCTCGACGCCGAGCACGAACGGGACCGCCAAGATGCGGTCCCGATGTGAGTCGAGGTCCAAGAACCCAGGGACGATGTGGGCGCCTTCGATCACGATGCTCGTGCCTTCCAGGGCCGCACGCTCGATCAAAGCGTTGATGCCCACCGCCACCGCTGCCGTCTGCTCTCGGAACCCCAGCAGCAGCGCGTCGGAGGACGTTCCCGGTGGCTCGCGGAGCGCCTGGTCGGCGTGGAACGACGACGTGTGCAGCGTCGGCATCAGCTCCGAGGAGAGCATCGAGCGCATCACCTCGCGGATCGCGTCGGTCGCGACCACGCGGACGATGCCCAGTCGCGCGGCGAGCTGCGTCGCGATCGTGGACTTGCCGACCCCGGTCGTGCCGCCGATCAGGATCACGAGTGGGACGTCGAGTCGTTCGACCTCCTGCCAGCGGATGTAGTTCTTCGCGTACCGCTCACCCGCGATGTCGCCGATCACCGAGAGGGCGAGCTCCGAGAGCTCGTCGGACGTGACCGATGCCAGCCCCCGGTCCAGCAGCCGATCCTCGATCGCCTCGGCCACCTGGTACGCGCGGTACGGCGACAGTCCCGTGACCATCACCTGCGACGCCATCAACCCTTTGGAGAAGGGCAGGCCGGGCTCACGATCGGTGATGACGATGTGTGGCGTCTTGGATTCTCTCGGTTCGATCGGTTCGCTCAACGGTTCTCCCGATGTGCATATCGCTCTCGGGCGAGGTCGATCACCTCGCCCAGGGCGGTGTCGAGGTCGGTCGACCCCTCCACGACCACGGCGCGGTTGTCCACGAACACGACCTCCGCCCCCCGGGCGAGAGCCCGCTCGACGCCGATGTCGACGGCGGCGGCCTTCAGCTCCGTGAGGAGGACGTCGTATCCTTGGGCTGCGTCGAGGTCCTCCGCGAGGCCGGCCCGATCGGCCAACCGTGCGCTCCACCCCACCACCTCGCATCGGGATGCCTCTCGCAGGTGTTCGACCTGCCGAGCGGCGATACCGCCGGGAGCGGTGGTAGCGAAGAACACCCGCGCATCCCGTACCTCGGCCAACGGAACCGGGACGAAGTCGGTGATCAACAACTGCGACTCGTCGAGGAACCGGAGGACGTGGGATCGCAGCGCGGAGAGATTCTCGGGCCCGGCGAACGGGCCGGCAGCCATGGTAACAACCACCAGGTCGGACCGCAACAGCCGATACGGGCCGAGGTAGCCACCCAGGTACTCGGGGGGCGCGGCCGCGGGCACCACGAGCACCCCGGTATCCCAGGGGACGGGCGGCACTGCGGCCCCGCTGCCCTCGAGCACGATGACGCCGGGACGCCGTTCGGCGGCGAGCTCCGCGGCGACCCGTAGGTTCGAGGCATAGGGCGCCCCGGCGAGCCCGCCTCCCGCCCGGCGCGTCCCGATCGTGGTGACGCCGGTCGTGAGCGCGTCCTCCAGGTAATCCGAGGCCGCATGCTGACCCGCTCGCACGAGCTCGATCAGACGATCGAGATGCACGCTGCCGGCCTCCGCTACCTGCGGCTCGGCGGGACCACCCCGACCCATCGCCACCACGACGGGATCGTCCCCTCGCCTCGCCGCCAACCGCGCCACCTCGCCGCTGATCGCGGTCTTGCCCGTGCGCTTGCCGGTGCCGATCACGGCGAGGGTGGGTGCGGCGAGCGGCGGTCCGTGCTGCGGCGGGGCCAGCTCGAAGTCGGCGCCCGCGTAGCGCACCCCGCGCGTCAACGCCACGGCGGCGAGCTCCATCCGCTCGCGATAGCCGAGCACCGGCTCGTCGGAGAGGTCGAGCACGACATCGGGCTTCCAGGCGTCGATCGCGTCCGCGAGCGCTGCCATGCGATCGTGGCCGGCCGCCCTGATCGGTACGCCGACGTCCGGCACCGATCGCGGATCGATCTTCTCGATTCCCCCCACGAACACGGCGCCCACGACGTCGTGGCCACGTTCGATCGCGGTCTCGATCCCCCAGCGGGTGACGGGGGGATAGTGCTCGCCGTCTACGAGTACGACGGTTCGCATCGGTGGGTCGCCTCCTTCGAGGAGCGCTGATCTGCGAGGAACCCGACCGCCCCGCTAGTCGCCGACCGGCACCGAGCGGTCCTCGATCGACTGCTCGTGCTCCCGGTGGAACTGGTCGCCTGCCAGCGAGAAGTGGGCCATCACGTAGCTCTCTCCGAACGGGAAGCGCCGGAGGATACGCACCTGCCCCTGGTCGAATTCCAGCACGTTGTAGCAGGGTTTCGTGTATCCACGGACACGCAACGACGAGACCGTGCCGGCATTCGCGACGTACATGTCCTCGAGGCGCCAGACGTACGGCACGTGCTTGTGGCCCGAGAGCACGACCTGTACGCCTGCGTGGATCAGCACCTCGAGCAGGTCACCGGCGTCCATGACCGTGCTGCGTTCCCGGCCGGTGCCGGGGATCGGCAGCAGGTGGTGGTGCAGCACGAACACCTTCAGCTGCGCGGGTTCCTCGAACTGGCGACGGATCCAGTCGTAGTGGACGCGGCCGACCTTGCCCTCGTTGAGATCGGGCTCACTGGAATCGACGCCGACGATGCGCACGCCTTCCACGTCGTGGGACCACATACGGGAACCGATCAGGTCCTCGAAGTGCAGGTAGCCGACGTTCCGGGAGTCGTGGTTGCCGGGCACCGTGAGCATCGGGGCCTGGATGCGCTCGGCGTAGGCGACCCAGTTCTTGTACTCCTGGCGGTAGCCCTCGGCGGTGAGGTCGCCACTGACGACGACGACGTCGGGATGCATCTCGTTGAGCTCTGCGATCACGCGGTTCATCAGGTTCGGCACGAAGAACTGCGAGCCGACGTGCGGATCCGAGATGTGGGCGATGGTGACCACGGGTGTGGTCAGTCTAGTAGGGCGACGGAGGCTCGGCAGGAGCGAGCGAGAGCTCCTCGAGACGAGGCCGTCCGCCGTCCGTGTCGATGCCGTGCGACGATACCGGTCTCATGACGTGGCTCGACGTGCTATTGGTAGCGTTGCTCGCGGGAGCCCTGTACTCGGGATACCGGCGGGGCGCGGTGCTGCAGGTGATCGGCATCGCTGGTCTCATCGTGGGTGTGATCGTCGGCGTGATGCTCGCGCCCCGGGTCGCTCAGGTCGCGGGCTCTCCCGCAGCGGCCGTCGCACTCGTCCTCGGCACCGTGCTGGTCGCGGGCGCGGTCGGCAACATGATGGGGTGGGCCGCCGGAAGCAGGCTGCGGCGCCGCACGCACGAGACGCCACTGCGCAGGGTCGACGCCGTCGGCGGCTCGCTGATCTCCGCCGTTGCCCTTGTGCTCGCGACGTGGTTCCTCGCGCTCAACTTCGCTGAGGGTCCGTTCCCCGTCCTGTCGAGGGGGCTGCGAGAGTCGGAGATCGTTCGCACCCTCGACTCCGCCCTCCCGCCGCCTCCGTCGCTGGTAGGCGAGGCGAGGCAGTTGCTGTCGCTGCTCGGGTTCCCCGATGTCTTCGTTGGTCTCCCCGACGAGCCCTCGGAGCCCGTCGACCCGCCGAACGGGGTCCAGGCCAGGGCGGCGACCAGGGCAGCGCAGGGATCTACCGTGGAGGTGCTCGGCGCCGGCTGCAACCGAGGCTTCGTGAATCAGGGCAGCGGCTTCGTCGTCGACGAGGACCTCGTGCTCACGAACGCCCACGTGGTCGCCGGCACCACCGAGCAGGTGGTGCAGTTCGACGGCGCGCGCATCCCGGCGACCGTTGTCGCCTTCGACCCCGACCTCGACGTCGCCGTGGTGCGGGCGGCAGGGTTGACGCTCGCGCCGTTGCCGCTGCTGCGTGGCGAAGCCGAGCGCGGCGATGTCGGGGCCGTGCTCGGCTTTCCCGGCGGCGGCTCGTTGGCGGCCGAGGGTGCGGCGGTCCGGTCGGTGATCGATCCGGTGGGACGGGACATCTACGGCGACGGCCAGGTGCGCCGCCGGGTGTACGAGGTGCAGGCCTCGATCCGACGAGGCAACAGCGGCGGACCGTTCGTGCTCGCGAGCGGCCGGGTCGCGGGACTCGTGTTCGCGAGCTCGGTGACCGACGACGACGTGGGATACGCGATCGTCTCGACCGAGTTCCTCCCCATGCTCGCGGATCCGGGTTCCCTGACCGCCTCGGTCGCGACCGGCGTCTGCGCCGGCTGAGGACCAGCTCAGCCGCGTTCGAGCTCGAACCCGGTCGCCCGAACGGCGAGCGGCAGGACCCGCCAGCCGGACCGGGGTTCGAGCATGTCGTGGGCACCCGGGAACGACAGGAGCGTGGGGCCGGCGCCGGACACGCAGACCGGCACACCCGCGTCCCGCACCGCGTCGAAGACCTCGCGGACCGTGGGCACCAGCGCCAGCCTGACATCCTGGTGGAGGCGGTCGCGCATCGCCTCGCCGAGCAGCGCCGGATCGGCCGCGAACGCCTCCACGGCGAGCGCTGCATGGGCGATGTTGTACACGGCATCGGCCCGACTCACCGGGTCGGGCAGCGCCGAGCGGGCCTCGTCGGTGGGCAGACGCACGTGTTCGGGGAGGAGCAGCACCGGCCGCAGATCCGGGTGAGGCTCGAGGCGTCGCACGAGCCCATCCCCCACGGCGATCGTGAAACCTCCGAAGCAGGCGGGCGCCGCGTTGTCGGGGTGGCCCTCGATCGACGCTGCGTGGGTGAATACCCGCCTCGGTGAGGGTTCGTCGCCGAGCAGCGCGAGCGCCGACGCCACCCCGGCGACCACCGCCGCCGATGAGGACCCGAGCCCCCGGGCGAGCGGGATGCGGTTCAGTCCGCGCAGACCGAACGACGGCAGCGCACGGTCGCCGGCGACCCGCCGCATCGTGGCGTGGATCAGGTCGGACCCGTCGACCGGGAGCTCTTCGGCCCCCTCACCGATCCACTCGACCCGGGGGTCGGCCTCGGTGTCCACCGTCACCTCGTTGCACCATTCGAGCGCGAGTCCGAGGCAGTCGAAGCCCGGGCCGAGGTTGGCCGAGGTCGCGGGCACACGGACGGTCACGCGCATCGGTCGGAGCCTATCGCGGGTCCGGCGCGCTACAGCCCCAGCTCGGCGGCGACCGCCCCGGCGTCGGGCGGCACGGTCGAGGGATGGGCCGCCCCGGCGATCGCCCACTCCGGGTCCTTCAGTCCATGGCCGGTCAGGATGCAGACGACGGTCGCCCCCGCCGCCAGCTCGCCCTCGGCGTGCAGGCGCAGGAGACCGGCGACGCTGGCGGCGCTGGCGGGCTCGGCGAACAAGCCCTCGCGCGCCACCCGACGGTAGGCGGCCAGGATCTCTCGGTCGGTGACCGCGCCGATCGCTCCCTCGGACTCCCTCGCGGCGGCGACGGCCTTGTCCCACGACGCCGGATTCCCGATGCGGATCGCCGTCGCGATCGTCTGCGGATCGCGCACCGGTGCACCCAGCACGATCGGGGCGGCTCCCTGCGCCTGGAACCCCATCAGGCGTGGCGGCTCGGCGATGACGCCGTCGGCGAGGTACTCGGAGTAGCCGATCCAGTGACTGGAGATGTTGCCGGCGTTGCCGACCGGCACGCAGTGCAGATCTGGCGCCCGCCCGAGCGCGTCGACGATCTCGAAGGCGCAGGTCTTCTGGCCCTGCAGTCGGTACGGGTTGACGCTGTTCACGAGCGTGACGGGGAACCGCTCCGCGAGGTCCGTGGCGAGCTCCAGCGAGTCGTCGAAGTTGCCCTCGACCTCGAGCACGCGCGCGCCGTGCACGAGCGTCTGGGCCATCTTGCCGATCGCGACCTTGCCCCGGGGCACGAGGACCGCGCACGTCAGACCCGCCTTGGCGGCGTAGGCGGCAGCCGACGCGCTCGTGTTGCCCGTCGAGGCGCAGACGACGGCCTTCGCGCCCTCCTCGAGCGCCTTCGAGATCGCCAGGGTCATGCCTCGGTCCTTGAACGAGCCGGTCGGGTTCGTGCCGTCGTACTTCAGCCAGACCTCGCACCCGGTCTCGTCGCTGAGCGGCCCCGATCGCACGAGGGGGGTCCCCCCCTCACGGAGGGTGATCACCGGCGTGTCGTCGGTGACGGGGAGCCGCCCCCGATACTCCTCGATCAACCCTCGCCACTGATGGGCACTCGTCTCCGCTCCCGGAATCGACGGTTCGGGGGTCACGGCTCCTCCCCCTCGACCCGCAACACGCTCGCGATGGAGCGCACGGCCGGCGACTCGCGGAGCTCCTGCAGGGTCTTCTGCAGCGCCCCTTCCTGGGCGCGGTGCGTGATGAACACGAGGGTCGCCTCGTCGCCGGCGCCCTCCTGCCACACGCGCTCGATCGAGACGCCGTTGTGACCGAAGTCGCCCGCGATCTCGGCGAGCACGCCCGGGCGGTCGGCGACGTGGAGGTTCAGGTAGTACTGGCCCTGGGTGTCGTCCATCGGCCGGATGCGGCGCTCGAGCACACACGTGCACCCCATCGCGCGGCCGCCGGTCGTCCGGTTGCGGGCCGCCGTCACGAGGTCTCCGACGACGGCGGTCGCCGTGGGATCGCCGCCCGCTCCGGGCCCGTAGAACATCAGCTGGCCGACCGTCTCGCCTTCCACGAACACGGCGTTGAACGCGTCGCGCACCGCCGCGAGCGGGTGCGCCGCAGGGATCATCGCCGGATGCACCCGGGCGGAGATCTCGCCGTGGTCGAGCTCGGCGATCGCGAGCAGCTTCACGACGTAGCCCATGCGTCGAGCGTCGGCGATGTCGAGCGAGGTGATGCCCGTGATCCCCTCGCGGTAGACGTCGCCGGCAACCACCCGTGAGTTGAAGGCGATCGAGGCGAGGATCGCGCACTTCGCCGCCGCGTCGAACCCTTCGACGTCGGCGGTCGGGTCGGCCTCGGCGTATCCGAGGCGCTGGGCCTCGGCGAGCGCCTCGTCGAACGACGAACCGTGATCGCTCATCTGCGTGAGGATGTGGTTCGTGGTGCCGTTCACGATGCCGAGCATGCGGCGCACGCGTTCGCCGGCGAGCGATTCCTTCAGCGGTCGGATCAGCGGGACGCCGCCCGCGACCGACGCCTCGAACAACAGGTCGAGGCCGGCGGCGTCGGCGGCATCGAAGAGTTCCTTCCCCTCGGTGGCCAGGAGCTCCTTGTTGGCGGTGACCATCGACTTCCCGTTCGAGAGGGCCCGGAGCAGCAGGTCCCTGGCGGGCTCGACTCCACCCATCACCTCGCAGACGACGTCGATCTCGGGATCGTCGACGATGGAGACCCCGTCGGTGGTGAAGACATCGGAGGACAGCGCTACGTCACGGTCCCGGCCCGGATCGCGAACGGCCACCCTCGTCACGACGAGCCGGCAGCCCGCCCGCATCGCGATGTCGTCCGCGTGCTCGTGCAGCAGCCTGATCGTCGCGGCCCCCACGGTGCCACACCCCAGCATGCCGATGCGGATCGTCCGTTCGCTCATGTCTCGTCTCCCGCCCCGCGGGCCTCGGCGGGGCCGTCGCCCGGGCCACCGATCCACGCCGCCATCAGTATCTCGTCCTCGTCACCGTAGGACTTGCGTGAATGCCGCGCGAGTCTCCCCTCCTCGACGAACCCGAACTTCCGGTACAGGGCGATCGCGCCCGTGTTATGCGGGTAGACCGAGAGCACGATCTTGTCGACCCCCACCGAGCGTGCCCATCGCAGCGCCTCGGCCATCAGGGCCGTGCCGACCCCGCGACCCCGCGCACCCGCCGCGACGGCGATGCCGAGCGTCGCGACGTGCCGCGTCACGGGATGCGCCTCGCGCTGGATGTAGACGTGCCCGACGACCCGCTCGCCGGCGTCGACGGCCACGATCTGGGCCTCGAGATCGGTCCACGATCGGCGGAACCGGCGCCGGTAGGTCCGCGGTGTGCCGGTGACACGCTCGGTGCGCACGTGCCGACCCTCCTCGACGATCGCGGTCCAGAAGACGAGGTAGGCACGAGCGTCCCTGGGCCGGGCGGGTCGCACGGTGATGCCTTCGAGCGCTCCGGGGGTGACCGGCGCTCGGGCCCCACCGACGTGCTCCCCGTCTTCGAACGCCGCGCGCTCGGGCCAGGGACCGGCCGAGGTGGCCTCAGGCATCGTCCTCGACGCGTTCCATCGACGCGGGCGCGCCCACCCCGAGCAGCGCGAGGAGGTTCGCGAGCACCTGCTTGGTGGCGGTCGAGAGCCACAACCGTGCCTGCGTGAGCGCCTGGTCGTCGCTGACGACCCGGCAGTCCGTGTAGAAGCGGTGGAACCGCCCGGCCAGGTCCTGGGCAGCGTGTGCGACGCGGTGGGGCGCCCGGAGCTCTGCCGCGTAGGCGATCTGCTCGGGCACGTCGGCGAGCCCACGCATCAGGTCGAGTTCCGCCTCGGCGGTGAGCAGTGTCAGGTCGGCGTCGTCGATCGGCGCCAGCGCCACACCCTCCGCTTCGGCCTTGCGCAGGATCGACGCGATGCGCGCGTGGCCGTACTGCACGTAGTACACGGGGTTGTCCATCGATTGACGCTTCACGGCCTCGATGTCGAAGTTCATCGACGCGTCGTTCGAGAAGAGCAGCAGCTGGAATCGTGCCGCATCGGCGCCCACCTCGTCGAGCAGCTGATCGAGGGTGATGAAGTTGCCCGAGCGCTTGCCCATCGGCACGGGTTCGCCGTCGCGCAGGAACGCGACCCACTGATAGATCACGAGCTCGACGGCGTCGGGGTCGTACCCCATCGCCTCTGCGGCTCCCTTGACCCTGGCGACGTCTCCGTGATGATCGGCGCCCCAGACGTAGAGCAGCCGGTCGAACCCCCGGGAGAACTTGTCCGCGAGATAGGCGAGGTCCGCCCCGAAGTACGTGTGCTGACCGTTCGAGCGGATCACGACCCGGTCCTTGTCGTCGCCGTAGGCGGTCGAGCGGAACCACGCCGCACCCTCCTCGTCGTAGACGACGCCGGCGTCGCGCAGACGTTCCACGGCGGCTTCGATCTCACCCTTCGCCGCGAGCTCGGACTCGCGGAAGTAGACGTCGAAGTGCACGCCGAAGCGGTCGAGGGTCGCTTCGATCCACCGCAGCACCCGTGCCACCCCTTCGGCGCGCATCCTCAGGAAGCGTTCGTCCTCCGGCAGATCGGCGAGCTCGGGGCCCTCCGTCTCGAGGATGTCCCGGGCGAGTTCCTCGATATAGGCGCCGTGGTAGCCGTCCTCGGGCACCCGCGCCTCGCGTCCGACGAGCTGCAGGAACCGTGCCTCGATCGAGGCCCCGAACCGGTCCATCTGCCCGCCGGCGTCGTTGAAGTAGTACTCGCGCTCGACCGACCATCCGGTCGCCTCGAGCAGCCGCGCGAGGGCGTCGCCGATCGCGGCGTTCCTCGCGTGAGCGACCGTGAGGGGCCCCGTGGGGTTCGCGCTCACGAACTCCACCTGTGCCTGTCGCCCGTGGGGTTCGGCCAGCCCGTAGGCGTCGCCATCGGCGATCACGGCTCTCACGGCGTCGTGGAGCCAGTCGTGGGTGGTGAACAGGTTCAGGAAGCCGGGGCCGGCGACCTCCGCCTTCACCAGGAACGGCGCCGGCGGCAGGGCGTCGACGATCGCCTGCGCGACCTCCCGCGGAGATTTCCCCGCGCGCGGAGCGAGGCCCAGGGCGACGTTGGTCGCGAAGTCGCCGTGCTCGCGCTGCTTCGGCACCAGCAGCTCCGGCGTCGGCAGGTCGCCCTCGATGCCGAGACCGGGCGCTGCCACCTCGAGCGCCGTCGAGAGCACCGAGACGAGGTCGTCCTCGATCAAGCGGAACCTCCGGAGGCGAGCGCGTTCCGCACGAGGGCCACCAGGGCTTCGGGGTCGAAGGGCTTCGTCACGTAGGCCACGACGTCCTGCGGGCCGCCCCGAGCCTGGCTCTCTTCCTCGGTGTGAGCCGTCAGCAGCACCATGGGCACACGCCCCATGCCGTGCTCCTCTCGCAGGATGCGGGTCACCTCGTACCCGTCGATGCCGGGC
>Ga0075304_1000130_pt1 | contig 18602 bp, 18 predicted proteins | sample Joice_CattailNLA_FD_120067 | JGI IMG/M metagenome (GOLD analysis project Ga0075304, IMG submission 120067) | Natural and restored wetland microbial communities from the San Francisco Bay, California, USA, that impact long-term carbon... | ecosystem: Environmental > Terrestrial > Soil > Wetlands ... | reverse complement strand
TCCCGGTACACATGATCGAAACGATCAACAAGCTGAACCGCATCTCGCGGCAGATGCTCCAGGAGATGGGCCGCGAGCCGACCCCGGACGAGCTGGCCGGCCGCATGGAAATGCCCGAGGACAAGGTGCGCAAGGTCCTCAAGATCGCCAAGGAGCCGATCTCGATGGAGACGCCGATCGGCGACGACGAGGATTCGCACCTCGGCGACTTCATCGAGGACGCCATGGCCGAGAGCCCGCTCGACTCCGCGACCGTCGAGTCGCTGCGCGAGACCGTACACGGCGTACTCTCGCAGCTCACCCCGCGCGAGGCGAAGGTGCTGCGCATGCGCTTCGGCATTGACCTCTCGACCGACCACACGCTCGAGGAAGTCGGCAAGCAGTTCGACGTCACGCGTGAGCGCATCCGCCAGATCGAGGCGAAGGCGCTCAGGAAGCTCCGTCATCCGAGCCGCAGTGAGCAGCTGCGCAGCTTCCTGATCGAGGACTGACCCCGTCGAGCCGCAGCCAGCGGCTCGGGTGGCGGTCGAGCGGGTTCTGCCGGAAGCCCGTCACGCGCGGCGCAACCAGGTGCTTGTTCGTCATGAAGTAGAGCGGCGCTACCGGGTGGTCGTCGAGGAGCAATCGCTCGGCCTGCGCCAGAAGCCGGGTGCGAGCCCCCGCATCGGCGGTAGTCGCCGCCTGCTCGACGAGCGCATCGTAGCGCGGGTTGCCATAGCCTGGCAGGTTGTTGTCCCCCGCGGACGTGAACAGGTCCGTGAAGCTCGACGCGTCGTCGTAGTCGCCCACCCAGACGAATCGCATGACCTGCCAGGCGTCACGGTCGGTTCTCTGGTCGAGGAATGCCTTCCACTCGAGCTGGCGCAACGTCACCTCGACACCCAGCACCTCCTGCCACATGGAGCGCACGGCCAGCGCCACCTGCCGGTGCACGTCGCCTGAGTCGTAGCTGAGTTCGAGAGACTCCGGCCGGCTTCCCGCCGCCGCCCAGGCATCGCGCGCCCGTCGCTCGCGCGCGGCCCGGTCCAGCGACCGCCACTGCGGATCGTCGGGTTCGTGCGAGGCAATCGATGGCGGCACCAGTCCGTAGGCCGCGGCTTCGCCGCGGCCGAGCATCGCGACCAGCCGTCGCCGGTCGATGGCGAGCGAGAGGGCCTCGCGCAACCGAACGTCGTCCAGCGGAGGCTGCGTGACGTCGAAAGCGAGGTAGTAGAATCCGAGGCCCGGCGAAACGTGCAATTCGCAGGATCGCTCGACCCGCAGCGACTCGAAGTGCGACGGCGGGATCGTCGCGGTGATGTCGAGTTCGCCGGACCGGTACAGATTCAGCTCCGCCACCGGGTCGGTGATCGGCAGGTAGCGCACCGCCTGTATCGCCACCGACTCCGCATCGTGAAACCCCTCATCGCGGACCAGCCGGATCTCACCGCCGGGCCGCAGGCTCGCAAGACGGTAGGGTCCGTTGCCGATGAACTTGCCGGGCGTCGTGAAACTCGCGGGGTCGTCGTGCACGTCGGGGCGCCTCGGCAGGGCGATGCTCATGGCCAGGATGGTCGGCAGCCAGGGCGCGGGCCGCGCAAGGCGTATCTGCACGATGCCGTCGCCGTCGGCCTGGACGCCAAGCGACTCCGGCGGGAGTTCGCCACGCAGGACTTCCGCCGCGTTGGCGATGAGTTCGAGCAGGAAGGCATTGGGTGAACCGCTCGCCGGATCGAGCACGTGGCGCAATGCGTGCACGAAATGCGCGGCGGTCACGCGCTGGCCATCGGACCAGTGAGCATCCTCCCGCAGGAAGAACTGCCATTCCAGGCCATCCTCGGAGACGACCCAGCGCTCGGCAACGCCCGGGGCGATACCGCCATCGGCGTCGGCCACGAGCAGGCCCTCGTAGAGATCCGCCAGCACCGCATACGCGTGCAGGTCTTCGGCGAGCGCCGGATCCAGGCTGCCGGGATCACCGCCGTTACCGCGCACCAGCTCGCGCGCGGCCTCCGTCTTCGCCGCATCGGCCGGCGGTTCCGCTCCGCAACCGCTCGCCAGGGCAAGGACCGACATGACCAGGCCGGCAAGGCGCATCCGTGAACCGCGTCGATCAGGGCGCGTCGGGCGCAGCCCCGCCTTGTAGTTAACGCGACTTGCGAATATCCGCAGTTGGGTATAATTTACCCAACAGTGGAACCGGAACACAAGGCCGTGGTTCACCGCAGCTGCGCGCTCCTGCTGCGGCCCATCGCCTTGCTGCTATTGAAGTGTGGCATGACCTGGAAGGAATTTAGCGAATTGTCGAAGCGGATTTTCGTCGAGGTGGCCGGCGCGGAGTTCGGCATCCGCGGCCGACCGACCAACGTCTCGCGCGTCTCGATCCTGACGGGTATCGCCCGCAAGGAAATCGCCCGACTGCGCAAGGCCGTCGCCGAGGAGCCCGCGACGCCGGGAACCCGGACCAACGACGCGACCCGCGTGCTCTCCGGCTGGCACGAAGACCCCGGATACCAGGACCGCGACGGCAGGCCGCTGGCGCTCCCGGAACGCGGGCCGGCGCCGAGCTTCGAGACGCTGTTCCAGCGCTACGGCGGCGACACCCCCTTCCAGACGTTGCTCAAGGAGCTGCGCGCGGCCGGCTCGATCGGCGAAGACGCGCAGGGCCGCCTCACCGCGGCCCGCCGATTTCACATGCCCGCCGCGATGTCGGAGGCAAACATCCGCCTGTTCGGTACGAACCTGTTCGATCACGCGAGAACGCTCGAGGGCAACGTCAGCGGGCGCAAGGACGCGCGCCGGTTCGAGGGCTATGCGACGGAGGATCACATCCGCGCCGCGGATGCCGCCGCATTTCGTCGCTTCGTCGAGGAGCGCGGACAGCAGTTCCTCGAGGATATCGACGGATGGCTGCTGCGCCATCGCGTCACCGCCCATGAGACCGACTCCCGGCCCGTGCGGCTGGGCGTCGGCGTCTACGCCATTGAAGGACATTTACCAGAAGGCCCCTGACCATGAAATTCCCGAAGTCTCTCCCCACCCTGCTGACGCTCGTGGCGCTGGCCGCATGCGGCGGCGGCGGCTCCGATGGCGGCAACGGCGGCGGCGGCGTCGTGCCCCCGCCGTCCAACGGCATCGTGCGCACGGGCAAATCCATCGGCGTGATCACGAGTTTCGGCAGCATCGTCGTCAACGGCATCCACTACGAGACCGACGATGCGACGATCACGGTCGACGGGCAGCCGGCGACGCAGGCCGACCTGAACGTGGGCCAGGTCGTGAGCATCGAAGCCGAGCTCGAGGACGGCGAGACGACCGGGACCGCCTCGTCGGTCAGCTTCGACGGCAACGTCGAAGGCCCGATCGCGGGCGTGGATACGGTGTCGGGCGTGCTCATCGTGCTCGGCCAGACGGTGCGGACCGGCGCCGCCACGTCGTTCGACGACAGCATCCAGCCGCGCTCGATCGACGGTCTCGCGGCGGGCGATTTCGTCGAAGTGAGCGGACTCGTCCGGGCGGACGGCAGCATCGACGCGACCCGCATCGAGCGCCAGGCCGCCGGCGGCGAGCTGGAAGTGCGCGGCGTCGTGTCCGCGCACGATGCCGCCAACCAGCGCTTCAACCTGAATGCCCTGGTCGTGGACTACTCCGGCGCGCAACTCGACGACTTCCCGGGCGGCCTGGTCGCCGACGGGCAGTCGGTCGAGGCCAGGGGCACGGCACTCGCCGGCAACGGCGCCCTGGTCGCGACCCGGGTCGAGTTCAAGGATCCGCTTGCCGCGGGCGCGGAAGACGAATTCGGCGAGATCGAAGGATTCATCACCCGCTTCGCTTCGGCCCAGGACTTCGACGTATCCGGCCTCTGCGTGACCACCGGCGCCGCAACGACCTTCGAGGGCGGCACGGCCGCGGATCTGGGGCTCGACGTCAAGGTCGAAGTCGAGGGCCTGTTCGACGGCGCCGGCTGCCTGGCCGCGCGCAAGGTCGACATCCGGCTCGGGACGGCCGTGCGCCTGACGGGGCTCGTCGACTCAATCGACCCGGCCAACGACAGCCTGGTGATGCTCGGCATCCCGGTCGACGTCAATGCCTTGACCCGCCTCGAGGACCAGAGTGATGCGGACGTGGAACCGCTGGCGCTGGACGACCTGGCGGTCGGCGACTACCTCGAGGTCCGCGGCGGCGAGAGGCCCGCCGGCAGCGGTCGCGTACTGGCGGCACTGCTCGAGCGCGAAGATCCGGACACCGAAACCGAACTCCAGGGTTTCGTGACGGGCGTCGCGGCCCCGACGCTGACCGTCCTCGGCGTCACGATCCAGACCGACGGCGCGACGCAATTCCGCGACGCGAGCGGCGCGCCGATCTCCGGCGCAGCGTTCTTCGGCACGGTCGCCGCGGGTTCGCTCGTTAAGGCGAAAGGCGCCGAAACAGCGGACCAGACGATCCTCGCCGAGGAAGTCGAACTGGAGAACTGAGCCGGCGGCCGACGCGTGGCGCTGAATCCACCGGCGCCACGCTCGCCCGCACGGTTTGCCGTGCCAATGCCGATGGCTCAAGATCCGAGACGTGACCAACCGCCAGCCTGCCCGACGCCCGGCGCGACTGGCCGTCACTGCAGCGGTCCTGCTGCTCGTCGCGTATGCCGGATCGCGCCTGCCGGGGCCCTTCGCGCTGCTCGACAACCTGTCGAACTTCCCGGCGCACTTCGCCGTCGCCTTCCTCGCCTGCGCGGCGCTGCTCGCCTGGTGCGGGCGCCGCGCGCTCGCCTGGGCGGCGATCGCTGCCGCCGGCATCGCGATCGCCCAGGTCCTGCCCTGGTATGTCGACCGCGCGGGCGACCTGCCCGCCGCTGCGCCCCCGCACCTGAAGTTGCTGGTATCGAACGTCTACTACGGGAACGGCCAGTACCATCGCGTCAAGCAACTGGTCGCGGAAGAGGATCCCGATGTCGTCGGCCTGATCGAGGTCAACGACGGCTGGCTGCGCCGGCTCGCGCCGCTGCGCGCGCGCTATCCGCACCATTTCGAGGTCCCGGACGAGAGCCACGTCGGACTCGCCCTGTACAGTCGCCTGCCGATCACCGATGCCCGCGAGGTCCGCATCAAGGGCGAAGCGAAGACCGCGATCACCGCGACCCTCGTCACCGCCGCCGGGGAGATCGACCTGCTGCTCGCCCACCCCACGTCACCCGTCAGCGCCCAGGCCATCCGCCGCCGCAACGCGCAGATCGAAGCGCTCGCCGGGTACGTGCGCGATTCCGGCCGGCCGACGCTGCTGGCGGGCGACCTCAACGTCACGATGTGGAATCCGGGTTACCGGCCGCTGGAGGACGTCGCGCAGATGCACAACGCGCGGGCCGGCCACGGTATCGGACCGACCTGGCCCGCGATCGGCCGGCTCGGCGTGCCGATCGACCATATCCTCGCGACCCCCGACGTGCGCCTGCGCAGGTTCCGCCTGCTGCGGCCCGTCGGTTCCGACCATCGCCCGATTGCGGCAGAGTTCTCGCTTCGGTAGCACCGGCTTGCCTTGCCCCGCCCCCGCATGCATGCTGAATGCGGATCCCCGCGCGGGCGGGACATAATTCACGGAGTCGATGGAACGCCCGTGTCGAGCGCCACCCAATCACGCACCCTCGGGCGGGCCTCGCTGATCCTCGCCGCCTTCCTGATCGCCGCTCCTGCCGCCGCGCAGCGCGGCGCGATGACCGTTCCGCGCAACCTCGAGCAGCTCACCGACCGCGCTTCGGACATCGTGCGCGGGACCGTCGTCAGCGCCCGCGTCGAGAAGCACCCGGAACTCACGAACCTCGACACGGTCGTCGTGACGCTGCGCCTTGCGGATACGTTGAAAGGCGACGCCCGGGAAACCTTCACGTTCCGCCAGTTCATCTGGGACGTGCGTGACCGCCAGGATGCCGCGGGCTACCGGAAGGGACAGGACCTCCTGCTGCTCATGATCGCGCCGAGCCGTTATGGCCTTTCGAGCCCGGCCGGGCTCGACCAGGGCCGCTTCCGTATCGAGCGCGACCGCAAGGGGCGGGCAATGGCGGTCAACGGCGCAGGCAACTTCAGGCTGTTCGACGGCCTCGACGCGGGCACGAAGTCCGGCGCTCCGCTCTCGTCGCGGCAGGCGAGCCTCGTCGCTAAGCATCGCAAGGGCCCGGTGGATGCCGCCGAACTCACGGCGATGATCCGCGCCCTGGCGGGGAACGAATGATGCGGCATGCGGGGGTCATCGCCACCGCCTGCGCGGGCCTTGCCGCTTCCGGCCTCGCCGCGGCAGGTGGGCCGCTGGCCCTCAATTCCAGCGGCCAGCCCTTCACCTGGCCAGTGGGGAGCACGATCCAGTACCGGACCGACGGCGGCCCGCTCAGCTCATCGGTGAGCCAGAACGAAGCGCGGGCGCGCGTTGCCGCGATGTTCCAGGTCTGGGAGGACGTCACCTCCGCGTCCCTCAGCTACAACCGCCAGGGCGCAATCACCGGCGTGGCCGACGGCGACGTCAGCACGGCGGCGGAGTACAACGCGGTCGAAGGCGCCTGCAACAACGGCACGCAGAGCCCGATCGTCTTCGACGTGGACGGATCGCTGTTCGAGGACCTCGGACAGGATTCCGCGGTCATCGGCTTCGCCGGGCCCTGCGCGATCGGCGGCAACGGACAGTTCATCGCCGGCCAGGCGGTGATGAACGGCATCTTCCTCGACGGCATCAGCAACGCCAACAACCTCGAGCTGACGGACAACGAGTTCGACGCCGCCTTCGTGCACGAGTTCGGCCACTTTTCGGGCCTCGACCACTCGCAGATCAACGTGGAGTGCGCCACCGGCTGCTCGGCAACCGACCTCGATGGGCTGCCCACGATGTTCCCGTTCCTGGTGCACGAATCGCAGCGCACGCTGTCGATCGACGACGTCGCCTGGTTCTCGCGGCTGCACCCGGCCGCAGGCGGCGCCGGTTTCGCCGCGACGCACGGGACGATCACCGGCACGGTCTACTTCTCCGACGGCGAGTCGCACCTGCAGTACGCGAACGTCGTCGCGCGGCGCGTCAACGCGGGCGGCAGCGAGCCCCGGCGCTTCGCCGTCTCCGCCGTATCGGGTTACCGGTTCCGCACCTGCACACCGAACCCGATCACCAATCCGGACCTCGGCTTCTGTCCTCCGTCCGGCTCGCTCGACCCCGCGCACATCGGCCTGTACGAGATCCCCGTTCCGCCGGGGAGCTACATGATCGAAGTCGAGCCGATCGATCCGTCATTCACCGGCGGCTCGAGCGTCGGGCCGAGCGACTTCCCGATCGCCATGCCCGGCACGCCACCGGGACCGTTCGGCCCGGTCGTCATCTCGGCGGGCAGCACTTCGGACGGCAATGACATCGTGGTGGGCGACACGCCGCCACGGTTCGACCAGTTCGAGGGATCGTGACCAGCCGCTTGCGGAGCGTCGCACGCGCGTTTGCGGCCCTGATAGCCGCGGCGATGCTCGCCGCCTGCGGCGGAGGCGGAGGCGGCGGTGGCGGCGGCGGACCGCTCGCGATCTCGACGACGACCGTCGACGACGGCGTCATCGGCGCCGCCTACAGCGAGACGGTCGCGACCACCGGCGGCCGCGGCGCGAAATCATTCAGCATCACTGCCGGTGCGCTGCCGGCCGGCCTGGCGCTGGGCCCGTCCGGCGCGATCACCGGCACGCCGACCGGACCCGCCGGCAGCGCCAGCTTCACGGTCCAGGTAACCGACTCGGCGAACCAGCCGGCGACCGACACCCAGGCGTTCACGCTCGACATCGTGGAGCCGCTCGCGATCACGACGGCCGCGCTCGCGGACACCAGCATCGGCGACGGCTACGCGGCGAGCGTCATCGCGACCGGCGGTACCGCGCCGTACACGTTCACCGTCGCGAGCGGCGAGTTGCCGGCCGGCATCGCGCTGGCCGCCAACGGCGATGTCGAGGGCACGGTCGGCAATAGCGCAACCACCGGGATCTTCACGCTGCGCGTTACGGACAGTTCCTCGCCGCCGCTCGTCGCCACGCAGGACTATGCGATCCGGGTCGCGATGCAGATCGCCACCAGCGCGCTCGCCGACGCCTTCGGCGGCATCCCGTACAGCGACGCGCTCATCCTGCGCGGCGGGTTGCCGCCGTACGACTGGTCGCTGACCGCGGGCGCGCTGCCGGCCGGGCTCACGGGTCCCGACGCGTCGTCGGGCGTCATCAACGGCACGCCGGTCGCCGCGTGTGCGGCCGCGAATGCCAGCCTGTCAGTACAGGTGACGGACAGCGACACACCGGCGGCGAGCGCAAGCCGGGCCGGCATCGGCCTCAGCGTCAGCCCGGCGGCACTCCAGTACCTCACGGACCAGTTGCCGAACGGCCGGGTCAACTCCCCGTACGACGAGCAGATCCAGGCGACGGGCGGCGTGCCGCCCTACAACTTCACCCTCTTCAGCGGCAGCCTGCCGAGCCAGCTTTCGCTCGACCCGGCGACCGGCGGGATCATCGGTACACCCGATACAGTCGAATCCCGGGCATTCCAGGTCCTGGTATCAGACAGCTGCCCGGTTTCGACGCTGGAGCAGTTCACGCTCACCGTCACGGCTGCGCCGCTCGGCCGCAACGATTCCATCGCGACGGCGACTCCGCTGCCGGGCAACGGCACCTATTCGGCCTCGATCAGCCCGAGCGGGGACCCGAACGGGACTTACGATCCGGACGAGGACTACTACCGCATCACGACCATGGCGACCTCGACGATCACGATCGACATCAATGCCCAGGCGCTCGGCAGCCCGCTCGACGCGGTCATCGAGGTGCTCGACGCCGGCGGCAACGTGCTGAACCAGTGCGTATCGCCGAACTTCGTATCGGAATGCATCAGCGACGACGAAGACCTCGGCGTTGCGCTCGACTCCCTGCTGCAGCTGCGCGTCAACGGTGCCGTCAGCATCTACATCCACGTCCTGGACTGGGGCAGCAATGCCCGGCCCGACCTGGTCTATGACCTCGTGATCAGCGGGGTCAATTGATGTCTCACCGCCTCCCGGCGGCAGTGCGCGCCGCGGCCCTGCTCGCCGCCTGCCTCGCATTCCCGGGCGCCGAGGCCGCGACTTCCGGACAACGCCACGTCGTCCTCGTCACGCTCGACGGTGTCCGCGTGCAGGAGCTGTTCGGCGGCATGGACCCGGTCATCGCCGACGCGCCAGCCGCGGACTCCGGCATCTACGACATGGCGGTCACGAAAGGGCGCTGGTGGCGGGAGACCCCCGCAGCCCGCCGCGAGGCGTTGATGCCGTTCTTCTGGAAGACACTCGTGCCCGCCGGCATTCTGCTCGGCAACCAGGAGAAGGGCAGCAAGGTCACGGTGCGAAACGACCAGTGGTTCTCCTATCCCGGCTACTCCGAGATGATGACCGGCGAGCCGCATTCCGAGGTGAAGAGCAACGACTTCGTGCGCTACCCGCACCGGACCGTGCTCGAGCACGCGCGCGAGGCGCTCGGGCTCGAGCACGCCGAGGTCGCCCAGATCGGTTCCTGGGACGGCCTGAAGTACGCGGCCTCCAGCCGGGACGGCGCCTTCTTCATGAACGGCGGGCGCGACGCGGTTCCTGCAGGCCTTTCGACGCCGGAGATCGACCTGTACGTGGACCTGCGCCGGCAGGTCCAGCAGTTCTGGGAAGAGACCACCAGCGACGTGCTCACCTACCGGATCGCCCGCGAGTACCTCCGCAAGAACCGGCCGCGCGTGACGTGGATCGGCATCGGGCAGTCGGACGACTGGGCGCACGCGCGCCGCTACGACCTCGTACTGGACTACCTGCACATCGCCGACGGCCTGCTGGCCGACTTGTGGCAGACGCTGCAGTCGATGGAGCCGTACCGCGGTCGCACGACGCTCATCGTGACGACGGACCATGGGCGGGGCCGGACCCCGGCGGACTGGGCGGAACACGACGCCGGCATCCAGGGTTCGCAGGACATCTGGATCGCGATCATCGGCCCGGACACGCCGGCGACCGGCGAGGCGCGCAACGTCGCCGGCGTCACGCAGGGCACGGTGGCCGCCACGATGCTGCAGCACCTCGGGCTCGACTGGAAGGCGTTCAATCCGGACGCGGCACCGCCGGTCGCGGGAAGCTACGAGGCGCCGCGCTAGCCCGGCTCCTCGAAGAAGCCGATCAACCGCTCGCGCCATCGGGCGCCCGGGGTCATCGGCCGCCGCGTATCAGCTTCGCGAGCGCGTCCTCGCCGAGCGGCCGCTTGCCCTTGATGCGCAGGCTCTCCGCCCACTCGCGGTTGAAGTCGCGCTGGAAGCGCCGGTTGATGAAGTAGGTCACCAGCATCGCGACCAGGGCGCCAAGGCTCGCGAGCGCCATGTCCTTGTGCGCGTCCCAGACGTCGCCCTGCGTGCCGAGGTAGGCCTGGCCGAGCTCGCCGCCGAACACCTCTGCCGCGCCCCACTCGATCAGCTCGAACAGCATCGAGGAGGACATCGTGAGGTCGAGCGGCAGGAAATAGCCCCAGAAGCCGCGCACGTCGGCGACGCGCAGGAACACCTCGCGGATCGGGTAGGCGAGCAGCAGCCCGTAGCTGAAGTGCACGACGCGGTCGAAGTTGTTGCGCTCCCAGCCAACCAGAGAGTTGAAGGTCCGGCCCGTCAGGCCCTCGAACCACTGGTCGTAGGGCACCTCCGCGTACGAAAAATGCGCGCCGACCTGGTGCAGGCACATGAACACGAAGATGAGCGTGTAGGAAACGCGCGAGAGCAGCAGCCTGCGGTGATAACCGACGATCAGCGCCGCAGCCGCGACGGCGAGCGCGTTCTCGATGAGCCAGGTGTGCCGGTCCCAGGGCCGGATGGCGAGCAGCGCCCACCACACGGCGAAGACCAGCGACAGGATCAGCAGGTACTGGCGGTGCGGGATTCGCAAGCGCGGCCGGTCAACGCAGCGTCTGCAGGATTCGCGCGACCGGCAACAGCTTGCCGAGGGGCAGGAACCGCACGAGCCCGACCGCGAGTTTCGGCTTGACGAGCAGCAGCCCGGTGAAGAGCCCGAGGGCGGCGATCCGGCCCTTGCCGCCCATGACGAAGCGCATGGTCTCGCTGCGCGGGAAGTCGTCCTCGCCTGGCGGCTCAAACATTTCGGCGAGCGCCGCGCGGCTCTCCGCCAGGCGCCGCTCCGCCGGCGTCTGCGGCGCAGCCGGGCCCGTGGCTTCAGCGGGCGGCGTGGTCATCGTCCCCGCTCCGGGCGCGCCTGTTGCGGCGGTCAAAGGCGCGCTCGAGCAGTTCGCGGTCCCGCCCGAGCTCGGTCCGGGTCCGCGCGAAGAATTCGGGCGGGCCGCCCCGCGGCCTCAGCACCGGCAGCGCGAGGGCGGCGGCGGCGACCGCAAACCCGAGTGCGAGACCGCCCGCGACCCAGTTGCGCCAGGGCCCGTCCCAGGCGAGCGCGAGCAGCCAGACGCAGATCATGAGCAGCGCGACGAAGGCCGCGGCCGCGGCGACGAGGATCGCCGCCAGCTTGCGGGCCAGGATCGTCGATGCCTCGCGCGCATCCTCGCCCGCGATCTCGGCATACGCCTCGAGGTGGCGCAGGAGCGCAGGCACGAGCGTCGCGAACAGCGAACGCATCAAGGATCACCCCCCGCCGGCGGCGGATCAGCGGCGCCCGGCAACGAACCCGATGACGATGCCGATCGCGGCGGCGATGCCGATCGCCGCCCAGGGATTCTCGTGCACGTATTCGTCCGTCGCTTCCGATGCTTCCCCGGCCCGGGCGCGCACCGCGGAGGCGCCCTCGCCCGCCGCGGACTTCGCTTTCGCCAGCGTGTCCTCGACCTTGCCGCGAATCGCGGCAATCTTCGCGTCGTCCACGTTGGCGATCTGCTTCACGAGGTCCTCGACGTCGGCGACGAGCTTGCGCCACTCGGCGCTGCCGGCGGATTCCCCGCCATTCGCCTCGACGCGCCGTCCCCGCCTGCCTGTTTCAACCGTGTTTTCCATCGTCTTTCCCCTCGACGCCATGATTCATTCTAACACGTGGCCTGCAACGCCCGTCCCGCGGGCAGCCGGGCCTCAGGCGCGACGCCCGAGGCTGATGAAGAAGGTGATCACCGCGCCGATCAGGAACAGCACGAACAGGATCTTGGCGACCCCGGCCGCGCCCGCGGCGATCCCCGAGAAGCCGAACACGGCGGCGATCAGGGCGACCACGAAGAACACGACTGCGTAGTAGAGCATGGCGACACCTCGTTGAACCGAGTGCCAGATTGCCCGGCTACCGCGGCCGGAACCGTCGGCGAGCCCGACTACACGCCGTAGGACGCCGCTCACAGGCCGATTGCGGCCGCGCGCATGGCGCGCGGCCCGGACGGAGGCCATCCTCGGGCTGCGGCCAAGGTGAAAGGAGTTGCGCATGGAGACGCGGACGGCCAGCCCGTCAATCGAGACGATCATCAAGGACCCGGCCAGGCACTATCGCGCGCCGTGCGACGTCGTCGCCGACACCCGGCTTTCGCGCGGCGAAAAGCGGCGCGTTCTCGAATCGTGGGCACTGGACGCGCAGCTGATCGCCGTCGCCGACGAGGAGAACATGGCGGGTCCGCAGCGACCGGAGCTGCGCGAGGTGAAGCTCGCGCTGCTCGAACTCGAGCGAGGCCGTTGAAGGGGACGCGCACCTTCAGCCCATGCTGCGGTCGCGCGTCTCCGGGATCGTGAACCAGCCGACGACGAAACAGGTCACCGCGAGGCCGACCGGATACCACAGGCCCGCAAACAGATCGCCCGTGGCCGCCACGATCGCGAAGGTGACTGCCGGCAGGAGCCCGCCGAACCAGCCATTGCCGAAGTTCTGCGGAAACGACAGCGCCGTGTAGCGGATGCGGGCCGGAAAGAGCTCGGCCAGCAGCGCCGCATAGGCACCGGAGCAGGCGGCCGCCAGCGCAAGCAGCGCGACCAGGATGGCGATGACACGAGGCCGGTCGACCCGTGCGGGATCGGCCCGGCCGCGATGGCCCGCGACGTCGAGCACCCTGCGCGCCTCGTCCTGGAAGGCGGCAATCGATTCGGCGCGGCCCGGCCCCGCGAGCGCGGCGGCGTCGGGGGCGACGACCGACGTCCCGCCGACCTCGAGCCGCGCCGGGCCGGGCGCGCCGAGCGCGACCGTTGCATGGCCGATGCCGGCCCGCGCGAGTTCCGACTTGACGACATCGCAGGAGCGCTCGTCGTGGCGCGCGCGGCCCAGCGGATCGAACAGCAGCGTGCAGTCCCGCGGGTCGGCATGCACCACCACCGGCGCCGTGGCGCGCGCCTCGGCAAGCGCAGGATTGGCGGCCGCGAGCAGCGCCCAGAACAGCGGGAAATAGAGCAGCGCCGCGAGCGCCACGGAGCCGAGCAGCAGCGGCCGTCGTCCCACGCGGTCCGCGAGCCAGCCGCAGGCGACGACGAGCGGCGTGCCGATCGCGAGCGCCGTGCCGGTCAGCACGGTCAACGTCAGCCCGTCGAGGCGCGCGATCCGCTCGAGGAAGTAGTAAGCATAGAACGTAGCCACGTAGAAGAGCGCGGCCTGGCCGATCACGCAGCCGAACAGTGCGACCAGCACGAGCCTGAGGTTGGAGCGCTCCAGGAAGGTCTCCGCGACCGGGGCACGCGACAGCGCCTTCGCCTCCTGCATGCGACGGAAGACCGGACTCTCCTTCAGGCTGAGGCGCATCCACAGTGAGATGGCGAGCAGCACCGCTGACAGCAGGAAAGGCAGCCGCCAGCCCCAGTCCGCGAACGCCTCCGGCGTCATCGTGGCGCGCGTCGCGGCGATCACCGCGAGCGACAGCAGCAGGCCCGCCATCGCCATCGCGGGAATGCAGCTCGTGTGCAGCGCGCGCCTCCCGGGCGGCGCGTGCTCGGCGACATAGACGATCGCGCCGCCGAACTCCCCGCCGATCGCAAGGCCCTGGAGGACGCGAAGCCCGACCAGGAACAGCGGCGCGGCGATGCCGATCGCGGCATAGCCCGGCAGCAGGCCGACGAGGAATGTCGAGAGACCCATCAGGGCAAGCGTCGCCAGGAAGGTGAACTTGCGGCCGACCCGGTCGCCGAGCCGGCCGAACAGGATCGCGCCCACCGGACGCACGATGAAGCCGACCGCAAACGTCGCGAGCGCCAGCAGGAATGCCGTCGTCTCGTTGACGGCGGAGAAGAAGTGCGCCGCGAAGGTGCTAGCGAGGGCACCGTACAGGAAGAAGTCGTACCACTCGAAGAGCGTGCCGAGCGCCGAGGCGCCGATCACGCGCAGGTCCCCCGGCCGGGCGGCCGTGTGCGGTTCGTTCGCCTGCCCCGTCCCCGACTGCATGCCGCTCAGGCGTTGCGCAGGAACACCGGAAGCTTGCGCAGGATCCGGTAGAGCTTGCTGCGGAAGCGTACGAACGGCCCGGGCGCGGACTCGGGGCGCCGGTCCCAGGCGGCGTTGTGGCGCACGTCGAACTCCCCGAGCGCGGCCGACAGGTCGCCCTCGGCACCGATGCGGCGCCAGAACTCGGGAAACCGCTCGCGCGCCTGCTCGAGCGGGAAGTCCATCCGGTTCTCCTTGTCGCGCAGGAACAGGCGGATGTTCTGCTCGACGGTGTCGCAGTAGTCGAGCGCGACTTCGAGCGGCGTCGCGTCCTTCGGGCAGTGCCAGAGGATCGCGAAGCGGTAGGCGTTCATCATGCCGGTGTGCGCGCGCTTCGCCCAGCTCGCGGCGACCGGGCGGGTCTCGCGCGTCAGGTGCACGTAGAAGGCACGGTCGCCGAAGCGCCGGTCGAGGCGTCCGAGCAGCCAGGACAGCCGGTTGTCCGACTCGATGTGCTTGTCCGGATAGTCGAAGTGCGACTCGCCGAGCAGGCCGCTGCGCGACTCGTGCGCGCTGGTGTAGTTCGTGATGTGGTCGCAGGCCCGCGCGAACGTCTGGGAACCGGAACGGCCCGCACTGAGGATGAAGACGTTCACGGGGCGGCAGTATATAGTTTTCGTGCCGCGACGCGCCGGCGCCAGTGGACGGCAGGATGGCCAGGGATCCCACGAAAACGGTGCAGATCCGCAAGATCGACAAGGTCGCGCCCGACCACCGCGGCCGCTCCGTGTGGCTCGGCAAGATCGAGCCCGTCGAGCTCGAGCTGGTATCGACGACCGCGCTCCAGACCATCCTCAAGACCGAGGGCGGCAAGACGCGCGTCGAGATCCAGAAGCTCGCCGCGGGCCGCAAGAACGGGGTCCTCGCCAGGGACACCGCGACCGGGCACTTCCGGATCCTGAGCGACGCCGACCTCAGGAAGGCGGCGGCCGCACCGCCCGGCGAGGGCCCGAAGCGCAGCGGCGTCACGACGGCGCCGCCGCTCACCGAGACAACACGGAGAAAGGCCGGGGAGCTTTCCCTGGTCAGCACCCAGATCCTGCGCAAAGTCGTGAAACCGGACGGCGGGACGGAGGTCGGGAAGCCGAAGCTGGCCGGCAAGAAGGACAAGTTCGGGGGCTTCAATCCCTACGACAACAACTAAAAGGGGACGCTCACCTTTTTCCCCACTCCTGCGCCCAGGCCAGGAAATCCCGGGGTGCGAGCGGCTTCGCGTAGTGGAATCCCTGCACGTAGTCGCAACCGACGGCGGCGAGCCTTGATGCGACCTCGGCATTCTCGACGCCCTCCGCCACGACCTCCAGGCCGAATGCGTGGCCGAGCGCCACCACCTGCTCGACGAGGCGCCCATCTGCCTCGTCGGCGAGCATGTTCATGACGAAGGACCTGTCGATCTTCAGCTCGTCGGCCGGCGCCTGCTTGAGGTAGGCCAGCGACGAATAGCCCGTACCGAAATCGTCGATCGAGACCCGCACGCCCAGCTCCCTCAGTCGCGCGAGCACGTTGTGGCTGCGCCCGCGGTCGACCATCAGCGCGTTCTCGGTGACCTCCAGCGTAAGGCGGTCCAGCCCCACCGCGAAGTGGCCGGCGGCTTCCTGGAGCGCGTCCACGAGTTCCGGATTGCAGACGATCGACGGCGTGACGTTGATCGCGACGCCGATCGATCCAAGCGCCTTGGGCCATTCTCCGAGCTGGCGGAACGCGCGGTGAATGGCAAAGCGCGTCAGCGGGTCGATCTGCCCGGTCATTTCCGCCAGGTCGATGAAGATCTCCGGCGGCACGTTGCCGGCATCCTGACGGTTCCAGCGCATCAGCGCTTCGCAGCCCGCGATCTCCAGCTTCGGCAGTGAAAGCTTCGGCTGGTAGGCGAGTACCAGGTTGCCCTGCTCGAGCGCGCCCGAGAGCTGCGTCTCGAGGTCCCATCCGGCCGCGATTTCCGCCGCCTGGTGTTCGGCGTAGACGACGGTCGGCTGCTGCGCCTTCCAGGACTCGAGCAGCGCGGTCTCGGCGCACTGCATGAGCACCTCCGGCGCGCGCCCGTGCGCCGGAAACATGGCAACACCGATCGAGAGCCTGACGCTCGCGTGCTGGCCGCCGGTGCCGGCTGTCTCGCTGCCGGCGCGCAGGATCTTGTTCGCCGTGAGCAACGCATGGCCTTCGTTGCGCAGGTTCGAGAGCACGAAGACGAACTTGCGCTCGCCGAGCCGCGCGAAGTAGTCGCCTGCCCTGGAAACCTGCGAGAGCCGGTTCCGGAGCTCGTCGAGCATGCGCCCCGCGTTGGCCTGCTCGAGGCGGTGCGCGTACACGACCAGCACGGCAATGCCGTAGAGCTTCGCTTCGCGCGCGGCGACGCGCGCACGGATCGCCTCGAGGCAATCCGCGTAGCCGCTCGCGCCGTTGGGCGCCTGCAACGCTGTGTTCATCGCGTCAATCGAGGCAGTACTCCGCCAGCCCATGCCTGCGGGCGCATGGTCAGGCGGACAGTGACAAACCGGGCCGGCTGCGGGCGTGACGCGGGGCGCAAAAATATGACAAACGCCCCTGAAAGAACCTTGCAGGACCGTTCGACCACGAAAAAGGGCCGGCCCCGCAAGGGACCGGCCCTCGACTCAAGGACCGGGGATCAGCGCGTCGCCCGGACCACCACGCGCCGGTTGTTGGCGCGGCCTTCGCGGGTCGCGTTGGTGTCGACCGGCTGCGAGAAGCCCTTGCCCACCGTCGTGATGAGCGAGGCCGCGATGCCGCCGTCCACGAGGTGCTGCTTCACGGAGTCCGCGCGGCGCTGCGACAGGGCGAGGTTGTAGGCCTCGGAGCCCGTGTTGTCCGTGTGGCCCTCGACCTCGATCCGCGTCCCGGCCGCGACGTCCGCCGGCAGGCGCTTGAAGTTGCCGATCGCCTCGTCGAGGCGCGCCTTGTCAGCCGCGCTCAATTCGGCCGAACTCGTGTCGAACAGCACGCCGCGCAACTCCACCTCGCGGAAGCAGCCGATCGAGTCCACGGCGACGCCGCGCGTCGTGCCCGGGCAGCGGTCCTTGTCGTCCGTGACGCCGTCCATGTCCTCGTCACCCGGAGGCGGCGGCGGGGGCGGCGGCGGCGGCGGGGGCGGCGGGGGCGGCGGCGGCGGCGCAGCGGCCACCATCGGCGCCGGCTCCGTGTGGCCGAACTCCTTGCGGAACGAGACGCCGTAGGTACGCGGCTGGTTCACCAGGAAGCCGACGCGCGCGACGCGCCCGCGCTCCTGGTCGAGGCCGAGCAGCGCGTTCTCGTCGGCGACGTTGTTCACGAACAGCGCCGCTTCCCAGTCGTTTCCGCGCACGCCGAGCCGGAGGTTGCCGATGTCGTAGGCCGGCAGCAGCGGGTCGAAGGTGAACTCCGTGATCGTCGGATCGCCGAAGCTGCGGATCCCGAAGGTCCCGAATCCGTCCGCCTGGTCGCCGATCTGCGTGTAGCGGCTGCCGACGTGCTGGTAGATCGCCGTGATGAAGCCGTCGACGCGCTCGCCCATCGGCCAGTTGTAGGTCGCGTTCGCCGAGAGCTGGAACTCAGGCACCGAAGGCAGGCGATTGCCCTCCTCGATGCCCGCCACGATCGAGGTCACCCCGCCGCTGGTCGAAGTCACGCTGGTGTCGATCTCCGACTGCGTGAAGGTCGCCGAGATGCCGAAATCGAAGCGATCGGTCGGCGCGGCGCTGAGCTCGAACTCGACGCCGGTCGAATGCGCCTCCGGCACGTTGAACACGATTCGGGACGAGCAGGTGCCGGCAACGACCGGCATCTGCAGGTCGGAGATGTCGGCATAGAACGCCGCGATGTTGAACTGGCCGCGGCCGCCGGCGAAGCCGATCTTCGCGCCCAGTTCGTAGTTCCAAAGCGATTCGCTGTCGAAGCTGTCGCGGCCGCCGAAGGTGATCAGGTCCTCGGGCGAGCACAAGCCCTGGTTCAACGGGTCGTTGATGCCGCCGAGCCGGAAGCCCTCGGCCGCCTGCGCGTTGAGCTGCACGCTGTCGGACACGTCGTAGGACAGCAGCACCCGCGGCAGCACGCCGTCGTCGTCCGACGAGCCCGGGCCGTTGGTCGGCTCGGTCGGCAAGCCGTCGCTGTCGGCAAAGAGGCCGCCGAAGTACAGGTCGCGGTCCTCGGAGAAGTCGTAGTAGCGTGCGCCGACCGTCGCGTTCAGGCGCTCGGTGATGTCGAACGACCCTTCCGCGAAGAACGCCGTCTGCTTGAAGTCGTACGGAAT